>Ga0209373_10004323_pt1 | contig 12320 bp, 14 predicted proteins | sample Higcelweek5metaG_FD_187173 | JGI IMG/M metagenome (GOLD analysis project Ga0209373, IMG submission 187173) | Freshwater pond sediment microbial communities from the University of Edinburgh, under environmental carbon perturbations - High... | ecosystem: Environmental > Aquatic > Freshwater >... | reverse complement strand
CGACAACAGCAAAGCTACGGCTTTAAAACCATTAGATATTGTAACAACAGCTGGTTCTGCTGGAAACATTATTTCGGCTTTAGAAACTTTGCCAGGAACACAAACGGTTGGTGAAAACGGAAGATTATTTGTTCGTGGTGGTGAAGCAGACGAAACCCAAACTTATGTAGACGGAATTCGCGTAGGGCAACCTTATGGAGCAAGTGCCAACAATGTGCCAACAAGAGGTAGATTTTCACCTTTTTTGTTTAGTGGAATTACATTTTCTACTGGTGGATATAGTGCGGAATTTGGTGATGCTTTATCAAGTGTTTTGTTATTAAATACAATTGATGAACCCACTCAAAATCAAACGGATATTTCAATTATGACGGTTGGAGTTGGATTAGGGAAAACTAAAAAATGGGAGAAAAGCTCGTTTACATTTAATACAAGTTACATCAATTTGGCACCATATCAATTGGTGGTTCCACAGAATTTAGATTGGAATAAACCTTATGAAACTTTAGCTGGAGAAAGTGTTTTTCGATATAAATTTAAAAACGGCATTTTAAAAGTCTACGGGGCTTTCGATTATTCTACCTTCGATTTGAATCAGAAAGATGTCAATTTTGATGAGAAAATTCGTTTTGATTTGCAAAACAATAACTTCTATTTCAATACTTCGTATAAAGGTTATTTGAATGATAATTTACAGCTTCAAACCGGATTTAGTTATGGTTATGCACAAAACAAAATCGGAATTTCTGAAGATAAAGTTGCGAATAACGAACGAACATTACATAGTAAATTCAAACTAAGAAATTCATTCTCAAACCGATTCAAATTGAGTGTTGGTGCCGATTTGTTTCACACGAATTTTGATGAGAATTTCAATGTTTTCGGTTATGGCTATCAAAATAATTCCATTGCATTTTTCACAGAAGCGGAAGTTTTATTGTCGAGAAAAGTAGCTTTTAATGTTGGATTACGTTCTTCAAATGCTTCGATTGTTGATGAGTTTACAGTGGAGCCAAGAGTTTCATTCGCCTATAAAGTGGCAGAAAATAGTCAGTTTTCAATGGCTTATGGAAATTTCAATCAAACAGCAAAACAAGATTATTTGAAATTCAATTCTAATTTAGATTACGAAACCACTTCGCATTACATTTTGAATTATATGTACAACAAACAAGGAAGAATGTTTCGTGCGGAAGCGTATTTTAAGGATTATAAAAATTTAGTAAAATACGATGGAACGCAAGCCAACTTTGATAGTAATTACAATAACGAAGGTTTTGGTTATGCAAAAGGCTTGGATTTGTTTTGGAGAGACAGCAAAACCATCAAGAATTTAGAGTATTGGGTTTCGTATTCGTTTATTGATTCGGAACGCGATTTTAGAAATTATGAAACTCAAGTTACGCCTTCGTTTGTTGCGAATCATAATTTTTCACTGGTTACTAAGTATTTTGTAAGTAAATGGAAATCTCAAATTAGTGCAACGTATTCTTATAATTCAGGAAGACCTTATGATAACCCAAATGTTACTGAATTTATGTCAGAAAAAACAAAATCATTTAATAATTTAAGCTTGAGTTGGGCTTATTTGTTATCCCAACAAAAAATATTGTTTTTCTCAGTAACCAATGTTTTAGGAACCGAAAATGTATTTGGTTATCAATATGCCAACACGCCTTCTATTTCAGGACAATTTCAGCGTCAAGCTATTACACAAGCAGCCGATCGATTCATTTTTGTAGGTTTCTTTTGGACCATTAGCGATAATAAGAAGACGAATAATTTGGATAATTTGTAGGCTGGATGATTAAAGAAACCAAATTATTACTTAAATCTACAATTCATCATTAAAAATCAACAGTTCGGTAAGTATAAGTTTTAAAAGAATAAAATCTGACGGAAATTTGAATCATCAAAATAAAACAACATTAAAATCAATTTTAACAACAAAAAACAATTTCAATAATTAAACAATAGAAATCATGACAAAAATTATCACTATCATCGCATTATTTGTAGCATCATTAGTAAGTGCTCAAGGACAATTTGAACAAGGAATGGGCAAAGCGTTACAAACCTGGAAAGAAGGAAAACCAGCAGAAGCTGTTGCGCAATTAGAACGAATTGCTTCTGTTGAAAAAACAAATTGGTTGCCAAATTATTACATCGCATTAATAAACACTACACAAGCTTTTGGTGAACAAGACAAAACTAAAATGTTATCATTAATTGAATCGGCTCAAAAAGCACAAGATTTTTGTAACGATTTAGCAATGGACAATCCAGAAGTTTTAGTTATGCAAGCTATGATTCACACGGCTTCAATTGTTTATGATCCAATGACAAACGGACAAAAATTATCGGGTGATGTAATGTACATTTTAAATAAAGCTTACAAAATTGCTCCTGAAAATCCGAGAGTTGTGTTTCAAAAAGCTTCGTTTGAAATTGGAATGGCACAATATTTTGGTCAAGACACAAAACCAATGTGTGCTCAAATTGAAAAATCTATCGAACTTTTTGCTACTTTTAAACCTGAAACAGCTTTTCATCCAAGTTGGGGGTTAGATAGAGCGCAAGAAGCTGTAAAAGCTTGTAAATAAAATTTTTAAAATGAAATATTCAAGAGAAATAGTTAAAGCAGTATTGATAGGAATTGTAATTTTTGCAATACTTCAAGGCGTAAATATTGTAATCACTAGAAGTTTACCAAGTCTTCTTTCATTAAAATGGAATTTCATTTTTACGATGTTGTACAGTGTAGTACTTTATTTTACCAATGCTTTAATTTTTATTCAATTAGATAAACATTTTGAAAAGAATCGATTTCATTTAAAACGATTGGTAATCGGATTTTTAGCTTCGTTTTTTGTTTCGGGATTGGCTATTTTCTTTTTGCGAATGTTGGAAGATGTTGGGTTTGAAAACAAAACAATTCAAGAATTTATTCAAAACGAAATGCCAGCTAATTATGTTGTCGCAATGGTGATTACAATTATTGTTTCATTGGTAATTCATTTGGTTTATTTCTACAAGTCGTATCAGGAAAACAAATTAAAAGAGCAAAAAATCATTGCAGGAACGGCTTCGGCACAGTTTGAAAGTTTAAAAAATCAAATCGATCCACATTTTCTTTTTAATAGTTTGAATGTATTGAGTTCACTGATTGAAGAGAATCCTGAAAATGCTCAAAAATTCACAACATCGCTTTCAAAGATTTATCGTTATGTTTTGGAGCAAAAAGATAAGGAATTGGTTTCGGTCGCAGAAGAATTACAATTTGCGAAAACGTACATGAATTTGCTAAAAATGCGATTTGAGAACAGCATCACTTTTGAAATTCCAGAAAATTTTGAAAACGAAGAAGCTAAAGTGGTTCCACTTTCGTTGCAATTGTTATTAGAAAATTGCATCAAGCACAATGTAGTGAGTGAAGCAAAACCGCTACATGTAAAGATTAGTATTGAAAATGGTCAGTTAGTCATCACTAACAATCTTCAAAAGAAAGAAGTTTTACAAGACCGAAAAGGCGTAGGATTACAAAATATTGTTAATCGCTACGGAATTTTAACCAAAAGAAAAGTATTGGTAGAAGAAAACGAAAAAGAATTTAAAGTCTTATTACCGATTTTAACTAAACAAATATCAGTTATGGAAACAACATACAATTATAATGAACAAACGGCTTATGACCGAGCGTCAAGAAGAGTCAAAGAAATAAAAGAGTTTTACGGAAGTTTAATTTCTTATTGCATCGTAATTCCGGTTTTAGTGTTTATCAATTTTAGAACTTTCTCAGGATTTCAATGGTTTTGGTTTCCGATGTTAGGTTGGGGAATGGGATTAGTTTTTCACGCTTTTAGAGTTTTCGGTTACGGAAGTTCGTGGGAAGAACGAAAAATTCAAGAAATTTTGAAAAAGGATGAAGAGAAAAGCAATAAATGGGAATAATTAAATTTAAAAAATAAGAAATCATGAGTTTACAAGATAGAATCAATAGTAGAATGGATAAAGAAGCGTTTAAAAACTTTATTCCATCCAATGCCGAAGAAGCAAGATATTTTCAAGCGGTTAAAAGAGTTAAGAAAATTAAAGGATTTTACACGCACGCAGTTGTTTATTTGGTCATCAATATTATGATTGTGATTATCAATATTCAAAACTTAAAAGATGGTGAAAGTTATTTTCAAGCGCATAATTTTTTCACCGCTTTCTTTTGGGGATTAGGATTATTAGCACACGGATTATCGGTATTTTTACCTGATTTTATCATGGGTCAAAACTGGGAAGAGCGCAAGATTAAGGAATTTATGGAGAAAGAGAAGGCGAATAAGTGGGAATAATCAAACGCTGAATATTGAACAACGAATGTTGAATTTTGAAGTTTTAAAACAATGAACATATTAATTATCGAAGACGAAAAACCAGCAGCACGATTGTTGCAGCGCAAGGTTGAAAAATTAGGATTGCAAGTGAATACGATGTTACATTCAGTGGAAGAAGCTATTGAATGGTTTCAAAACAATCCGCATCCTGATTTGATTTTTTTAGACATTCAATTGTCTGATGGTTTGTCGTTTGAGATATTTGAACAAATCGATATCAAAAGCGCTGTAATTTTCACAACTGCTTATGACGAATATGCGTTACGAGCTTTCAAATTAAACAGTATTGATTATTTGTTGAAACCAATTGATGAAGAAGATTTGGAAGTAGCTGTGAATAAATTCAAAGCGAGAAACCAAACGCAAAATATTTCATTAGATTTTGAAGCGATTAAGCGCATGTTAGTCAATCCAGTGGAAAAAGAATATAAAAAGCGATTTTCAGTAAAAATTGGACAACAATTAAAAGTGATTTCCATTGATGAGGTGGAATGTTTTTACAGCGAAAACAAAGGAACTTATATTCACACTTTAGACAATCGAGATTATTTAATCGATTCCACTTTAGAAGTTGTAGAAACCGAAATCAATCCAAAAGACTTTTATCGTGTGAGCCGAAAATTCATTGTTCCATTGAAGGCCGTTAAAGAAATTCAAGTCTATTCTAATTCGAGATTGAAAATCATTTTACCAACATACAAAGACGATGAGGTTATTGTAGCCAGAGAACGTGTTGGTGATTTTAAAGAGTGGATTGGTTGATTCTAATCAACTCTTTCGACTTGCAACAAAAATTGATTAAAATCATCAATTATAAAGTAGAATTGTTCTGTTAAGTAGATTGTTTTTAAACCCATTATTGTGTATTTATCTTGTTCAGTACCAATAGAAATACTTTTGTTACCTTTATTAAATTTCCATTTTTTTTCCATTAAGTTCACCTAGTAATCCTTTTTGGATAGCTACATTTTTAATTTTTGAAGAAAAAGTAAATTTTTTGTCAGAAGCAAAAGTAAAAATTGCATCATTAAAAATATCCATTAAAACTTTATCTTGTTCGTTCAATTTTTTTTCAGTAATAATTTTGGTAACTTTCCATTTACCAGTGATAAATTGTTCATTAACAGTTCTTGATTCAATTATATCTTCCATTTCTTGACTGAATTTTATAAAAACAGGCAATTTTGTTCCATCATTTTTTTCAAAATCTAATTTGTATACATCATTATTTATTCTTGTGTTATTTTTTAATGCATATCCTTCAGTATGATAATTTGTATTTAAATTAAACTCAGGAATTAAATAGTATGCTGTTTCAGCTGTTTTTCCATCACCGGTGTTTTTTATAGTTTCCATTAAGGAGTTAAAAATGGCTTTGTTTTTGTCAGCTTCATTTTTTATTCCTTTTGCTCCATAAATATTTTCATTTAATAAGTATAAATCGATATTAAAAGGGTTCTTTTTAATTAGTCGGCTTGTTAATGATAATAATTTATCAAAATCAGGTATTTTATTTTCTAATAGATATGAAATACTATCTAGTTCAAGTTTTTCTTCTTTTCGATTTGTTTTTTTATTTTGAAATGGACTACCATATACAAAGTAATAATATTCCTCTTTTGTTAATATAGAGTCTTTGCTGTGAAACTTATTTTCCAAAGTTTGGTAATAGAATTTTGAAGATTTATTAAATGTTTCAAATTCTATTTTTTTAAAATTTGGCTTTACTATATTTTGAGAAAATGATAAAAATGAGAGTAATGATAAAAGACAAAAATATTTTTTCATGAAAATTAATATTGTATTGTTTAAATTTAAAAAGCAAATGTAAAATTTTTTGAGTCTTAAAAAAAGATTAATTAAAGCGTTATGATTTTTTAAAAATAGTAAAAAGTTTTTTTAGAAAAATTATTAATAATTTTATGGAATTGTATTGATTGATAAAGAATTGTTAATTAACAACAAACAAAATGAATATCTCACTATTTTTGATAAAAAAGTAGATGAGATATTTTCGTTTAATAGTGCTTTCGGTTTTCTTTTTGAGTTTTTCTGCGAAAGCTCAAGACTTGAGTACGTTTCAAAACTTTGAAGAATTGAATGCTTATATTCAAAATAATTCCGAAAAACCTTTGGTAGTTAACTTTTGGGCTACTTGGTGTGCGCCTTGTGTGAAAGAATTACCCTATTTTCAAAAACTACATCAAGAAAACCCAAATGTAAAAGTGGTAACCGTAAGTTTAGATTTTGAAAAACAGGTTGAAAGTAAATTGAAACCGTTTTTGAAAAAGAAAAATTACACTTTTGTAACCACCTACATGGCCGATAAAAAATTCAACAATTGGATTTCAAAAGTTGATGAAAATTGGTCAGGTTCTATTCCGGCTACTTGGATTATCAATGGAAATAAAGGCGTTTTCGTAGAACAAGAATTTGCTTCGTTTGAAGAATTAAATCAGTTTGTAAATGAATCACTAACCAAATTAAATTAATACTATGAAAAGAATTGGATTTTTTGCCTTGTTAATGGGCGTTTTAATGAGTTTTACTAATCCTACAGGATATAAAGTAGGAGATAAGGCTACCGATTTCAAATTAAAATCGGTCGACAATAAAATGTATAGCATGGCGGATTACAAAGATGCGAAAGGATTTATCGTTGTGTTTACTTGTAATCATTGTCCGTTTGCTGTAAAATACGAAGATAGAATTATCGATTTAGCTAAGAAATACAAATCAAAAGGATATATTTTATTAGCTATTAATCCAAATGATCCTGCAGCGCAACCAGAAGATAGTTTTGAATTGATGCAAAAGAGAGCGAAAGAGAAAAAATTTGCATTCCCATATTTGTTTGATGAAGGTCAGAAAATTTATCCGCAATATGGAGCAACGAAAACACCCCACGTATTTTTATTAGATAAAAATTTAGTAGTGAAATATATTGGTGCAATTGATGATAATGTAGAAGATGCGTCTCAAGTGAAAGAAAAATATTTAGAAAATGCTATTGCAGCTTTAGAAAAAGGAGAGGAACCAACTCCAAATACTACAAAAGCAATTGGTTGTTCTATTAAGGTGAAAAAATAAATTTTAGTTATATTATTTGAAAGAGTGAAATGTTTTATTTCACTCTTTTTGTTTTTAGAATTAGTGTATCCACGTTTTTCGAATACCAATAAGAACAAAAATCAATAAAGAATAAATAATAAAGAATGGAGCGATGAATTCAATCCATCCTAAAGGTAACATGAACGCAATTATTAACAATTGAAAACCCAATCCGTAAAGCGAAAGAGAAGTCATAAACCAATTAGGAAATGTTTTTACTTTATAAGCATCAGCATCTAAGAAGTGAATAATTTTATCGAATATGCTGTAAACTAAAGTGTAAATCCCAAATAAAATATTAACTGCTTGTTGTGTTTCACCAGGTAAAGCTTTTGGGGTTTTGTATTCGAAAATTTTACTCGTTGCATCACCTCCAACTGATTTATTTCTCAAAATTACATAGTAATAATTGTAAAGTGTTCCTTGTAATTGAATGCCAATAAAAGCAAGTAAAGCTATCCAAATAGTGGTTTTCGAAATATAACAAATCGACATCAAAAAAAGAAAGTTTAAGATAATATCAAATACACTATCTAAATATCTTCCCACATAAGAAGGCGTGTTTTTCAATCGAGCTAATTCACCATCCGCAGCATCAATTCCTGATTTTAAAACGATAAAAAAAGCAGCAGCGAAATAGGATTGATTCAAAATGCAATAAATTGCAAGTAAGCCAGAAATTCCAAATAAAAGCGTAACATGAATAGGTGTAAATCGTGTCTCTTTTAGTTGAAGAGCGAAAAACCTTCCGAAAGATCTTCCGTAGTCAGATAAATCTAAAAATTTATCTGAAGCATTTAATTTTGACATTTAAAGTTAATAACAAAGAACTGTGACAATATAGTCGGCAACCTTATTTTGTAAATCTATGCAATGTAAACGTCATGGCTGTCAATAAAAAGAATGCCATAATTTGATGTGCTAATCCTAACCAAAGTGGTACATGGAATAGCAACGTGAAAATACCTAAAATGAATTGGATAAAAACAAAAACTAAAAGTGTTTTTATACCATTATCTTGTGTTTTGTCTAATACAAATTTTCTACTTTTTATGAATAAATAAACGATTGAAAAAACTACAAAATAAGCAAATGTTCGGTGAATGAATTGTACACCACTTTTTCCTTCTGTAAAAGATAAAAGTAAATTTGATTGTTCTAATTGAATACTTTCATGGAAGAATTGACCATCGCTCATTAAAGGCCAATGATTGTGAATTAATCCCGCATTTAATCCTGCTACAAAACCTCCGTAAATGATTTGAATGATTAGAATTACCAAAGAAATACGAGCAATTTTTCGTAATTCTAAAACTGGTAATTTTCTTTCAGGATAAATTAAATCTAAAGCCACCCAAAGCGTGTAAGCAAACGTAATAAAAGCAAATGTTAAGTGAATCGCTAATCTGAAGTGACTCACATCCGGCATGTCTTTTAAACCGCTAGCTACCATGAACCAACCCAAGAATCCTTGAAAAGCGCCCATTCCTAATAGGATGAAACATTTTTTGATGGTTTCGTTATCTAATTGTTTTTTGATTAGGAAATAAACGAATGGAATAATGAAAACAATACCAATTATGCGACCAATAAAACGGTGAAACCATTCCCAAAAGAAGATGAATTTGTAATCGTCTAATTGAAAATCTTTGTATTGATTTACTTTTTGATATTCTGGAAATTTCTTGTATTCTTCAAAGGCTTCTACCCATTTTTCTTCACTCATAGGAGGAAAGGTATCATTAATTAAATGCCAATCGGTCATCGATAAACCTGAGTTGGTTAAACGAGTAATTCCTCCCACAGTTACCATGATAAATAACAAAACACATCCCGAAAGTAGCCAGTAAATAACTGATTTATTTGTTTTCATTTTTCTTGATATTCAAAAAGCACCCCAAATTTACGTAATGCTTATTTGAAAAGTGCTTTAACAGATTATAAATTTTATATTTTTTTCAACCCTAATTTTTCTGCTCTTTTTAAAACAAATTCTTTCGCAGGTTCATATTCGTTTGGAATTTCGCCTTCTAAAATGGCTTCTTTAACTGCTTCTTTTAGAATTCCTATCTCTCTACAAGGTTTTAATCCAAATAATTCCATGATTTCTTCACCTGAAATAGGTGGTTGAAACACACGAACGCGGTCTTTTTCTTCAACTTCCACAATTTTCTGTTTAACAATGTCGAAGTTCTTATGGTATTTCTGAAATTTCTTTGGATTTTTTGTGGTGATATCCGCTTTACATAAAGTCATTAAACTATCAATATCTTCACCTGCATCAAAAACCAAGCGACGAACTGCGCTATCTGTAACAATATCTTCTGCAATTACAATTGGGCGCGAACTCATCGTAACCATTTTTTGCACGAATTTCATCTTATGATTCAACGGCATGTGCAAACGTTCAAATATTTTTTTGACCATTTTTCCGCCTAAAAATTCATGTCCGTGAAATGTCCAACCTTGTTTTTTGTTGAATCTTTTGGTTGGAGCTTTGCCAATATCGTGTAACAATGCCGACCAACGCAACCAAACATCATCGGTATTTGGACAAATATTATCTACCACTTCTAAGGTGTGATAAAAATTGTTTTTGTGTGTATGACCTTCAACTTCTTCTACATTATTTAAAGCCGTTAATTCAGGTAGAATGATATCTAACAAACCCGTTTGGTACAAATGTAAAAATCCAATCGAAGGTTTATTCGAAGCTAGAATTTTATGCAATTCATCAACAATTCGTTCACCTGAAATAATGTTGATTCGGTCTTTGTTTTTAGAAATCGCTTCTAATGATTCTGATTCTATTTCAAAATTCAATTGCGTAGCAAAACGAATGGCACGCATCATGCGCAACGGATCATCTGAATAGGTAATGTCTGGATCTAAAGGTGTTTTGATGATTTTGTTTTTCAAATCTTCTACACCATTAAAAGGATCAACTAAATCTCCAAAGTTTTCAGAATTCAATGAAAAAGCCAAAGCATTTATCGTGAAATCTCTTCGTTCTTGATCGTCTTTTAAAGTGCCGTTTTCTACTAATGGATTTCGGCTGTCGTGAGTATATGATTCTTTTCGGGCACCCACAAACTCCACATCAATGTCATCGTAACGCAACATCGCTGTTCCATAGTTTTTAAAAACTTGCACTTTTGGATGGAAAGGAATCAATTCAGAAACTTTTAAAGCTAATTCAATGCCACTACCAACCGCAACAATGTCGATGTCTTTTTTATGGTCTCTGTTGAGTAAAATATCGCGAACAAAACCACCAATCACATAGCACTCCAAGTTGAGTTCTTGCGCTGCTTGTGAAATGATTTTGAAGATGTTATGTTCTAAATGTTGTTTGTAATTCATGTTATTACCGCAGATTCGCAGATTTTTATTTTTTTGAAAGTGCAACTCTTTTGTGTTCAAGTGATACAGAATTAAAATTAACTAAAAGTGCTAATTCATTTCCTGAAACTTTCAAATAATTTAAACATTGATTGTAATGAGCATTGTTAAAACAATCGACTGTTTTTATTTCTAATATTATTTCGTTAAAAACTACAAAATCAGCATAAAACTTGTGTTTCAATATGGTGTTTTTATAATTTACTACATATTCTTTTTCTCTTTCGTATGGAATATTTGCTTGTTGGAACTCAAATTCAATAGCATCTTTATATACAATTTCAGAAAATCCCTTGCCTAAATTTTTATGGACTTCAAATAGAATTCCAATGATTTGGTAGGTTTTGTCTTTATATAAAAAATCATCCATAATACTATTTTAATCTGCGAATCAGCGGTTTTTTTACTTGCGAATCACTTTTACTTGGCTGTCTAAACCTAATTTAATTATCGTAGAAGGATTTTTGCAAACTTTATCGTGGTGCAAATTTACTACATAGTCCACACCTTTTATAATTTCGGGACTAATTTCTTTGAAAGTTTTTGGAGTAAACATTCCCGATATATTGGCAGAAGTTGAAACCAAAGGTCTTTTCATGCGTTCCATTAGTTTGAAACAGAAAGGTTCAGTAACAATTCTAACGCCTAATGTGTTGTCTTCAGCAACGATATTTTTGGCAATATTTCGAGGATTGTCTAAGATTAAAGTGGTTGGTTTTTCGGATAAATCTAGAATTTGCCAAGCCACTTCAGGAATTTCTTTGAAAACGTTGTACATCATACGTTCGCCGTTCATTAAAACAATCATGCTTTTGGTTTCTTCGCGTTGTTTTAAAGCGTAGATTTTTTTTACGGCTTCTTCATTTGTAGCATCGCAACCAATTCCCCAAACAGTATCGGTTGGATATAAAATGATGCCGCCATTTTTTATAACTTCGAATGCGTTATGAACTTCTGTGTTTATGTCTCCCATTTTTAAAATTGTCTTTATTAAATGATAAAGGTAATTCTTCAATTTTTAATTTATTTACCCAAATATTTAGGTGAAAAATTCTAAGCATATTTTTTTGATTTCAAGTAAAATTTCAAAAAACTAAGTGCTAAAATTGTTCACAAATTTACGATTACTATCAAACAAATTCAGCAAAAATATTTTATTATTATTTCCTGAATGACGAATTGTACTTTTTAGGTATTCTCGGATTTAAAAATTATTAGAATTTTTTTAATATTGTAATCTCTATCTTTGAAACTTATAAGAGGTATTTAAAATAATGAAAAAATCAACAATTCAGCTTCACGATATTAAGGTAGAAAATAATAAAGTAATTTATGACTACAGTTATAGTTCAGATTTAAAGATTTATTTTAAAAATAAAGAAAAGTTATATGTTACTTATGATTTTGAGGTAAGTGCTATTC
>Ga0209373_10004321_pt1 | contig 12322 bp, 8 predicted proteins | sample Higcelweek5metaG_FD_187173 | JGI IMG/M metagenome (GOLD analysis project Ga0209373, IMG submission 187173) | Freshwater pond sediment microbial communities from the University of Edinburgh, under environmental carbon perturbations - High... | ecosystem: Environmental > Aquatic > Freshwater >... | reverse complement strand
TCCCGGATCAACGAGCTTACACAATAAGCGAGTTAATCCACCTCACAAAAAAACAAAAACCAGGACGAAGTCCGCAGTTTTGTTTGGTTTGTACTTCAAGCACACTTCCCGAATCAACGAGCTTACACAGTAAGCGAGTTACCCTCAAAAAGAACTGTTAATAAAACTTTGTCATTTGAATTCAATTGAATTAGAAAATTTTATATCTTTACTTTAAATAAAAAATAAGAGGCGATTATTTGGCACACAATTTGCACAATTTCACCTCGTAAACATTAAAAAAAAATAATTTAAAAATTTAGCCATGAAAGCAAAAATTACAATGATCCTTTTCGCTGGCGTATTATTCTTCTTCTGTAATTCACTTTATGCACAGACTGAATTAAATGCAAGCAAAGTAGTAAAATCAAGAGGTGTTTCTGAGTATGTTGTTCCTGAGGGAGACTTTTTCCTTGATAAACCAGTTTTATCACGTGGTGGTTGTGTAGTAAAATTCGACAACTGGACAGGTTACTACATTGACCTATGGGTTGATAAAGTTTACAAAGGCAGATTAAATCCATGGGAAAATTCACAGTTGATTTTACCAGAAGGTTATGCAGAAGTTTACTGTCGCACAATGGGTGAAACCTATCAATGGCAATCAGCCGGCGAATGTAACGAGGAATTCTTACTGAAACTCGAAACTGAAGAAACAGAATCTACGACGACTGGTGATCAAAGCTTTTAATTAAAGACATTTAAATGAGTACACTACGGTGTACTCATTTTTTTTAATCAGCAATTATGAAAAAATCAATAATTATTTCTGTTATTGCCTTATTGTCTATTTTTTCTGTTAAAGCAGAAAAATATGCATTGATAATCGCCATTGGTGAGTATGATCAGGCACTCACGGGTTGGTATCCAATCAGCGCAGGTAATGATGTGCCCCTTATCGAGCAAGCATTGGTCGAAATGGGTTTTCAGGAAAGCAACATAATGTATCTTAGAGATGCTGCTGCCACAAAAGAAGGAATACAAAATGCCCTTGCAACATTATATTCTAAAATTGGTCCTGGCGACAATGTTGTAATTCATTATAGTGGACACGGTCATCAGATTTTTGATGATAATCAAGAAGAAATAGATGGTCTTGACGAAGCGTTGGTAAGTTATGATGCTCCAATGAGCATGAAAGATGGTTACGACGGTAGCAAACACTTCAGAGATGACGAACTTGGTGAATGGATTACTAAGTTTAGAATCAAACTAGGTTCTGATGGTCACATTTTGTTATTTTTAGATTCATGCCACTCTGGAACAGGAACCCGTGGTTCTGCTAAAGTGAGAGGTGGTGCTCCACCACTCGTACCCGAAAATTGGTCGGCCAAGTCTGTAAAAGATGACAAAGTAGGTTTTGGAATGGGCGGGCCTTCAAGTCGTGGTGCGACTACCGAGCAAATGGCAAAATTTGTCGTTTTTTCTGGTGCAAGTGCAAGTGAACTAAATTATGAGACATACGATGATCAGAATAATGCCGTCGGGTCACTTTCATACTGTATATATAAGTCTTTTGCTCAGATGAAAGAGGGTGACACTTATCGTCAAGTATTTGCACGTATTATGGCTGAAATGGCTACTAAAGCTCCTTTTCAGAATCCAGCTATTGAAGGCGACATTGATTTTGCCGTTTTTGGCGGGGACTACGAAATTCAAACTGAATATTTCAGTTTGGTTTCTGTAAAAACTGACTCTATTGTTGAAATTAATGCTGGTAGACTTGCTGGAATCAACCCTGGGACAATTATTGCTTTTGCCGAGCCAGGTACAGCTAGAATAACTGAAGATGTTAGTCTTCTCAATTCCGGAAAAGTATTGAGTTCGACCAACTTCACTTCAATGGTAAAACTCGACACTAAAATGAAATTTAAAAATGCTCAAAGTGCATGGGCATTTGTACAAGCAAGAACTTTCACTGATCAAAAAGTCCGAGTAGCAATCGACCCTAAAATGGATGCAGCTGTTAAAGATGATCTTCAGGAAGAAATTTCAAAGTCAAGCTTTGCAGAAATCAATAATGATAACCCAGAAATTACTTTAAATTATAGTAAAGCCAGAGGAGCCCAAACAATTTCAGTCAATAACTCTGTATACAACCAGGAATTGCATAAAATTTCTAACAATGATGCTAAAATTCTTAATGAAGATGTAATTGCTACATTAAACAATTATGCTCAAGGTAAAATCATTAAAGATCTCGATTATTATAATGAAAGATATGATGTTGTAATGGAATTGATTCCAGTTAAGGCAACAATTAACGAAGATGGAAGTTTCAATATTCTTGAATATCCAGAGCCTTCGACAATTCTAGTTAACGACATCCCAGTATTTAGTCCTGGAGTTATGGCATTGATTAAAGTAACAAATTACGGCACAAAGAAAGCCTACTTTAATATTATCGATGTACAACCTGATGGTTTTATTAATCCAGTTATACCGACTGTACATGATTTAGATGGTCGCGAATATGTTCTTGAAGCTGGAGAATCTGCGGTACTTAAAAATACACTTGTAATGTTTGGTCCTCCATACGGGAATGAAATTTTCAAACTTATCGCTACAGACAAACCGTTTAATTTGTCTGCAACGATTCTACAACATGGTAACTCAACACGTGGTGCAGAATCAAATATTTTCGAATCTGCCTTACAAGTTGGTCAGACCGGCACAAATACACGCGGAGCATCAACTGTTTCTGCAAAAAATAACGACGACCGAATTTCGACATTTGAATACACCTTCAAAATAGAAGAATAAAAAAGGCCTCCGGAAACGGAGGTTTTTTTTTTGCCCTATTTCATTTAATCCCTGTATTTAATTATTTTTACATTTTAATTTAAGTAAAAAGTTGTGAAACCACTGGCAGAAAGACTTAGACCTCAAAATTTCGACGAATATGCTGGGCAACAGCATCTGGCAGGTAAAGATGCTCCCCTACGTAAAATCATAGAAGCTGGGAACATTCCTTCTATGATACTTTGGGGACCACCTGGAGTTGGAAAAACAACACTTGTGCATGTTATTTCGAAAATCACTGACCGTAGTTTTTTCACATTAAGTGCAGTAAATTCAGGAGTAAAAGACGTAAGAGAGGTAATTGAAAAATCAAAAAAAAGCAATTTATTTTCAAAAGTTAATCCGATTTTATTTATTGATGAGATTCATAGATTTAGTAAATCGCAACAAGATTCACTTTTGGGTGCTGTTGAGGATGGAACTATAACTCTTATTGGCGCAACAACAGAAAACCCATCTTTTGAAGTTATTTCGCCTTTATTATCAAGATGTCAAGTATATGTACTAAAATCCCTTGAAGAAAAAGATATTGATTTATTAATAGAACGCGCTTTAACTTCCGATTCTGAGTTAGCAAAACTTAAGATTGAAATTGTTGAGCGCGACGCATTATACAGATTTTCGGGTGGTGATGCAAGAAAGTTGTATAATCTTCTTGAACTGATTTGCAACTCTTCTGTTGATGGAAGGGTCACAATTACTAATAAAACTGTTGTCGAAAAACTTCAGGAAAATCTTGCAATTTATGATAAGTCTGGCGAGCAACACTATGATATAATTTCGGCATTTATTAAATCGGTAAGAGGTTCAGATGCTGATGCCTCTGTTTATTGGTTGGCAAGAATGCTTGAAGGTGGGGAAGACATAAAGTTTATAGCAAGAAGAATGATTATTCTCGCCTCAGAAGACATTGGACTTGCAAATCCAAATGCACTTTTAATTGCAAATGCGTGTTTTGAAGCAATCAGTAAAATAGGTATGCCAGAGGCAAGGATAATTTTATCAGAAACTGTAATTTATTTGGCAACAAGTCCTAAGAGCAATTCGGCAATCACAGCCATTGACAAAGCAATAGCAATGGTTAAACAAACAGGTGATTTACCGGTGCCGTTACATCTAAGGAATGCTCCTACAAATTTGATGAAAAATCTTGATTACGGTAAAAACTACAAATACTCACATTCTTTTGATAATAATTTTGTAGAACAACAATACTTACCTGATGCACTCGAAAGTACAAAGTTTTACGATGCTGGGAATAACCAAAAAGAGGAAGCGATAAAAAAGTTCATGGATTCAATTAGAAAAAAATAATCTCTTCACAATCTCTTTAATCCAACAAAGTTTATAATCAAGCTCAATAAAGAAATAGAGTATACAATTATAAACGAGTATATAAACAAAAAAAATGCTGCTTTGAGCAGCATTTTTAAATTTCAATTTAAATGAAACTAGTTTGAAGGTTCCATAGAAAGAATAATTTCTAACAAACTTTCTTCCCATTTGTCATAAGCTTCGCTTGTTCCGAAGAAAACCAAAGTCATAATGTTGGTGTCGTCCGGCATAAAAAGCATAACTGTAGTCGACATCTGGTCTTTTGAACCATCTTCGTTTACATAATATCCATAACCGTCGTTTGCAACAAATGTGATTCCATTGTTCTCGAAATCAGATGTTTCTTCAGCCCATGTAATGTCAGTTAGAAGAGCTTCAACAACATCAAAAGCTTCGGTAACGAGATCATCAATAGCTGTTTCAGATGTAGGATCTGTTGATGCCCAAATCATAGTAATTAATCTTGAAGATTCTCCTTCGTCTTTAGGAACGATGCTGAATAATCCGTCTTCATTAGTTACTGTCCATTTATCTGTTGGGACTTTAATGTCAACAATAGATCCGGAACTTGGAATTCCAAAAGTCTTTTGTGCAAATCCCACTGCAGATACGAGCATAAAAAGTACTGAAATCAATAATAGCTTTTTCATAATTGATAGTTTAAATTAATAATTCTGTTCGCTTTTTGTTAAACAAAGATATAATTTTTTTGTTTCACAAAAATCTTTTTTGCAAATACTGTGCCTAATAAATAAACGAGTCCAAGCCTGATAAATTTTGCCATACTTTAAAAACAATTATTAAATAATCACAAGAATACAGTCAGTATTAAAGCAATTTGGTCATCCCTACCAATCAGTATCTGCAACCAAATCATTATAATTTAAGTCTTTGGTATAATTTTATTCTCTAGAATAATTTTATACAATTTATTTTGATATTTTTACTTAATATTTATAATGAAAAATTTATGAAAAATTTATTAGTAATCCTATTTACAGTTCTCATAACAGGAGGACTCTTTGCGCAAAATTTTGCAGTTTTACAAACTGAAAAAACAAAGGCTGAAATTTTAACTAATACAAATCAGAAAATTTCATTTAACACTTCGCTTGAAGGATTTTATGTTACTGAAGTAAAAACAATTGATGGAAATTATTCTCGGATTATTGTCCCTGAGTATTTCCCTGATAAAAAGATTGGTTATCCTGAGTTACCAGTAATGACAAAGTTAATTGAGGTGCCTCTGGATGCAGAATTTGAAATTTCGCTGATTAGTTATGACGAACAGGTAATTGACTTAAACGAATTTGGTACTAATCTGCCTATAGTTCCTAATCAACCATCATTATTTAAAAATCAAGATCCCAAGACAGTAAATTTCGAAAAAAATGCTGCAGTTTATGTTAATAAAGAGTATTACCAGACACAAACAGTAAGTGTAGAACTAAAAAGCAAGATGAGAGGAGTTCAAGTAGCACAGATTACTGTCAATCCTTTCTCTTATGATATTGAGACAAATACATTAACGATAAGAAATAACATTCAAGCTGAAATTACTTTTAAAAATGCTGATTTAGTTAAAACAGAAGAGTTGAAGGCTTCTAAATACTCACCAGCATTTAGCACAGCGTATAATACTCTTTGGAATTATAAAGCTCCTGCTTCAAAAGATGCTATTTCTCAGTATCCTATTAATTATGTTATTATTGCAGACAGAATGTTTGAGTCTACGTTACAGCCATTTATTGAATGGAAAACTATGAAAGGCTTTTATGTAACTGTAGCTTACACTGACGAAATTGGAGCAACAACAACAGCAATTAAAGCATACATTCAAGGATTATACGAAGCTGGAACAGTTGAAAATCCAGCACCTACATTTGTTTTATTTGTGGGAGACGTTGCACAGGTGCCAGCATTTCAGTGTTCGGGACATGTTAGTGATATGTACTATTGCGAATTTGACGGTGGCGATGACTATATTCCTGAAGTATATTTTGGAAGATTCTCTGCTACTAGCACAGCACAATTAACTCCACAACTCGAAAAGACTCTTATGTTCGAACAATACACTTTTCCAGATCCTTCATATCTGGCAGAAGTTGTTTTAGTTGCCGGTGATGATGCTACTTTTGGTCCAACACATGCCAATGGACAGATTAATTATGCACATAACTATTACTTTAATGCTGAGCATGGTGTAACTGATTACACTTATTTATATCCTGACGCTGGTTCATCAGACGCTGAAATCATAAGTGATATCAGCAATGGTGTTGGTTTTGTGAACTACACCGCACATTGCAGCCAAGATGGTTGGGGTGGTCCAGAATTTACCACTGCCGACATACCTGGATTAGCCAATGATGACGAATATTTTTTTAGTATTGGAAACTGTTGTCTGTCAAATAAATTTGAAGTTACAGAATGTTTTGGTGAAGCCTTATTAAGAGCAAATAAACGAGGCGCCGTTGTTCATATCGGTGGTTCAAACAGTTCTTTATGGGATGAAGATTTCTATTGGAGTTGTGGTGTTACAAGCACAATTTCTGCTACCACAACTTACGAGCAAACAACACAAGCAGCCTACGACCACCTATTTCATGAAAATGGTGAGGATCCTTACGTAGCTGCATATCCAATTATATATGCAGGAAATTTATCTGTTACAGCAAGCACTTCAAGCGAAGATCAATATTACTGGGAAATTTACCATGTTATGGGTGACCCCTCATTAATGCCATACGTTGGTGTACCAGACGAAATTGAAGCAATTTATGCATCAACTTTGCCAATAGGAATGACATCTCTAACTGTTACAACAGAACCTGATGCTTATGTTGCATTTAGTATTGATGGCGTTTTGATAGATGCAGAACTTGCTGATGCAGGAGGAATGGCAATTCTCGAATTTGAACCTCTAAATACAGTTGTTACAGGTGATGTTGTTGTAACTAAACAATTTAGAGCTCCTCATTTTGGAGAAGTAATGGTTATCCCGAATGATAATGATTATGATGCAATGCTACAGGCTATTAATACTCCGGCAAGCGTTGTACATACTTCTGAGGCAACTGTTATTCCAACAGTAACAATTATGAACCTTGGTCAGATAAATTTATTATCTGTAACTGTTGGTTATATTCTTAATGGTGGAACACCTGTAGAGATATTGTGGAACGGAAATTTAGCAATGCTTGCCTCAGAACAAGTGGTATTTCCAGAAATCACTCTTCCAGCTGGAAATAATACAATCCTTGCTTATGTAAGCGAACCAAACGGATTACCTGATGAATACACTGCAAACGATCAGGCAACCAAAAATGTTCTTGTTTATTCTGGCGAAGTAAAAATAATTTCTGCTTCAACACCGCTTGCATTATATTGCAATAACCATATGTTTATTCCTGCAGTAACGATTAAAAACTTGGATTCAAATCCTCTCACATCTGCAGTAATATCATATACCTGCGAAGGTGGATATCACGACGTAGCTTGGGAGGGAAACCTTGGTCAGGATGAGACAGCCTTAGTAGAGTTCCCAATTTGGTGGTTTGCATCAGGAATTCACACAATAACATATAATATCGAATCTGTTAACGGCGGCAGTAATGTTGCTACTTCAGGCACAAGTCTCGATGTCGAATTTAATATTATCCCTAACGGACAACAAGTTGTTGTTGACATACTTACTGATTGCTATCCAAATGAAAACAATTGGGAATTAGTTAATGATGCTACGAGTGAAATAGTTTATTCAGAAGGTCCATTCAGTACTGAAAATGCTCATTTTCTAACTGAAATGTGTCTTCCCGATGGATGTTATACTTTCACAATTTTTGATGAATGGGGTGATGGCATGAGTGGTTCTAGTTGGGAAAACCCTGCGGATGGAAGAGTTACCATAACAAACATGGTAACTTCTGAAGTTTATATGGATTTTGCTGCTGGTTCAAATTGGGAGGATCATTCTGTGCAATTCTGCATAGCAATAAGTGGTGTTGAAAACGAAAAATCACAAGTAAAATCAATCTATCCTAATCCTTCGACTGGAATTGTAAATTTCGAATTTTCAGATAAAATCAACAACATCGAAATTTACAATAATTTGGGACAATTAATAATGAATGCCGGTATTTCGGATTTCAATACAAGTTTGAATTTAAGCGAATTGCCTAATGGCATATATATGCTTAAAGTTATAACAGACACTGAAATTGTGAGCAGACGTTTTGTTTTGGAAAAATAAAAACAAAACACAAATTTTAAGGCTGCCAAGTGCAGCCTTTTTTTTATTCGTTTGTTGTCGTTTTTAATTATATTTGTAAAATTATTACTGACAATATGAAAAGAATTTGTCCGGTTTGTAAATGCGAATTTGATGGCAGGGTTGACAAAAAATTCTGTTGTGATCAGTGTCGTAACACATTTAACAACAGGCAAAATCAGGATGTAATAAACTACAGCCGCAATATTAACAGAATTTTAAAAAACAACCGAAGAGTATTGAGCGAATTCTTTGGTAAAAACACATACAAAATTCATCGCGACAAGCTTATAGCCGCCGGATTTAATTTTGATTATCTGACTAACATTTACAAAACCAAAACCGGTAAGATTTATTATTTCTGTTATGATTTAGGCTACCTAAACCATGACGACGGCAGTTGTACACTAGTGGAACGAAAAGAATATGTGGATTAATTTTAGGACACTTGCATAATCGCATTGTCTTTGGATTGGTTTAATTAAGCTTTATCCGCTGTTGCGGAAGTGATTTGTCCCGAAGAATAAAAAATCTTTGATTTTTGTTATTCTTCGAGGATCCTCGATAAAATAAGAAATTGCTTTGCAATCTTATTTTGAGATGGAGATAAAACAGTTAATTGTAATTTCTGGGAATTCTATGCAATTTCTGTTTTATCGGGATAATTTGTAATTTGTAATTTTGTAATTTGTAATTTAACCATATATGATAACATTAACCGATAAATATGTAATTGAAGAAAGCGTGGCTTATATTCTTACAGATAAAAACCAAATTAACGATATTCATTTGTTAAAACCCGAAATTGATTTTGCGAATAAAATGTTTGAGAACAAATCTGATTTCATTCATATAAATTCGTTTTACAAGTCATCATTTATCATTTTGGCAAAATCAGATAAAGATTTTCATGTTAGAACCGAAGAAATAAGACATTGTGCTAGTAAAACAGCTTCAATATTATCAGAAATAAAAGCTACAACGCTGAACATTATTGATTTAAGTAAAGACTTGTATTCTTTGGCATTTGCAGAGGCTGTTATGCTTTGTAATTATGCTTTTAATAAATACTTCAAAGACAAAGAAGATAAGAAATCTAGTTTAGCAAGTATTAAAATTGTTAGCAGTCGTTTAAGTGCAAAACAAATTGCAGATATGGAGGCCGTTGTAGAAGGCGTATATCATGCCAGAGACATAGTAAATGAGCCACTTTCGTTTATGACTGCAAAAAAACTATCCGAAGAAATCGAACGCTTAGGAAAACAATATGGTTTTAAGACAGAAATTCTCGATAAAAGTAAAATAGAAAGCTTAAAAATGGGTGGACTTCTTGCAGTAAATCGTGGTAGTGTAGATCCTCCAACCTTTTCTGTTTTATCTTGGGAGCCCAAAAATGCCTTAAATAATAATCCAATTGTTTTGGTTGGAAAAGGTTTGGTATTTGATACTGGCGGGATAAATCTAAAACCTAGCGGCTCTTTGGAAACAATGAAATGTGACAAATCCGGGGGAGCAACTGTTGTTGGGGTTATTTGTGCATTGGCAAAATCAAATATTCCATTAAACGTTATTGGGTTGATTCCTGCAACAGACAACCGTCCCGGAAACAACGCTTATGTTCCCGAAGATATTATCACGATGTATGATGGAACGACTGTAGAAATAAGCAATACCGATGCTGAGGGCCGACTGATTCTTGCAGATGCTTTGGCGTATGCAAAACAATACAAACCAGAACTTGTTATCGATCTTGCAACTCTAACTGGAGCTGCTGTAGTAGCTTTGGGAGAGAGCGTTAGTGCCATAATGGGCAATTCGGCTGAACAAATTTCACAATTAAAAGACTGTGGATTTGAAGTATGGGAAAGACTTGTTGAACTTCCACTTTGGGATGATTATGCAGAACAACTAAAATCGCCAGTTGCCGATTTAAAAAACTGTGGAACACGTTGGGGCGGAGCAATTACTGCTGGCAAATTCCTCGAACATTTTACAGATTATAATTGGGTGCATCTTGACATCGCTGGTACTGCATTTACCGAAAAGAAAGACAGCTATCGCGGATTGGGTGGCACTGGCGTTGGAGTCAGATTACTTTTTGATTTCCTGAAAAATAAAACTGAATTAATAAAAGAATAAAAAATCAAAATATGAGCAGATTAAGAATTGGAATAACACACGGTGATATTAACGGTGTGGGATATGAGGTGATACTGAAAACCTTATCAGATGCACGAGTTATTAGCAATATAACTCCTATAATATATGGATCACCAAAAGTCCTTGCATATTATAAAAAGGCTTTTAACAATAACATTCCTTCGGTTACTATTTCGACTGCTGAGGAAGCAAAACCGAGAGTAATAAGTATTTTAAATTGTAATAGCGAAGAAATACGCGTTGAAATAGGAAAGTCAACCGAAATGGCTGGACTTGCAGCATATCAGGCATTAGAAAAAGCTGTTGCCGATCTTAAGAACGGGAAAATAGATATGATTGTCACTGCTCCCATAAATAAAAAGAATATTCAAGCAGCCGGATTTAATTTCCCAGGACATACTGAATATCTTGCACAGGAGTTTTCAAATGACGGACATCTGATGATATTGATGAACAGTGTTATTAAAATCGGAGTTGTTACAGGGCATGTGCCTATTTCGGAAGTTTCTTCGAGAATTTCGAAAGAATTGATTCTTGAAAAATTAAAAATCTTTAATGACAGTTTGAAAAATGACTTTCTTATTCGCAAACCAAAAATTGCAGTTTTAAGTCTAAATCCACACTGTGGCGATGAAGGAGTTATTGGTGATGACGAAATAAACAAAATCATACCAGCTTTAAATGAAGCAAAAGAGAAAGATATTCTTGCTTTCGGACCATATTCGGCCGATGGGTTCTTTGGCTCAATGGAGTTTTTAAAATTTGATGCTGTACTTGCAATGTATCACGATCAGGGCTTAGCTCCTTTCAAAGTTATTGCATTCGAAGATGGGGTAAACTTTACTGCAGGTTTACCAATCGTGAGAACATCGCCTGCTCACGGAACAGCATATGATATTGCTGGTGAAGGCAATGCCAATGAACAATCTTTCCGCAGTGCATTATATACTGCGATTGACATTTACAACAACAGGAACTTTCAGTACGACATAGAAAAGAACAAACTAAATCTTGATGAACTTGGTGATTTGAGTGAAATAAATAAATACGGAGAGTAATGGCAATATACACAAAAGAAGAAGCGCTAAATTACCATAGCGAAGGCCGAAAAGGTAAAATTGAAGTCGTTTCCACAAAGGCATTTCAGACTCAAAAAGACCTTTCACTAGCTTACACTCCAGGCGTTGCAGAGCCGTGTCTTGAGATTGAAAAGAATCCAGAAAGTGTTTATGATTATACTGCAAAAGGAAATCTTGTAGCTGTAATATCAAACGGAACCGCAGTTTTGGGTCTTGGTGACATCGGTCCAGAGGCATCAAAACCTGTTATGGAAGGTAAGGGTTTACTGTTTAAAGTATTTGCCGATGTTGACGTTTTCGATATAGAAATAAATGAAAAGAATCCTCAGAAAATAATCGAAATTGTAAGATCGCTTGAACCGACTTTTGGTGGAATAAATCTTGAAGACATTAAAGCTCCAGAATGCTTTGTTATCGAAACTGAGTTAAAAAAACTAATGAATATTCCGGTATTTCACGATGATCAGCATGGAACTGCTATAATCTCGGGTGCAGCACTTTTGAATGCTCTGGAAATTGCCGGTAAAAAAATCGAAGATGTAAAGATTGTGTTTAATGGTGCCGGGGCAGCTGGAATAAGCTGTGCTAGACTTTTTGTTTCGCTTGGTGCTAAAATCGAAAATGTTGTTTTATGCGA
>Ga0209373_10004320_pt1 | contig 12322 bp, 6 predicted proteins | sample Higcelweek5metaG_FD_187173 | JGI IMG/M metagenome (GOLD analysis project Ga0209373, IMG submission 187173) | Freshwater pond sediment microbial communities from the University of Edinburgh, under environmental carbon perturbations - High... | ecosystem: Environmental > Aquatic > Freshwater >... | reverse complement strand
AATTGTCGAAACCAAAATTCTGGATCTTCTTTGTAATCATTACTTTACTTACGGCGTTTGTGTTTACTAAGGCCCAGACCGGCGAAAATGTGCTGGAAAAGGGATTGTTAGCCGGATTTCAGATGAACTTCAGGGCAGTAGTGATTATCCTTGGTTTTGCCGTTTTGGGAACGGAATTATACAATCCCAGAATCAGGAACTACTTTCTGGGAACCTCATTCAAACATTTGCCACTGGCTATCGAGCTTTCGGTGGAAAGTCTGCCTTTTTTCATAGCCCGCATACCAGCCTTTAAAACGATCATCAGAAATCCGGTCTCGGTGTTTTCCGGCTTTATTTTACATGCCGAAAGCAGATTGGCAGAAATCAGAAATAGTCCGGTATTCCGTCAGAAAGTGTTTATCATCAGTGGCCCTGTTGGCTCCGGTAAGACTTCTTTCACCAGGAAACTGATTGAGGTGCTGCGGAAGGAAAATATTTCGGTTGGGGGTTTCCTTTCTGAAAAAGTGAGAGAAGATACCCAAACGATTGGATATAATCTGGTGGATATTGAAACCAACGAAACTGAAATTTTACTGAGAGAGAGCGACGGAACAAATCTTGATAAAATCGGAAGATTTGCCATCTATCACAAAGGATTTGAAAAAGGGATAAGGATTTTGTCTCCCTCACAGTTACTGGGGAAAAGGCTCGTTGTGATTGATGAGGTGGGAAACCTTGAACTCCATGACAAGGGGTGGTCGCAGTCGATCGATAACCTGAGAAAAGCCTCCATCCATCATCTACTGTTCACGGTCCGTGACAGCATGACTGAAGCCGTTATGCAAAAATGGAACATCCCGCAAGCGGTTGTATATAAAGTAGATGAAACCGATGTTCTCGCTTGCGGGCAGTCAATTATCGAACAGCTGAATTCCTGATACCGATATTAAAATCCGAATGTTATTCCCTGAGCCAATGGGAGTTCAGATCCGTAATTGATGGTATTGGTCTGCCTTCTCATATAACACTTCCAGGCATCCGACCCTGATTCACGGCCGCCGCCGGTCTCTTTTTCACCACCAAATGCGCCGCCGATTTCTGCACCGGAGGTTCCGATATTCACATTGGCAATGCCGCAATCGGAGCCGGCTTCAGAAAGGAATTTTTCGGCTTCGGTAATATCGAGCGTGAAAAGTGAGGACGATAAGCCTTGCGGAACGCTGTTATTCAGCCGGATAGCATCGTCAATAGTTTTGTATTTAATCAGATAGAGGATGGGGGCAAAAGTCTCCTCCTGAACAATTTGGTAATGATTTTCTGCTTCAACCAGGGCCGGAACTACATAATTGCCTGATGAATAGGTATCACCGCTCAGGACTTCTCCTCCGAAGATGATTTTTCCACCCTCTTTTTTGGCATCCAGCAGCGCATTTTTATACTGCTTAACAGCGCCGTTGTCGATCATCGGGCCCACCAGGGTGCCTTCGTTGAAAGGATTGCCTACCTTTTTCGACACGCTGTTGTAAGCAAGCACCAGCTTGTTTTTTACTTCTTCATAAATGCTTTCCTGAATGATCAGCCTTCTGGTTGAGGTGCATCGCTGTCCGCAGGTACCTACGGCGCCAAATACCACCGATTTGATAGCCATTTCGAGATTTGCCTTTTCAGAGATGATCACGGCATTGTTGCCGCCCAGCTCCATGATCGATTTCCCCAGTCTGTTGCCAACGATGGTGCCGATCTTTTTACCAACGGCCACTGAACCGGTTACTGAAAACAACGGGATGCGGTTATCTGCAGCGAAATTATCCCCGAGCACGCCCGATTTGGCGACCATCATGTTGAACACGCCTTCGGGGACCTTGCAGGTTTTCAGTACTCCCGAGATCACGTTTTGTATGGCAATTGCCGTTAATGGAGCCTTTGAGCTGGGTTTCCAAACGACCACATCTCCGGCTATGGCAGCCAGCATACTGTTCCAGGCCCATACTGCAGCCGGAAAATTAAAAGCGGTAATTAAACCCACAATACCCAGCGGATGGTACTGGTCGTAAATCCGGTGATCCGGGCGCTCCGAATGCATGGTATAGCCGTTGAGCAAACGCGACTGGCCAACCGCAAAGTCACAGATGTCGATCATTTCCTGTACTTCGCCCAGTCCCTCCTGATAGATTTTCCCCGTTTCGAGCGTCACCATATAACCCAGATAAGCCTTCTCTTTGCGAAGAGCTTCGCCAATCTGACGGACAACCTCTCCCCGGAGCGGAGCCGGCGTTTTCCTCCATACGATGAATGCAGCCTGAGCTTTCCTGATGACTGTTTCGTAATCTTCTATTGAACCGTTTTGCACTTTTGCGATGATGGTTCCGTCTATCGGCGACACCGATTCGGTGATCGCGCCATTCGATTTGATCCATTCCGTTCCCGTGCAAATTCCGGAATTTACCTCTTGAATTCCCAGCCGTTTCAGTACTTCTGCTTTTTCCATGATCGAAATTTTGAAATCTTAAGTTCAGGTTAGTTTATCGCTGCTCAGTTTATCGGCGGCGAACAAATTTATTATTTATAAAACGACTTGCTAACACGGTTTGACTATTTTTATGGCAGATGTCCCTACACCTCCTAATGCTGAAAAAATGAGAAAAAGCTTTGTTATTGGTTTTGTGTTTTTGAGTGGTTTGATCGCGTGTAAATCGAATCATTCAGATAATCAGTCGTTTGTTAAAGTAAATGGAAGAAACATTCCGGTTGTCAGGTTGGATTTAGTGAACGATTTCGCTACCCGTATACCACTTTCAACCTTGTTTGAAAGTGTAAAAATCGTTCCTCTGGAAACCCGAAAGGAATGCATCGTTGGGTATTGTATTTCCTATATGACTGATCGTTATGTTTTTATGTCAGTAAGAAATCATGGAGCGCCCATTCGCTTGTACGAGTTTGATCTGACAGGAAAATTTATCCGGGAATTTGGGGCGGTAGGCAAAGGCCCTGGCGAACATGTGGGAAGTGAAACCGGTCAAATCATCTATTATCCTGACGATAGCACTTTGTTTGTCCCATTTATGGGAGCGGATGAAGAGCTACATTTCTTTAACAGGGATGGACAATTCATTAAGGCGATTAAAAGCCCCTTTGAGGAAATTTACCAGGTAAGCCGTTTATCTGATGATTTGTTTATTAGCCCGGGCAGTGCTTCCAGTGTTCCGGTTATGAAAAGGGACTCCTCCCAATTTGTCTTGCACCGGGCCGATGGTACGTGGGTAAAGGGGTACCCAAGAACAATATATCCGGCTAACAATGGCTCAGGGTTTATCCATAAAGGAGGAGATGATTGTTTGTGGCGATCTTCCGGATACTGGAGAATTCTTTCAGCAGGAAATGACACGGTTTATCAGATTACAGAAAAATCTGTTGACCCGGTAATGTTGTTTAATTTCGGATCCAAACATTACAGATACAATCAGTATTTCCCACCACTAACAGAGGAGGGGCATTATTACACAGAAATTCTTCGTGAGACCGATCGTTTCCTTTTCATGAAAAGGTATTGTTTGAGCAAACTGGAGATTGAAGAACCGAAGCCTGGATATTATTGGTACAGTTTTAATTATAATTATACCCTGATGATTTATGATAAAATGGAAAACAGGGGGTATCATGTTGATTTCTCTGATGACCTGCTGGGAATTCTACAACCAGCTCTGTATGAATCCTATTTGAACTGGAATGAGTTCGGGCAGCCCTACCGCATCGTTCAGGTGGTTGATGTATTAGAGTGGATTTCGAAGGCTAAAAAAGATAACACACTGCCTGAATCAGCGAAGCAAAGGGTTTTAGAGCTTGAGAGAAGTATCGATGCGAACAGCAATCCGGTACTGTTTTTGTTTAACCCCTGGGATGAGAAAGAGCTGGCTAAAAGACTGGCCTCGGCTGAAAAAGAGTAAGGGTGGTTACCATTCTCTATCGCTTTATTAACTTCTCCAATGCCGATGCGACTTAATAGAGACATGCGAAACTTGCATAGATTTATTATATTTGAGGGAACGCCTTGATTCTAACTATATAGCCTCCGAAATGAATCGAATTCTTCTTGTTGCCATCATCGGTTTGCTCAGTATTGCTGGGTATTCTCAGAAAATTATTGAAAATCCGATATATGTTACAACATCGCCTTTGTCTTTAAGTGTTTCTCGTATTGAGCTTCGAGATAGTTGCACGATCCTTCATTTTTGTGTTACCGATGATCCGGGCTCTTCATTTACTGTATCTGCAAAAAGTTATATCCAGCCGTCAGTCACCGGTAACAAAGTTCTGGTTACCCATGCCGAAGGTGTAAAAATCGGAGAAAGCATGTTCGTTCCGTCCACTGGCAATGTGTGTTATCAGCTTTTCTTCCCGCCTATTGATTGGTCAACGCCAATGATCGATTTTGGTGAAGACTCAAGCAATAATTCATGTTCTATTTACAATATGGAAATTGTTCCTCAGAAACATTCTTCTGTTTTCCCTCAGGACATTGAAGGCAACTGGTTCAAGACTGACGGCAGCCGAGAGTGGGTGTACGGATTTCAGAGTCCGGTTGTGTTGTTTGACAGCCAAATCTACGAGGCTGTTACTGTTACGGAAAAAGATGAAACATACGAGATAAAAACCAACAAAAATGGCAAGGCTTTGAAGATCTTCATCCGGCTGGCTCCGGATAAAAATCTTTTAATAGGAACCAATCCCAATAAACTTGAACTATATAGCCGAACTCCGTTGGTTAAAAACGATTACATTATACCGGGGGATGACGAGTTTGTGGCGCCCTTATTGAAATCCGGGAAGTGTGTTTTTAAAGGCTATCTGAAAGGATACCTGCCAAAAATGGGCAGTACAGGAATGTTGTATGATGATAATATATTGACTGGACAACAAAATTCAATTCTGGTCGAAATTTCCAAAAACGGAAGTTTTTCGGCTGAAATTCAGGTAGATTACCCGCATGAATCTTTTTTGAGCATACTGGGCATTTATAAACGCGTTTTTTTAGAACCGGGAAAAAGTATATTTACTTTCATTGACCTGACAGCTCCGAGCCCACCATCAAGGCAGCTGAATCTTTTGTTTATGGGTGATCTGGCCCGGATCAATTCAGATTTGTATGCCACACAGTCTGTCTGCAGGTTTAATCTATATCAGATTGACGAAAAAATGAAAGAAATCACATTGCCTGAGTTCAAAGATTGGATGCTGCAATTGGGTAAACAGAAAAAAGATTCCCTCATACATTTCACTGAAACATATCCGATCAACAAAAAGGCTATGCAAGTCAGAATACTAAATATTTATAGCAAAGTCACTGCGCAAATCCTTCGGTTTAGCAGTGTTAAAAAGGCTCTTTCTAAAAATCTTACTAAAACAAATGCCTCAGCTGAACTTCCAGACAGTACTTTTTACCATTTCTTTCCTGCCGGATTGATGAATAGCCAGGTTGCGCTGGTCTCTTATGACTACAATGTCATGTTGAACAGTCTGCTATTCAGCGATGTTACCCGACCAGGTAGCCTAAATATCGGTCAGCCTCTTATGGACTCTATTGAAAAGATGGGGATTGAGATCAGTGCAGAGGACAGTCAGGGCCTTCGGCATATATGGACCGGAAGGCCACCAAAGACAAGCGATCCGGTTAATAAAGGAGTGGCTGGATCTTGCACGGAATTCGAGCGCAATCACAATGACCTGATAAATGCTACCAAAGAAGCTATTACTTATCAGAAGTCAAATGAATTAAGGAAACAATACTTTAATATAGCACCAGGTTTGATTACGGACATTGGACTTTCTCGAAATTTATCAAATTGGATGAGAGCCTTTCCTGGTCCTTTAAGTGAATATCAAATCAGTTTGGCAAATCAACAGATCAGAAATCCTTACATCAAAAATTATATCCTGTCTGCCAGTAAGAGCCTGGAACAGAAGCTTAACATACCCCAGACGGAAATCCAACCTAACACCGGCTTTGTTAACCATGTGTCCCCAACTGCTAAAGCCGATTCCCTTTTTGAAACCATTATCAGTCAGAATAAAGGCAAGCTGCTTTTTATCGATTTCTGGGCTACCTGGTGTGGTCCCTGCCTGTTAGGTATCGAGAGGATGAAACCCCTGAAGGAGGAGTATGTTGGAAAGGATATCGAGTTTATATACATCACTGACCAATCCTCTCCGGAAAAAACATATAATCAGATGGTTACAGAGATTCGAGGCCGTCATTACAGGCTAACCCAGGATGAATGGAATTACTTATCATCCCGGTACAAAATAAGTGGTATCCCTCATTATTTGCTGATCGACAAAACCGGCAAGATGATAAATAACGGTATGGGCAGCGTTATTCACTCAAATGATAACCTGAGGAAGGTTTTTGATAAGTTTTTAAAATAGGGGAGATGTCAATCCAAAGGCTATGTATAAGGCTTATACAGACACCAGTCTGCTGACTCCTCGAATTTTCTTTGTGGGACATACAGGATTCGAACCAGTGACCTCTTGCGTGTGAAGCAAGCGCTCTGAACCGACTGAGCTAATGTCCCATTTGATTGAACGCCCAAAAGTAGAGAATTCCTGCCATAATTCTTAGAAACCCTTACGATACTTTTATTGGATTTTTTTATGTTTGCCGCAGAATTCAAATAACTAGCGCCTTGAAAGCAATTCTTCGACTGATGCTGGCTTAATTTTAGCCTCAAAAACCACAGGTTAATGATCTATGCGTTTGGGTAATTCAACCCAAACCGGTTGTCCGTTTGTTTATTTCACATTTCACTTAATGGTCATTTCAGACGATGGGAATCGCCGTATTGACTCGTATCGGATTATTGTATCTATCTAAAACAATTAAAATTCAAAAAAATGAAAATATCTAAAATTGAGAGAATTATCGGAATTATTCTGGCCGTATTATTATTGACTGTTACACTCAGCAGCACACTATTCTTTCTGAATACACTCAAGGTTACCGTCCCCCAATGGATCGCGTTCAACTCCTGTGCCCCCACCAGCTTTCTGTATCTGGGTTTCTTTGTCGTTTTCCTGTTCAACAAAAGAGCAGCCTGTTTATTATTAACGGCTCTTCCGATTTACTTTCTGGGAACGATGTCGATGTTTATATTGCCCTGGAACGGCAACTATTTAATGGCTCACCTCGGGCACATCATCATGACCCTGAATTTAATCTGGGTGATCGCTGTGACACTGTGGCATAAGGATTATAAAGCACTGGCAACCGGACTTTTGATCGGAATGCTGGTTTTTGTTCCGTTCATCGCTCATGTCCAGACCTATAACCAAAAACATGCCGTTGAAATGTCGAAATTGTTTCAGCAGCATTAATTATCAGTCGGGGCGCAGGGATCAGGAGTTTTCATTTTCCCGGTGACCAGGGCTGATTGATTCAAACAGCTGATATCCGATTGGCGCGATGATACGCACCCGTCAGGATATCAGCTGTTGTATTTTATCAGGAAGCACAGAAGTAAACCCGGATAAGCAGCTGGGCCGGGGAGCGGTTTATTTAACTGCGAATTGTGTTGCTGCCAGCTTTTTCAGAAACTGTTTTCCTAAACACTCCACGATCTCGTCATACGATCGGGCAGTTTTGATAACCCAGTCGAATATCTGCCAGCGGAAACCCGAAAGGAGCGAATCTTCAACCCAATACAGGAATTTCGTAGAGCCGTTTAAATACTCCAGTTTCTTAATTTTCAGATAGATTTCGAGTCCGTCCGAAACATCGTGCCATAAATCAACAAATGCATAATCGAATTTCCGGTCAGGCATCAACTCTTTTACATATTCAAAGGCATCCGCAGAAATAATCTCTACTTTTTCAGGATGCTGAAACTGCGGAAGGATGCAATACTCGAAAAGCCGGATCACTTCCGGATCGCGTTCGATAACGGTGATACTCTGCACACTTTCTTTAAGTGATGCCATGTAAGTGAAATAACCCAGACCGAGACCAAACGTAACAACCTTGCCTTCAATAACATCAATTGCATATTGCGATGTCTCTATCTCGCTGGGCTTGAGTGACATCCATTCGTGAGCCTTCTCCATGACCGTCGGAAAACGAAACTCATCATTGAAAAAACCGATGCATGGAAATTGCCTGAAATCCGATTCAGTGATCAGGTCTTTGTAAATGAATGCCTCATAAGGACAGTATTTTTGATAGGTCAGTTCCCAATTGCCAAATTTGACTTCAGGAATGATGATGTTCCGATAATAGGGGTTGTCGAGATATGATTTTGTATCCAGCTGTCTGACTGCCGGGATGAAATAGTCCGTCAATAATTGTTTGTCATCTTCATTATTGTCGGTATCGAGTCCGCAGGCACCTGTCAGTAATGCGATGTACAAGGTCTCTTCATTCAGTTCTCCACCCAGGTTCACACTATCCATCAACTCTTTGGTGATGAAACACGAATTGTCGTTCAGATAATCGCAGAGCATCCAACTGACATCGTTGTTCCTTTGAATTTTTTCCCTGAGTTCCCTGACTTTTTCTATGTCGTCAGGATTTAAATTCCGGTTCATAAAGCCAACTCGTTTCCTTTTTGAAAACGGGTGCAAAAATACAAAATCCTATTTTATTCTCTGATTTGGTATGCAATCAAAAAATCTCCATGCCTGACCAGCAGTATTCCAAAATAGATGGATGGATGCGACCAGTAAGGGCCGGTACCTTTGTTTACTTTAAAGGAGCTGGTGATTTTGCACTCCCTGGGATCGGCTTTAACCAAGGAGATAATACCGCTCTTCTCATCGCAACAGTAAAGCATTCCATCGGCCGCCAGAACAGGGCCCTTGTTTTGAAAATCTGAAATCCAGACAATCTCACCCGTGTTCCAGTTCATGCAAACCCATTTCCCGGTGGTTCGGCCGGTAAAATTCGATCCGTACAGAAAGCTATCAATCAATACCACTCCATGATTCTGATTATCAAAAGTCCGGTCAGTGAATTTTTCTGTAACTGACTTTCCATCAGGAGCAATCTGAAGCATGACGGATTTGACATCCCAGCCGTTTGATATCCAAAGGCAGCTGTCGCGGTAAATCGGGCTATTGGTAAAGATGGTGGCGTTATTGCCGTCTTTATCGAGAAAATTATAATGGTATGACCACATGATTTTACCATCTGAAGCGTCAACTCCCAGCATGTGGGTTTGAACGGAAGCTACAATATACTTTTTGCCGACATGGTTGATGACTACCGGTGACATATTGGAGCGATGGGCATGGATAGATTCTGATTGCCACACCAGCTTTCCGGTCATTTTATCGAGCGCGATGACGGTAGTTGTTTCCCCGGCCGGTGTAACAATCACTTTATCGTCAACCAGCAGGATTGCTTCAGATACGCCGAACATATCCCAGTTGCTGTGATAATCTTTATGGATATCCGCACTCCAGATTACGGCCCCGGTCACAGCGTGAAAGCAAACCAGATTGTCCAGTCCGCTCAGAACGTACACTCTTTCTTCATCAACGGTTGGGGTACATCTGGCATCGGGATATGATTTGGTCCAGCACCTGCCATAAGACTGCTGCCAGAGAATATTTCCTTTGTGATCCAGACAGGTCAGGTATTCCAATGTGTCCTTTATTCCTGTTGCATAGATCCGGTCGCGGGTGGCCACCGCCGATGAGTACCCTTTACCGATCCCGGGTGTGGCAAAAAGTAGGGCGGGGCCCTCGGCCGGCCACTCTTTCAATAAGAGAGTATCCGTGAACATGCCATTCCTGCCGGGACCGTTCCATTGAGCCTCCTGTCCCTGAACGGCCATAAAAGACGTCATAATCATCATCCATACGATGAATACCTCTGTTCTGAATTTTTTCCCTGACATAGGTTACCAGTTTTAAATTTAAGATGCCCTGTAAATCTACCATAAAGTAAAGAATCCATTGTTTCGGGTCCTAAAAAAAGGGTTGTTAATGAGATATCTGATTTGCATTGATACAGTTGAAGCCCCTGATGGATAAAATCATGGACTACGATCAGTTCATGCCAAAATGTTTAACTTTATTGATTACTAGATGTAGAAATACGTTTATCAAAATTATTTATTTTGTACTCTATGTCCTGACTATGAATAAGATGACCCGTGAAAAATTTATAAGCCAGGCAACCATGCTAGGTACTTCACTCATCTTTTTAAACTCATTTGGTTTTCGCAATCGGACATTTGCGGGCCCATCCGATAAAGCGATCAGTATAGGTACACCGTTAAATGGAGAGGATGTTTTCTCCTATATCCGGAGGGTCAATGGTAAAATGGATATGACTCTTTACCGACAGATTTTAGGGGCGGCCAATGAGTTCAAAGAAGGAGACCTGACTATTGGTGTAGCTGCAAGTACTGAATCTTCCCGGATACATGCAAGAGCCTTGCTCAATCATACTAAAGTCGGGGACCTGAATCAAAACGTCATCTATCAGGATGGTATTCTTGAGCTCATTCAAAAAACAACATTCCAGGATTCATTAGTTCCAACCTGGACGATGGGGGAACTAAAAAACTTCGTACTAAATAACTCTGAAGAGGCCATTAAGACCATTATGCCCGGACTTACCAGCGATATCATTGCTTGTTTAGTGAAGCTGATGAGCAATGAGGAGTTAATCAGGGTGGGGCAAAAGGTTTTCAATGCATTGCCTGGGAGTAAGATTGGAAGTAAAGGGTATCTGAGTGCTCGTATTCAACCCAATTCACCTACTGATAATCCTGAAGATATTGCGTGGCAGGTGTTTGACGGCTGGGCCTATGGTGTAGGAGATTTGGTTTTAGGTACCAATCCGGTTTCAAGTGAGCCGGACTCAGTTGCCCTTGTGGAACAGACCCTGAACGATATTCTGATCACATTTGGACTGCAGGATATATTGCCCGGCTGTGTCCTTTCTCATATCGATGTTCAGGCTAAAGTCGAAGAGATGCATCCGGGTACTACCGGGATCTGGTTCCAAAGTCTCGGGGGAACAGTAACTGCCAACCAGACTTTTGATCTCACGATTGAAAAGATGTTCAATCATGCAACAAAAAGGAATGGACACTATGGCTTTTATTGTGAAACCGGACAAGGTGCTGATTCGACAAACGGTCATGGTGAAGGTTTTGACATGGTTATTCACGAATCCAGAAAATATGGTTTCCTGCGAGCTTTAAAACATCAATTGTCTGTTTCGAAAGTGCCCGAAGATGTTCCCTGGGTATTCCTGAATGATGTTGCCGGCTTTATTGGACCAGAAGTGTTTAAGTCGCGGGAACAACTGGTGCGTTGCTGTCTCGAGGATACCGTAATGGGGAAGTTGCACGGGTTGACAATCGGGCTGGATATCTGTTCCACTCTGCACATGGATGTCACCCTGGATGATCTGGACTGGTGTATTGAACAGGTAATGCCAGCCAATCCGGCCTATCTGATGGCTCTGCCTACCAAATGCGATCCCATGCTCAGCTATCTCACAACTGCTTTTAACAATCATGTGAAGATCCGTCAGCAATTTGGGTACAAGGTGAACGATGCCATGTGGGATTTTTTCAAAAAGCTGGAGATCATTGATCCGGATGGGTTGCCAACTACCCACTTTGGAGACCCTGTCTGGGTGTATTATCAATACTGTCTGGCTAAACAGGATCGGAGAAGGAAGGATGAAATCTACGAAGAAGGGAAAAAGTGTTTGGCTGCAATCCGTGAAAGGGGAGTAAATATTGCCGAGGGTCACGGGCAAAACAGCTGGGATCTGGATCCCCGGCTGGATGAGGAGGTACACCGGTTGTATGAGGATGCCAAAGTGAGTTTGTGGACGGAGATGACACCCACTTTTGTGGCTTCGATTCCGGCATCTACGGCGATAATTACACAATCACAAGATCGTAAGGATTATGTGTTTCATCCCAAATCAGGGGAGCGTCTTAGTACAGGAACCATCAAGATTTTAGAAGAGATGCGTAAAAAATGGGGAAGTAATGTCCCGGATATCCAAATCATTATTTCTGATGGTCTGAATGTCAGGGCCTTGATGGATGAGGGACATTTGGCGCCTTTTCTGGATGGATTGACGGAAGCCTTAAAAGAAAAGCATTATCAGGTCAGTAAACAAAACCTTGTCATTACTCACGGAAGGGTTCGGGTAGGTTATGCTTGCGGGGAGATGCTTTTTGGGCTGGAGGGATCTTCTTCTGAAAGAAAAGGGATCATTCATATAATTGGAGAACGTCCGGGATCGGCGCATCGTAATTTTTCAGCTTATTTAACGGCAACTTCTCCTGATGCATGGAATCAAAAAGGTAAAGTG
>Ga0209373_10004319_pt1 | contig 12329 bp, 7 predicted proteins | sample Higcelweek5metaG_FD_187173 | JGI IMG/M metagenome (GOLD analysis project Ga0209373, IMG submission 187173) | Freshwater pond sediment microbial communities from the University of Edinburgh, under environmental carbon perturbations - High... | ecosystem: Environmental > Aquatic > Freshwater >... | reverse complement strand
CAGTATCGGCTGAAATAGTTGCCCGCCCTTTGCGCGATCTTCATTTTTCAAACGAAGCTGCCGAAACCCCAATGTTTACTTCTAACAGCCGGGTGTTTGTCAATTCACTGTTCTGGGTTGGAATCCTGATTTTACTGGTCGCCCTTATCAATTATATAAACTTTGCCACAGCAACTGTTCCAAAACGAATCAAAAGCATCAGCGTAACACGTATCATTGGAAGCAGCCGTTTCAATGCCGTTTCTATTTCAACATTCGAAACCGTTCTTGTTTTCACTTTATCGCTTATGGCCGCCTTTGGAATAGCCCATGTAATCAATCAACACTTCACCAAATTGATTATTGGGTATTCACTTCCTTTTTTTGAAAACATGCGCTTACTGATTGGGCTTGCCTTCGGAAGCATTGTGCTTGGAGCATTTACTGGATTGTACCCAGCCCTATATCTCACAGCAGGAAAACCTGTTGAAACTGTGAAGAGGTTTAGGGTGAATCCTAAAATAAATTTTCGTGGTGTGCTTACGATATCTCAGTTTGCAGCCACCATTGCTTTAATAGCAGTATCTACCCTTGTGGTCAAACAGGTGAATTTTATGGAAGAAGCTAATTTGGGTTTCCAAAAGAACAATACACTTGTGTTGCGAATGAACAACGAGCTCCGTCAAAACTACACGGCTTTCGAAAATAAATTAAAAACGATAGCCCAGGTAAACGGAGTTTCACGATCGAGAGCTGTTCCGGGCCATGCCCAGGAAATGCAAAGTTTCAACGTGAACGGGCAAAACTGCCCGGTTTGGTTTTGGGCAGTCGATGGCAACTACATCGATATGATGGGTTTCAAAATTGTTGAAGGAAGAAATTTCATCAAAGATAGTCAAGCCGAACAGCCCAATATGATCTGCAATGAAACTGCCGCCCGCCAATTTGGATGGAAAGTAGGCACTCAAATCGGGAATGGGGTTTTGGTTGGAATCATGAAGGACTTCAATTTTGTATCACTGCGTGAAGAGGTTCAACCTTTTTCATTTTGGTATTCCAACTCGAATAACCCTTTTGGTTGCATCAGCATCAAGCTGAATAGCGATAATATAAAACAAACGTTAGCAACCATCGAAAAAACTTATAATGAATTCAGCCCCAACGTTCCGTTCCGCTACTACTTTCTCGACGATAAGCTCAATATGCTCTATGCTAAAGAAAGCCAACAGGTAGAACTGATCACTTTTTTTAGTTTGCTTTCTGTCATCGTTTCAATATTGGGAATCCTGGGACTTTCAACCTTTATGTGCCAGTACCGGATTAAAGAGATTGGGATTAGAAAAGTGAATGGCGCTAAAATCACCGAGATGCTGGCCATGCTTAACCGCGACTTCGTAAAATGGGTAGCCATTGCCTTTTGCATTGCCACACCTGTTTCGTGGTTTTTAATGGAACATTGGCTCGAAAGCTTTATATACAAGACCAACATTAGTTGGTGGATTTTTGCTTTGTCGGGTTTACTGGCTTTGGGAATTGCGTTGCTAACAGTTTCATTCCAATCATGGAAAGCTGCAACTAAAAACCCGGTAGAAAGTTTAAGATATGAATAATAACCCCCTGCCCCTAAAGTGGGTTCTGAGGAATACCAAAATTGAAGATCAAAACATTGAATGGAAGAATTAATAAAAAGAAATAACCATGAGAACAATTTTATTAACATTCAGAAAACTAAAAAAGAGCAAAACTGCAACTTTGCTAGGTATAGCTGGGTTGGTTGTAGGTTTAGTATGCGTGGTTTACATTTTCTTTTGGGTAAATGATGAGGCTAGTTACGACCGCTTTCACAAAAATATCGATCGCATTTTTGTGGTGCACGCCTACCTCGAAGGCGGAACCAAAAAAGTTGACTTCAGCGGCTGCCCTCCGGCGGTTGCCCCATCTCTGGTGAACGAATATCCCGAGGTTGAAAATGCCTGTCGCTTCTTGCCTGGCGAATATTTTGAGCACCTTGTTGCTTTTAGCGATAAAAAAAGCATCCTTAAAACAAGTTATGCCGATGTTTCGTTGTTCGATATTTTTTCATTCCCGTTTGTATATGGAAGTAAAGGCGAGCCCAACGATCCGAATCAAATTATAATGACACAAACAGTTGCTGCAAGATTTTTTGGCAACACAAATCCTGTTGGAAAGATTGTTCGTTTCAACAATACGTCCGACCTTACAGTTGCAGGTGTGGTGAAAGATATCCCACACAACTCATCAATTCAATTTGAGGCCTTAGTACCCATTCAGAATCTGGGGAAAATCTGGGGGCGAAACGATATATTAACCACTTGGTACAACAATGGCTTCACCACTTTTGGACTGCTAAAATCGTCTGCCGGGTTCGATAAAATTGCTTCAACCATTACACGCCGCATACAAAAAGAGATGCCCGAATCGACCAACTTTTTAAGAGCTTATAAGTTTAAAAACAGATACTTATATGAACATAAAAACATTCGTAATGTAAAAATATTCAGCTTGATTGGTTTAATGGTTTTGCTTGCGGCAACCCTCAATTTTATAAACCTCACCACCGCCCGATCGGCCAAACAGGCCAAAGAAACAGGGCTTAGAAAATCGATTGGTGCAACACGCGGCAACATTATCAAGCTCATTTATTCCGACGTGGCCATTATTTGTTTTCTAGCATTTGGTGCCGCACTGCTGATTGCCATGTTTGGATTACCCATTTTCAACAACCTGATTGGGAAACAAATTGGTTTTTCGTCGTTATTCTCGGTTGCGCCACTCGGCATTTTTATTCTGATTTATCTGTGCACCGTGTTACTGGCCGGAAGCTACCCCGCATTTTTCCTCTCATCGTTTTCGGTAAGCGAAACGCTAAAATCGAGTTTTCACTCGGTAAAAAATAAAGGATTTCTGCGAAACTCACTGGTTGTGACCATTTTTGTGGTCTCTATTATTTTACTTACCTCAACGCTTATCATCACAAAACAGACCTTATTCCTGCAAAAAATGGACATCGGGTTCAACAAAGAACAGTTGATTTACATAACACTTGAAGGCAAGCTCAAAGAAAAAGTTAAAACGCTGAAGGATGAGATTAAACGCTCGCCCGAGGTTACCTCAGCCACCGCAACTTCATTTCTGCCCGTTATGGTTGGCAATAACGGTGAAGGATGGGATTGGGAGGGGAAAGACCCGAACTTTAAACCGTTGGTCACCAATTGGGAAACCGATGAAGACATGGTGAAAACGCTCGAAGCCAAGCTTACTGAAGGCAACTACTTCAGCAACGACCGTAAAGGAATTGTGATCAACAAGGCATTTGCCGATGCAATTGGTTGGGAAAGTTTTGTTGGGAAAACCCTGAATGCTTATGGGCAAACCCATCAGGTTGTAGGGGTGATCAACAACATTCAATACAACTCACTTTCTGAATTATGCCGTCCAATGGCCATTCAGCAAATTGGCGATTGGTCAACACGCTATCTGATCATCAGGGTAAATGCCAATCAATTCGACAAAACCATAAAAAGCATTCGCAAAATCTGCGAAACGATTGAACCCGATTTCCCGGTACAATATGGATTTGTCAACGATGAATTTGCAAAGCTGATTAATTCGGAGGCCAACCTAAAAAAAATGGTCACAATTTTTTCAGCATTTGCCCTAATCGTTTTGTGTTTAGGTTTACTTGGGGTGGTTATGTTCCTGACCGAACAGAAAACCAAGGAGATTGGCGTTCGTAAATGCCTGGGGGAACAAGTATCGTCGATTATTATGAAGCTGATAAAACCCTTCGTACTATCTGGATTGATTGCCAGTGCAGTTGCCATTCCGGCCACATGGTATATTATGAACCGCTGGCTTCAGACTTACACCAACCGTATTGAACTGAATTTATGGATCTTCCTTTTTGCCGTAATTATTTCTATAGCCATTGCCATAGTTACCGTGAGCTGGTCCCGAGTAATCGGGAGAGGGCGGCAACAAGAAACCCAGTGGAAGCGTTGAGGTATGAATAAAACCCACTCCCATTCCCTACATTCGTAACTCCGCGTCGCTAAGAAAAGAGGTTTTGAGAAACTACCAAAATTGAAATATTTGAACAATTAAACACATATAAAAAAGAAATATAATAATTCTCTTCTAAAAATTTGGACAGGAATTAATCTCAACAAAATCCTTATAAACAGATTATTTAATATATTTGTGTGTGTGTTTAAAAACACAACACAATTGTTTTTAAGACCAAATAAATCTATGAAAACGTTACCCAAGTTATTGTTGATTTTTATATTCTATCTACTTTTCGTCAGCAAACCTTCGCTTGGTCAGGATCAATTGGGTTTTTACCTTTGTGGAGTAACGACCCACAAGGGGGGCGATCCAAATGCTCTTTTGATGCCTCTCCGATTAACCCCGGGAGCTGAAATTGTGATAAATTTTGGAGTTGTTGTTCAATACAAAAAGAAAGTTTACAATCGGATTACGCTTGCTCTGATACAAACATTCCAAGCCGACTGTGCAATGAAGGCATCAGAAGGAAGTGCTGTTTGCATTGGGTTTGATTTCCTGAAAAGCCCCAATCACGAATTTATCTTTGCAGTAGGGCCTGCGTTTTATGTCAGGGAATCGTGGTATAGCATGAAGGGTTATGTGAAAGAAGATTTAAAACTTTCAAGGAATGAAAAATGGCAATATATATTTTTCCCAATTGTACCTCATATCGAATATACCTATTTCCCAAAATCAGGAAATCTTGGAATTTCGGCTTATGCGATTCTCGATCCTGTCAAGAAGGTGAGCAATACAGGATTTGGTATAACATACAAGCTTAAACCACGTTAAACACACATGACAATGTCGCCAAAATCATTGTTGATCAATCTCTTGTTTGCCCTTTTCATTTGACAACCCTGTCTTGCCAGGAAGAATAGTTGTGATTCTATCTTTGCGGAATGACAGTATATGTCAATGGAGATAAAATACTCCGTGTAAATTTATTATTGGCAAGTCCTTATTCCGATAGTTTAAACGGAAGTTTGAACTAATTTAATGTTAATCGATTGATAATTTTATTATGAGTTCTAATGATTCACGACTGAATGTAGTTGACGCTCTGCGCGGCTTCGCCATTATTTCTATCATGTTGTTGCACAACATTGAGCATTTCGATTTTTTATACTGGCCGAACACACTTCCGGCATGGATGCTCCCGATTGACAGGGGAATAATGGACACCCTGTATTTCCTGTTTGGTGGTAAATCGTATGCAATATTCGCTTTACTCTTTGGGTTAACTTTCTTTATTCAATCACACAATCAGGAGAAAATCGGGAAGGATTTTAGGGGAAGGTTTGCCTGGCGATTGGTTCTTCTGCTCTGTTTTGCTTTTGTTAATTCCGCATTCTACGAAGGTGATATTCTTTCAATTTATGCCGTTCTCGGCTTCTTTTTAATTCCGGTTGCCAAACTCAATACGAAAACCGTTTTCTGGATCGCGCTCCTATTTATGCTTCAGCCTTTTGAATGGATTAATTTTATCAGAGCTATTCAAAATCCCGACATGCAAATTTCTGATCCTGCATCATGGGCCTATTTTGGAAAAGCCGGTGAGTATATCACCAAAGATTCACTCATAAACACATGGATCGGCAACTTAACCAATGGAAAAATGGCCGTTATTTTGTGGTCGTGGGAAGAGGGACGTATTGTTCAGAATATCGCGTTGTTCATGTTTGGCATGTTGGCTGGTCGTAAATACCTGTTTGTACAATCAGAAGAGAACAAACGTATTTGGGTTAAAACTTTGATTATCGCAGCAATTTCGTTTGTCGTATTGTTTTGCATCAGGCATGAACTTGGCGACTGGATTAAAAGCCGGGCAATGCACCGCCCCATGAGGACTTTCGTAAATTCATGGACCAATATGGCATTTATGCTGATTTTGGTTTCCGGATTTGTTTTGCTTTTCCAAACAAAGTTCTTTCACAAAGCGCTCAATATCTTTTCTCCACTGGGTCGCATGAGCTTATCAAATTACATCATGCAATCACTTATTGGTTCTTTTATTTACTATGGATTTGGATTGGGTTTGTATCAATATACAGGTTCAACCTATTGTTTGTTAATAGGAATTGTTCTGGCTGTGGTTCAGGGATTTTTCAGCACGTGGTGGATGAAAAACCACAAACAAGGGCCGCTTGAAATAGTTTGGCACAAAGCGACATGGATTGGATATAAGTAAATTAACTAAAAATGAAGCGTATGAAGAAAATTATTTTAACGTGGCTAGGCATTGGTCTTTTGCCGTACTTCAGGCTCAAACACCTGAGATTGTTCAGGTAAAGGTCGATGCTGCCAAGCAGATAGCAACTGCAACTAAATTGTTCGACGGAACAAATATTGAAGACCTCAACAACCAGACAAACGGAGGTATTTTCAGCCAGCTCATTCATGGCGAAGCTTTTGAGGAAAATATCGACATTGATTTTCTCAATCTTCCGGTGTCCGACTATGTGAAAGTCTATGTTGTTTTAGACGAAACCCGTCGTCCTCACTTACTCTCGGTAGCCAACAGCTACACCCGGATTAACTGGAACAATCTGGGTGAGAAGTACGACTTTAATTCAAAGGACATTTATAATTCAGTTGCCGAATCGTTACAACCAAGGCAACGCCGGAATGGTGAAAAAGAGCCTCCCCTTCCTCCATTGCAAATCGGAAGCCTCAGGTTTTACAAACGGCTTATGCCATTCGATAGTATACCTGCCAATATCCGCACGATACTTCTCGACCGCATAAACGGCAATGAACAAATCAGCCGCTACTGGACAAAAATAGTGACTGGCACTGCAAAAGGTCAATTTGAACTAAAAAGAGGCAACGCTTACATGGGTCGTCAGGATCAGGTTGTCCGGTTGCAAAGTGGCACTGGTGAATTCGGTATTTACAACTGTGGACTAAATAAGCAGGGCATTAACCTTGTTAAAGGGACAACCTTATGATGGAATTCTGAGAGTAAAAGCTCAAAAACTTACAACCATCTATCTTTCACTTCGTGATGAGCAAGGAAAAGTATTAGCCGAAGCGCCTTATAAAATGAAGGGTGATGGTACATTTGAAAAAGTTTTATTCAATCTTACACCGAATGCGCAAACTACAAAAGGGCAATTCGGAATTACACTGAAAGAACAGGGTGAAATCGAACTCGGATTTGCATTCCTCCAACCCGGTGAATGGGGGGGACCTTCACTATGCAGGTTATATTGGCTTCAGCGACCACCCCGAATTCCTTCGTGAAATGGGTGTGAAAATCCAGACAGAACTGGCAAAAGATCACCCGGATCATACGTTGACCCTTTGTCCGATGGAAGAGAACGGCAGCCGTTGCAATTGGGACAGGGGTTTGGCACACGCCCACAACTGGAACACCCTGCAACGTTATGGAAACTCTTTTACCGCACTCGGAACAGCCAATACCTTCCAGCCACACGGTCAACATTACATGTGGGATCAGGGCCGCGTTCATTATACTTCCAGTGAGATTTGGTTTCAACCTTCAGCCTATATCGATGAAATGATGTCGACCAATTGGTTGCCAAATGTTGTTGAAGCCACCAGCAGTGTTGATAGTATTCTGGATGTTACTGCCAAAATCAACGACCGTAAAGATTCGCTCTCAATTTATGTTGTCAACTTATCTGACACGATTCAGAAAGCGGTCATCAATGTTGCAGGTTATAAATTTAGTGGCAAAGCCAACATTTGGTTCATTGGCGGTTGCGAACTTACCGGGTTAAACACGGTTGAAAACAAAGAGGCAGTTGCACCAAAAACAGGAAGTATTTCATTCAGCAAAAAGGATGCTACTTACACCTTCCCAAAATACTCTTATACAGTCATAACGCTCAAAAAATAGCTGTACATTACCTACGTTTTAAGCCCGGTCTGCATTTCATGTTGGCCGGGCTTTTTGTTTACTTTTTTCAGCTTTCAGAAAAATAATAAGTATTGTTCCCTCCGTTCGAAGTACGGATTGTGATAAGTTTTATATTCATAACCAACAAACTGACTTATCATTCAAAAAAAATATTTCAAACGCGAAAACTATTAACGCAATCGGTTGCACAACTTCCAATATTTTATATCTTTGATTCTTCCAAAACATGGGCACTTTTAATTCAAAAATAAAATTTAGCCTGTTGAAAGTTAACAAGAACTGAACGAACCCTGTTCAACTCTGCCATTCAACTCATACTGAATTAATTTGATTAATTGATCCCTAGAATTGGAGGAATATAAAAATCGAAAATTCTAATCACTATTCTAACTGATGTTAAATTAAATCTTATCAATTATGAAAAAATCTTTAATGCTTATTTTACTTATCACAGCCATGTCGCTGGCTTCAAATGCCCAGGTAATATACTCAGGGGATTTTGAAGATGGCACACTGGGTTCATGGGGTAGTTTTAGCGCACCTGTTGCAGCTGTTGCCAACCCAAATACTACCGGAAATCCTTCAGCATTTTGCGGATCACTTGATCAAAGTGGTGGAGCATGGAATGGTTTCAGGTTATGGAGTGACCCTCCAATCCTTTCACAAGCCTGTGTGAAACTTAAAGTAGATGTGTACCTCGCATCAACTGGACTTATCCAACTTTACATGGATAATCCGTTGTCTTCAGCGGCAGCTACTTACACAAAACAAGCAACCAATATTCCTGCTCTTACATGGACAACTTTGGAGTTCGATTTAACAAGCCTGCCTGCGTATGATTACAAACAAATTGCGTTTCAATCAAGCATTACTGGTGTTATTTTATTCGATAATGTGAAGCTATTAGGTGTGAATGGCGAACCAAAACCTGTTACTTTTGACGAAAAAATTATTACCCAGGAAACTTTTGGAACAAAAGAATATGGTACGAACAACCCAACACCATCAACAAGTGGTGGCTGGGGTGCTAATGCAGCTTGGCACTGGAATTGGAACGACGTTACTACTTTCTCAACAACAAACGGTTATTTTGAATCAGGTTCCGACTCCTCTATCCGCATCGTTTCTTACAATACCGGAGTAAAACCTGCTGAATGGCTCAATCCTTCAGGAGGTATGCATCTGTTGATGACCCCTCCCGCTAATTATGTTGGCAGTTGGGATACTCTTTATTTTAAAGGTATTGATATTAAAAATCAAATCGTCTCTTGCGTAGAGTTTGGTTGGGCCAAAAGAGGGAACATGAGTCCTAAAGATAGCATCAATGGTTTTAATGTTGAAATCAGTATTGATGGTGAATCATGGATCCAATTAGATACTACCTTATTGCAAAATCCTTTAGCTGGCGACAAGTGGGCTTATGCTCATCTTCCAGTGAATAAACTAAGTGGTTCTAAAATGGAAATAAGATTTGCTTGTTACATGAACCAAATTGAATTGGATGATATAACCGTAAAAGGACTTGAATATGTTGAGGCCGAAATTACGAATGAAACTTTTGGAACTAAAGCATACGATACCAATAACCCAACACCACAAGCAAGTGGCTGGGGTGCTAATGCAGCATGGCACTGGAACTGGAACGATGTAACGACCTTCACAACTAAAAACGGTTATTTTGAATCAGGTTCAGACTCTTCATTCCGTATTTGCAGCTACCTTAACGCTGTAAAACCTGCTGACTGGCTCAACCCATCAGGTGGAATGCATTTATTGATGGCTCCAACTGGTTATTCCGGAAGTTGGGATACTATTTATTTTAAAGGTATTGATATAAAAGATCAAATAGTCTCTTGCCTTGAGTTTGGTTGGGCAAAAAGGGCGAACAAAAGTCCTATCGACACCATCAATGGTATTAATGTTGAAATCAGTATTGATGGTGGAGCTTGGATCCAACTAGATACTACATTATTGCAAAATCCTTTAGCCGGTGACAAGTGGGCGTATGCTCATCTTCCTATCTTAGGCATTAGTGGAAATAAAATGGATATTCGCTTTGCAAATTACGCAAACCAAATATTAATTGATGATATTTCAGTAAAAGGTGCCGTTCCTGCTCCTAAAGGTGTTAATGACTTCGCCATTGAAAAAATTATTTTCGGAACGGTTGATAATGCCGCAGATTATACCGGCAACCTTAACATGAAATGGGATGCTGACAATGTTTATCTTACTTTTGATATTGCTGACGATAGTATTGTAAATAAAGGAACAGCCTACCAGGTAGATAACATCGAAGTTTATTTCGACATGGACAACTCGAAAAATATTCACTGGCCGCGTAATGGTGGTTATGTTGCCAACGATGCAACTTACGATGCCAACGATTACCAACTCCGGTTGGTTCCTGATAGCGCATTCAGTGTCAATAATAAAAAATTTGATGCCGATCAGGTTTACACAAAAACCGAAACCGGGTATCAATTCAAACTCACAATTGCATGGGATTCATTGATGGCCGGATTTGAACCTGCCCTTGGAACTCAAATTGGCTTCGATGTATTGGTGAGCGATAACGATGCCGTTGCCTCAGATCCTAACCGCAATCAGATTACATTGTTCACTCCTAGTGGAATGATCTACAATGACCCATCGTTTATGACAACCTTCCAATTTGAAGGAATGGGCACTTTCAGCACAATTTCTGATATTGATGCGCCAAGTATTGTTTCAAATTTAGTTTCTGCCGTTACTAAAAATGCAGTTAAACTCACTTGGGACAATGCAACCGATGATGTAGCAATCAATTACTACAACATCTACCAGGATGATGTATTGATTAAAGAAAAACTATATGCTGTTAAAACGGTAAATACATATACGGCTAAAGCATTAGCTGATGGCACTTATAACTTCAGTATCGAAACTGTCGATAATTTCGGCAACATCTCAGCGAAGAAAGCTTCTGTTTCAGCAATTGTTTCTACTGTTTCTGTTGATAATATTGCTGCTTCAAAACTTGCAGTTTATCCAAATCCAGTGGTTTCTGAACTGAACATTAAAGGTGTCGATCAGGTTTCAAGAGTTGAAGTGATCGGTATTACCGGAAACGTTTTGAAAGTTCAAACAAGCGGTTCATCCATCAATGTGGCTGATCTTTCAAAGGGTGCTTACATCCTGAAAGTTTACACTGCAAAGGAAGTTTTATCAACTCGTTTTGTAAAAAAATAATCACGAATGAATGATATTGAAAGAGGTTTCCGAAAGGGAGCCTCTTTTTTTTGCCCCGATTTTAATAAAAAACTACTTTTGGCAACTGATTATGAAACTACCTGAGACCATATCACAATTATCAATCGCCCAGTTCGATTACGAACTGCCCGATGAACGGATCGCGAAATACCCACTGGGACAACGCGACCAATCAAAATTGCTAATCTGGACGAATGGGAAAATAACCGACGATCGTTTTTTAAATCTGGCAGAATGGCTTCCCGAAAAGAGCTTGCTGATTTTCAACAACACCAAAGTAATCAGTGCCCGATTATTATTCAAAAAAGAGACCGGTGCCAACATCGAAATCTTCATCCTCGACCCGGTTGCACCCGCCGATTACGCACTCAATTTTCAACAAACCCACAGCTGCCGGTGGAATTGTGTAGTTGGAAACCTCAAGAAATGGAAAACCGGAAAACTTGAATTACCGGTATCGGTAGGAGATGAAAAAATAGTACTCGGTGCAGAAAAAAAAGAGATCACAGGCAATAGCTGTACCATTGAATTTAGCTGGGATGATGATCAAGCTACATTCTCAGAAATCCTCGAAGCAGCCGGGAACATCCCTATCCCACCCTACCTTCACCGCGAATCGGAAGAGATTGACAAAACCCGTTATCAAACCGTTTACTCCAAAATAAAAGGCTCGGTAGCCGCCCCAACCGCCGGATTGCATTTTACTGAAAACGTATTCAAATCGCTTAAGGACAAAGGGATCTCGATTGCGGAATTAACCCTCCACGTTGGAGCCGGCACATTTCAGCCTGTAAAATCAGTGCAGGTCGAGAACCACGAAATGCATACCGAACATCTGGCGGTACCACGCTCGTTTATCGAAAACCTTCTAAAACACGAAGGTTCGGTCATAGCAGTTGGAACCACTTCGGTACGGACGCTGGAAAGTTTGTATTGGTTGGGAGTAAAAGCTTTCAGCAAACCCGAGCTAAACCCTGAAGAATTTGTGGTTGCACAATGGGAGCCTTATCAATCTTCAACCACAACGACGATGAAAGAAGCTTTTCAATCGCTGTTAAGTTATCTTGATAAAAATGGGTTTGAACAGATCAATTCTTCAACGCAGATCATCATCGTTCCCGGATATCAGTTCCGTGTTATCGAC
>Ga0209373_10004317_pt1 | contig 12339 bp, 14 predicted proteins | sample Higcelweek5metaG_FD_187173 | JGI IMG/M metagenome (GOLD analysis project Ga0209373, IMG submission 187173) | Freshwater pond sediment microbial communities from the University of Edinburgh, under environmental carbon perturbations - High... | ecosystem: Environmental > Aquatic > Freshwater >... | reverse complement strand
CTTTCAAATAACGCTACAGAAGGAAATAATTTACTATTTTTACACCGTAACTGTACCATATGAACAGCATAGAAATCTGCTTTACTCCGGCCCTGTACGGGCATATAATGACTGAGCCGCCGTTTACCGTGGCCATTGTTGATATTTTGCGCGCTACCACTTCCATTTGTGCTGCCTTCGACAATCAGGTAAAGGAAATTATTCCGGTTGCCACCACCGAAGAGGCATTGGAATATAAACATCAGGGATATCTGATTGCTGCTGAGCGCAATGGTATTAAGCTCGATTTTGCCGATTTCGGAAATTCTCCGGATAATTTCACCAAGGATCACGTACGCGGCCGCAGCATTGTGTACAGCACTACCAATGGAACTCAAACCATTAAAAAAATCAACAACGGCAAACCGGTTGTCATTGCTTCGTTTATAAATCTGAGTGCTGTTTCAAAATATATTGCCAGCCGCAATCAGAATGTTGTTATTGTATGTGCGGGCTGGAAAAATAAATTCAATCTGGAAGATTCCATTTTTGCAGGAGCGCTTACTTCAGAGCTTTTGAAGCTTGGGTTGACCATGAACTGCGATTCAGCACAGGCCGCGGTCGATCTGTGGTCCATTGCAAAAGAAAATCCTGTGGCCTATATTCAGAAAGCCATGCATCGCGAGCGATTAAAAAAACTGAATCTTGATTCCATTCTGGAATACTGCTTCACACCTGACATTACAGATGTAGTACCGGTTTTCGACGGTCATAAAATTATTAATGCAACACTGAATGAATAAAATTCTGAGGCCCATCGCAGTTTTGATTGTCATGTCCTGTCTTCCGCTGGGAGCCAATGCATGGGGTTTTTTCTGTCACCGGCTGATTAATAAACATGCTATTTTTATATTGCCCCCCGAAATGGTAGGCTTTTATAAAAAACACATGGATTATATTGTGCAACATGCTGTAGATCCCGATAAACGCAGCCATGCCGTGGAAGGCGAAGCCGGAAAACATTATATCGATATTGATTATTATGGCGACAAGCCATTTGATCTTATGCCACGTATGTGGAAACAAGCGGTTGAAAAATATTCGGAAGACACCTTGAAAACATACGGGATTTTACCATGGAACATCGACTGGATGATGATGCGGCTCACCGAAGCGTTTAAAAACGGCGATGTTGACCAGATTGTCAATATTTCAGCCAATCTTGGACATTACATTGGCGACGCCAATGTTCCCTTGCATACAACGCAGTATTACGACGGACGTGTTTTACAGCAAAAAGGCATTCACGCCTTGTGGGAAACCCGTATTCCAGAACTTCTCTCAGGGAATTTTGATTTCTTTATCGGCCGTTGCCAGTATGTGAGTAAACCGCTCGATCGCGCATGGGATCTGGTTGAATACAGCCACAATGAAATGGATAGTGTGCTGGGTATATACGATTCATTGATGTTGCATTTTGATCAGAGTGGCATTTTTGTAATGGAAGAACGCGGTGCTGTTGTATCAAAACAATTCAGTCTGACTTTTTGCAGGGAAATGGAAAAAGAAATGCAGAAAATGGTGTATCGCAAACTGGTTTCTTCCATGTACAATGTTGCATCGTTCTGGTACACCGCGTGGGTCAATGCGGGCCAGCCCGATCTTGATAAGCTCATGAGCAAGGAAGTTACGAAAGAACACCAGAAAGAAATGGACGAACTCGAATATCTGTGGAAAAATGGCAAACCGAAAGGGCGGCCGAATCCGGAAGACGAAGAGTAAGAACACCGAACATCGAACACTGAACAAGGAAGTGAGAAGTGTTGAAATAAATACGAAATAAGAAATACGAAATAAGAAATACAAGAGAAGGTGTGGCGCTTCGCGTCCGCCGCGGCGGAGTGACGACTTCGTCGTATGTGCGGCTTCGCCGATGTGGGAATACGAAAGACGTGAAAAAATACGAATCCGCCGCGGCGGAAGAAATATGAACGGATGTGATGCTTCGCACATGTGGAAATATGAGAGACGATGAAAATACTGTTGCAATGTTGCGATGATGCGGCCAGCATGTGGGGATATTAAAGACGTTTGGAATAAGGGATCGGATGCACGATTGAACGACGAACAATGAACCTGAAATAAGGGAAGAGTGATTTAAGAATATCATTCGGTGAAATGTGACGAGAATAAGTAGAAGATTAATATTTGCAAGCAACAACGCAACAATAACCCGCACAAATTCAATACTTATGAAAACAAACGAATTTTTACATGACGAATTTTTATCGGTTGTTGAAACACAGTTGAAATCAAACAATCCGCCTGAAACAAAACAGACTTATGAAAGGCTGATTTCGCTGGGAATCAGTGATAAAGACGCCAAAATTTATATTGCGCAGTGCGTGGCCAGTGAAATATTTCACACTATTAAGCATAACAGGCCATACGATGAGCAGCGATATATCAGAAATCTGAATAGCCTGCCTGATTTTCCGGCTGAGTAAAAATTTTCAGCGGCTGTGTGCCGGCACAAAAAAACCGGATTTTCATCCGGTCTTAAGCATTTCATTTTCTTTCTTTCAGCAGGTCTCTGATTTCGGTCAGCAGCGCCTGATCTTTGGTTGGAGCCTCGGGAGCAGCCGGAGTTTCTTCTTTTTTCTTCGATAGATTATTGGCTACTTTAACCACCAGGAATACGCACATGGCAATGATCAGAAAATCGATCACGTTTTGCATAAACATACCGTAGTTCATCGTAACTGAGCCTTTGAGCACAATATGCAGATTCTTGAAATCAACGCCGCCAAGTAAAATGCCAATTGGGGGCATCAGAATGTCATTGACAAATGAAGTGACGATTTTGCCGAAAGCGGCACCAATAATTACAGCTACGGCCAGGTCAAGCACATTGCCTTTGCTGATGAAATCACGAAATTCTTTTAATATTTTCATGGTTTGAGTTATTTAGAATTTATAAGAAAACCCAAGACCGAAAACTTCTTTAAACTGCGTGCGGGGGCCTTTACCAATCACATCGCCCGCATCGTTTCGAATTTCAATTTCAATATCATCGTCGTAAATCAGCGTAGTGCCAATCGTAACGGTGATATACTTATTCACCTTCATGCCAATATTTGTTTCCCAGTAAATATCGATATTCTGAGGATTTTTAAGGTAATTGGTAAACAATTCAAGCTTAGTCGTAAGCTTAATGTTTTTCATGACATCTTTCGTAAAAGCGCCTTTGAAATAACCTCCGAACTCGGAACGCATCTTCTTGCCAGGAGTAAGAATGGTGCTGTCGATCGGATTCAATACAGCAGGCTCAACACCAAAAGCACCGGCATTGGCAAGTGTTTCATCCATTACAAACGTCATTTTCCCTGTAACAGGAGCAATAAACAAGCTGAGCCAATCGCCCTTTTTATAATCGTATCCGGCAGCAAACAACAAATATCCCGGAGCCATAATACGCGATATGGCAACAGAGTCATTCGGATAATTGTACCCCGGCATAAACTGCGTCTTGAAGTTCATCAAAGCAGCTGCAAAACTACAGGAAGTAAGTTTGCGTCCGAATTTCGACGAAAAGTCAATTTTATCATCGGTTTTGCGCACTTCCTGGTCACCCTGTTTCATAATACCATAGCCAAGATCCAGCGTATTGTCCCAGCTGATATTTCCTTTTTTGTAATTCGCATACGTATTGATAAGCGAATTACCGCTGAAGGAATTCTCACCCCCTGCAGCCCAGTTGCTGAGCGACACCTGACTAAAAGCAACGGTAAACATTCCGCCTTTTTTCCAACCTTCTGTAGTGTCGGAATTCAATTTTCGCAAATCGGTTTCTTTGTCAGTTACCTGAGCAAATGTTGCTGATGACAGTAACACGAACACTAAAAGTAGTATCTGTTTCATAGGTAATTTGTTTTAATTAAAACGGCTATCCGTGAAAGTTCAAAGATAGCTGTTTATGAAATATATGCATTAGAAATTCACAAAATATTAAACTCTGCAGTTTTTAGTACGACCCGCCGGTGATGCATTATCTTCAACAGGCATAATTTCGCTGTAGCCTTTTACGGTCATACATGCAGCCTCAAAACTTTTATCTGTCAGATTCTTCTTAACTGCATTGGCTCTGCCTTGCGACAAATCGAGATTGGCTGCGTCATCGCTCTCATGATCGCTATGACCATTCATCTCAAACATATATTCCGGAAAATCTTTCATGACTGTTACAACATTATTCAGAATCGGGAATGAGGTTGGTCTGATAACGTCATTACCGGGCTCGAATTGAATACCCGTCAAAGCCTGTCCAAAATTTTCCTGACTTCGGCCTTCACTTGAGGGCAACCTTTATTCCTCAAAAAGATACTGGATTTACAATGTTATATTAAGCGTATTTCTGTTAATATATTATTTTAATAATAAATGGTTAAATGTTTCACATGACGAAATTCTCAGATTATCGGAATTCAACATCAAATATTTGTCCTGATGCGATAAACAGGAGCATTCATTTATAGCAAACTGATTAACGCCGGCCAAGCATTTTTAATCCTTTGGCGATAATTTGCATATCATTCCAAACCTTGTAATCGCGGGCATACACAATATTCAGGTTGTCAATTGTAGCCGGATTATCAATCGGCTTGCGCGCATAATCGGCCGGATTAAGCACGCCATTTTTAATCGTTGGAAAGCGATGACTCAGCGGAATAGAAAGATTATATCCAACCCAGCTTTTGATTCCAAGGATCACCGAGAATAAATTGGCAATAAATCCCAAAGGGGACTTGATGAAAAATATTATCAGGGGGAACAGAATCAGTAAAGTGAATGAAACACCCAAATCTACAAGTCGTTTACGTCGTAGATTTTCAGGTCTTGAAATGTTATTGATGTTGTACACACAAAAATCGCCCGGATGATTGATGTTGTTGCTGCCAATAATATACAGGCTTTCGGGAGGCGCAATTTTAAATTCAATGGATTTTTGCGTAAACCCCGACATCAGGCTGATAATGTCCTGAGACGAAATGTTTTTTGCACAGAAAATAATTTCATTAATCCTGTAAATATGCACCAGTTCATTCAATGGTGAAATGCGGCTGGTGCCAGCTGTATCAACGTCAACAGCTTTGGGTGCTACAAGATGAATGTATCCGATATCGACCCCCGATTTTTCAAGAATTGAACTCACACGCGTAGCCTCGTCGTCATCGCCGACAATAACAATTCGCTTTGACTGACTGCCCGACAGCGTAAATCCTTCGAACCGGAGGCCATGTAATATCAATCGGCACAATAGGTAATAAATCATTGTCCATGCAGCTCCCAGCAAAATAATAGCGCGTGAAAACCGGAATTCTTCAGGTAGCAATGAATATCCGATGAGAATAGTGGCGGATCCGATTATAATTCCCATCGCCATTTTCCCTAGGCGGATCGGTTTATCATAACCTCCATTGAGAAAGACTGCTATCATCCATATAAAAGTGTACGCAGCAATGCCGATGGTAAGCAATGAAATGGGAAATGCGCCCCCATCGGGAAAAATCACATTTGTTTGCCACAATTCACTTATGACATATAAGCCGGCACCGATGGAAACTGCATCAATCACCGGGAGGAATATTTTTTTGATAAAGCGCGCTATGAGCGCCAATCCGGCTCGAAACCAGATTGCCAGATTTATCAATGCAATAAACAACCGCAGCTTTTCGCGGGCATAGTGTTTACGCGCAAAAATAATCATGGCATTGTAAAATACAAATACATAATTGGCGCTGCTCTTTTTAGTGCTCTCGCCTTTATAATGAATAATGCGGGTTTCAGGGAAATAATAATTTTTATAACCGGCTTTCAGAATGCGATACGACAAATCAATGTCTTCGCCGTACATAAAAAATGTTTCATCCAGCAAGCCCGTTTTATCAAGCGTTTCACGACGCAGCAGCATAAATGCGCCACTCAGAACATCCACCTGATGGGTTTTTTGCTTATCGAGATACGACAGATGATATTTACCAAACCGCTTTGAGCGCGGGAACAGCGAAGACAGTCCGAAAATTTTATAAAACGAAACTTCCGGTGTAGGCAATCCTCGTTTCGATTCCGGAAGAAAATTTCCTTTGCCGTCAACCATCATAACGCCCAGTCCGCCGGCATCGGGAGTTCGGTCCATAAATTCAATCACCTTGCTGAACGTAGACTCTTCCACAACTGTGTCGGGATTCAACAGCAAAACATACTCTCCCCGGCTCTGCTGTATTGCCTGGTTATTGGCTTTGGCAAAGCCGAAGTTTTCCTTATTGTGGATTAACACAACCTCCGGAAATTTATTCCTGACCATCTGAACAGAACCATCCACACTGTTGTTGTCAACAACAAACACTTCTCCCTCAATGCCTACCAATGATTGCCTGACCGAAGCAAGACATTGCTCCAGAAAATGCTCCACATTGTAATTGACTATGACAACAGATAATTTCATTAGAACAAAATTACTGATAAAACTTTAATGCGGCATAAAACACTTGATTTATCAACGATGTTTGCGCACTTTTAAACGTAAGGCTATTGAAGCATCTATATTAAAGTATGATATTTTACGATCGGTGTGAATGCGATCACCATTAAATCGGATCATAAAATCATGAACTTCGGCATTGCGGTAACTCAACTCAGCCGATATGGATAATCCTATTTTGCGTTTACTTGAAATTCCGCCTCTGATACCAATTCCCTTTATTTCTTTATCGTGCCATAGAGTTGAAATATACATCTGGTTAAAAGACATACTATTATAACTGCTCAATATTTGATCACCGTTGAGAACTTTGTAATAAACCGAAGGTCCAATAAAGAAAAACCGGCTTGAGTCTCTAACATTAATAAAAGTGATAACCGGATTTAGCCGAAACATGAACTGACTACTAGCGAAATCAACGCTGAAATTGGTTTTTGAAGAGTATACGCAGACATTATCTGCCTGCGGTTTGTAGCCAAACTGAGCAGAAAAACCAAAGTAAGGTTGAAAGTAATAATCAATATTACCGGCAAAATTTCGCACGGGCAATTTTTCAAGATCTGTACCTATGAACAAATAATTATGCGGATGCTCCGAACGGGCAGTTTTGCGAACAAGCTGAATACTATCACGACGTAACCTGATTGCCATATTTTTTTGAGTCACTGGTTGTATTGAGTCGCGAATTGCCATTAAAGATTCAGTAACAGGCTGGTTTTTAAGCTTTTTATTCAATTCGGTTTTTTTTAACCGGTCTATGCTCAGGTAATCGTTGTCACCCGGGCTGGTTGCCAATTCTTCAAATATGAATAAACCTAAACTTCCATACAATGCAGATGGATAAAAAACGGACACTGGAACCGATGCTATCGCTACCATGGTTAACGACCAGTCCTTTACTGTTAAAACATCTTCCAATCTAAAGCTGTCTTTGCCAACCATAAAAAGCGATTCTGACTTCAGACGGATAAAACCGGACTTATGGCTGCCATCGGGCGTTTTAACTTTCACAAAGCGTCCATTCCTGATGGTCCAGGAGACCTTATTCTCATTGCCATTTATCAGATGCATACGCAATGAACGCTGATCCTGTGCCATACCAGACCAGGAAGCAACCATCAGCCAGATTAGAATGAACCAACGCATGAATCACGTATTTATTCAGACAGCCATCAAATATAACAAAATTATGAATAACAACAGGTGGCGATATATTTCAAAAATAAAAAAGTCATACTTTTCAAAACGAAAGATCGGCCACATTTCCGCTGTTGTTGTCATTGACAAACACTTCGAATTCATTGCCCGTCATTAATTGCCTGTCCGAAGCCCGTCAGTTCTCTGAAAAATGATCAACATAGAAATTGAAAATAAAAACGAATAATATCGTCAGCGTAACATCACACAATAAAGCTGATTTTGCAGTCGGAATTTGCGGCTTATTGATGCTTTCTGATTCTGAACCGCCAGGTAATGGATGCATCCAGCACAGAAGCCTCTTCTGTGGCATAGATGTGATTATTTACAATGTAATATGTTTGCGCACAATTATTCCACATGTGTTCGGGATAAAACGAATGACTTTTCGAAAAACGGTAGCTCACTTCAAACGAAAAGCCCAGGCCAAAAAGGTTTTTCGGAATAATACCAGCCCGGATACCAACCCCTTTAATGGTCTCATCGTACCAATAAGTGACATAGCGGTCATATCCGTCGCCACTGTTGTATAAACAAAAATTGACCTGATCGGCATTCATGGTTTTATAGTAGAACGAAGGACCAACAAAAAAGAAACTCCGGCGTTTTGGATTATTACCGAAAGTCACAACAGGGCTGAACCGAAACATATAATGTTCGCAGAAATAATAGGGTTTGGTTCTGTTGGTCATGTAAAAAACAGATCCGTCCGGATTCAAAGGCTTATAGCCCATTTGAGCGAATACGCCCAATCCGGGCTTGAAAAAATATTCGCCGTTCAGACTGAAATTAGGCACCGGCAATTTTTCAAGATCGGTTCCGATAAACATAAAATCGGTTGGGGGTCCTAAGCATTTTTTTATGCGGTCAATCCGTTTTGAATCAATCCTGAGCGAGCTTTTATAATTGCTGTCCGGATGGCTGATGGCTATCAGACTGTCCTTTGTTTTGTGTTCTTCAATTTCGTCAAGCTCTAAATTCCTTTTTGATTTATCACTGATTAATACATAATACGAATCGTTTTTATCCGGTGTTTCGAATAATACCCAGGTTACAAGCACAGGCGTTACGACAAAACTCGCTGGGTAATAAATGATGGTCGCTGCAGCAATGATAATTGGAAGCTTATTGTAAATGTGTTTTATCATCTCAGGCTTGATTCCCTGGCCTTTAATGACAAGAACCGAGTCCGACTTGATTTTTATAAGTCCTTTGTATACAGTTCCATTATTCAGTTCCACTTTCACCAGATTGATCGGACGAATGGTAGCTAATACTCTGTGCGTGGTACTGTCCACCAGCCGGATCCTTAAAGGGCGTTCCGATTGGGCCGACAGCAATAATGCGGAAAAGAATAAAAACAGAAATGAAAATAAACGCATACTTACTTATACTTTTCTATGGCAAATATAAGTAAATAATTTTTTAAATCAACATGCTACATTATCAGAACGGAAGATCATCCCCATCGCTGGCAGAAAGATCAACGCCTCCCGACATCGGAGCGTTTTGCGCTGAGTCGTAATCGGGCATACGATCCTGCATATCGCCACCGGCTTTTTCAACTTTCCAGGCTTTCACACTGGTATACCAGCGGCCATTGTATTCACGGCTTTCAATGTCGGCTTCAACCCGGACATCATCGCCCTGTTTCACATTGAACTGTTCCACTTTGTCACCAAAAATGGTGATGCATATTTTTTTGGGATACTGTCCCGGTACTTCCAGAATAAAATCCTGACGCTTCCATGTGCCATTCTGTCCCTGCCCGCTCACTACCTCGAGCACCTGAATAATTTTTCCTGATAATTCCATTATGGTTTCTTTTGAACAAAAATAGTAAAAAACAACAGTCGCAAAGTTGTTGTGCAAAAATATTTTTTCACAATCAGAGGAAAAAACTTGAAAAATTGAAATCCTTAACCCCGGCATTTTTATATCTTTGTTTGTAATAGAAATCTAAACTATTAGGTATGACGCTTGATTTTGATGGGAATATGTTTCAGCCATTTGTTATTCACGATAATTGGGAAATTGATAATTATGTTGAAATCCCTGAAAAAGAATCATTTCCTCTAGGGGATGAATTATGGTATAAAATTGAAAACTGGCGTACAGAATATGCCCCTTTCACTTCAATGACTTTGGATGAACTTGAGACGAGTCTCATTAAAACTGATGAATTGGATACTAAAGCAATTGCTTTATTAAAAGAGATTGCTTCAAAGACTTTTCTCATTGATAACCGAATAACGAGACTACGGTATTTTAGCCTTTGCAGGAACAAATTTATTTTTGAAATCAACAAGTAAACTCGTAGCCATTACACTGGCGCGGATTTGTAATCCGTGACAGTGTAGCCATCCAACGCCTTCAACCGCTCCAGCACAGGCGGGTGGCTGTAATTCATAAACACATAGTACGGATGCGGCGTCGGATTGCTCAGATTATCGACTGATAGTTTGATCAATGCATCGGCCAGCGCAGGCGTACGCGTATGTTCCCATGCAAAGCGGTCTGCCGCAAACTCGTGCCGGCGCGAAATAACATTGGATATAATGCCCACCACGGTCGAAACCGGACTGAACAATAGCGCGAATACCAGCAACGATGCGTGTAACGAAGGTTCCATGCCCAGTGCCGCAGCAAATTCAGGAACCGATAGAAACAGATTCAGCAGAAACATGGTCCCGAGATTCAGCACCGTACTCATTAAAAATCCGGTGGTCACATGCTTCATTTTATAGTGACCGATTTCGTGCGCCAGCACGGCGACAATTTCTTCAGTTGTGTGTTTTTCAATCAATGTGTCGTACAAAACAATCCGTTTCTTGGGGCCAATACCCGTAAAATAGGCATTTGATTTTGTGGAGCGCTTGCTGCCATTGATCACATAAATATTTTTCAGATTAAAGCCATTGGTTTTGGCAAATAGTTCAATGGCATCGCGCAGTTCGCCAGCTTCAAGCGGCGTTTGTTTGTTGAAAAGCGGCACAATGATGTTGCTGTAAAACATGGTCATCAGCAGCGAAAACACAGTGAGCACACCCCAGGCCAGCAGCCAGAAATAATCGGGCATTAAGAAATAAATCTCGGCCAGCAGCCAGAAAATGCCACCGCCCAGAATGGCCGACATGAGCCAGGACTTGATTTTATCGGCAATGAAAATCGCAGGAGTTGATTTGTTGAAGCCATATTTCTGTTCAATGCCAAATACCGAATACCATTGAAATGGAAGTGTCAGAATATCGGCTCCGATTAGCAGAAGGGCAAAGAAGATAATAGAATGACCGATGGGATGATTCCACAGAGATGCGGCCAACGTATCGGCCCAGACAAAACCTCCGGCAAGAATAAAAACCAAAACAAGCAATAACTGAAAACCTGATACAAAATTCGACAGTCTGTTCCTGTCCTTTGAATACAATTTGGCTTTATTGAATTTTTCAGGCGTAAATGCAGCGGCAATGCGCTCAGGCACCGATGCCGGCCAGTGATGTACATTCAGTGTTGCCAGCCAGCGGTCAAAAACAAAATCAATCAGCAGAAATGAAAGAATCAGCACCAAAATCAAAAATTCCATAAAAATCATTTTAAGTAATAAACAACTGGTTACCTGTTTATAATCGATATCTGGTATGTAAATGAACAAAATCGAACAGATCGCGTGCAAAGATCTGAAAATCGTGATCCAATTCGTCATAAAACTGTATCAGATATTGGACAGTTTCGGGCAGTGCATTCGGAAAATGAGTTCTTTTGGTCACTCCGATGAAAATTTGTTCAAGTCCATCAAATGATTCGTACATGCCAAGCCAGTTAGCTTCTATCATTTTTAAAGAAACCTTTTTGCTTTTGGGAGGCAATGTGTCCAGTCTTTTTTCAAGAAGGCTGTAGAATGAAATTACTTTTTTTACGAAAGACCCTTTTACATATTGCTTCCAGTTTTTTATCAGAAAATGATCGTACAAAATATCGACAGCCACAGATGCATAACGTTGATGAGAAGGCTTAAGCAATGCAACACTGTGTCTCACAGCCGGATGCATATCGCTGTACGCATCGATAGCCCTGTGCAAAAGAACTCCTTTCAGAACCGGATTTGGCAATTCATTGACTATTTTAGTGCCTCTGATATGGTCAGCAATATAATTCCCGATAATAATATCGGGATTATCACCACTTAAAACCAGATGAAACAGGTAATTCATGATGTAAAAATAATCCAAAAATGTTTTCCCACGTCAAAAGAAAAAAATTAATTATTTTCGTAGCAGAATAAAAAGAGATTCAAAATATGCAAAAACTATTGTTATTGGGCGATGAAGCCATTGCGATTGGCGCCATTGACGCTGGGATATCGGGCATTTATGCCTACCCGGGAACCCCTTCGACCGAAATCACAGAATTTGTTCATTCGAGTAAAGAAGCAAAGCAGAAAGGGATTGTAACATCCTGGGGTGCGAACGAAAAAACAGCCATGGAAACCGCACTGGGTATGTCCTATGCCGGTAAACGCGCCATGGTATGTATGAAACATGTCGGGCTCAATGTAGCAGCTGACCCATTTATGAATTCGGCCATTACAGGTGTCAACGGCGGAATGATAGTGGTCTCTGCCG
>Ga0209373_10004315_pt1 | contig 12344 bp, 11 predicted proteins | sample Higcelweek5metaG_FD_187173 | JGI IMG/M metagenome (GOLD analysis project Ga0209373, IMG submission 187173) | Freshwater pond sediment microbial communities from the University of Edinburgh, under environmental carbon perturbations - High... | ecosystem: Environmental > Aquatic > Freshwater >... | reverse complement strand
GGTCCTACGGGCGCTACGGGTCCTGTCGGTCCTACGGGCGCGATTGGTATGACAGGTTCTACAGGTGCCACAGGTGCCGCGGGTATCACCGGAGCTCCCGGTGCCACGGGTGCAACGGGAGCTGCCGGTGTCACGGGAGCCACTGGTTCCACTGGTGCTACCGGCGCAACCGGTGCCACAGGATCACTGACATCTGCATATTGTTATGCATACTTTACGGGTTCTTTTACGGCCAATGGGGGCGATACGATTATGTTTAATCCTTCCCCGTTATATTCCTCTGTTTCCCGTCAGCCGGATGGTTCTTTTTGGATTGAGGGCGGTGGTGTTTACCAAGTCTCATTCAATCTTGCTTTTTCTGCATCGGCCTCCTCAAAGGTTGGTTTATTTTCCGATGGAAATCTACTGGCGGGAACCGATATTCTGGCGGTGGACTACACTGCCTCCGAAACCGCACTCGTAAGTCTCTCCGGCGGTTCCTATCTTTCTCTTAGGTCGATAGACGGCACATTGGAGGTCGGCAATTTGGCTACACCTTCCACAACCGCTCAGATCAGTATCGTTAAGATCGCCTGACCGGCTGCCCCTGCCGGGGCCTTCCGTTTGCAGCTATTTTTACACGCCCGAACGACGGATATCCGATCCGTCGTCCGGGCGTGTTTTTTCATTGAGTACGAGTATCGAAAACGAACGTTCCTTGTTTTCGGACAAAAAGCGCATATTGGGAGGGTTCACTTTTTTCCCTGCGTCTGATTAATCATCGCTTATTGATAAGCCCGAAACGCCGTCGTTTCTAAAGACTTATTGACTTGTCGCCCCAAAAAAGCCGCAACATGTTAAGTGAAATTTATAAATGCCCGACGTACTGCCGGAAAAGCCGCATTTTCGAAACGAATTTCGCATTTTGCTTGAAAACACCACCTCTTTGTGATTATAATTTTGTATCACTTTTCGTAAGCAGAAAGTCTATCCGAATATTTCAACCCGCTGTCCAGAGGGTTAAATACAATTGGCTGCTTCTTTGCTCACGGATTGAATTCTTTGGGTCTGACAGCTGGAAAATTAGAGCCGCTTTTGAACACTTTGGATTTTACTTTGGTGCGTACGTTCCGGAATCAGCCGGAACCTCGATTCCTTGTGATTTATTCCAGGCGGTTTTCTTATCTTTCATGTCGGTTTACCCGTTATAGAAGGAGTGGCTGCTTTGACAAAGTATATTACCAAACGTATATTCTATGCACTTATCACATTAGCGGTTGTCATTACCCTTACGTTTTTTCTGATGTATCTGATTCCCGGAGGTCCTTTCCTTTCGGAGAAGGCACCGTCCCCCGCCACTACGGCCGCGCTCAAGGCCAAATACGGCCTCGATCAGCCCGTTTATATCCAGTTTAAGAATTATGTTGTAAAGGCTATTCAGGGTGACTTCGGTCCTTCTCTGAAGCAGAGAGGCCGTTTCGTCTCCGATATCATCGCATCCAAGTTCCCTGTCTCTGCTAGAGTTGGCGGTATTGCCGTGCTGGCGGCGTTGCTTACCGGTATTCCTCTCGGCGCATACTCCGCTCTTCACCGCGGGAAATGGGCCGATAAGTTCATCAGCTTTTTTGCGACTCTGGGCATTGCAATGCCTTCGTTCGTCGTTTCAACTATTTCCGTCATGATCTTCAGTATTTTACTAAGCCTTCTGCCGACATATGGCCTGGATGGCCCGGCGAATTACATAATGCCCGTAATCGCGCTTTCGCTCTATCCGATGGCGTATATTGCCCGTCTTATGAGATCGGGCATGCTGGATGTTCTGGGTCAGGATTATATGCGTACCGCAAGAGCCAAAGGATTATCCCCCGCCAAACAGCTCTTTAAGCATGCACTTCGCAATGCCATTCTCCCCGTCGTCACCTATCTGGGTCCGACCATTGCCTATACGCTGACGGGTAGCTTTATCGTCGAGACCATTTTTGTTATTCCCGGTATCGGCAGAGAATTTATCAGTTCCATCCTGAACCGTGATTATCCTATGGTAATGGGTACGACAATTTTCCTTGCAGTACTCATCATCGTCCTCAATGTTATTGTCGATATAGCCTATAAGATCATCGATCCCAGAATCAAATTGCAGTAAAGATGGCAGGTGCAGATACCATATGAGTACTAAAAAACCAAACCCGTTAAGTCTTCATCCCGATTACTCCATGTTCCTTCCCGCAACCGAGGAAGAGAAGCAGAGTCTTAATGTTATGCGCGAGAGCATTGGCTTCTGGCGGGACGGTGCACGCCGCCTAAAGAAGAACAAAATGGCGATGATCTCTCTCTTTGTCATTATTGTGGTCATGATTTTTGCCTTCATCATACCGTCCTTATATCCGTATGATTACAAAACCTTTATCGAAGGAAGCGAGAATCTCGCTCCGATGGAATTTTCCGCACAAGAGCAGGCTCTGAACGATTCCGGTGTTTCCGTTTTCCCGCATTTCCTGGGAACGGACAGTCTCGGACGCGACCTTACCGCCCGAACAATGATGGGCAGCCGGATCTCTCTTCTCGTCGGTCTCATCGCCAGTGTCCTTATTATGCTGATCGGGTCTACATACGGCGCTATTGCGGGTTATTTCGGCGGACGCACCGACCAGATCATGATGCGTATTGTTGACTTGATCTATACGATACCGGATCTTATTATCATCATCCTTCTTGCCTCAACTTTGAAATATCCTCTTCAGGATCTGGCGAACAACAATAAGGCCTTCGCCTGGATCAATGTTCTTGGCGTCGGCCTGATCTGCATTTTTATCGTCTTTGCCCTTCTCTACTGGGTCGGAATGGCCCGTATCATCCGCTCTCAGGTACTGTCCCTTAAAGAGCAGGAATATGTTACCGCAGCCAGGGCATTGGGTGCCAGTTCGGCGAGAATCATCACAAAGCATCTCCTCAAGAACTGCATCGGCATTATTATTGTAACAACCACCCTGCAGATCCCTGCAGCTATTTTTACGGAGAGCTTCCTGAGCTTCGTCGGTCTCGGAGTGAATGCTCCCATGCCGAGCCTAGGCTCCCTTGCATCCGATGCGCTCGGGGGATTGTCGTCTTACCCCTACAGACTTCTGGCTCCGGCCATCATGATCAGCGTGATCATTCTCTCTTTTAACCTGTTCGGCGACGGACTGAGAGATGCATTTGATCCTAAGCTGAAGAAATAAGGAGATCCCAAGATGAGCGAACGATTACTTGAAATTAGAAATGCGCGCCTTTCCTTCTTTACCCCCGCGGGCGAAGTTAGGGCTTTAAATGACGTGTCCTTCAGTATGGATCAGGGCGAAGTACTCGGCATCGTCGGTGAGTCCGGAAGCGGCAAGTCCGTTACCGCCTATTCCATTATGGGTCTGACCTCCGATCCGGGACGTCTGGTCGGCGGAGAGATCCTCTTCAACGGCCACCGCATCGATCAGATGACGGAGAAGGAACTGTGCAAGATCAGAGGGAATGAAGTCAGTATCATTTTCCAGGATCCGATGACATCCCTGAATCCTGTTTTCACAATCGGAAATCAGATCTGCGAAGTTCTTTTTCAGCATACACATTGTACAAAGAAAGAATCGCGAGCCAAAGCCGCCGAACTCCTTAGCCTTGTCGGCATCAATGAGCCGGAACGCCGTCTGAAGCAATATCCGCATGAATTCTCGGGCGGTATGAGACAGCGTATCATGATCGCGATGGCACTCGCGTGCGAACCGAAGCTTCTGATCGCCGACGAGCCGACAACCGCCCTTGACGTTACGATTCAGGCACAGATCCTGGAGCTCATGGTCGACCTTAAAAACAAGATCGGCATGTCCATCATAATGATTACACACGATCTGGGTATCGTATCGACGATCTGCGAGAAAATCGCCGTCATGTATGCCGGCAAGATCGTTGAATACGGAACGATCGACGATATTTTCTACAATACCGCGCACGAATACACGAAGGGCCTTCTGAACAGCATCCCGAAGCTCACCGAAATGGAGCACGAGAAACTGATTCCGATCGATGGCACTCCTGTAGATATGCTCAATCCTCCGAAAGGCTGTCCTTTCGCCCCGCGATGCAAGAGCTGCATGAAGATCTGCCTCGAACAGATGCCGGAATACACCTATCTTTCCGACGTCCATTACAGCGCGTGCTGGCTCCTGCAGAAGAAAGAGATCGAGAAGCTTAAGGAGGGTACAGACATTGAGTAAGCTTGTTGAAGTAAAAAACCTTAAACAGTATTTTAACGTAGGAGGAAGCATTTTGCATCCTCAGCACGTAAAGGCAGTCGACGACGTTTCCTTCTATATCGATAAAGGTGAAACCTTAGGTCTTGTCGGTGAATCCGGCTGCGGCAAAACGACGACCGGCCGCACGCTTCTTCGTCTCTATGAGCCGACGGGCGGTCAGATCCTCTATGACGGTGTAGACATCACCCATGCCAAAATGATGCCGTACAGAAGAAAGATGCAGATTGTTTTCCAGGATCCTTACGCATCGCTCGATCCCCGAATGACGGTCGGCGACATTGTCGGCGAACCGATTGATATTCATAAGCTGGCTAAGACAAAAGAAGAGCGCAACGATAAAATCATTGCAATGCTCGAGCGTGTCGGCCTGAACAGCGAGCATGCCAACCGCTATCCTCACGAATTCTCCGGCGGTCAGCGTCAGCGTGTCGGCATTGCGCGTGCGCTTGCGGTCGATCCTGAGTTCATCGTCTGCGATGAACCGATTTCGGCTCTTGACGTATCGATTCAGGCACAGGTTATCAACATGTTCGAAGAACTTCAGGATGATATGGGACTTACCTATCTCTTTATCGCGCATGATCTCTCCGTAGTTAAGCATATCAGCGACCGGATTGGCGTTATGTATCTGGGCAAGATCGTTGAGCTCGCAGACAGCTATGAACTGACTTTCCACAACGTGCATCCTTACACCCGTTCCCTTATATCGGCTATCCCGGTTCCCGATCCGAGACTGAACCGCGAGCGCAAAAGAATCATATTGGAAGGCGACGTACCGAGCCCCCTGAACCCGCCGTCCGGCTGCAACTTCCGCACACGCTGTCCGTATGCGACGGCAATCTGCGCGGAGCAGGAACCGGAGTTTAAGGAAGTCGGTCCGAACCATTTCTGCGCCTGCCACAATCTTTCATCCGTACCGCAGAATTAAGTATCTTTTACATCTATTTTTTGTGCAATCCGGCGCCTTGCTTCCTGCAAGGCGCTGATTTTTTGTTGATATTGAACAATAATTCGCTTAAATGACAATATAAAATTGTTGCTGAAAATTCCTCCAGCGCATATAATTAGATTTATGTAAAATGCGTTTACATATTCAATTCCTGAAAGGGGGATCTACAAATGAAGAAATTAGCCCTGTTACTTTCACTTATCATGTTGGCATCTGTTTTTACCGTAGCTTGTTCCAACAGCAAATCCGGTACGGACCTCTCCGTAAACGTTGGATCAGATCCCGACACAATCGACCCCGCACTCAACTCGGCCGTTGACGGCGCCACGATGATCATCCATGCCTTCGAGGGTCTTTACACGCTCGACAAAGAGGGTGTTCCGGTTCCCGGCCAGGCAGCATCCGTTGCGATCAGCGACGACGGACTTACCTATACCTTCACGCTCCGTGACGGCCTTAAGTGGAGTGACGGATCTGCGCTTACAGCTGAGGATTTCGTATATTCCTGGAACCGTGCTATCGCTCCGGCAACGGCCGCGGACTACTCCTATATGTTCGAGGCGATTGCCGGCTATGCGGACGGCAAGCTCGATGTTACGGCAACCGATGCCAAGACGCTTGTCGTCAAGCTCACCGCCGTTACACCGTATTTCCTTGAGCTCACTGCTTTCCCGACCTTCTCACCTGTGAAGAAGGACATCGTAGAAGCCAATCCGGAAGGATGGGCAACCGATGTCAAGACCTATATCGGAAACGGCCCCTATAAGATGATCGAGTGGGTACCGGGTTCCTATATCAAGTATGAGAAGAACAAGAACTACTGGAACTACAAGGCTCTCGGCCCGAATACCATCAAGTTTGTTCTGATGGGTGACGATGTCGCGATCCTCAACGCTTTTAAAAACGGTGATATTTCCTTTGCGGATTCCATGCCGAACGACGAGATCGCCGCATGGGAGACCAAACCCGAATATCACAAGCAGGGTCAGCTCGGTACCTACTATGTCAGCTACAATACAACAAGAGCTCCCCTCGACAATCCTCTTGTCCGTGAAGCTCTGACCCTTGCCGTAGACCGTGACTATATTGCCGTCAATATCGGCCAGGCCGGACAGGTTCCTGCCGGCGCTTATGTTGCTACCGGACTTACCGATGCGGATCCCGCGAAGGAATTCCGTACGGTCGGCGGAGACTATTATGATCCTACCAAAGCAGCCAACGATGCCAACCTCCAGAAAGCCAAGGATCTTCTTGCCGAAGCGGGCTATCCGGACGGCGAAGGCTTCCCGACTATGGAGTATCTCTACAACGAAGGAACCGGACACCAGCAGATCGGCGAAGCACTCCAGAGCATGTGGGCGAAGATCGGCGTTAACGTCAATCTTGTCTCTCAGGACTGGGCAACGTTCCTCAACTCCCGTAAGAACGGCGATTATGACATCGCAAGAAACGGCTGGCTCGGCGATTACAATGACCCGATCTCTTTCCTTGATATGTGGATCACCGGCGGCGGCAACAACGACGCGCAGTGGAGCAACGCTGAGTACGATTCTCTGATCTCTCAGATCAAGACCAGCTCCGATCAGACCGAGAGAATGAAGCTCATGCACCAGGCTGAGGACATCCTCTTCAAGGAGTGGGTACTCTGCCCGATTTACTACTACGTTGATATCTACCTTCAGGACACAAAACTTGAGGGAGTCTGGTCTTCTCCTCTTGGCTACAAGTATTTCATGTATGCCACAATGAAGGCTTAAGCACAGACAAATTCTCTAAAGAGCATGACATAAGATAAGAGGCTGCCGTACAATGAACGTAACGTTCGTACGGCAGCTTTTTTATGAACAGGGAGGAAGCAAGGCTTATGACAACACGGTTAACATACGGTATGGTGGGAGGCGGTCCCGAATCCATGGTCGGCCCTTTGCACAGAAACGCGATTGCGCTGGACGGCAGCGCCTGCTTGACGGCGGGCGTTTTTTCGGGCACATACGAGAAAACGATTATGACCGGCCTCTCCCTGGGTCTCCCGGAAGACCGGTGTTATCATGACTATCACGAGATGGCTGCCTCAGAGGCAGCCCGGACGGACGGTATCGATTTTGTCGTCGTCGTCACACCGAACAATACGCATTATCCGATCTGCAGGGCTTTTCTCGAAGCCGGCATTCATGTCGTCTGCGATAAGCCGCTTGCGCTTACATCCGGGGAATGCCTTGAACTGAAGCGTCTTTCCGACGAAAAGCATCTTCTCTTCATGGTGACGTACACATATATGGGCAACGTAACGGTAAAGCACGCGCGGGAGATCATTGCGGCGGGCGAGATCGGCGAGATCCATACGGTCATGGCGGAATATCCCCAGAGCTGGCTCGCTCGCCCCGAAGATATCGGCGGCAAGCAGGGCGTATGGCGTCAGAATCCGGACATCGGCGGACGCACCAACGCACTCGGCGACATCGGAACGCATATTGAATATCTGACGGGCTATATGACCGGGCTCAAAATCCGTTTCCTTCTCGCAAAGATGGAAAGGGCCGTTCCCGGACACGTCCTCGACGACAGCGACTTTGTTATGGTCCGTTACGAGAACGGCGCCACAGGTATGTATTGGGCTTCCCAGGCCGCGATCGGGCATACGAACGGCCTTCGTATCCGCATATATGGTTCTTTAGGCTCCGTTATGTGGTACCAGGAGAATTCCGAGGTTCTGACTGTCGCAAAGAGCGACGGCAGCCGTGTGGATATCCGGCGCGGAACCGCTGCGATCGCGCCGAAGGCGGCCAAATACTCCCGTCTCCCCGCGGGGCATCCGGAAGGCTGGCTCGAAGCTCTTGCCAATCTCTACAAAAGCTATGCGTCGTGTCTTCATGCCGTTAAGGCCGGTACGTTCACGCCCGACAGGATTGAATACCCTACCGTCGATGACGGAATAAGCGGTCTTCGGTTCATCGAGGCCTGCCTTGCGAGCAATGAATCGCATAATACATGGGTAAACTTTTGAACAATCCTTGAATTCCGCCGGAATCGCCTGTTTTCGGCTCCTTTTAGTGTATAATCGAAATGTTTATCCGTTTGTCCAAGCCTGATTTCACACATACAAAATACCGGAAGAGCCGGCAGTTAAAGGAGCTCTCAATAGAATATGGAATGTAAACACAAAGCTAAATTCAAGTTCAAGATGCTGTTTTCACGTAACGTATCGTATATTTGCAGGAATTGCGGTGCAGAACTGGAATTCACGCCTGTCTTTTCTAAAATTAACAGGACCGTTAATTTCCTGTTTGTCGCCGGCCTCATTTTCTTCGCTTTTTCGCAAACCGGCAACAGTGACAGTTCCTCATCGAGGTTAATCACATATCTCCTGATCATGTCCGGACTTATCATACTATATATGTTCGTGCAGTATCTGATGGTTTCTTTCGGAATGTATCAGGAAAAGGCGATTCCGCCCTCCGAGACGCAGGAAACAAAGGATAGTACGGCTGCGCCGAAGACGGATAAACCGGAGACGGATAAACCGGTTTATACCAAGGAACAGCAGGAGATCATAGACCTCTATGAATTTTACGAGAAAAAGAACCGGGATGAGAACCTGACGGCGGCCGAATCGGAGACAACGACGGAGCCGGTCCCCGAAGAGAACATATGTGAGAATCATATTCCCCTGAAGAACTGGCGTACATATTTGCCGGGAGCCAATGATTTCGTTTGTGCAAACTGCGGGAAGACCATAACCTTTGTTCTGGACCAAAAGAGACGGCTCAACTTGATCCTTCTGGTCTTCGCTATTTTTGTGATGATCGGGAGTTTCAGTGTGCCCAATATTCTGTTATGGCAGCTGGTACTGCTCGCCGTCTTTACCCTTGTAATTTGCACAGTCATCCAGTATTTTTTCGTGAAAAAGGGCCGATTTGAGCTAAAGGACGACTCTCAGAAAAGATAAGGTCATGATTCTGAGAATATCGTTCATCCATTCAAACCGGGGCTGTCTCAAAGCCGGTTATTGCCCGGATGTTTTTTTAACCAGAGCCTCGTAAGCTTCCTCGGGACTCTCCATTGCAAGAACAAGCTTCTCCATCGGGCACATATCCGTACCATCCCGGTTGATTACGTAAGGAACAAGCTTGTCATAACGTACCGCGATTCCGGAATTGTTAAGAACGCCAAGCGCATGGCTGCTGATGACTTTGGTGTAGAGGCTCGTGATCCTCCCGTATATAAGGAGGAGTGCCGCGGCCTTGCCGATTACTTTATCTGCGACATAAGCGCCTTCGAGCGCGTCCTTATCCTCTCTCAACAGCTCAAGGATGGGCGCAACGCCTCTTTTTTCGGAAGACAGCGTGCGCTCGTTCTTTATCATGACAAAGGTCGCATTTGATTCAGTCAGGCTTTTTATCGCCTGTGCCAATAAATCCATTCAGAAGTCCGCCTTTCCTTAGCGCATAGATGATCGGGGGAATGATCGCGATCTGGATTACGATACCGACGGCTCCCGTCACAACGGCTGCGATCACCGCACCGGTGCCGACTCCCTTAATACCAAACAGATTTCCGGCAATGACCAGAGAGAGCGCATAGACCAGACGTCCGGCCAGCATCGCCGCGATGAGACTGATATACGTTCCCAGACGAACCCGGTACAGCTTTACGGTCTGATAGCATAATCCGCTTACGAGGCCGTACGCCGCAAGCTCGACGATCATGAACGGCAGTCGCTCGAGAGACGGCATTCCGGTCATGAAGAAGCTTAAGACGGGAGAAACAGCCCCGATGATGAGACCGAAGACAGGTCCCAGGACGAATCCGCCCAGAAGCACAGGAATGTGCATGGGAAGAAAGACATTGCCGGCCTGTGCAACCCCCGTCAGATGGAAAAGCTGCGGAAGAAGGAGCGAAAGTGCAACAAAAAGCGCACCGACGGTAATTCTTCTTGTTAAACGGTATTTTACCCGCGGGAGTATCTGCTCACTCATTTGTCCTTACCGGCGAAAACAGCATCCATCTCGGACTGAACCGCTTCCAAATCCTCTCTGATGTTGATTTTCTGCGGGCACTTCGTCTCACAGATACCGCACTTCACACAATTCTTCGGCTGGGTAATAGCGGTGATGTCATTCGCCCACGTCCAGTAAACGTTGCCCGCATTCCTGAAAACGCCGTATGTGTTCCAGAGCGAAAAACTTCCGGGTATGTCGACGCCCGCCGGGCACGGCATACAGTACCGGCACCCGGTGCAGCCGTTGTTCACGCGCTTGTTCAGCATCTCGGTCACTTCGGCGACCGCCGCCTGCTCTTCTGTGTTTAAGGGTGTAAAGGGACTGAAAGTATGAATGTTATCCAGGACCTGCTCCATATCGGACATTCCGCTCAGGATAACCTTTACATTCGGGAGCGTTCCGACCCAACGCAGAGCCCACGAGGCCGTCGACTTGTCGGGATGTATCGTCTTAAATACATCCGCAATCTCGTCGGGGTAATTCGCGAGGTTGCTTCCCTTAACCGGCTCCATAATGACGAGCGGTATACCGAGCTTCGTCGCAATCTCGTAGCCCTTCATACCGGCCTGTTCGTCGATGTCTTTATAGTTCAGCTGAATCTGGCAGAAATCCCACTTCCGGTACGAGACAATCTCCTCAAAGGCCGAATATTCGTCGTGAAAGGAGAACCCGAAATAGCGGATGCGGCCCTCGGCCTTAAGATCTTCACACACTTCCAAAACGCCCAGCGAGAGCATCTTCTTCCATGAATCGCGGCTCAGGGCATGGAGCAGGAAGAAATCGACATAGTCCTTGTCGAGCCGCTTCAGTTGCTCTGTGAAGATCCTCCGCGCGTCTTCTTTCGTGTTGACGAGCCAGCAAGGAAGCTTGGTCGCAAGATAGTAGGAACTTCTGTCGTACTTGTTGAGTGCGCGTCCGACAAACGGCTCGCTGTCGCCGTTATGGTACGGATAGGCGGTATCGAAATAATTGACGCCGTTCCGGTACGCTTCGTCGAGCATTTTCTCCGACTCCGCTTCGTCGATATTACCGTTCTTACGTGTGGGAAAACGCATGCATCCAAAACCCAAAAGGGACGTTTTTATCCCGAGTTGATCGAATTCTCTGTATTCCATAATAACCTCCTGATTCTCGTGAACACTGGAACTTTCATTTGCAATACTATTATTGTAAAGACTTAAACCGCACTTTCGTCAAGTACTTTTTGCATCGAAAATATAGCGGTAATAATCCCTGTCGATAATCAGCGCCGAGTACTTGAACTTGTCATTCACGGCGCGGATCATGCTCTTGATCTCTTCATCCGACAAAGTCTCGCCTGTGAGCATCGTAACCTCCTGGCTGGAGGCGTCAAACATAATTTTGTCTGTGATGAAGCTGTGATCCTGGAAAATGACCGTCGGGCTCGTCTCCGACAGAATATCCGTTCCCATGTAGAGCCTCGAGTCGTATGTCAGACCGAAAAGATTTGCGAGTGTCGGAGCAATATCCAGACTCGAGCAGCTCTCATCGACAACGACGGGTTCCGTCATATCTCCCGACCAGAGAATAAATGCGCTCTTGTACATTTCAAACGTCTTCTCCAAATCGTGACCGGCCAATTCGTCGTACTCATCCGAAGTCAGTCCGTAGGGATAATGGTCCGCACTGATGGCGATGACCGTATTCTCGAGCTGCCCCGCCGCCTCGAGCTGTGTAAGAAGATTCTCCAGCGCCAGATCAAGTTCCTTCTGGCAGGCCAGATATGCCTGTACATGAGAGGAAAAGGGAAGATCCTTGACCAGATCCTGATTCTTGACGGAAATGTAGTTGCCGCTGAAATTGTACTCAAGGTGCCCGCTCACACTCATGTAATAGACGTGAAAAGGAGCGTCGTTCACATACTCGGGAACCGTCAGCTGCATCATTTCCAGGTCCGATTCAGGCCATGTCACCTTGACATCAAGTCCGTTCCCGACGCCCTTATAGTCATACCCCATCGTCGGATAGGACAAGTCGCGGTTATAGTATGTATAGGTATGGTCATGATAGGCCTTCGTCACATAACCGAGATCCGCGAACTGGTTTCCGAATGCGAAAGGCATAAGGTTATCCGCGATTTTGGTGTAGCTCCAGACGCCCGCCTTCGGGATCAGA
>Ga0209373_10004314_pt1 | contig 12346 bp, 7 predicted proteins | sample Higcelweek5metaG_FD_187173 | JGI IMG/M metagenome (GOLD analysis project Ga0209373, IMG submission 187173) | Freshwater pond sediment microbial communities from the University of Edinburgh, under environmental carbon perturbations - High... | ecosystem: Environmental > Aquatic > Freshwater >... | reverse complement strand
CACGGGCGAAGATTTGATGAGCGGCAAATATCCGGAAGATGTCATTGCTTTGGGAGACTCGGGTTTTGACATGGTCGGCCGCAACAAAGAACTCGGCGAAATCGGCCGCAAAGCAATGGACTACGGGCTTCCCTACGCAGCGGCGTTGGTCGACGGTATAGACAATCTGCTGACTTCCGGCAAACACATAAGCGGCACAAGCCTCGCCATGAGCGCATACAGGCTGCAAAGTATTCTCGCGAATTTCGCACAAGGCGTGGGTACAGCTGCGGCCTTGGCGGCTCTATCAAACACCCTGCCCCAAAACATTGACATCAAGGCCCTGCAAAAAATTTTGGCGCAAAACGGCGCGCTGCCCTCGCAATACGCTTAGACAATTTGCCGCAGCCTTGCGCGATAAAAAACGAAGGCCGCCGCTTTTTGCGGTCGGCCTCGAACTAATCATTATATTTATCCTTAAGAAGATTTGTTGCGCAATTGTGCGCGAAAATCAAATCGGATAGGCGGGCTCCCCATAGGGCGTTGAGAACAATTTTTCCAAAAACCTTTCTTTCGCTTCCCGAGAGAGCCCGCCTAAATTCTCAAATCAGAACTCGTACTTGAGCGCAACCGCCCATGCCGCGTTTTCTTCGGTGTCCAAAAGGGTGCCGAAGTGGCCGTAGCCTACGGTAAGAACAGTGTGCGGGTCTAATATGAACGCTGCGCCGACAGTAAACCAGTCGTCGCCTTCGCCGATCAAGCCGGGAACCGTGCTGAATTGGTCGGCCTTCTGCCTGAATTCAAACGCGAGCAAGAACCAGTCGGTTATGCCGAAAACAACATTGGCTTCAGCCGTAAATTCATAAGAATTCGAAAAGCCGAGGTAACCGATTTGTTCGGCTTCGCTGGCTCTGCCCGTTGCAGAAAGAATCAGCGGATGACCGTATATGAGGAAGAGCTTTGAACCGGTGACGATAAAGTCTACGCCATAGTTATCGTTATACCCTATGCCGTCCAGCAAACCTGCGGTGTTGTCGTTGATTTCATTTATGCCTTCATTGTACTTGCCCGATACGCCAAGCGTTATCGCGGGCAACCAAGTGGTGCCGAATGAGTTTTCTTCAAGGGCGAGGAAACGCGCGTTGAAGTTATAAAGCCATACGTCGCCGCGACCTATTACGGGCGCCTTCTCTTGCAAGGAGCCTACGTCAAAACGGCTGGCCGCAAAAGAGAGTTCCAAGCGGCGGTAGAGCGTTTCGGAAACCTGGAAGCTTTCCAAGTTCTTTTGGCGCATATTAACGTAGGTTATGCCGAAAGATGGCAGACCTATTTCAGTACCTTCGGGACCCGGATTGACAAGATACGCAATGGGCGTAATGAGCACGCCGCCCGTACCTTCAATCGTGAAAAGCGGCAGAGGAGCGGCCTTTGCGGGCTTGGCTGCGGGTTCTGCGGCTTTGGTTTCGGCCTTAACTTCAGTCTTGGCAGTCTGCGTTGCGGCGGTTGCGGGTTGAGCCGCAGCGGGTGCGGCAGCGGTTTCGGCCGCGTATGAAGCGCTTGAAAGCAATATGATGCCGGCAAGTGCGGTTATAGTTTTAGAGTATTTATAATTTTTCATGATTGTTTATATTTTAAGTTTGTGTTTTTTTGCACGGCTTGACCGTGAGCGATTGCGGAACATTCTTTAAGGTGCGTATACGCCCCTTTATTCTCCGCGTGAGGGATGCGGAGCTTGTGACGAAGTTGACGGACGCGCTAAGTGCGTTTTACGCCGCTATGCGACGCCCGCAACACATTCGACCCCTACAACACAATTGGGCCATGCTGCCGCGGCTCTCGATTTTCAACAAAGCACCTTGGGAGTGCGCAAAATCAAGAGCCCTGCCGTGCAATAAACCGCGGGTTGCGCCTTGCGCCCCCGCAAAGGCCGAACGCGCCGTAAATTTGCGCGCGGCCGATTTTGAAATGTCGTTAAAGGCGTAAGAGCCAATCGCAATTTTTGAAGACAAACGCGCAAAGCCATATAGCCCCGCAACGCTTTTTGCGCCGCGCCTGCCCGTATGCCTTTTTGACGTTTTTAAAATGCTTTCCATCGCGTGTTGTTTCCGCCTTTTAATTCTACCATTTTAGTAGGTTTTTTGTTTCTTTAAAACCCGCATATCCTTTATTGAAAGAGCGCGGGGCGTTTCAGAACTAATCTCTACTATTTCGGTCAGGATTTATATTTTTTAATTTCTGTCAACACTTTTTTGAAAAATTTTGAAAAATTTTTTTCAGGGCACAAAAAAACGGTTCGGCCTTGGGGGGGGGCGCAAACCGCTTTAAATAAAAGGCGCGAGCGTTACTTTATATCAAGCGCGTAAGGCATACGCGCGCAAACGCCGTTTTGCGCAGAAAGGCGCGTAAGGCGCTGCGTCAAAACCGAGTAAGGCTCATTAAGCGCCTTGCTCAAGCCCGCATACTGCGCAAACGGAAAGCTGTATTGCGTGAAGGCCTCCGCCAAACGCTCTTCGAAAGTGCGCTCTTCGGGGTATGAATAAACATTTGTGCGCTCGGGCATTTCGCCGAGGGTGCGCGCTGCCGAAAGCGCCGCCCCAAGCCCGCCTATCTCGTTTACCAAGCCCAGCTTTTTTGCAGTCTGACCGGCGTAAACCCTGCCGTTTGCAAGCTTGCGCACTTCGTCCGCGGGGATATTTCTGCCTTCTGACACGACGCGTATAAATTCTTCGTAGATATTATCCACTAAGTTTTGCACTCTGGATATTTCCGCAGGCGTTTTAAGATGCGTTACGGAGTAGATGTCGGAATACGGATCAGTCTGCACGCCGTCAAAAGTTACGCCGAAATCTTCGCCGAGCTTCTTTGCGTCAAAGAGTATCCCGAAGACGCCTATAGAGCCCACTATAGACTCTTCCTCGCAAAATATCGTGCGCGCTGGGCTCGCAATCCAATAGGCGCCGCTCGCACCCGTAGAGCCGAAAGACACAACTACGGGCTTTGCCGCGCTTAAAAGCTGCACCTCGCGGCGTATTACCTCAGAGGCGTATGCGCTGCCGCCGGGGCTGTCTATCCTTAAGATTACCGAACCTACAGTGTCGTCGCCGCGCAAATCGCGCAAAAGCCCCGAAACATAGTCTGCGGCAATCAACTCCGCGTCTCCTTGAGAGGTTTCTACGATTTCGCCCGTCAAATAGACTATCGCGACCCCCTTGGGTCTGTCTTTAGCTTGATCCTCGCCGTTGCGCGCGGTGGTGTAATCAAGAACCGAAAATTGACGGAACGATAAAATCTCCTCATCGTATCCGAAACGCTCCGAAAGCCTTGCAATTACTTCGTCCTTATAGCAAAGCAAATCTACCATGCGGGCATCCAAAGCCTCTTTTGCGGTGAGCAAGCCGCGCTTTTCGGCCACGGCGTCAAGGTCTTTAACGGCAATCAGGCGCGAACGCGAAATCTTTTCTTTGATGTCCGTCCAAAGCTCTCCGACAAGCGCGGACAAATGCGCCTTGTCTTCGTCGGGCATATCCGCGCGCGTAAACATATCGCCGAAATTTTTGTATTTTCCGCACTTAACAACCTGCACGCCTATGCCGTATTTTTTAAGCGCGTTGCCGAAGAATACCGCGTTGGCGGCTATGCCTTTAAATTCAAAGTCGCTTGCGGGGTTTAGCATGATTTCCGTCGCGGAAGAGGCTATGTAATAGTCTTTGAGGCCGGGGTTTTCAAGATAGGCAAATACGGGCTTGCCCGCGTCTTTAAATGCCTTTACGGCGCGGCGCAGCTCTGTGGATGCGGCTATAGAAGTTTCGCAGCCTTCGGTATCGGTAGAGCCCCAGATGAGCATACCGCCCACATTGGGATCGTTAGAAGCGTCGTAAAGGCGGCGCAGAAGTTCAAAAATTTCAATGCTGTCGGGCTTGCCCAAAAGCTTGTCAAAAGGGCCCGTTTCGGGGACGGTTTCGGCCACCGATACGGACAAATCCAAAACCAGCACACCCTTGCATTTTTGGAATTCCTCCGCGCCGCCCTTGGGCAGTGAAAGCGCCATAAGGCCCGCTACGGCCATTACGCCGAGCACGACCAACAGACCGAAAAACAGTAAGAGCGCAAAAAAGTTTGCGACAACCGATTTTAAAAAATTCAGCATGCGGAACTCTAAGCACAAAGCCCTTTAAACGTAAAGCGCAAAAGAGTTTATGCGCCCGCGCGCTTTTTAAAATATCGGCGCGGCTCGTCCTCTTTTATGGGATCAGCCCAGACGCGCACGCGCGCAAGCGAGGGCTCGGCAATCAGTTTTGAAAATCCGCGCAAATCAAAACCGCTTTGCAGCGCGCCCGCAGATTCAAGCTCAAGACAATCTTCCTCTGAAACCCTTATTGCTATGGCGTTTGAAACGCCCGTGCCCGCAGCCTCGTTATAGACATAGTGCGAAAGCAAATTTACAAAGCGCTCCGCATTGATGTCGGGCTTTATAATCCACTCCATCTTTTTAACGTAGTCTTTTGCGGCGCTTTCCATGCGTTCTACGGACTTGCAGTTAAAGCGCACTTCCACGCCGTCTTCGCTGCGGCATTCGCCGCTTACGCACATACATTCGCCTTCGGCCTCGGCCATTATCTTAGAAAATTCCTCATAGGCGGACGGGAACATATTAATCTGCCAGTTTTGCCCGTTCATGCCCGAAAGCGTAAAGTAGCACCAGGGCTTGTTGTCCTTTTTTGTTATGCGCTTTACTATGTTTGAAACCACTCCGCACGCCCTGAATTTATCGCGCTTTATGCGCCGCACAAGAGCCTCGTCGGGGATTACCTCAAGGGCCTCGTCTATGCCCTTATATTCGCTCATCGGGTGCCCCGATACGTAAAACTGAAGCAGGCGCTTTTCTTCAAAAAGCTTTTTTGAAAGCGACATCGGCGGGGCGCTGCGGTCTATGACATCCATATCTGCGGAGTTTTTCGCGCCGCCGCCGCCAAGAAGCATGTCAAACATGTTAATCTGCCCGGAAGCCATATCGCCCTCAAGCTCTTGCGCATGGTTAAAGATTGCGTCTATTGAGGCGTGCAGGTGGCCGCGGTCTATCCCGAAAGAGTCAAACGCGCCCGAAAGTATGAGGCTTTCAAACACGCGCTTGTTAAGGTTTTTAACGCCTACGCGGCGTATGAAGTCAAACAAGTCGGCAAAGGGGCCGTTCTTATCGCGCTCTGAAACTATGAGGCGCGCGGCGCTTTCGCCTATGCCTTTTATAGCCCCGAAACCAAAGCGTATAGAGCCCGCGTTCTCTTCAAAAATATAACCGTCTGCGGGTTTCCACCCGGGGTTGGGTATGGGCGTAAAAAGCTCTCTAGAAATATTGATGTCGGGACCCAGAACCTTTATGTTTACGGCCTCGGTAGCCTCTATGAATTTTGCGACCTTGTCGGCGTTGTCGGCCTCGGTAGACATGAGCGCCGCCATAAACTCAACGGGATAGTTGGCCTTTAAATACGCCGTGCGGTAGCTCAACATTGCGTAGGCCGCAGAGTGCGACTTGTTAAATCCGTATTCCGCAAATTTTTCAAGTATTGCGAAAATCCTTTCGGCCTCGGCCGCTTTTATGCCGTTTGTCTCAAGCGCTTTTTCTACAAAGACCGCGCGCTGCTTTACCATTTCTTCGAGCTTTTTTTTGCCCATCGCGCGGCGCAAAATATCCGCTTGCCCAAGCGTGTAGCCAGCTATTATGCGCGCAGCTTCCATAACCTGTTCTTGGTAGACGAGCACCCCGTAGGTCTCTTGCACAAGCCCTTTTAAGAGCGGGTGCGGCACCTGCATTTTCGAGGGGTCTTTTTTGGCCTCTATAAACTGGTCAATAAACTGCATAGGCCCGGGTCTGTAAAGGGCGATGAGCGCGATAATCTCCTCAAAGCTGCTCAGGCCTATGCGGCGGCATAGGTTTTGCATACCTTCGCTTTCAAGCTGAAACACGCCTATGGTTATGCCGCTGTTTAAAAGCTTGAAGGTGTTGGCGTCTTCAAGCGTGACTTTTTCAATGTCAAAATCTTTCATGCCGCGCGCGCGGCGCACGTTGTCTTGCGCGTCAGAAATCACCGTGAGGGTTTTAAGACCCAGAAAGTCCGCCTTTAAAAGCCCCAGCTCTTCCACGGGGGCTTTGGGAAACTGCGTAGTAAGCGCCCCTTCCTGAATCATCATGGGCACGAGGTTTTCAAGCGGCTGATCGCCTATGATGATGCCGCAGGCGTGCTTGCCGCAGTTGCGCACCATGCCCTCCACAATCTTGCCTTGGTCAAATATGTGCTTTGCCAAAACGCTGGCGCCTATGACGGTTCTGAATTCGGGGGATTTTTCAAAAGCGGCATCAAGCGTTATGTGCAGGTCGTCGGGCAGGGTTTTTGCCCAAGAGTCGGCCTCGGCATAGGGCATAGAGTTTACCCTCGCCAAATCCCTCACGACGTTTTTTGCGCCGAGCTTGTTAAAAGTTACTATGTTCGCCACTCTGTCCTCGCCGTATTTGCGGCGCACGTATTCTATAACCTCGTCGCGGCGGCGCTTGCAAAAGTCTACGTCGAAGTCGGGCGGCGAAACGCGCTCCAAAGAGAGCATTCTTTCAAAGAGAAGGCCGAAGCGTATGGGCTCTATGTCGGTAATTTTAAGCATGTACGCCACCATGCAGCCCGCGCCCGAGCCTCTGCCCGGGCCCACGGGTATGCCGTTTTTGCGCGCCCAATTTATGAAGTCGTAAACAATCAAAAAATAGTCTACGAAGCCCGCGCCCACTATTATTGAAAGCTCGTAATCAAGCTTGTCGCAAAGCATTTTTGCGCGGTCAGCGCGCTCGCCGTCTTTGGGCTTGTAAGCCGAAGGGTTGTCGTAATCCACGCCGTAGCGCTCCGTAAGCCCCTTTTTGCAAAGGTCAAAAAGGATAAGGCCGTTTTTCATGAGCGCCGCGCGGGCTTCCGCCGTAAGCTTGAAGTTGGCCTCCTTGCCGTTTTGGTGCAAAACCTCGTTCTTCTTTTTCTCGTAGAGAGAGAGCACGCGGTCAAAATTTTCAGCATCGCTGTGCAAATCCAAATCTGCGGGCGGCGTATATTTTGGGTAATGGTTTTCACCCATGGGGATTTTTAAATCCGCCATCTCGGCTATTAAAAGGGTGTTGTCCAGCGCCTCTTCGCAATCCGGCAAAGCAGCCTGCATCTCTGCGCGGTCTTTTACGTAAAACTCGTTATTGGGATAGCGCATGCGCTTTTCGTCGGCGAGTATGGAACCCGTTTGCAGACACAACATCGCATCGTGCGCCTGCCAGTCAGATTTTACGACATAGTGCGCGTCGTTCGTCGCCACGGTTTTCAAACCAAACTCTTTTGCGAGCTTCAAAAGCCCGGGCAGAATCTTTTTTTGCGGCGGCAAAAAATGGTTTTGCAGCTCTATAAAATAATTTTCGCGGCCGAATATGTCCACGAATTTGCCGACTGCGCGGCGCGCGTTTTCATAGTCGGAATAAAGCAGATATTGCGACGCCACGCCGTTAAGGCAGCCGCTAAGGGCTATTATGCCCTTTGAATGCTTTGCCAAAAGCTCGAGATCTGCGCGCGGCTTGTAATGAAAACCGTTTACGTAAGCGCCGCTGACTATTTTTGCGAGGTTCAAAAAGCCCTCGTAGTTTTGCGCGATGAGGGTTTTATGGTGTATCTGAAACTTCGGGAAATTGTCGGGGCGCAAAAAATCCTCATTGCTTTCAACGTCGCCGATATCGTCAAGCTTGGGGCGCTCGCGCTTGGGGCGCTCGGACATTTTGTGGTCGTTCACAAAATAAATCTCGCAACCCAAAAGGGGTTTTACGCCCGCCTTTTTTGCGGCGTTGTAAAAGTCTATTGCGCCGCACATATTGCCGTGGTCGGTCATTGCTACGGCGGGCATATTAAGCTCTTTGACGCGCGCCATAAGGCGGTCAATGCGGCTGCATCCGTCCAAAAAGCTGTGGTCGGTATGCAAATGCAAATGGACGAAATTTTTTGACATCTTGACTTTTAAAACGCCCTCTTAAAACCGAAGACCCCGCAAAACACCTTGGCGCGCGCGGGGTCTTTTAAAACTTTTAGGCTGCGCGCTATTCAGACTCCGCAATGGTCATGCCGCCTTTTACGGTGACATTTTCAAATATTGCCTTTTTGATTTCTTCAACGGTGTCGGGGTGCTGGGCAAAATAAACTTTTGCGGCTTCCCTGCCCTGCCCGATAAGCTCTCCCTTGTAAGAAATCCAAGCGCCTTTCTTTTCAAGGATTTTATGCTCTATGCCGAGGTCTAAAATGCTGCCGGTCTGCGAAATGCCCTCGTCATACATGATGTCAAACTCGCACTCCGTAAAGGGCGGCGCCACCTTGTTTTTGACCACCTTTATGCGCGTGCGGTTGCCCACAACCTTGCCCGTTGGGTCTTTAATCTGGCCTACGCGCCTGATGTCTATGCGGGTTGACGCAAAGAACTTTAGGGCGCGCCCGCCCGGCGTAGTCTCTGGATTGCCGAACATCACGCCGATTTTTTCGCGTATTTGGTTTGTGAAAATGCAAAGACAGGCGGTCTTGTTGATAGCCGCCGTGAGGCGGCGCATGGCTTGGCTCATCATGCGCGCCTGCAAACCCACGGTTGCATCGCCCATCTGCCCGTCAAGCTCTTGACGCGATACGAGGGCGGCCACGGAGTCTATGACAATAACGTCCACCGCGCCGGAGCGTATCAAAGTTTCTGTTATATTGAGCGCGTCTTCGCCGCATTCGGGCTGCGAAACCATGAGGTTGTCCAAATCAACGCCCACTATTTTTGCGTAATGGGGGTCAATAGCGTGTTCGACGTCTATAAATACAGCGTTGCCGCCCCTTCTTTGGGCTTCGGCGATTACGGACAAACAAAGCGTGGTTTTGCCCGAAGATTCGGGGCCGAAAATTTCGCTGATTCTGCCCTTGGGCAGGCCGCCTATGCCGAGCGCCAAGTCTATTGCTATAGAGCCCGTGCTTACGGCTTCCACATTCATCTTTGAAGAATCGCCCAGCCTTATGAGCGAGCCTTCGCCGAATTGCTTGTTTACTGCGCTTAATGCCAGTTCAAGCGCATTGGGGTCGCCCTTTGCGCCTATCGGTTGTGCCGGTTTTTTTGCCATTATGATACTGCTTTCGTATAAATTATATTCGCTTTAACGAATATTTTAACGCAGCCCCCCTGTCCACATAATTTTAAAAAATTTTGCTCAAAAAAGTGCGGATAGCAAAATCTTTCCGCTGCAACACCTTTTTTGCAAAATATTTACGCAAGCCCTCCAAGACATAGGCGGGCTAAAAAAAGTTACGGCATCCCGCAAAAATCACCTCCGCAAACGACATAATGCAAAAAACGCGCTGACGGCGCTTGTTGACAAATGCCGCGCAAATTTGCAAATATAAGAAAAAGCACGGCAAACTTTGCAAAGCGGCCGCATGGATGAACTAATAAAATACCCGCCCCTTTCCGAACAAGACTCGGCCTTCGGCTTTTGCGTCACAAGCTACGGCAAAATCTCAATGACTAGCAACGTCGCAAAGCTTAAGGCCGACCATCCCGCGCTTTATACTTCTGAGTTTTTTGAAAAGCGCGGCAGAGCTTTGCCCGAATTTCTCGTCGCTTTTTTTTGCGGAGGAAGCGGAGACATTTTTTGCGAAGGCAAAAAAATGCGCATAAGCGGCGACTCCGTAATATTCATACCGCCCGATATGCGCCACAGGTATATGCCGCATAAATCTTGGACGGCCTATTGGTTTAATTTTTCGGGCGCGCTTGCGCACGCGGCGTTTGACAAAATTTTTGCGGAGACGGGCGGATGCCCGCACGCGATTGCGCCGGCAAGCGGCTTTGCGGCGCGTTTTGAAGAAACGCTTTCAAAGCTCGACGCGCAAGAGCCGCCGCTTTGCAAACTGTCCGCCGTAAGCGGCCTTGTAGGAGACTTTCTCAAACTGCGCGCGGGGCTTAAAAAAAACCAAAATCCGCGCAAAGGCCTTGCCGAAGCCGCACTTGATTACATTTGGAAAGACCCGCGCGGGCGCTTGCGTGTTGCCGATGTGGCTGCGCAATTTTGCGTGAGCGCAAAAACTCTTGAGAGGGCCTTTGCCGCAAAATTCTCAACGGGCGTGCGCGCGCAGATTTTAAAATGCCGCCTCATGCGCGCGGAGGGGCTTTTAAAAGAGTGCGACTTGCCGCTTAAGACCGTAGCGGCGCTCTCGGGGTTTTCAAGCTACGCAAACTTAAGAAACGCCTTCGCAAAAAAAACGGCTCTGCCCGCAAGCGGGCGCCGCCGCCCTTAGCAGATTTTCAAAGATTCAATCCCCAAGAGCGACGCAAATTTCTCTATCTTTGAAGACACCCTGCCCACCCCTACCGCGCAGTGGTGCGCGGGTCCGCAGCGGTTCCACGCGGCTATAAAATTGCGCGCGCCCAGGGCAAATTTGTAGCGGCTGTTCGTATTGCCTATTTCAAGTATGTCGCCGGCAACGCTACGGCCTTCGGCGTGTAAAAGCAAAAGACCGCCGTCGCGCTCTGCGACGCTCAGCAAAGTTACGTCCCCGTGCCTTACGCTCATTTCTATTGAAAGCCCGCTGCCTATCTTGCCGTGATATTTTTCAAGCGGGCGCACCTTTGGTTTGCCCTCGGCTATTGCTACGTGCCCGGGGCCGTCATGACCGAGCAAGACGACATCGGCCTCAAAGTCGGCGGCGACATATTCCGTGAAAGACCCGCCCGCCCCAAGGGCGCTTAAAATCTTCATGGCCTGCACGTTTTTTACCTCATACTCTCCGGCAACGGGCACACCTGCGGCCGTAAGCAGAGAGTTGCCCAAGATTACGGACGCGGCTATGTCCGCGTGTTCGGCGCAAGCCGTCCCCATGTAGTAGTAGGCCAAAGACCCGAGTTGCTTTTTTTCGGCTAGCATGTCCAAAGCCGCGGCGGTCTTTGCGGCCCGCTCAAGCTCGGCCTCGGGGCAGTCGGGGGTTATCTCAAAGTTATCCTCAAACTCCCGCATTTTGCGCTTGATGGCGGCTGCGGACACTTCCCTGCGCAAACTTGCAAGCTCCTCCATTTCCAAGAGTTCTATATGCCCGCCGAAACTTGCAAGCTGCAAAGTCAAATCGGTATATATGTCTAACATTCCGCCGTAATAGTGGCCCAACAGTCCAAGCCTGTTGCGGCGCATGGCATAAACGGCGCGCGCGGCGTCAAGCCACTCGGCAGTTTCGCGGGCGGCGTGAGCGTCTCCGTTTATATAGCCCACAACCTCTCTGAAGGGTATCTTGCAGCGCTTAAAAACGTTTGCGATTTCGGGCGCGGGGCACGCAGAACAATGCCGCAGCCATTCGCCCGTCATGGCGCTTCTGTCTGCCATTGAATTGAGCTTTTTATAATCAATGCCGGCATCGGGCTGCATATTAAGCACCACTATCGGCGCGCCGCATCTTTTTGCGACGGGCAGCACTGTAGAACTGAGCGCATAGGTCGACGTGTGCAAAAACAAAATGTCTATACATTCGCGCCGCATGGTTTCGGCGGTTTGCGCGGCGCTTTCCGCATTGTCTATGAGACCGAAGTTTTTAACCGCGCACCAATCGCGCTCAAGCCGCGCGGCAAGCGCAGAAAGGTTTTTTTCAAGAGCTTCTTTGAGGCCGCAAAACTGCGCCCAGTAAACATCCAGCCCTATGCCGACAATTCCGACTTTCATTTTTTCTTTCATAATTATTCCTCTGTGAAAATTGCGCCGCATAGATTTTCCAAATCCAGCCTGAAAGATGTTCTGATTTCGGCGGAACCGTCCGCCAAAATCAATTCGGATTCTTTTGCGTCCGCAATTTTTGAAATTTCGCCCGTCATGGGGTTAAGCATAATAAAGTTTCTGCCCGCAAGCGTTATGTCTGCGCCGTATTTTTTGCCGGAAATATTTGCTATAAAATATGTTGATTTGCCCTCTGAAATTTTGCGGATATATTTCAGATTCTGCCCGTCGAATAATGCGGGCGCGCTTATGCGCTTTGCAAGAAATCCCCCCAGCACCGCGGGATACGCAAGGTCTGTTTGCAAAAAATTTCGACATGCGGAAAGTTCTTTTGAGAGCCGCGCAATTTCCGCGTCTTCGGCCGCAACGCCGCCCGAGGCGTAGGGCAAACGCGCCCCTATGCAGACGACCGCCCCGCCCGCCTTTGCAAAATCAAGCACCTTGCGCATTACCTTTAACGAGGCTACTTTGACGTCGGGCAATATCAGCGCGCCAAACTCGTTATGCCGAATTTTGTTTTCAAGCCTGAGCTTGCCGTCCGCGACGGAGCATTTTTCCGCAAGCGTTTCAGGGTGCAGCCACATG
>Ga0209373_10004313_pt1 | contig 12349 bp, 11 predicted proteins | sample Higcelweek5metaG_FD_187173 | JGI IMG/M metagenome (GOLD analysis project Ga0209373, IMG submission 187173) | Freshwater pond sediment microbial communities from the University of Edinburgh, under environmental carbon perturbations - High... | ecosystem: Environmental > Aquatic > Freshwater >... | reverse complement strand
CCTCGTCGGTCGAGACCTTGCCCTGTTTGACGAGGTCCTGCAGCACAACCTCGATCTTTTCCTTGGTGACGACGGTGGCGCCGATGCCGGCGAGGACGGTTTTCTTGATGAGATCGATCATGGCGGGTGCAAGGTAGGGGCGGCGTAGGGAAGCGGCAAACGCATTCCGGAATGCCGTTCGCTTTCGGCAGCGCTGTGGCGATGCGGGAGCGAAGAAGCTCTGGAACTCAGGAGATCGGGCGGCTGGCCCAGGCGTGCCGATGCGGAAACCGGCCACGTGGCGTAAGGCGGCTACGGCCGTCGAGCGTCGCGAAGAGTAGCGCGCGTGGCGCCCCAGCCGCCTTCGGCGGCATCGCACAGCGCGAATGACTCGACTAGCGGCGAGCGACGGAGCCAGGCGTGGACGCGTTCGCGCAGCGCGCCGGTGCCCTTGCCGTGGACGATGCGTACGGAGCGGATGCCCTTCGCGGCGCAAGCGGCGAGATAGTCGCCGAGCAGGTCGCCGACCTCGGCTGGGCGAAACGTGTGCAGGTCGAGTTCTCCCGTGATCGGGAGCGGGACTGGAACGTCGCCGGAATCTGGGGCTGCGTCGGTCATGGGGTGTCGGAGCCTGTGCGGGAGCGAGCAAATCGAACGGTGCGTGGGAGGCGAGCCGCGTTACTGCGTGAGGATGCCGGCGCCGACCGGAGCCGCAGTCATGGTGGAGGCGTAGGCTGGTTTCATCGACGAATGGGCGAACACAACTCGGGATGCGCTCCAGCAAGTAGTCGACGGGATTCGAAGCGAGGGTGGAAGCCTTCATCCATCCAAGCAGGCCGCTGATCGCGCGGTTGTATAAGCCCATAGTCAGGTGACTGCCTTGCAACGATTGGACGCCGCCGGGGGGATCGCCGTCAGCCCAAGTCCGGTGTCCGTTGACGGCATAATCGAAGAACTTCGCTTCCAGTTACACCCATTTGCCAACGGCCTATCCAGAAATGGGTTGAAACCGGTTCGGCGACCGGGCAAACAAGCGCCACACCTTTCCCTACGTAGAACGAAATCCGACTAGTTGATGCAGAAACCTCCTTCCTTCGCCGGTACCAATCCGGGCAGTAGCAGTGGCAGCAGTAGCAGCGGCTCTCAGCGGCCGGGCTATCAGCAGCGGGGTCGTAACAACGACCCCTACGCACACATCCGGCGCAACCTCCGCATCAAAGCGGCCCAGGTGCGTGTCATCGATCCCGACGGCAAGCAGCTGGGCGTGATGTCTTCGGACCAAGCCTACAAGCTTGCCCAGCAGATCGGTCTCGACCTCGTCGAGGTGGCGCCCAACGCCACTCCGCCGGTCTGCCGTATCCTCGATTTCGGCAAGTACATCTACGAGGAGAACAAGAAGACGAAATCGTCCAAGAGCAGCGCGGCCAAGATCAAGGAGATCGAGCTTACCGCTCGCATCGATCCCCACGATCTGATGACCAAGCTCGTCCATGCCGAGGGGTTCTTGAACGAGGGGAACAAGGTGAAGATGCGCCTGAAGTTCCGCGGTCGGGAAATGGCCCACATCGAGATCGGCTTTGCTGTCGTCAAGAAGGCGCTCGAAGAGCTCTCATCGGTTGGCCATCAGGACTCGGAGCCCAAGCTGGCCGGCCGTAACATCATGGTCATGGTGTCGCCCCTGCCTGCTAACAAGCGCAAGCCTCGCCTCACCGCCGAGGTTCCTGCGCCCAAGCCTGCGGCGCCGGCTCCGAAGCCCAGCCAGCCTGCGGTCTGATTCTCGCCCGCGCCATGATACGCACTCTGATCGGCCGGTTGGTCGTCGGGGGAATTGCGGTCATGGCGTTATGTGCCGCCGGAAAAGCCGCGCCCCAAGCGGAGCGGCTTTACGGCGTCGACTATGTCGATGTCGGTTCGTTGTCCTCTCGGGCTGGGCTCACCCAGTCCTGGTTGGTTGCGCAGAACACGATTCGCCTGGCGGACAAGGACACCCGCTTGGAGATCCAAGCTGACACTCGGGAAATCGAATTCGACGGTCTACGCCTATTCTTGGGCGAACCGGCGGTGGCGAATCGTCGATCGATCTACATCAGCCGAATCGACCGCGACCGGTTCCTGCTGCCGATCCTGAACCCGCGGCTTGTTCCAGGGCCGGTGCCGCGATTGCGGACGATCATCATCGATCCCGGCCACGGCGGGAAGGACGATGGTGCCATCAATGCGAAACTGAAGCTGCGGGAGAAGACTCTTGCGCTCGATGTGGCGATGCGGCTCGAGAAACTGCTGAAAGCGGCCGGCTATCAGGTCGTGCTGACCCGGCGACGCGATACCTTCATCCCGCTGCCGCTGCGCCCGACCCACGCGAACAGGGTGAAGGCCGATCTCTTCATCAGTATCCATTTCAATGCGCTCGAGAACAAGGCGGTCTCCGGCAGCGAGACCTATATCCTCACTCCGCAGTACCAGCGTTCGACCAGCAGCGACAAACGCCAGCCCGACGACAAGGAGCGCTATGACGGCAACGCTGACGATCCGTGGAACGCGGTGCTCGGTTTCAAGATGCACGGCTCGCTGATCCACTCCCTCCAGACGCTCGACCGCGGGATGAAGCACGCGCGTTTTGCCGTTTTGCGCGACCTCCAGTGCCCGGGGCTTCTGGTCGAGGGCGGCTATCTCACCAACGAGGCCGAGGCGCGGAAGATCGCGACGCCGGAGTGGCGGCAGAAGTTGGCGACGGCGATTGCCGATGGCGTTGCCGGTTACGGCGCCACCCTGAACGCAGCGCGCAAGTAGCTCGCGTGTGGCTGCTGCACTCGCGCCGCGATCCCTTTGAAGTCGCGGATCGCGCTGTGATGGAGGAGGAGTCGGAGGATGCGATGCGCATTTTTGTCCGCTGCTGGAAAATGGTCGTTTGACGGGGCGTGGCGCGGGTCTACGGTTTCGGCGCACCCTGCGGTGTTCGTGTTGTTCATTACCACGCTCTCTGCCCTATAATTCTTCCCCGGGAGCCGGTACCGGCGGCGAATGTCAGGCCGTCCATCGGAAGACAGACGTTGTCGGGAGGCGCCCACTTGAACTTAAAATGGACTAGAGCCATTTGAATTCACGGCACAGGCGGGGTGTATTTCATTCATTCGCCCGGAAAACCGCCCAATCACATCACGCCCCTAGACGAGCCCCCTCGCAATCTGCTATAACTCACACATGGACGCCGAGAACCTGATCCCAGAACTTGCCCGCTTTGCCATTTTCGAAGGCGCGCTGCCCAGCACCCGCCCCGAAGATATCATCCACTTGGCGGGCAAGGTCCGCAACGCCAACGCGGGCCGTGGAATCGACCTCGGCGTCGAGAAGTTCCTCTGGGTGCACGAGAAGGAGGCGTTGCGCATGTTCGGCCCCAATCCGGCCGGCGCCGCCACGGCCATCCGCTCGTTGATTTTCAACTACCTGCTGGCTGACCTCGGTTCGATTTCGCAGGAATCGCTCGCCACGGAGCTGGCGACGATGGAGATCAAGCCGGATACCAGACTCGATGTGCAGGCGCTCTTCAAGAAGATCGCCGCGCCGGCAAAGTCGGCCAAGCAGCCCGAGAAGGGCGCGAAGTCCAAGACCGGGCGTTGACGCGCGGTTCTGTCTGCCGGCACCGATCGCCGCGCAGGGGTATTTCTACGCAGAGTCCGTAGCCAACGAGCTCGTTGGCACCCGATCCGATCTTCGGCAGGAGAAACACGTCGCCTCTCTGGCGCGTACGCTGTCGGGCCGGCCACCTCGCCAGGTGGCTCGGCCGGGGGAATAGCTGTGGCGCTCGCTCTGTGCCCGTGGGGTGGCCGATGACCGCGCTTGGTTGAACGAAGCCGAAACGCTTGCGCAGGCACGCGCGCCGACAAAAAGGCCGCACCGAGAGTGGTGCGGCCGCAGGTGAGAGCGATGGCGACGGATCGCGCGCTCAGTAGTACTTCACGTAGCCATTGCGGCGGAGGCGCTCGAGCCAGCGTTCCTGCTCCTCCCGCGACATCTGCGCGGCGAGGATGCGCTCGATGTCCTTGCGGACCTCAGCGACGGGTTGGATACCGGCGTACTTGCGGTCATTGCAGTAGAGGACGTAGGCGCCTTCGGGAAGGACGATCGGCTTGGTGAACTGCCCCTTTTGCAAATTGAAGAGCTGGTCGACGAATTCCGCGCGCAGATCGGTGCGCTTCTGCCAGCCCCAGTCTCCACCGCGATTTTTACGGGCATCCTGGCTGACCTCCTTGGCGATGTCCTCGAATTTTTCGCCGGCTTCGAGGCGGGTGACGACATTGTCGGCGGCGGCGCGCAGTTGCTCCTCGGTGAGGGCATTGCGGTTGATCTGGATCAGGCGAAGCTCGACGGCGTCGTCCTGGTAGAACTTGTCCTTGTTCTCGTTGTAGTAGGTCTCGATCCTGACCGGGCTGATGATGCTCGTGCTCTTCTTCTTCTGGTGGGTCATGTAGGAGTAGATGATGTCCTCCTCCACTTCCTTGCGGTACTCCTTCTGGGTTTTCCCCTTGGCGCGGAGATAGGCGAGGAACTTCGAGCGGTCGCCCTCGAACTGACGGTTCTGCGTATCGGAGATCTCCTGATCGATGTAATAGCCCGGAATCTGGTTCTTCTCGTCCTTGCGGAATTCTTTGACGATGAGAACGCGATCGATGAGGTTCTGGATGATTTCGCCCTGAAGCGACTCGACGGCCTTGTTGTACTCCGCCTCGCTCTTGTGCTGGCGCTGGAGCTCGGCAAGGAGCGGGACGAGTTCGCGGCGAACCTCCTCGACGGTGATCGCTTGATCTTCGACTACTGCGACGATGCCGTTCTCGTAGCGCAGATCCAGTTTGTCCTTCGCAGCAGGTTCCTGAGCCACGGCGTGGCTGGCGATCAGAAGCAACGTGGCGGCAGCACCGAGAATGAAGGGGCGGACGATCATGGATTTGGGAGATTGTTCAGGAACGAACAGATTTCGCGGAGTCTTTTTTGCGCAGTGGGAGCGGTCAAGCGGGGAAACCTTCCGGAGAGCATGCAGTAGTCGTCGTTTCGACCACTGGCGCGCAGACACTTCAGGCGGTTGCCCGCTGTCTCGACCGACAAAATCCGCTTCTGTTCCGCGCGAACCCGGATTTCGGTGACCAGCAACAACGCGCGCACCTCCTCGCCGAAGGTGCCGAAACGGTCCTTCAGGTCGGTCTCTACCTGGCGGACCTGCGCGAGGTTTTCGGCGATGGCGAGCCGGCGGTAGACATCGATGCGCAGGCGTGTCTCGGTAATGTAGGTGGTGGGCACGCGAGCCTGGATCGGCTCGCAATCGCCGCCTTCCATCTCGGCGTCCCTGAGGGCGGTGAAGCCGTCCTCCTTCCGTCCGCGGTTGGCGGTGTCGGGATCGCCTTCGCCGATGAACACGAAGTCGAGTTTCACCGTGGCGCGAATCTGTATGGCGGTCTTGTCGCCCTTCAGTCGGGAGACGCTCTGGCGGAGCAACTGGCAGTAGAGCTCGAAGCCGACGCCGGCCACATGGCCGCTCTGCTCGGGGCCGAGGAGGTTGCCGGCGCCGCGTAGTTCGAGGTCGCGCATGGCGATGCGGAAACCGGCGCCGAGCTGGTTGTACTGGCGGATGGCGTTGAGGCGGTGTCGGGCGTGGTCGAGCAGCCGGGCGTGGCGATGGAGCAGGAGGTAGGCGTAGGCCTGGTGGCGGAAACGGCCCACGCGGCCGCGCAACTGGTAGAGCTGCGAGAGGCCGAACCGGTCGGCGCCCTCGATGATGATCGTGTTGCAGTTCGGGATATCCAGTCCGCTCTCGATGATCGTCGTGCAGACGAGCACCTGGTAGCGCCCGGCGACGAAATCGGTCATCACGCGTTCGAGATCGTTCTCGTCCATCTGGCCGTGGCCTACGCCGACGCTGATCTCCGGCACGAGCTGGCGCAGGTGCTGCGCAACCGCCTCGATCGTCTGCACGCGGTTGTGGAGGTAGAAAACCTGGCCGCCGCGGCGCACTTCGTGTCGGATCGCTTCGGTGACGAGCTTGTCGTCGTAGCTTTTCACCACCGTCTGGATCGGCAGGCGGTCGACCGGCGGGGTCTCAATCACGCTCAGGTCGCGCGCGCCGACGAGCGCCATGTAGAGCGTGCGCGGGATGGGGGTTGCACTCATCGAGACCATGTCGACGCTGGCGCGCCACTGCTTGAACGCCTCCTTGTGCTTCACGCCAAAGCGTTGCTCCTCGTCGATGACGACGAGCCCGAGGTCGTTGAAAACGAGGTCCTTCTGGAGCAGCCGGTGGGTGCCGATGACGATGTCGATCTTGCCGCTGGCGGCGGCGGCGAGGATGCGCGTCTGCTCCTGCCGCGAGCGGAAACGGCTGAGCATTTCAACGACAACCGGGTAGCCGGCCATGCGCTCGCTGAAGGTGTTGAAATGCTGCTGGGCGAGCACGGTCGTCGGCACGAGGACGGCGACCTGTTTGCCGCCCATCACGGCCTTGAACGCCGCGCGGATCGCGACCTCGGTCTTGCCGAAACCGACATCGCCGCAGATGAGCCGGTCGGTCGGTCGCGACTTTTCGAGGTCGCCTTTGGTGTCCTGGATGGCGCGGAGCTGGTCGGGCGTCTCGGTGAACTCGAACGATCCCTCGAACTCCTGCTGCCAGACGGTGTCGGGGCCGAAGGCGTGGCCGGGCTGGCTGTCGCGCTTGGCCTGCACTTCGAGCAACTGGGCGGCGAGGTCGATGGTGGCGCGCTCGGCGGCCTGACGCGTTTTCTCCCAACGGTTGGAGCCGATCTTCGCGAGCGTCGGCTTCGTCTTGGTGAGCCCGACGTAGCGGCTGAGCAGGTGCGACTCCTGGAGCGGCACGTGCAGCGTGATCGCGTCGGCGAACTCGACGGAGATCACCTCGCGTATCTGGCCGCCGGACTCGATGCGGGTGAGCCCGCGGAAGATGCCGATGCCGTGCTGGAGGTGGACGACGTGGTCGCCCTCGACCAGATCGGCGAAGTCGAGCATCTGGTCGACCTGCGATGTCTGGGCCACGGCGCGGCGGCGCGATGGGGCGCGGCGCAGGCGGTGGCGTCCGAAGATCTCGGATTCGGAGATGAGCACCACGCCGGGGCAGCCCTCGGGCAGGGCGGCCCAGCTCGGCCCGAGGCCGGTGGAGCGGCCGAGCTTGCAGCCCTCGTCGAGCGAGCCACGGCTCCAGACCGGCTTCGGCAGCTTGATCTTCTCCTCGGCGAGGATCTCGCGCACGCGTTTCTCTTCGCCTTCGCGTGGCAGGATGAACTGGATGCGCCAGCCGGCGGCGGCCCAGCTTTTCGCCTCGAGCAGGAAATTGCGGCGGGCCTCCTGCTCGGCGTTGAGGCGGTCCTCGGCGAGGAGGTTGGCCGCGGGTTGGGTGCGGTGAAGGGCGAGAGATACGGTTTCCCAGGACTCGGTTTCCACCGGGCCGAAGGCGTCCGCGATGGAACTCGCCGGCATCGGCGTGCCGGCGGCGAAGAGCTCGTCGTCGACATCGAGGTCGAAGAGGCCGCCGAGCCAGTCGCCGCGGTCGGTGCGGGTGGCGGCAAACGTGGCGATGCCCGCGGCGAGCGAGGTGGGCAGCGTGTGCTCCTCGGCGGTGGCACGGAGTTCGTCGGCATAGGTGGCGGCGAGCTCGGGCGGATCGACGGCGAGCAGGTGCGTGCGGGGGCCGAGATAGGCGGCGAGGCCGGTGTGAGCGGTGGGCAGTTCGAGACTGGGGCTGGCCGTGAGGACGACGGTGTCGAGCTTGTCGCCGGAGCGCTGGGTGACGGGATCGAAGCGGCGGAGTTCCTCGATCTCGTCGCCGAAGAAATCGATGCGCACGGGAGCGTCGGCGGTGACGGGGTAGACATCGACGATGCCGCCGCGCACGGCGTATTGGCCGGGCTGTTCGCAGAGGGGCTCGCAATCGTAGTCGAGAGCGGCGAGGCGGTTGAGGAGTTCCTGGAACGGCTGTTTCTGTTTCGCGGCGAGCGTGAACTCCTTCACCGCGAGGGCGTCGATGGCCGGCACGGGCTGGAACAGTGCGAGGGGCGTGGTGACGAGGACGAGCGTCTCGTCCCAGTTCTCGCCGGTGAAGCCGCGGCGGGCGCGGAGGTGACCGAGTGCGGCGAGGCGGTCGCTGGCGGTGGCGAAGGCTTCGCGCATGCCGGCCTGCGCGTCGGGCTGGGGCGGGAGGAGGGCGATCTCGAGGCGGCGCGTGTCGCCGGAGAGCGAATGCGCGAGGGCCAGATCGTCGGCGAGGCGCTCGGCGGCTCGGGTGTTGGCGGCGAGGAGCAGCCAGACCGGCGCGGGGCGGCGCCGCAGGAGCTCCTCGGCGACGAAGGGCGCCGCGGCCGGGCAGACGCCGGTGAGGCGGCAGCGCGGGAGCGGGACGGGCATGATGGCGGGGGCGCGCGGGGCGGCGCGGCTCAGGCGAGCGAGGTCTCGATCTGCTCGGCCTTCGCCTTGATGTCGGCGAGGATCTGTTCGTAGCGCGCGGGGGCCACCTTGATCTCGGGCAGCGAGACCTGCGGATCGAAGTCGGCACAGACGCGTTTGGCGCCGTTGTCGATGCCCATGCCCCAGACGAGTTCGTCGGCCACGTGGACGAGGCGGACGAGGTCGCGGTAGGATTCGCGGGCGCCGTCGGGGTTGTTATGGAACATGCAGACGGCGACGATGGAGGGCGGAAAGCGCCACTCGGTGAGGAGGAAGCCGGCGGCCTCGTGGTGATCGACGCCGAGGAGGCGCTTCTCGACGTTGGCGAGCGGTTCGCCGGAGGAGCGCGTTTCGACGATGACTTCCTTGTAGCGGGTGGCGGCGCTGAGGTTGAGGTAGGCGATGCCGATGTCGTGGAGGAGGCCGGCGGTGTAGACGTCGCTGCTGACGATCTTGAGTCCGTTCGACTGATACTCGAGCTGCTGGGCGGCGATGGCGACGTGGAGGCTGTGGCGCCAGAAGGCGACGTAGTCGAAGGCGCCGCGGCGCGGGAAATGGTGGACGAAGACCAGGCCGAGGATGAGCTGGCGCAGCTGCATCGTGCCGAGGCGCAGGAAGGCCTCGGTGAGCGAGGAGATGGGCGAGGCGCCGCGCAGGGCGGCGGAGTTGGCCACGCGCAGGACGCGGGCGGCCATGGCGGAATCGGTGGCGAGGATCGTGGCGATCTCGTCGAAGGGCGCGTCCTGATTGATCAACTCCAGCAGGCGCTGGGCGACGGCGGGGAGCGGGGGCAGGGGATGCTCTGACTTCAGTTTGGCGCGGATATCTTCCATTTGAGGAGTGCCTCGCGGGCTGCGTTTTCCTCGGCTTCCTTCTTGGAGCGGCCGGAGCCGGTTCCGATGAGGTGGTCGAGGAGGTGGAGTTGGACGTCGAAATGGCGGTCGTGGGGCTGGCCCATGATCTGGGTCACCTCGTAGTGCAGGGCGGTGTTGCCGTATTCGGGCTGGACGAGTTCCTGGAGGCGGCCCTTGGGGTTGTCGCCGGGTTCGGAGCCGGCGAGGCGTTTCGAGAGCGGGCCGTACCAACGCAGGACCGTGGAGCGGGCGGCCTCGAGTCCGCCATCGAGGTAGATGGCGGCGACGATGGCTTCGAAGGCGTCCTCAAGCGAGGAGGGACGGTCGCGGCCGCCGGTCTGTTCCTCGGCGGGGCTGAGTTCGAGGGCTTGGTCGAGCTCGAGCTCGCGGGCGAGGGTGACGAGGAATGTGCCTTTGGTGAGGGCGGCCCGGCGCCGGCTGAGCACGCCTTCGCGGGCGTCGTTATCGGCGCGATAGAGGGCTTCGGAGATGATGATCTGCAGGACGGAGTCGCCGAGGAATTCGAGGCGTTGGTTGCTGACCGCATCGGGGCGTTGGGCCGCGGCGGAAGGATGGCGCAAGGCATCGGCCAGCAGCGTCGGGTCGCGGAAGACGTAGCCGAGCTTCTGGAGGATTGGGGCGGGTTCTGCGGTTGTTTGGCCCATCGAGCGAAGGGGACTGTACTGGATGAACCCTATCGGCGGAAGCCGCAAAATGCGTAGCGAATTCCAGAGGAGTCGGGCGTTGCCGCGGCGGCTAGGAACTGGCGCTGGTATAGCGGCGGATGCCGCGGTGGAAGACGGTCGCGGCCAGGGCGAACCAGCCGACGGCCAGCGCGGCCAGCCAGAGCACGTGGGTCCAGTCGAGGCGACCGAGCAAGGCGGTGGCGGAAGTATTGGCGACGACGACCGCCGGTAGCGCGTAGACGAAGACGACGTTGGCGAAGAGGCTCTTGAAGGCCGAGCGCGGCATTCGGGAGGATTCGGCAACGCTGAAGTAGCTGCCCTCGATGCCTTCGGTCTTCACGATCCAGAAGGTGAGCGAGGCGAGCAGGAGCAGCAGGCTGTAGTGCACGACCAACCCCACGGCGATGAGCGCGGCGTAGAGGGCGACACCGCCGAAGGTCGGCGCGAGCCCGAGCTTGTGGACGGCGTAGCAGACGACGCCGGCGGCGACGAAGGCGTTGGCGAGGCCGTCGGGGTCGAGCTTGCGGGTCGAGACCATGAACAGCGGCTGGCCGGGCTGCGTGAGGTAGAAGTCGAACTGGCCGCTGCGGACGTTGCGGCCGATCTCGAAGAGGTTGGTCCAGAAAAAGCCCATGAGCAGGCGCTGGAGGAGCATCGAGGTGCCGACCAGCACGAGCATCTCGTACTTGTTCCAGCCGGCGATCGAGCTGGTGTACGAATAGATGACGTGGATGAGCAGCAGGTTGACGGAGATCCAGGCGACCTCGACTGCCGACCAGAGCAGGAAATCGAAGCGGAACATCATCGTGCGCACGATGGAGTAGCGCAGCGAGGCGAGCCAGAGGCGGAGGTAGTTGGTCATGCGATTTCCGATTATGGATTGCCGATTTGCGATTGGCCGGAGGGATCAGCTGGGGCTGGACGGGCGGAGATGCGGATCGTGTCAGTTGACGCGGTTGCGAAATCGAAAAGCGGCAATCGCCAAAGTGAAAATGCGTCAGCCACCGACGGCGGTGTGCTTCCGCAGGCCGCGCGCCCAGAGCAGGCGGGCGAAGCCCATCGCGACGACCACCCACAGCGCCTGGATCGCCAGTCCCCGCAGCGCGGTCTCCAGCGTGGCGATGCGGCCGGTGAGGATCGCGGCGGGAAAATACATCTGGTAGGGGAACGGCAGGTACTGGGCGGCGGTGAAGACTCCGCGCGGCAGCAGGTCGAGCGGGAACATCGAGCCGCCCAGGCACGTCTCGATCGCGTAGGAGAGGATCACGAATCCCTGGATTTCGAGAAACCAGAAGGCGAGCAGCCCGAAGCAGAACGCGATGGTGAACTGCAGCGCGGCCGAGAGCACCAACGCGACGATGCCGACCGGGATGCGCCACGGCTCGGCCGGGAACGCGAGCTGGTCGACGAACCATGGCGCCGCCACCAGCAGCGGCACGAACACGAGCAGCCCGGAGACGAGGCGGGCTGCGGCGAAGAGACTCAGGCGGTAGCCGAAGTAGTTCACCGGCTTGAGCAGGAACTGGTTGATGAGGCCGTTGCGGATCTCTTCGCCGATCTGGAAATCCTCGTTGAACGCGCCGATCATGAACTGCAACGCGAGCACGACGATGAAGTAGGTGAGCGTCTGGCGGACATCGAAGCCGCCCATGGTGTCGACGCCGTTGAACGCCGCGCCCCAGAGGATGAAGATCAGGCAGAGGTGGAAGAGGGAGAATGTGCCGCGGATGAAGAAATTCCACCGGTAAACCAGCGCGCTCTGTATCCCGACGGCTAAAACGTGGGCGTATTTGCGAAGCAGGCTCATTGAGCGGGTGAACGGCGCCGGGGCTGCGGCGCGGCAAGCGCTGGCGGCGGAGTTCATCACTTCAACCCGAAGCGGGCGACGACCTCTTTCGCGAGGTTCTTGTAGGCGGTGGCACCGGGGCTGGAGGGATCGTAGGCGAAGATGGTTTTGCCGAAGCTGGGGGCCTCGCTCAGGCGCACGGTGCGCGGGATCACGCTTTCGAAGATCTTGTCGGGCAGGTGGGCGCGCACCTCGTCGACGACCTGGCGGGCGAGCTTGGTGCGGATGTCGTACATGGTCATCGCCACGCCGCCGACTTCGAGTTTCGGATTCACGCCGGCGTCCTTCAGCCGCTGGACGACCTTGAGGATCTGGCCGAGCCCTTCGAGCGCGAGGTACTCGCACTGGAGCGCGATGAGGAGGTAATCGGCGGCGGCGAGGCTGTTCATCGAGAGCATGCCGAGGGCGGGCGGGCAGTCGATGATGATGGCGCGGAAACGCTCGGCCTCGTGGAGGGGCTGGAGGCAGAGGCGGAGGCGCAGGAGGTAGTTATCCGTCTGGGCCAGCTCCATCTCGGCGGCGGCCAGGTCCTCCTCGGAAGGGAG
>Ga0209373_10004310_pt1 | contig 12354 bp, 6 predicted proteins | sample Higcelweek5metaG_FD_187173 | JGI IMG/M metagenome (GOLD analysis project Ga0209373, IMG submission 187173) | Freshwater pond sediment microbial communities from the University of Edinburgh, under environmental carbon perturbations - High... | ecosystem: Environmental > Aquatic > Freshwater >... | reverse complement strand
TGCTTCGTAACTCCACCATACAACCAAACGGCCCGATGACCACCTCCGCCGATTCACCCAGGGGGAGAGGGGTACCCCTCTCCCCCTGGGCAACCTCAGAATTTACACCACGTCCGAGGACTCTAACTGGACGCCCTGTATTCGGGCATCAACACCCCTGCCACCAAGGCTGAAATGAAGAAAAGCCTTCTATTCCTCGACTCTGGCATTACCCTTGTCGGCAAGCGTCTTGGCTGGAGCCCGGCCACGACCAAGGCCATGTACACCAAGACACGGGGTCAGATTGAAGCCCGCATTGAAGTTTTACGTAAGTCTGCATTCACTGGCTAACTGAGCGTCCAGGCGAATCCTTACACTCCTCATCAAAATGAAAGGGCCGTTCGGAGTGATCCTGACGGCCCTTTTCTTTGATTTTTGTGACCTTCTCGAAAAAGCATCGCTGCCAATTATTCTTTTGCCCTTTTGCCCATCCTTTCGGCCGCGCGTGGCTTCGCCGCTGCTTTTGTCTTGGCTCCTTCCTCCCTCTTGGACATCTTGGTCTTGATGCGCAGCCCCGTGTTCATGACATACGATGCCACATTTAAGTCATCCTCGCACAGGGACTGCGCTTGCCGGTTAAGGATGTCCCTAGCTTCATCAATTGAAATCGGCGGAGTCATGCTTCGTCTTGGGTCCTCATCGCTCCAGCGTTCGCAATTGAACCAGCCCACAAGGTAGATGCCGAATTTGCAGTCGCTGTCCCTCATGTAACGGTTCACGAGTTGCGTCTCCATGGCGGTTTTGAGCTCGGGGTTCCAACACCCTTTCACCTCGATGATCAGCTTGATGCGGTCGATCTTTTCACCTGCGGGACCAGGTACAAAGGCATCGACATGTAGGTCAACGCGTTCACCGAGACCGATTGCAGGGCTGCGGATCTCCACCTCGCGATTGAGAATTAGGCAATGGCCTCTCAGCGCGTCCTCAAGCTCGCCCTTGAGATAGTCGGAGAAGTCATTTTCCGGTTTTGGTTTGCACTTGCTGCCTTCGTTCCACAACGCCGGAGAGCGTGGTGTGTGACCGTGAAGGCGCTCTTCGATCACCCGGAGCTGGCGCAGGACGACCTCCATGAGCTGCTGACCATTTTGAACAAACACTTGCCCTGTTTCCCGTAGCAGGGCGTTAAACTGCTCTGAGGTCGGCGGTATCCAGCTATTGCGGCGCAGGGCATCCGTTGCTTGCGCCACGTGGTAGCGGACCCAGTCTAGTTCGGGGTCATGCTTCTGTATTTGCTCAAGTGCTGTTACCGCATTGCGCGTCCCCCTTCGGCTTAGATGTTCCAGAATGTATCGCTTGAAATCTCGGATTCCATCACGTGATGACACAAATCCAGAGAGCTCCCCGTCTTCTTTGTTAGGATACACTGTAAAGAGGTGAAGATAGTAGGCGGCAAGCTCATCTTCATAAAGGTTGTCCATACGACGGAGGTCGAAACGCCTGAAGTGGGCAAGGTCGCAGATGAATGCATGACTGAAATCAGCGTCGGCAGTGATAGCTTGCCAAATTGGCTCCCAGTTGGGGTGAGGAGCAAAGCGCATGAGGATGCTGGCCGCCTTGGCCGCGACTTCTGTTGTGCCCTGTTTGAGAGCCTTCTGGAAGAAACGATCAGCTAACACTGCCCCCTTGGCAGGGGCGGCTTCCGCAAGCCTTTCAAGCAGCTTGATGGCAAACTCGGAAGACGAATCTGGCGACTCGACTTGCTGCGCCACCACCGTCGCAAGTTCTTTGCTCCAAGGAGCATTAAGACAACGCATGATGTCCGGGAGGTGCCCTTCCGGGTTGGGAGCATTCAGACTGAGGTCGCGGGCGATTAGTTCCATCGTCAGCTCAGGAAGGTAGGCCATGACCTTTTGGATAAGGCGCGTGCGCATTTCCGTTGCGTTGCCGGTGCCCAAGACGGGCATCCCGACGATGTCTGGCAGCCATTTGGTTATCGTTTCAGTGGGGACCACGTCCTCCAGGCTGGTCGCTTGAGCAGCGAGCAGATGAAGCGCATCAAGGCCGAGTAGGTCTGAGACGAAAATACGATTGGGTTCACGCTTCGCGGAATCGGTAGGATCAACATTTTGCAAATAATCGGCGGCAATTCGCAGGATGCTTTCATGGAGCGTGGGTGAAAGCACCTCCCACATTGGATTTTCTGGCAGCGGGAGTTCAAAGCGAGAGGCCTGTTCTGGCTTGCCGGGAACACTATGAAGAAGGTCGTGTAGACGCGGCCATGCCTCTTCTGGCGCAAAATCAGCCTTCAGCGTAGTTTCAACATCCCGCGCTGTGATGATCGGAGGTTTCTGTCTATTCGCCCATTTTTGACGCAGAGCTTCGTGTCTGTAATGCTCTGCCTTTATTTTTTGCGCCTCCGGCGACTCCAGGATGCTGCCAGTGCGGTAACAACCGAACGTCTCCCGGAACAGCTCGACCGTGTCCATCAGCGTGAGCAATACCTCCGTGTGACCGGAGTCCCGATTGTCATAGAGGTTGCGCGCAAGATGTCCCAACACGATTTTGAGGGGTAGGTCAGGCTCCGCATCGTATAACTCCACGGTGCGCAGAAATGGCGACTCCGGCGACCAAAGCGTTAGCAGCGGATCGCCTCGCATCCTGTCTGGCTGCTCGACGCACTGTGCGCACTGCCAGAGGACATACTCGTCCGCCAGCCCAGCCGCTGCAAGCGCCTCTCGTATCGTGTCGGCTGTCTTGCCGGGTTCAATCTCAGAATGGTAGTCAGCCTGGAGCCGTGTCACGCAGGTCAGAAGCGCATCAGCGACAAGCTGGTTGTCGAGGTGTTTGCACGCGCCACACAGCACATCCTTGACGACCTCTTCATAATGGATTGAGGGTTTCGTCAGGTTGCGAGCGATCCAAAGGAGCGCTGCGGGGAATTGTTCCCGTGTCAGGGATTGCGTGACCCGTCGCAGTTCTGTGTCAAACAGACCGTAGTGGTGATCGTCGAGGCGCGGGTGCGTGCGCCGGAAAAACTCCTCGATGTTCACGTGATCGGGCCACGCGGCACGGAGGGTATAGCCCCGCAGTTCCCCGACCGATTCGCTTGAGCCAGCCTCGTAGATCAGGGGCGCAAGGGTGCGACGGGCCTCGGGAGTACCGATTTCAGAAATCGCCATGGCAGCACGTGCCCGCAGAGGATGGTCTTCGCCGCTATCCAAGGAAATGCTGGCGAGTTTCTGAGAAAGATCCTTCACTTCGCATCTCATAGCGATGAGCACGGCCAGCTTTCGGGCAAACACCCCGGACTCCGGCGCGAGCCAGCCTCGTAACTGCTCGGCGATATCTGGGTGGTGCAGCTTGGCGAGGTCACGCCACTCCCAGTGTCCCTCAATCTTGGCCCTCTGCACTTCGCCTAGGATGCCATCAACGATACGGGCTCTGTCCTCATCGGATAAGGCAGCAACGTCTCCCCGGAGCAGAGCCATGGGGTCGCGCCGGATGATCTCATTCCGTAGGTCCGCGCGCCTTCCCGCTAACCACCCAGCCAGCTCCTCCAACTGGGGCACAGGGTGTCCGTCCTCGCCGAAGAGGAGCCCCATCAACTGCTCCAAGGTAAGGTCGAAGCCCAGCAAGTGGCGGCAAGCAAGAAACTCCGCGTAGGTCTGGTGCGCTGCGGCTATGCGGTTTTCGCCCTTACGCGCGAAGAGCCCGACGTTGAACGCCTCACGCAGTTCGGCACGGGTGACGTTCTGGCCCTTTGTCCCCGGAATGGGTGCAGCTCCTTGAAGCAGGTATTCGGGCAACCCCTGGGCGGCCTCGGGGTCTGAATCGCTACCACGCCAGATGAATGCCTTGTTGGTGAGTAGCATGTGGCAGAACGCATGACCCGCGAGGGTGAGCTTCTGCTGGGCAGGGAGCGCGGAAGCGCAGCCACCTCCCTTGCGGTCCTCGGAGTCTTCGCAAAGACGCAGGCATCCTTTTTCATAGACGTCCCATTTCGATGCGGGCAGGCCTCCATCATTTTTAAAAATGCCCAGCAGCATCATGAGCGTGACGGGGCGCATGGCCATGGACGCGATGTCGCGCGCCAGTACGGCCTCTAGAAACGTGTTCGGATCGATGTCGCTGTTGCGCGCAGCCAGCCGGACGTCATCCGCAGGCAGCGGCATGAGGTGATACTCACCTAGATCCTTTTCCGTGTCCCCTTCGGCATGGAAGATTTCTCTGAGCGCCTTGGTTAGGGATTCCGGCCACTCGGCGGACCTGCACGCGATGCGAAGTTTCAGGCGTTCGACAGGCAACCTACGCAACTGTGAGTCCAACGTCCTGGCGATGGTTTTGACGTGCAGCAGTCCTTCATCGAGGCTGTCTAAAAAGAGGTGTAGTGTGCCGTCGCCATCTACCCATCTTTGCATTTCCTGTGACTTGAAAACCTCAGTCACAAGCAAACCCTGATCCTCATACTCGCCAAGATTCATGCGCAGGGCCATGTCGGGAGTACCAGCGAGGGCTGTCTCAGCGGCTTTGTGCGCCTCCCGCATGGCGTTTGTCTTGCCAAGGCCGGGGTCACCGAGGAGGATCAGACAACACTTTGCAGTCAGTTCTTCGAAGCGCAGCGCCTCCGTCTGATAGAAGTACGCATGATCCGCTGCCGGGTTGACCGGGAACCCCAGGCCGTCAACGGAGTATCCCTTTTCGGCGGGAACCCAATACCGAATCCAGTTATGTTGTGTCATCGTCATTGGGGTTTCCTGTTGCCCCCAACAGGGCGGCTCTTTCGCGTACACGGATGTCGTTGCCATTATTGCCCGCAACGAGCCCCAAACACCAGGTTGTCAGCGGGAGTCTGCTTCGGGCCCAGCATTGTTCGTTTTTGTCGCGCCTCGAACACGTTGTTCCCAACCCTGGCGTAGCTGCCTGCTCTTCCTCATGTTCGTGATCTCCTTCGTCGGAGTCCCAACCGTATAGCTGGGAGACTAAGCGGGGGCAGGTCACTCATGCTCGCCCTTGTTTGCTACATTGCTATTGTCTGAGATCCAGTACGAGAGGCAGAAAGTTTACTCGGAACATAAGTTTTCAGCACAGAATGCCGCATCATCGTTTGAAGCGATGGGGCATGGTTGGCAACTCCATTGGTACTACTCGATCACTTTTGGGATGCCTCCGTTGTTCCTCTGCGTGCATCGCCAGCGACAGATGAATCAGGACGCAGCGAGTGAGCTTCAGAATTTTAAGTGTCTTCGCCTCCAGGTCGGCACGGTTGAGAATATGTGCAAGGGCGTCCTGTCCGAATGGGGGTGTGCGTCCGGGAAGCCCAAATGGGTCATCGATGACTTTGAGGTACTTGTGCTCCAGGTGATTGCGGATGGAATCGAGATCACGGGCAACAGGTTCAGCCGTTTCGCGCATTCTATCGTCGAAAATGTCTTTGGCTATCCAGTACAAACCTCGCAAAAACAAATTCTCAGGGGCGTTTAGAAATGTCGGATGAAGCCCTTTCTCGAAATTGTTTTCTTTGTACCAGATGGTCCGAAAGTTCACTCTTCTCGCTGGACAGTTGAGCTGCCAGTAGTGGTTGATGAAAAATGCCACCTTGTCGAACAGCGAATAGGCGAGCCGGTAACCAATCTTGATCTGTTCGAGATTCAGGCAATAAACCGGATAGTCAAGCGTGTCCTGAAGAAGGACATCTCGGTCAGAAAAATGCGGTCGCTCAGCCAATAGTCCAGAATAAACGAACCAGCGGGCCGAAACATATTCCTGCTTCAATTGATTAAAAAAGCCGATCAGCGTGGGCGGCTCATTGATGAGCGTTACGAAGGTTGGTTGGCTTAGAACATCCCGGGCCGCCAATGAGATTGGCCCCACGTCATTCAGGGGGTGAAGGAACAGACGGTGTTGAAGAGCCCAAGAACGGTAAGCCTGCTCAGCTTTTGATCGTCCGAGGCTGTGACCATTGGGCGCATAGCCCTGACGGACAGCTTCCACAGGAGCGACTGCTGCCGCGCGTTCCCTCGCTCTGACCATCTGGTCACGGCCGGGGCTGTCAAAGTACACATTGGGGGCTAGCGCAGCATCATAGGCATCAACGGCGTTTAGCCACAAAAGCCATTTGTGTCCGTTGTCGTAATTGCCGCGAGCATAAATCTCCAAACCATGTGCCCTGTTACCAAGGGCCATCCCGAAGCTGGGGTTGAGCCCTATGGCATGGTCCCACTGTTCGATGGCTTCGACTACTCGGCCAAGGGTATCCAAAGCATTGCCAAGGTTGGTGTGAACTTGACATCGGCGGGTAAGCCCCATGCCACTGAAGCCCGCCGACAGGAGGGCCGTGCGCAGGAATAGGATTTGCTTCTGGAGGTCGGGCTGTTCCCAGGCCCATGCCCTGTTCCGATCCGTGGTTCGTAATTCATGTAAATTTGCCCAGGCATTGGATTGGAAGTAAGCGAGAAGGGCTACGTCAGCCGGTTCTGTGATCGTTGCCGTCATCCCTTCGGCGCGGTGAATAGCGTCCAGCGTCGCTGTTTCGGAGTTAAGCGCTGCGTCGATTTCTTGCCCAAATTCCAAGAGTGTCTGATTCTCGTCCATAAGTACTCACCGTGGTCGTTTTGATAGAAGTGCTCTGTGAAAAATTATTCCTTTGGATCGGGCTTCGGTTCGTAGTGCAGCAGCAGCTCAAAAGCGTCTTCATGTATGATTTCATAGCCGTTGCAGCCATAAATTCCAGCGTCCGGGTCAAAGTATCCGTTACAGTAGTCGAATCCGTAGGCGTGTGGCCCGCGCGCTCCACCATCGTAGACATCCAACACTGTGCCTTCAATGCCCGGCAAAAGGGTACAAGGGCCGTCTTGAAGAAAGCTGGCAGGGTGAGGTTTAGCGAGGCGCAGTACGTCCAGATAAGCGTACTTAGGCGGTCCGTCACAACCGAGTTCATGCGACAAAGCGCTAGACGTGGTTACGGCTTTCGTCGTCATGTATTTGTTCTTTGGTCCCGACATTACGTCTGCCTTTCACTCACCTGACTAATATTTTTGCAAGGGCCTGCCGCTCATGCGAAAATCTCCGCCCAGGCTTCCCAAGATTACCCGCGCCGCCGGGCGTAGGGAGCGCAAGGAGATGTCACTCCGACAACGCGTGGCCCTATGCGTCAGCCTCTTCCTCATCCATAGCCTTCCCCTCGGCTATCTCACGTTTAATGCTATCCTCGGCCTCTTGTTGAATGGCGTCGTATAGGGGATATGCGGGATCAGCCTTGCCGAGCGACGAGAGAACTTCTTCGGCGCGATTTTTTAGTTCGATATCGGCAGGGAATGGCTCACCTGGGGTACCTGAGCGCATACCTCCGTTTGCCGCAGCGAACAGGGAGGACTGGAGGTTCTTGTGTATCAATTTCCCCAGGGGCCGGGCCGCATTCAAAATATGTCTAACGAAGGCTTGCTCGCTGAATACGAACGGGGGTGGGGCTTCACGCAAAACAGCTGCAAGAACAGTGAAGTGATCAGAATTACCTCCTGAACTCCAATCCATAAGGGTGGTTGTGAAGACCGGTTCGACAAAACCAAAGGTCCCGGCGACGAACTGAGCAAAGTAAAATGCAAACTTGCGGTCTGGAACTTGAGTTTTTGCCCAGTCTAGGGATTCCCGCAGTAGTGCGGCTCCATCTGGATGCTCCAAAATTTTTAATGATGCTTCGCCTCTGGTACCAAACGGCCTGTAGTCAAAGTTGTCTGAGGCAATCGCGCGTTCGAGTCTCGCCTTTGCTAGCTCGAATACTATGCGTGGGTTTCGCTTGGCTACTTTGCCTAGGAATCTATTGATTGAATGTTCATCGAGGGAATCAGGTGCTATGAGCAATTTGACGATACGCTCTAGGTCTTCATCGCCGATCAACTCAAGGGGAATTGTCTGCGGGTTGCTTAACCACATGAAGATTTTTCCATTAGAGGCTCGTATCAGCGCAGGGCTGGCATTGGCCATAAGAGTGATAGCGAATGGTTTGTCTTGTTCCGCAACTTCTTGAAATATCCACGTCGAAAGCCTTAGCACGGGCTCGTTGTCAGATTGAAAAATGCGGTTAATGATGTCCCGATCTTTCTCGTTGAGTTTTCTTCCACGAAACGCGCCCTGAGAATATACGTGGGCAACAATTTGAAGGTTGCTGCCGTCTTGCGCAATAAGCGCCTTAATGCGCACATAGGCTTCTTCCGGTTCGAGCCTTAAAAGATAACCTAGTGCGAGTGCACTAAAATCTGCCAGCGTTGAGTTTACATCGCGTTGCTTGGCGTCCAAAATCTCCCGCGCAAAATCTGTCCGTCTTTCAATCAGAAGACTGATGAAAATGAGAGCCGACTGAAGTAAGCTTTGGCGGTAACTTTTTAGATCACGGAGGCGTGCTTCAAGGAAAACGGCAAGCTCGCCCGCTGTGGGGAACATGGTCTCGGCTTCCGTCGCAAGTTGTTCCTGGTACTCGCGGTTTCGGTCACGCTCTTCTGGATCCGGCCAGGTGTCGTTTTCCCATCCATCCGTGAGGACGCGTGTCACGCGTGTCTCAAAATCCCGGTCAAGCCGAGCAATGATATCCTTTGCGGTTTCACGGCTTGGCGCTGTCGAATAGAACGCGTGCCAAGACACCGACTGTGCGAGGCGAACAAGAACAACAGCTGGCAGGTAGACGGCTTCGAGCTTGGCGCTGGTGCGGACCAGGGTGTCCGTAAATTCATGTGACCATTCGGAGACTTCGGCATCCGTTGGTTTGTGATTGAACATTCCTATGGGGCCATGCAAGGCCGTTTGCAGCATCTCTGCGGCAGTAAATGCTTGCTGCTTATTTGCGCTGGATAGGCTTTCAATGATCGTGTCGATAATGCGGCGACGCATGGCGGCGACAGCTTTGAAGCTGACGCCATAAGGTGCAAAAAAAATCTTGCGGCTGGTTGATGTTGTGGTGTGGCCCTCTGTCGAAAGCGCCCCCTTTAGTATGTCGAAAGGAGTCGCCGCGTTTGTCCAGCTTTCGGCAATGGGCAAGAGTGAGAGAGCAAAATCGACCACTTCGTCGCAGTACTCTACTGGCTTTCTCGGCTTTGGAGTCGCAAGCTCGGTAAGAATCCTCAGCGCGTGGTAGGGGTGTGAATTCGTTGCCCTCGTGTCGTTCTTGCCAATTTCCCAGAGCAACTCGCACGCCTGCGCCAGGTACTTCTGATTGTACGCCGCGTATTGGATCATGCGGCAGACGTCCTCGTCGGCTCCGTGTCCCTGGAGAACCAACTTGTGAGCAAAAGCCAAGGCTTGGCGTGGCTGGAAGTAAGCAGTTGCGGCGGCTGCCTTCACGTCAGCATTTCGGTAGTCATCCTTCCATTGAAGCTTGGCCCATATCCCGTCGAGCAAGCGGCTGGATGAGGTGTCACCTTCACTGCGCCGCCAGTCGAGTCGGCCAAGGTTAAGGAGGAGGTGTTCTTTGTGCTCAGGCTGGCATTTTTCAAAGAGTGTTTCCGCGTAACCGTTGGAGCCGCCGCCTAATGTGATGCACCCTGACGCAATAATCGAGTCGGCGAGCAAATCTGGTGACAGGCGGTACGTTGCGCCGCGCTTGAACAGTACCCCAGATTCGATGAGGAGTCGCACCAGTCGCGTGGCGTCAGGGGCTGCGATTGTTTCCATTTCCTTGAGAAGCTCAATGACACCTTCGGAATCGGGGGCAACCGGTTGGATCAGAGCCAGTACGCGCAAGATGCCATGCACACGATCCTGGTCTTTACCCTGGGCGAGCCCTTCGGCGATGAATTTTTCGTAGTGCCTTAGAACTGTTGCCTGGAATACTTTATTTGAGCCGAAGAGCTCGGGGTGCACTCCTTCCTTGGCTACGATCTGCGCCCCAATTACCACTGCGAGTGGGCTGTCGAAAGTGATGTCGGCAATCCTCGAAGCGTGGCTGGGCGAGGCGCCGAGTTTCTCCAAGACCTGCGACGCAAGAGCCACGGCATCTTGCTTGGTTGGCTTCGCGAGTTCGACGGACGCCACATATTGGCCGATCAACCCAGCTTCCGCCAATTCCCGCTGGACGATATCGCGCCAGTAGGAACGATATACCAACAGTAAACGCGCCTGTTGCCGCTGATCTGCGGCATATCGGATGGCTTGTTCAAGATCGTCACGATCGTGGACATCATCAAGGACGAGCAGCTTCTCCCCCGCCCCGAGGTTTTCCAGTGCTTTCGCGGTGATCTCCTCGGTGGGAGGGGCAACAACTACCCTTACGTGAGGGTGCGTTTCTAAGAAGCTCTCCAGGGCAGAGCGGAGCACGCGCGATTTACCTTCTCCTGCGCGGCCAATGAGATTCACTGCAACCACTTCGCGATTGGCTAGGGCGGACGCAAGCTGCTCAAGCTCCGTAGTTCGGCCAACCAGTCCCCAACAATGGTTGAAAGGTCGAGCGTCAGCCAGGAAGGGTGCAAAGAAATCGGCTACCGTGAGCCAAGGCCCCGGCTCCATTTCACCGGTCAAGGCGAATCGTTGAGTCGGGAAGTATATGCCGACTATGCGGATCTGTTCAGATTTTGGCAGAGTGCGAAAGAGTCGTGAGATATCTGTCTGGTCCCAGATATCCCACCCCGCGACCGGCCGAATTTCATTCCTGGCCTCAGGGCTGGCGACTCGTGAAAGCAGTATGAGCTTCTCCTTTGCCTCGAGGGTTTGCGCATTGATCGCAGCGCGAACCTTTGCCGGGCCAAACTGAGTCTCCCGCTTGCACTGGAAAGTGAACAACGCGCCATCTGTGAAGAGGGCTTCAATGTCGATGCCATACTGCTTGTGCCCGGTTTTACCAGCGGGATGCACCTTCGCTTGCCCTTGGTAGTAGGAGGCCAAGAAATCAAGGCAGAACCGCTCAAAGCTGTCTGGATACAGACGGGCAAGGGGCAGCGGTTGGTCAAAAGAGACCGTAACTGATTCTAGGCTCGTTCTGCGGGCCTGGGCGTGAGGTTGTCGCAGATTATCCATTTGCTTGCTCCATTAACCGCTTGTAGCTCTTGTCTGTAAGGCGGTATTGGCGAGTCCATTGTGTCAGACATCAACTCTCGGATGATGAAGTCATCAAGAGCGTTAGCGTCTGGCATGGAGACGTTAACTCCACTAGTTGACGGGACTGTACAGAAAACCACATGGCCTGACTAGAGGGGGCGAGACATGACGGTTTGATCGCGCGACCAAGCCGAGCTTGGTTTGAGTCAACGTGGAAGCCTGAAGCGACACTTGCCGGGTATTCCGAGCAAGCGATGGGTGCGAAAAGGTCTCTGGTGCAACAAGCCTTAGTCAGATACGGACTTGCGCTATGCACCGCCGAACTACACTTTCCCGTCCCGCGATGGGAGCAGAGACCAACCCCGGTTCCAACAGTGAGGGTAGCGACTCATCTGTGGATTCGCACTCCGGCCCTACACGTACTCAAGCCGAAGTGGGAGCGGTTTGGTCCTGGAGTCCGGCGATGCGACTGTAGGTAAGGATGGTCCGATCTCGGCCTACGCACCCTGGGCCTACATCGACCCGTCCCAAGGTGGGAGCGGCACTTGCGTGCCGATGAATCCGAACGGTGGGCGTAATCCGCACAGCCACTATGCACCGTTGCCTACAACCTCAATAGAGGCTCCATCCTTGACAACCCGTGGGTGCGCTCTCGCTCCAGGATGGTTGAATCTACATCGAGTGAACTCCAGCCGTCAAGACATGCTCGATCCCTCTACGCCAAATCGTGCGCCATCAACGCAAGCTGTACATCGTCGAATTCAAACGGAATCGTCGGGATATCATTGCTGGCAGTGTCCTGGTCCTTCTTCTGTGCAACAGCGTCAGACGCCTTCACCAGTTGCCCCAAGAGTTCCTCCATCTTGGATGTGTCCACACCACCGAGGAGGCTGGGCGTTTTAATAGCTGACATCCCCGCATCCACGAGGTTGCTCACGTTGGGGATGGCCGTGGGCAGGCCTGGGGCGATGGACGCGACCTGGGCCATGGCTTGCGATTTCGCCTGCTCCTTAAGCTGGGAGAGGGAGGTTGGGATCGTGAAGGATGCTGCTGGCGCAGCGGATGCTACCGCCGGAGCCTGCGCGACCAACGGCGTCTCCACCGCATCGGAGATGCGCGCCGTGCTGCTCACCTCTGCGGCGACCTCCGGGGCCGCAGCCAGGTTGTGAGACGGGGCAGCGGACCGTGAAGCAACAGGCGCGACGGCAGGCTGCATCTCTGCATCCGAAAGTCTGGGCCGGTTCGAACCTGCGCCGGGCTTCGAGCCACGAGGCGGTACATACGCGGACGGCTGTTGCTGGCTATTCTCGGCAAGATCGGTTGCCGCTGTCCCGTTCTTCTCCGCCGCAAGTCCTG
>Ga0209373_10004309_pt1 | contig 12355 bp, 10 predicted proteins | sample Higcelweek5metaG_FD_187173 | JGI IMG/M metagenome (GOLD analysis project Ga0209373, IMG submission 187173) | Freshwater pond sediment microbial communities from the University of Edinburgh, under environmental carbon perturbations - High... | ecosystem: Environmental > Aquatic > Freshwater >... | reverse complement strand
GATTAGGACCACGCGGCGCACCGGATAGCCGCATTACGGCTTCACCGGGGGCAGGGAGGGCGCATCGGCTTGCGACTTTAGCCATGCCTGCGTTTTGGAAAAATTGTTTTGGGGCCGCATGTCGTTCACATAAGCGGTCTGAATGGTGTCCACTTGCGTGCGCAGCGCCGCCGCATCCGGCGTGCCGCCGTTAGCCGCCTGCGCCAATGCGCCCAGTTGAAACAGAATGCTTCCCGGCTGGGGCGCGCGCGTCGCCCCGCACAGCCAGCGCCCGTCCTTCTTGACGCCCAAGGTGTAGAGGACACCCGCCCCCTCCGGCACCGCCGCCGGCGCGGCGTTAAAAATCTCCTCCTGCAAAATATCCTGCAAATCCTGCGCCAAGTCCTCGGGAATTTTTGTTTTGCCCGCAACGGCCCCCGTCGCGGCGTCCACCGCCGCCACCGCATAGGCGTTGCCCTCCTGCAAAACCACCAAATAACGCCCCTGCGCGCCCGTCTGCACGGCAAAAAACCCAAGCACGCCGCCCCCGTTCAGGTAATCGGAAAGCGCGCTCCCCCGCGCGGTTGCCCCCGTCCCCACACACAGCCGCCCTTGGGTATCCGCGGCATCCGCCGCCCCCCAGACAGCCACGGCCAGCCACAGGAAAAGCCCCCAGCCCAAAGCGCATGTTTTCATGCGCCCATTCTCCCCTTCCCCCGCCCCGAGACAAGCTTTGAATTTCCGCCGCCCATCCGCACCCGCGCCCTAATTGATTATCAGTAAATAATATGCTTGTAAATTTAAAAGCTCGTGCTAACCTACGGGCATGAAGGCGCGCCCGATATATGCTCTAATAGCATCCGTGTGCATACCGTCAGGATTATGGGGTGCTTTCGGCTCCTTTGACGGCAGCGGTTCCTCTTTGCACCGCTATGGTCCGGGGGACATTCAGTTGGTTTCCGAAGATGTGATCGTCAAATTAAAACCGGTGGAGCCTTCCTCATCCGCCGCCGACTACGCGATCTACACCTGCCAATATCGCCTTAAAAACCTCGAAGACAAAGCGCTCACGGTGGAAGTGGGGATCCCCAGCAATAATCCCGAGGTTCAGGAATTCGTCAAAGTGCAAGACTGGTACCCCGTGGAAAATCCGCCGCCCCTGGATCCCTCCCTTAAAGAAGCCCTGCTGCGTCTGCACCAAAGGGAAGCCGCGCGCTAAGCCGGAATGTAAATCTTCTTCAACGGTAGCAGTGACCGACCATCCACATTAAAATGGTCGTAGTGGCGGATAACCAGTTCGGCCAACAGGTCGATATCTATCAGCGTGATGGGAATATGCGAGCGCTCCGCCTCATATTTGGCGTCCTGTGTAAAACCGCCGGTGCTGACAAAGAGGCATTTGTCGCCCTCTTTGCGTCCGCCCAAAAACGAGCGAATGGCGGGCGCGCCCTGTTTATCCTCGCGGTGTTTCACTTCCACAAAGATGCGCGGCTCTTCCAGCCCCAACCCATCCTTAGAGGCATACACATCAACGCCGCGGTCAGGGCCCACGGGGGTTCTGCGGGCGACATAGCCCATGGCATTCAAAATTTCCTTGGTCAACTCCTCCATTTTCTCGGGAGAAAGCGCCGCGATTTTGTCTTTCAAGGTCTCAACGGCGTTTTCAAACAAATCCTCCGACTGTTCCGCCAAGGCCTCCGCATTGGGTTTCGGGGCGGTCTTCTCGCTGTCCGCCTTGTGCAGACATTCCAAAATTTCCTTCTGCCCCGCCGGGGAAACCTTGAATACCGTCAGGGTGGATCCCAGCGAGTTCTTCGTCTCTTGCGATAAAGCATCCCGGGGAATTGTCCGTGAAATCCATTTCACGCGGCGGATGTGGGCAAAATAATTCGGATCGGGGTTGCGATCCCACCACTCATAATCGCCTTTGATTTCCGACACAAAGTATTCGCGCGCTTGCGGATCGTAAGTGATGGCATAATCCCCAACGGCCATACGATTCACAAAGCTCTCAAATATCCCGACCCAAGTGGAAATCGCATTCTGCTCGTCCTCGGACGTCAGCTTTTCAAAACGCTCCTTGATGGCCGCGCGGGAAGCCCCTTGCAATGATCCCAAATACCCCCAGCCAATGGAAACAATTTGCTGTTCTTTCCACGCAGGGATCATAGTCCCCGCTTTCGAGCGAATCATCCACATATTGGGCATATGGTCTCCTTGTTTTGATAAATTATCCCGAAATTGTGCATCCCCTCCCTCTGCAAGTCAACCCATGTCCGCCCGCCCCTACTCCACAAAGCTGACTTTAGAAAGATCCGGCACATGCGGCGCGCCCGCCTCTTTGGCATAGCCGACCAGCACGCACAGCCCAAATTCAAACCCTTCGGGGAAAAGGCGTTTTTTAAAGCCTGAGCCCTTTTCGCCATAAAAGCAGCAAGCCCCGAGCCCGCAGATACAACTACCGAGCCCCAACCCCGTCGCCGCCAGCGCGATATTTTCCGCCACAATCCCGACATCCACCATGGAGGCCGCCTTATTGGCCGTCTCCACCCCGATAAAGAACACGGCAGGCGCATTATAAAACAATTTCCCACCCCGCGCCGCAATGCGCTCATAAGTAGCCTGCCCATACATAGCCACCAACCCCGCCAGCCCGTTCGCGTCCAATTCCTCCACCAGCCCCTTGTTTTTGACCACAGCCACCCGCCACGGCTGCCGATTCATGGCACTCGGCGCCGCCACGGCAGCCGTGGCAATCGTCTGCACATCAGCCTCCGCAGGCATCTTTTCAATATACCCCCGGCAGGTGTAACGCGTTGAAATGGTTTCGATGGTGGGATTGTTCATAAATGTTCCTTTCACCCGGAGATCAAACACCCGCGCTCGACCGGATAATCCCATATTAGACATAGGGTCTCTTGGATTGGAAAAATATAACGGCATTGTGCAACTGCACCCTTGAAAAGTCAACTAATGGAGAATCGGTAGGTTCTTTCCAATCATCAACACTGCTATCAATTCTTTGCCAGTGAGGCTCCTAATAATCGCCTAATCAATCAACTGGGAACCATGCTCTAAGAGAGCTTTATTCTTCTGACGAAATAGCAACAGACCATGACCACAAGGATTGCAATAAAGGAAATCTATTCTTAGTAAAAACGTAATTCTGACATTGATCGTTTAATTATCGGATACATATTTATAACATAAAAAAAAGAAAAAATCATATTGAATTCCTTTAAAATCTCGACATGCTAATTACTGATTCAGTCTTCAATAAGACAATTGCCATAAATCTATGAAAGCGAGAATTTTAGCATTCAAATGGGAAATCAATCCCATAATTGATTTTGACACTTTCTTTACCCATCTGAAGACATATGAGCAACAACAACAACATGAGATTGCTCAACACATCGCAAGTGAGACTTGTGAATTACTTTTTTCAGATCCTGAAAAATGTTTAATTTTTGCCATCACAAGGGAAAATCAGATTTGGTCAGGATTACTCTTGCGAATTAGAGATGCTTCCTCCTTTTGCAAACTAATAGCACAACAAAATGTACTCCATTTGGGAACGCAAAGTTTAAGTCCTAGTGAGCTCATGGTAGAAGTAAATTTTTTTGTTTTTGATCAACACGCCCAAAAAGGTCTTTATCTTTATTACCACCATTCAACTTGGATAAATAAATTTAATTCATTTTTCAAGAAACGCTACAACGATCTAATAAAGAATAAAAGAGAAGAATACGATCATGCAGTAGAAGACGGGGTCTTAACAAAACAAGAATGTAAACATCAAAAGAGTTTACTAAAAACGCTGGCTACAGACATCATCTGCAAACAAGACAATTTCGAAACATTAATTCGAGAATTATCGTCAATAAACACAGTCAGCTATACATTCCAAACAAATGGAGTAAGGGCGGAAAATGCGCTCCCCCTTTGCGAGTATTCATCTCGAGCTTCTGTTGACATCCGGATTAAAACTCAAAGAGAAGATGACTTGAAGAGGGAAATTATCTCCTTCGCTTCACGGATTACAAGAGGACTTATCACGTCTATAAAAGTAACAGGGAAAAAGGCATCTACAATGGAACAGGCAGAAGATGTGATAGTAAAATTTGAGAAAAACTATAATTTCTTTGGGTCAAAAGAATATGAAGAACTTTTTGGATCACTAAATCTAGATCTACAAAACATACCAGCATCATTGACTCATGAAATATTTTCTTGGCTCAATCAAACCCTCACAAGAGAACTTAGATCGGGTCTCTAATGAGTTGGAAATTAGCATTTGCGGTTTACGTCCTCTCAAGTTTTGTATGGGGATCATTTGAGTTTTTTTACCCGAAGCAGGCATCCTCCTATTTCATCGACAATCGAGAATGCTTTTTTACAAGTTTACTCGGTATCGCAGTTTTTGTTTTTACATTAAAGGATTTTATTATTTCCAGAATGGAAGAAAGATTATCAAATAGTAGTTATTATAAATATCTCCACGAGAGGAGTTCTCAAAGCAAAGTTTCGCGATATCAACCAGTAAAACAACTGAATCAGATAATCACCGAAGGAGAAGCGGCCTGTTTTATTTCAGCGTTACTGTTTATTTCAATCGGAATGTTAAATCTCTTTTGGACTAGGCTGATATGCATGGGGTTTGTATTAACAACACTTTTTTTGATAATAAAGATATGGCACTTAGTGAAAGAGAATTTAGATTCCTACTTTCGGATTCTTGAAAAGGATGAAAGAAGTGAGTAAAACATCTATTTCATTATTCCAATATCCCTCGCTAAAAACGGGCTCATAAACCTAGCGACAACCTACTATCAGGGTGATACTTTCCCTGTCTTGCGCCGGAGGCGCCCGGACTATTCTGGTTTCCCGCGAGCGATTTTGGATGCGAGACAAGGCGCAAGGGAAAATCTGAGCGGGGGCGTAGCACCGCTACCTCTCCGCTCAGATTTTCCCGCGGCAACGCAGTATCGCGCCAAAAGCGCCACGAGAAACGCGGTTGAAGGCACAATGAGCGTGTTCGGGATGGGAACATGTGTTTCCCTTCACATTCTAAAACGGCTCCAACGGCGCAGCTCGTTGGTGCTAACCATCTACTTAGCCTCAGCCTCCGTCCCGTCAAGCACGTGCGACCCGTGTAAACGCAAAGAAGCCCGTCTTCCTTTCGGAAAACGGGCTTCATAATACTGGCGACAACCTACTCTCGCACCACATCAAGGTGATACTACCATTGGCGGTTGAAGGCTTAACGAGCGTGTTCGGGATGGGAACGTGTGTTTCCCTTCACCTATGATCACCAGAGTCTTTCATCCAACGAGTTGGAATCAGTAGGTATCACGAACTTCATTAAGCGATCGCGCACTCGCCAGAGTGCGCATTTTGGATGATGTAAAAATAACAGTTTATTGTATAGTTCGGGTGTATGTTTCCAAGAATCTAATAGAATTATTCCGTTTCAATAAAGAAAGGGTGATAAGAAATAGATTCGATTAGGTAATTAGTACCGGTAAGCTTAACGCATTGCTGCGCTTACACATCCGGCCTATCAACCAGGTAGTCTACCTGGACCTTTAAGGGAGAGCTTATCTTGGGAGGAGCTTGGCGCTTAGATGCTTTCAGCGCTTATCTCTTCCGTGCTTAGCTACCCGGCGCTACTGCTGACGCAATAACCGGAACACCAGAGGCACGTCATTTCCGGTCCTCTCGTACTAGGAAATGAACCCCTCAACTCTCCAACGCCCGCAGCGGATAGAGGACCAAACTGTCTCACGACGTTTTGAACCCAGCTCGCGTACCACTTTAATTGGCGAACAGCCAAACCCTTGGGACCTTCTCCAGCCCCAGGATGTGATGAGCCGACATCGAGGTGCCAAACCGCGTCGTCGCTATGAACGCTTGGACGCGATCAGCCTGTTATCCCTAGCGTACCTTTTGTCCCATAGGCGATAGCGATCCCACGATCGACTACCGGATCACTTGAGCCTACTTTCGTAACTGCTTGACTTGTATGTCTCACAGTAAAGCTTCCTTATACTCATGCGCTCGACGGACGGTTACCAACCGTCCTGAGGAAACCTTCGCAGCCCTCCGTTACTCTTTAGGAGGGGACCGCCCCAGTCAAACTGACCCGCTACCACTGTCTTTCAGCCAGTTAATGGCATGAAGTTAGACGTCTAATAGGCAAAAACTGGTATTTCACTGACGGCTCCGCTCATCCCTGAAGACGAGCCTCAAAGCCTCCCAGCTATGCTACGTATTGAAAATCAGACGACAATAGCAGCTTACAGTAAAGGTGCATAGGGTCTTTCCGTCCTGCTGCGGGAACGCGGCATCTTAACCGCGACTACAATTTCACTGAGCATCTTCTCGAGACAATGCCTAACTCGTTACATGATTCGTGCAGGTCGGAACTTACCCGACAAGGAATTTCGCTACCTTAGGACCGTTATAGTTACGGCCGACATTCACGGGGGCTTAGTCCCGGAGCTTGCACCCCAGGGTTTCACCTTTCCGCATTGGTCACATGTCACTCCCTATACATCGTCTTGCGACTTGGCAGAGAGCTGTGTTTTTGCTAAACAGTCGGTTAGGCCTATTCACTGCGACCCCTCTTGCGAGGGGTACCCCTTATACCGAAGATACGGGGCTAATTGGTCGAGTTCCTTGAGAAGATTTAACTCACGCGCCTTAGAATTCTCATCTCGGATACCTGTGTCGGTTTACGGTACGGGCACTTCATAGACTCCTTACGAAACTTTTCTTGGAAGCATGGCGTCAGAACCTTCGTATCGGCCGTAGCCTCAACTCCACGTCACGTTTCAGCCTGATGCCCGGCGGATTTACCTGCCGAACGGCCTACGCGCTTATACATCCACATTCAACAGGATGCGTTCCTAGCCTTCTCCGTCATTCCTTAAGTGATAACGTCTATACAGTGGTACGGGAATATTAACCCGTTGTGCATCGCCTACTCCTTACGGCCTCGGCTTAGCTCCCGACTAACCCTGGGAGGACGAACCTTCCCCAGGAAACCTGATCCTTACGGCGAGGCGGAATTTAACCGCCTTTATCGTTACTTATGTCCGGATTCTCACTTCCAAACAGTCCAGCGTTGCTTACGCGCCGCCTTCAGCCCATTTGGAACGCTCTCCTACCGATCGATTACTCGATCCTAGAACTTCGGCATATCACTTGAGTCCCGATCATTTTAGGCGCAGATTCACTCGATAGGTCAGCTATTACGCACTGTTTAAATGGTGGCTGCCTCTAAGCCAACATCCCTATTGTCTATGTAAATCCACATCCTTTGGTGCCACTGAGTGATAATTTAGGGGCCTTAGATGCTAGTCTGGGGTCTTTCCCTCTCGCCCATGAAGCTTATCCCCCACGGACTGACTCCCTTGCTTTGTTGAACGGTATTCGGAGTTTGATAAGGGTTGGTAGACGGGTGTGTCCCCTAGCCTTTTCAGTGCTCTACCCCCGTTCATAAACGCAAGAGGCTATACCTAAATATATTTCGGAGAGAACCAGCTATTACGGGGTTTGATTAGTCTTTCGCTCCTACCCACAGCTCATCCAAGGCTGTCTCAAGAGCCACTAGTTCGGTCCTCCACTCGAAGTTACTCGAGCTTCAACCTGGCCATGGGTAGATCACCTCCGCTTCGGGTGCAATACCACCGACTATCGCCCTATTCGGACTCGCTTTCGCTTCGCCTCCGGACCGTATGGCCCTTAAGCTTGCCGATAATATTGACTCCCGGACCCATTATGCAAAAGGTACGCCGTCGCCTCACGAGGAGGCTTCGACCGCTTGTAGACAGTAAGTTTCAGGTACTATTTCACTCCCCTAACAGGGGTTCTTTTCACCTTTCCCTCGCGGTACTTGTGCGCTATCGGTTGATGTATATATTTAGCCTTACGGAGTGGTCTCCGCAGCTTCACACCGGGTTTCACGTGTCCAGTGCTACTCAGGATACCTCTAGAGCCGGTCGGGTTTTCGGTTACGGGGCTATCACCCTCTTTGGCGCCTCTTTCCAGAAGCTTCTCCTAACCGTTCCGGTCTCACATTAAGGTCCTACAACCCCATCAAGATAAATCCCGATGGTTTGGGCTATTCCCCCTTCGCTCGCCACTACTAAGGGAATCGATTTTCTTTCTTTTCCTCCGCGTACTGAGATGTTTCACTTCAGCGGGTTTGCAACTGCGTCCTATGTATTCAGGCGCAGATGACTGGGATTACGCCCAGTCGGGTTTCCCCATTCGGAAATCTCCGGGTAATAATGCCTGCTTGCGGCTCCCCGAAGCTTATCGCAGCTTGCCACGTCCTTCATCGCTATACATCACCAAGGCATCCACTTACTGCCCTTTGGTTATCTATTTCTTACCGTAATAAATAAAGAATTCTATCAGATTTGTTGGAAATTGTTTTTTCCCACAATACAATAAACTGTCAAAGAACGAAAAGTGTTTTCGTTTCCGAATCAATCTTGCGAGGCGATTCTGGTGGGCCCAGGTGGACTTGAACCACCGACCCCGCGCTTATCAAGCGCGTGCTCTAACCAGCTGAGCTATGAGCCCCAGAATACGACGGCTGGTGGAGCCGATCGGACTTGAACCGACAACCTCCTGGATGCAAACCAGGCGCTCTGCCAATTAAGCTACGGCCCCTTCGCGCCGTCCCGTTAACCGGGCAGGTACAGGAGGGCCCGTTGTCGGGTCTCGCGGATTTCTGAAATGATTGATTCTCAAAGAACGATTTTTAATCGTCCTTGAAACTTATTTTGTACGATTGCACGGATCGCCCATCGTTTGATGGGTTCGACCGTTATACCTACAATCTGTAAAGCACTTTTTGCGGACACCGTACATGGGCGTCCAGCGCTAAACAGAGCGGTATTTCTCCATAGAAAGGAGGTGATCCAGCCGCAGGTTCCCCTACGGCTACCTTGTTACGACTTCGTCCCAATTACCAACCTTGCCTTAGGTCGCTGCTTCCTTGCGGTTAGCGCACGAACTTCGGGCGAAATCGGCTTTCATGACGTGACGGGCGGTGTGTACAAGGCCCGGGAACGTATTCAAGGCGTCGTAGCTGATACGCCTTTACTAGCGATTCCGGCTTCATGGAGTCGAGTTGCAGACTCCAATCTGAACTGGGCTCGGCTTTGGGGATTTGCTCCACCTCGCGGTATTGCGTCCTTCTGAACCGAGCATTGTAGCACGTGTGCAGCCCTGGATGTAAGGGCCATGCTGACTTGACGTCATCCCCACCTTCCCACTTCCATAAGAAGTTTGTCCCCTTAGAGTTCTCAGCTTTACCTGTTAGTAACTAAGGGCGAGGGTTGCGCTCGTTGCCGGACTTAACCGAACATCTCACGACACGAGCTGACGACAGCCATGCAGCACCTGTGCAGCGGCCCCTTGCGGGGAAGACGCCTTTCAGCGTCGGTCCACTGCATGTCAAACCCAGGTAAGGTTCTTCGCGTTGCATCGAATTAAGCCACATGCTCCACCGCTTGTGCGGGCCCCCGTCAATTTCTTTGAGTTTTAGCCTTGCGGCCGTAGTCCTCAGGCGGTACACTTATCGCGTTAGCTTGAGCCCTGAAGGGGTCGAATCCCCCAAGACCTAGTGTACATAGTTTACGGCGTGGACTACAGGGGTATCTAATCCCTTTTGCTCCCCACGCTTTCGAGCCTCAGTGTCAGTATTTGTCCAGTTAGCTGCCTTCGCCTTCGGTGTTCCTCCAGATATCTACGCATTTCACCGCTACACCTGGAATTCCGCTAACCTCTCCAAAACTCTAGACAGGTAGTTTCGAACGCAATTTCGAAGTTAAGCTCCGAGATTTCACGCCCGACACACCTGCCCACCTACACTCCCTTTACGCCCAGTGAATCCGAGTAACGCTTGTGGTCTCTGTATTACCGCGGCTGCTGGCACAGAGTTTGCCACCACTTCCTCTATGGGTTAATTCAGACCATGATATGCACATGGCGTTTAGTCCCCATCGACAGAGGTTTACAATCCGAAGACCTTCATCCCTCACGCGGCGTCGCACCATCAGGCTTTCGCCCATTGTGAATGATTCGAAACTGCTGCCACCCGTAGGTGTCTGGACCGTGTCTCAGTTCCAGTGTGACTGATCATCCTCTCAGACCAGTTACCCGTCTTAGCCTTGGTGGGCCGTTACCCCGCCAACAAGCTGATAGGCCGCGAGCTCCTCCTGAAGTGTCGTTACAAACTTTAGTGCCTCGAAGATGCCTTCAAGGACCACATGCGGTATTAGTTCACCTTTCGGCGAATTATCCCCCGCTTCAGGGCAGATTGCTCACGTATTACTCACCCGTTCGCCACTAGACTTCAAACATATTGCTACACTTAAAGTCCCGTTCGACTTGCATGTCTTAACCACGCCGCCAGCGTTCACTCTGAGCCAGAATCAAACTCTCCGAAAGTTTTTTAAGACTTTCTGAGTGATGAATCCGGAGATTCAGGACTCATGTGAACACCCGATATAAATTATACGCGTTTTGTGGACCCGTATGTCTTCATACCGGTGTCCACTGGGTTTATTTAAAATAAACTCTTTTGTAATTATTGAACGTTGATCCGTACAATCGTACAAAATAAATTTCAAAGAACGCTTCGTGTTTGAAGCTCCGTTTAAAATCGCCGCATTTCAAAACCATTTCGGTTTGAACCTCAGCGCGTTCCCCATATGGGGCGGAAAGTTTCCACTCAGACAGGTCTTTCGACCATTGTCAACGCCTTTTTTAAAGATTTTTTAAAAGAGGCAAAAAAGTGGAAAAGAACTTTTTTTAGAAGTTCCATTTAAAGCGCGCCGCTTTTTGATTTTCACAAATCTCAGCGCCTCTCCCGATACATCGGGCGGAAAGTTCTTACTCAGACAGGTTTTTTAAACCGTGTCAACAAACTTTTTAAAGTTTTTTAAAAAATTTGTTTTTTTGAAGTAAAAGATCAATTCCGTTTAGGAAGGCCGCTTTTCGTTTTACCGAACCTCGGCGTTCTCCCCGGATGGGGCGGAAAGTTTTTACTCAGACAGGTTTCAAAACCATTGTCAAACACTTTTCGAAAAGTTTTTTCAAAATTTTCGAAGCTGTAAAAGAACATCCGGCCGAGGTTCACTGCGCGATGCGCTGTGTCCGTCGGGAAGTCTCAACATAGACAAATCCCCCTCAAAAACAAGGCCTTTTTATTCACAAAATTTGCCCACTCTCCTAACCCCCTGAACGCAAGCGCCATAAGACTTAAAAATTTTTCCCTTCTGAGAAGCCTTTCACACGGCTTTTTTGCGGCACGCATCCCATTTTCCCCATTTTCAAGGCACCGTGCCCCGCGCGGCCTGCCCGCTTCCGATTTTCGCCAAAAATACCCATTTATCTAAATAAACAAAACAAAAACTTAATTTTATTTATATGTTTATTGACTAAATTGATTTGTTTTTCTAAAAAATGAAACCATGCCGGATCATAAAAAACTGCCCTCGCATTGCCCCTGCTGTGGCGAGGTTTTGCACATCACCGAGCTGTGTTGCGAAAAGTGCGACACCAAAATTTCTGGTCATTTCCCGCTGCCAGCCATCGCGCGCCTAGAACCCACCCAGCAGCAATTCGCGCTGGATTTCATCAAATCCGGCGGAAGTTTGAAAACCATGGCGCAACAAATGCAGCTCAGCTACCCCACTGTGCGCAACATGCTCGACGATTTAATCGCAAAACTCACCCTCCCATAAACCTACAGCGCCGCCATTTTCCGACACTACCCACCCTCCAACGCCTGCAGAATCCTCACCTTCCCATGCACACATCCTCTCCCCTTAAAAAAATTTTCCTAGCGATTATATGGACGGCCTTCTGCGTCGCGCCGCTGACTGCCTTTGAGGAAAGCGCCACCGGAAACAAAATTCTCCTGCGCACCGACACGTCGTGGAATGGTGCTCCCATCCAACCTCAAACTATCGCGCATCCTGAAGTGACGCTGGTGCGCATAAAAATCCCCCCGAAAAAATCCCTGCCGATCCACCAGCACACCATGATAAACGTGGCCTATGTCGTATCGGGCACGCTCTGCGTAAAAACCGAGTCCGGCAAGACCATCATCCTGAAGAAAGGCGACAGCATCAACGAAGTCGTCGATACCTGGCACCACGGCGAAAACATCGGAGACGATGAGGTGGAATTGCTGGTTTTTTATGTCGGTGAAAAGGGAACCCCCTTGTCCAAACTGAAGACGCCCTAGGGTGTGTCTTCCAATTCCGGAACGAGTCCGCGAAGGCTGGTTTTGAGCCAATTTTTCGGGTTTCGAGCCGAGTCGATGCAGCGCATCGGCGATGCGAGGACA
>Ga0209373_10004308_pt1 | contig 12355 bp, 8 predicted proteins | sample Higcelweek5metaG_FD_187173 | JGI IMG/M metagenome (GOLD analysis project Ga0209373, IMG submission 187173) | Freshwater pond sediment microbial communities from the University of Edinburgh, under environmental carbon perturbations - High... | ecosystem: Environmental > Aquatic > Freshwater >... | reverse complement strand
GCTCGGTTCGAAATGGGTTTTATCCCAGTGTTAATCTCAACTCGATTTGTTTCACCAATCCGCAAAACGGCTACATTTGCGGTGACAGGGGAATCATACTGAATACAAATGACAGCGGGAAAACCTGGGCGGCATCCGTTACAAAAGTATGTGCTTCAGCTTCGTTTAGAGTTGTTTATTTTCCAAATATAATTGCCGGGTGGGTAATAGGCAGATCAACAGAAAATCGGGAGATTTATTTCAGAACTACAGATAGAGGAAAAAATTGGAAATTGGTGGATTCGGCTGCTGTAGACATATCGGTGATAAACTTTGATTTACGGAAAAGGTGTTCTATTTCAGCAGACACAGTTTTAATTCTTGAGTCGTATCTGGCCGATTCAAGAATCATCACAGAGACAGGCGGCGGAAAGGAAGCACTTGCAGTAGTCGATCATGCGGATTCCAGAGAAAACGTTTTTACTTCCATAACATTTTCTACAAATGATATCGGCTGGGTTACCGGCAGCAATGGGCTGATACTGAAAAGTACTGATCATGGAACGATTTGGAAGAAGCAACCCGTATTCACCCAGTCAATGCTGGAAAAGGTAAGCTTTTTCAATCCCGGATTGGGGCTTATTCTCGGAAGCAATAGTGTCTTTATTACAAAGGACAGCGGAACTACATGGGATGAAGTGCCTGTATTATCTGGTAAACTTACAGATATTGTATTCACTGATTCGGCGAATTGCCTGGCAGTTGGAGAGAACGGTCTTATTCTCAACCTGAAAATCGGTGATATTCCGATGGCTGTTCTAAGCCCGCTTAAAAACGATGTTGCAGGTGCCGGTGATTCACTTACAATAAGATGGCAAGGAATAAAAATTGATAAATTGTCAATTCTTATAAGTTTTGATAACGGAAATAATTACACAACCTATGTTGCAGAAACCGATAATGACGGGGAAGAGAGAATCCGCATCAGTGCCAACGCCAAACCGGGGAATTCATGTATAGTTGTGATCCGGAGTCTTGATGGAAGTGTGCAGGTGCAAAGTGGGCCGTTTACAGTACGCGAAACAACAGGGGTAGGGCCAGAATTCAGGGAATTGCTCATTGAACAGGGTGTGAAGATAAACAAATCAAAAATCAGCTACTATTCACCCGCATCGGGAACACCGGTCGGCATTTCAATCTTCAATCCGCTGGGACGTAATGTTTATTCCTGTGATTTCCGAACTGTAAGTTCAGGCAGGAAAATTCAGTGTATACCCGACAATGTCCTGAAAAACGGATATTATCTGGCGCGGATCCGTATTGGAAGTAAAGAGTTTCAGGAATGGTTTCTTGTTTGCAGAAGGCAGTAGGGGCTGACAGAAAATTCGTGGTTGACCTAATTGTAAAGTATATTGACAGACGATATATTTAGTAAACCAACTGTGTCGGCCTTTAAAAAGCCTCCGCAGCTGCTTGAAAAAGAAACGACCGGCATAACATATTCATCAACGTCGGTTCGGTTGCAGTTGATGATAAAAATCAAAATTACAAAAAAGTATTGTTTCATAAAAAAGCACATTCTATTATTGTTAATATTTTTCAGTTAAGTGTAAAATATAATAAATAACAGGAGAGATATTATGAAGATCATTGCTGAATTTGACAAACCGTATGACGCAATGCTTATTATGTTAAAAGATGAACTTCAGGCAAATTCAATAGAGTATAAAGTTACTGGCGAAAACGGGCATGATATTCAATACAACGCTTTTAATTTTGAAATCCAGGTGCTGGTGACAGAAAAAGACTTTACAGCCGCCGCTGCGATTTTTAATGATCTGAAAAGACAGAACAGATCGGATTGCTGATTTGGTAAATGTAAAAAAATAGTGATTTTTAACGTTTATTGTTGCAATTCAGAATAATTTATCAAGTTTTCAGAATTTTATTGTTCCCCTCTTTACCACCAGCTATTTTTATTTACGATTCTGTAACAACAAATTGTTAATAAGTATATAATATATTTCTCACGGAAGATTAACATATGGGAAAACCAGCTGCCCGAATAGGCGATATGACAGCGCATGGCGGATCAATCGTCGGTCCGGGCGTGCCAAATGTACTTATCGGAGGAATGCCTGCCGCAACACTTGGCGACATGCATGTCTGCCCTATGGTCACACCCGGAACGCCTCCGATTCCTCATGTCGGCGGACCAATCACACTTGGAAGTACCGGTGTGCTTATAGGCGGCAAACCGGCCGCGCGAATGGGAGACTCTGCAGTCTGTGTAGGGCCTCCAAGTACAATCGTTCTTGGCTGCATGACAGTCCTCATCGGTGAAACCGGTGGTGGCGGCGGCGGGGGAGGCGGCAGCGGAGGAGCTGGCGGCGGTGGCGGAGGAAGTGCCGCGGCCGGGGTGATAGCATCATCTTCCATAGCAGGTCAGGTACAGTCAAATCAGGTTGACACTCATTACATCGACCTTACCTTTGAAGACAAGGCAAAACTGACTGTTGGCGGATTGCGCTATACACTTACGTTTCCAGATAATTCTAAAACCAGCGGTACTCTTGGCAAGCAGATAAAACGCACAGGCGTGCCGCAGGGGGATTATACAGTCGAACTGCAGGGGATTATGGATGCGCAGTGGTCGGTGAAAGAGGCTGCTCTGGATACCGCGGTTGACTTGAAAGTAGAAACAACCGGTGTTGCAGATGGAGAAAAAGCAGTACTTGAAGTTTACGTCCGCGATGGGAATTATACTGATCATCTGCTTGAGGTTATTGAAAAACAGGTGAGCGGGGATAAGGTGCAGGCGCAGTGGACCATGCGGGTTGATGAGAAGTATTTAAACATCTGCGATGTCAAAAGTAAACAGAAGAAGTTTTCATCACCCTATTTCTTCTATAAGGTGACAATTGGGGAATTGTGTGAGAGGTCGGGGATATTGCGTTATAAAGGAAAAATGGATATAGAGCTCTGTGATGGTAATGATAAGCCGGTTAAAAATGCCTCATATCGGATAAGATTGTCAACCGGTGAAGTGCGTTCTGGTAAACTTGATCAGAATGGAAAAATACCTGTCGGTGATATTCCACCGACAAAACATACGGTTGAATTCCCTGATTGTCAGGATGTTATGGGGAGTGGAAAATGACAGCTGCCGATAGTTTATCAATAAAGACCGCATTGCCCGGTAATAATAAGTTCATTGTTCCAGAAACGCGTGAAATTGTATTGGCACAGGGAATAGAATTCACTAATGACAAACTGAAGTTGACAAGTCACTGTTCGGAAAAACTGCCTGATTCTCTTATGTCGTCAAATGCGTCAATGGTGGTGAACCGGGCCGATGATAAAACACCTGGTGCGCGAAGGATACCGGGTTTTGCAGTGGCCCCCTTTTCCGGCACAGAATTTGCCGATGATAAAATAGTAAAAGTTTCAGAATCAGTTTTTACTTATTCAAGCACAGCGCAGAAGGTCAGGTATCGAGTCAGAATCATCAATAAGAAGTCGGAATTTATTGATGCACTGAAAATGGAAAATGTAATGGTAGTTTATGCCGGCCATTCAAGGTACGGACGGGGTCCGTGTTTTGGTCTTGCCGGTAAACCTCTTGGTCCGGGTGAATGGTGGGGTGAGGGCAGTGATTTTAACGAAGGACTGTTTCATATGGGATACCCGGTTATCGGTGTTCCTCTGGAAGAGATCATGGAACATGGGTATACATTCAAACCGTGTGAATCTAAGGTTGCCATCAAGAGCGGGGAATTACATCCGGAACTTGCAGGTGTCAAGCTTGAACCAATAAATCTCAAGGATTCGTTTGAAAAAGAACTTATCAGGATGAAGAAGGTGAAATCTTCATTTGTTAACAATTTGAATAATTCACAGGCTGCCGCATCATACGAAACGTCAAAGACCTACTGGGGCTTCAGGAAAAATGGTGAAATGCATGTTCTGATCAATGCCGGATGGGATACGCAAACAGCGAGCCCTAATTATCTCGGAAAAGTTACGATGAAATGCAAGGCGTTCTGTCACTTCGGATGCAGCTCGTCTCTTCATTTTCAGCCTATACTCCGCACAAAGAAGAAATGGACTTCGGAACCGGCTTATTTTACTTCGGCGGTCTCTTATGAAAGTGTGCACTTTTGGTTGTATTACCTTTTTAATTACAATAAACAGAATTGCAATCAGCCGCTAAAGACAATTTTAAAGGATATTGTCGGCAGTAAAACTGCAACCGGACTAACGACAGTGAACGGTCAACTGGCATCTATTGATGCAGAAGAAACTGCAATTAAACAGATGAAAGCGAAAAAATTGAAATTATATAAAGATCTTGAAAAAACACGTACTCTTACACACGACGAAAAGAATGATAAACATTTCTGGAATATTATGTACTCATATGATTATAGATTTCGAATAGTATAAAAATATGCATAATTCGTTATTGTCAAAGTTTTTAAAGCAGACAAATTGTAAATATTTGATTTTTTCCGTAGTATTGCTGACAATGCATTGTACCGGTAATCAATCAGAAGGAAAACCGATGAATCAGATGGAATTGCAGAAGAGAGTAAGAAGTATCACAACGTCTGATACGCAGGCGCTCTCAAAACTTGTTCTGGATATTAGGCAGGAGATGCTTGGAGACGCTCAGCATGTTTATTTTCTGTCGCAAACAATGGAGACGTCACAGATCGCACTTTCCGGCAAGGCGATCGATCTTTTATGGAGAATGCAGGAAGTCTTTGTTCAGGTTGCACTTGACTCGTTTAAACCTGAGGATGCTGACATAGGTCTCGATCATCTTGAAAAAGCACTTGACGTATATCATAACATCAGAAAGAATCTGGCCCGGGCTATAGATAAGTCGTTATCTGATAAAAGATTCATTGAGATCACGGGTGGGAATGCAACAGAAAATATTATGCCTCTGCGCGTATGTGACTGTGCCTTTCTGTCGATGCAGAAACTTTTAAGTGGCGCACAATCAATGAGTGTAGAACAGGTAAGTAAACTTGACAGCGCTCGACGGGATTTTCTTATCAATAAGGAACGCACTGAAAAACGGTGGGTTTGTCTTTTGCATGAAAACAGCGTTGAAGCATCAAGTGCCCGGGAATGAAATCATCAGCAGGATATAGTGTGGGTCGATTATGCGCAGGTATTGCTGTTTTTTTAATGATCTGTGCATGTCAGACGCAAAGAAAGGATTCGGTTATGGAACAGAGTGCGCTTACGTCACAATTGAACGCATTGGTTGATTCCGGTGAAAGTGTGATGTCGCTGGCGGATTCATTGCTTCAGGATGCACGGCAGAATCCTGCAACTTTACTGCAGGTTTGGGAGCAGGCTTACGGTATGCAAAGTGGCAATTGTGCCTTTCAAACAGCGGAATCGCTTGGGATTCTTTCGGTTAGCGCTTTCTTAAGCCATTTGGAACAGGATACCGGTTTAACCGCGAAAGCACTCATGTTCGCAGCTGTCGCAGGGATTGATCAAAAAATCAATGATAGTTTTACTTCTGTAATTATTCCATTGTTGGATGATTTGCGACCTTTGCCTGCGGTTTCAAAGATGCCGTCTGATGAAGAACCTCCTTTGGAACGGCGGGTATGTGATGAGGCGTTCATTTTACTGAGAAGATTATTATTGCCTGATGAAGTACCACTGGAACAACGTTTGAAAGAGAAAAAATTCCTGTCACTTGACGATGTAGACAAAGATCGACTGATTGCGCTGGCGCATGATAAAAAACAGTGGGTGCAATTATTCAGCTGCAATGACTAATCGGGTGACTGCCTGCGCAGAGCACTTTGATTCCACTCGCGGAATATTGAATAATTGTAACGCGTTTTTAAATAAGGATAATATGACAAATGAAAAATAACCACTTCACCCTCACCTTCCCCGACTCCGACTGGAAGGAAACCACGACCTACACATTCGAAGGCCCAAACGACAGCGGGGTACAGCATAACTTAGTACTTGTCATTCTTGACAGCATACCAAAAGACGCATCTCTTGACGAATACGCAAAAACCCAGTGCGACATGTCAACGCACATGCTTCCGGGCTTTGAATATGTGGAAGAAAAAGGGAACGAGCTGCCAACAGGTGTCAGAACATTCGAAATAATTTACAAGTACATTCCTGCTGACGGAGTCGTCCTGTTTCAGAAACAGTGGTATATGTTTATAAATAAGAAAGCGTACATTTTCACCTCCACTTTCAGCAAGAAGACTTTGTCAACTATCGCAAACGATGTGGCGGAAATTGTGGCAAGTCTCGATGTCGGGGATGAGGAGTGATATGCCAGTCTTTACAAAATCATCAGACGCGTCACACAAAATACAGCTTGAGTCGCATCTTATCTATGCAATATGGTCGCATAAACAGGCGCATGCGGGTCAGGTGGCTGAACTTGAAGTCAGGACATCGTTTGTCGGCAATGGTGCCCAGATAAAGATCACCTGCTATACTGACAATGGAAAAAAACTTGATAAGATTGACGGAACAGTATATAACAACAGGTTTGACGGCAGTGTAGTCATACCTGACAAAGTAAAACCTGATGACATGATCTATTTTGAGGCAGAGCTTCCAAAACATAAGCTCAAAGGCGAATCGAACTCCATTCCTGTGAGGCCAGCGATAAAAGTGTCGAAGTTCCAGTGGGACCGCCAGGAGGTGAAGCGGGAGGAAACTGTTACTCTGACTTGTCAGTTTGAGAGCGGGGTTACAGACGATGATGATGCTCGTGTCATTATTTACGAACACAACCCCAACAGCTGCGATTTTCCGGTAGTGTCTATTCCAACAAAGATAAAAGACAATAAAGTCGAAATGCAGTGGGAGTTTAATTATCAGGATCCGACAAAAGAGATCCCGACTGACTCCGAGATGCAGAAGTATCAGAAGAAATATGTGAATCCGGAGTTTTTCTTTGTGGTGGTTGTTGACGGAGTCAGAATAGGCATAAAGCAGGAGAGCGGGCTCATGGTTTTTAAGGATGTTTTTGAAATAAACCTGAAAAACATCAGAAATGAGCCATTGACTAACAGAGAGTATGTCCTGCGTTTCGCAGACGGCTCAGAGCGCAGCGGGAAGCTTGATCAGAATGGACATGCACAGGAAGTAGATATTCCTCCCGGAAAAATTAATTTGGAACTCAAGAAACAGAAATAGAGAGGTGCCTATGCCAGGTCCGGTAACGCATGTGTATGTTGCTATGCGTATAGCACAGGAATATGCAGGTTCAGGCAATGATACGCTGAAACGTGTAAGTGACGGCTGCCATGAATGGCTGGATGCGAATATTGTATTCAGGAACCAGGCCAATACTGCGCTTAACAACCGCGATCCGGATGAATTCCTTGCAGCAATTGGACATTACAGGCAGGCTTTGACTACCGATAATATTGCCATATTTGGTGCATATTCTGCAGGCTCAAGCGGCCCTGATCTCTGGGTATTTCCATATAATGCACTTATACATGTCATTGATATGGGGATTTTAGGCACAAAACATTTCGATCTTGGGCATTACAATCTTTCGCATCGGTTTCCATATGTTGTCCTGAACAGAATATTTTCGAGCTCCCGGCAACTTGATCCGTTACAGCGGCAGTATCAGACAGCTTATATATTCGGTTATCTGACACATATCGCCCTTGATGTGCTGGGGCATGTCATGGTTAATACAACAGCTGGCGCTTATAATGCTATTGCAAAAGAGTGGGAGAATGATCAGGGAAATTTAACGCGGGATCTCTTTAATCTGCATGCCAAGAGCGAACATTATCTTGACGCTTTCGTTCGTCATGTGCTTTTTGAAGGATACCATCAGGATCTTGCGGGCTTCAATAGTGTACGTGCATCACATTTCGGTCAATCTGATCCGATGTTTTTTCCGAACGGCCGTGATCATTATTTACAAAGGTGTCAGGAACGATTTGCTTTTTTGTCTCCGAGGCAGACCGGTGACTTGACGGATGCACTGCAGTTTCTTGATTTGTCAACATCTCTTCCCGGTCCTTTTTCACATAGGTATGATCGTCCATTTCGTTTTCCACAAAGAGTAACACCTTTTATACATCATGATTATTTGCAAGCATACGATTTGTGTGTTGACAGAATACGCAATGACGATGAGTCAATCACTCACTTATCATCAGAAAGTGTTAAAACTGAATTTTTTAAATTTGATAACAGGGATTTAAGTTCATTTGATTATTACTTGAATTTTGTCATTCCTGACTATGCCAAATTTCGCGACCGGGTAAGGGGATTGCTCTGCTTTGAAGGGTGGGGGCGTTTTTTTGAAGGAGCGCGAACTCTTGCACACAGGTTCATTGATGATGCTGTTTCTTATCTCGGCTCCGGCGATCTGTCGCAGCTGTCAATACTGAGGCACTGGAATCTTGATGTAGGTTTACGTTATAAGATTGTTGATCAGAGCGCAGAAAAACCTGATGTTCCGGTTCGAATTGACCTGGTACATGTACTTAAAGATGTACCTGAGCTTGCCAATTGGCAGCCATACATAATGGATTGGAAAACATGGGGGCAGGGGAAAAAACTTGTTGACTGGGACGACAAACCGACAAAACAGCCACATTATAATGACTCCGACTACGATTCACTTTCCGGTGCAAGCGGTGAGAAACTTGATGGCATAGTTTTCCCTCAATCAGGCATAGAACTTTCTGTTGCCGCATTCAAACTGTATAAAGACGACGATGAACTGGCTGCTTATATATTTGGACAGCAGCATAGTTATCAACTCGGTCAGATGGGTTTTCCAGCTGTGCTTACAGAGGTGTATGATTCACCCAATCATCATCCGGGATACAGCCTTCCTTTCTGCTATGAAGATTTTCTTGAAAATGATGACGATACAAAAAAGGAACCACCTGAAACAATCGGATCAATTACTTTACAAACATATAAAGCATCATTTCGCGCTCCTGTTCCGGCATCAATTGTGAGCCAGTCAGGAGAAGTTATCACAAGTAATTTCCTGATGCAGGAAAAAAGCCGGCCTCTGCCGCGGCACATAAAAATATCAACAGCACGGAAATATGTCTGCCATGCGCAACCGCAGGATAATTCCTGGTATAACAATGATGAGGGAAATTTTCACCCTGATAAACTTGACGTTTTCTCAATGCCGTTTTTGACTGAAGAGATGGCGTTCGCACTTTATGCTGTTGTTTTGAGGAGCGGCCGGTATTTCGATCTTTTTTCCCATTCAGAATATGACGCCGCATTTCTTGAACAGTGTAAACATATCCATTCTGTCGGTGTAAACCTTATACTTCTGATATTTGATGAAGTTACCGGTGCGACACCGGATGATATCCGCTTGACATTAAAAGAGGCCTATATAGATGGTGAGGGTGAAACGGTTACAGTGGAAAATGCCCCTCCCCCAAACATAATAAGGCTTTTTGAAATTGAAGATGCGCTTTTCAGGTCCGACAGCGCGGTTTTTCTGCCGGAACCTGTTGCGCATGAGCCTGAAGAGGATGAACACACCGGTGAAACAGAGGAGCAGGAGCGCATAAGCGGCATAGAGATGCTAAAATGTGTCATGATCCATGCCAAAGAACACAGCACTGAAAAAATGCTTATAACAGGTCACACAGACACATGTGGTCAGCCATCATATAACGATGAACTCAGCGGATTGCGGGCTGAATCGCTTTTGCATCTGCTCCTTGGTGAGGAAACTGACAAAGAAGAATGGGCAAAACTCTGTCATGGCAGACATAAAAAAGAGGATCAGCTTCAACTGCTTGCCTGGGCTGCAGCCAAAAAAGGTTATGACTGCGATCCTGAAGGGAAAACATTTTATGCCGCAGTACTGGCGTTTCAGAAAGCTTACAATTCAGAATACAAACCTGAACCTTTAATAGGGGAAGATGGTGACTGGAAAAAACAGACCTGGGGGGCGTTTTTCACTATTTATCAGGATGAGCTTGCCAAATCACTCGATACAGATGCGAATGATTTGTCAACCTATAGGTCTGCGCTGCAGTGGCTTGATGGCAACATGAGGGCTATTGGCTGTGGAGAGAACTGGCCGATTGAACATATTGGTGAAGATGAATATGAGTGCCCGGCAAACAGACGCGTCGAAATCCTGTTTTATGAACCGGGCACAGAGCCGCAGCTTCCGCTTGGCTGCCATCCCGGTGGTAAAAAATGCGACAAGGCGACATGTGCGGTTTATGGCGGGAATCAACCCCAGCGTGAACACCTGCCTGCCCATCCGGAGTCTCACCCTCAGTCAACTCCGCTTATTTACGCACCGACACATCCCGGATCAGATGTGCTTATTCCGCTTGATGGTTTTTATGTCTATATCGCCTATTACGCTAAAGGCAAGGATACTCCCCGTATTGTGGTGCGTTCATTATCAAAAGACGGACATCTTTTACATCCGATAACTCTCAAACCAATTGCTATCGACGGCGATTGCGAGGCATGGTTTTATTTCTCGAACCGTGATGACCTGTATGTTCTCGATCAGAAAACAGCATTCTGTAAAGACTCCTCAGGGCTGCCGCTTGTCGGGCCAGTTAACATTCCTGCAGGAGAAAACAAGCGGATTGATATTGACATGTGGAAGCAAAACGACTGGATTGTTGTACTTCATGAGAGTGTAGGCAACTCCTTTGCAGATGAAGTGTTCATGGCTGAATGGAATGAGAAAACTCCAATCGGTGAATACCTCAAAGACGGAACATTTCGCATTTTCAGGGAATACCGGAAACATGATTCATCACAAAAATGGAAGAGCGGGTCGCCGCTTCCACTTGTAAAGTGTGAGAACGGGACAAAATGGATCTGGGCAGGTACCATGTCCTATGCAGCAACATCAAAAGTAAAGATTCTCTTTCTGCATAAAAAAGGCGACGAAAGAATTTATGCCGGTTCAATAAATGAGATTGAAAAACAGGATGTTAATATCATACTTGATGGACACCATAAATTCAACAGCGCACTGGTTCAGCAGTTGACAGCAATCGCCGCAGACAGCCAGAATACAAGCCTGATAGATGCGCTGCCAGAACCTCCTGAGCGATTTATTCTTCCAGGTGATATCTGCTGGGAAAGTCAGGGCCAAACAAACTTCTGCGGCACATACAGTTTTGCAGCCGCGATGAATTACTGGTATCCGTTTACAAGTAATGCGATCCGCAATAATGGCGCCTTTTATTCAGCGCACCCGGATATATCACATCGGCTTGACGGTTCGCTTACTCCGGATGACGTGATCAGCGGTGTAAATGCCTTTCATATGCATGGGCGCGACAATGATGCAGAAGAGATCGATCGTGCGCATGCGATCAAACTTGTCAAATTATGGCTCAGCGCAGGCATTCCGGTACTGATTCTTGTGGCGGAAAATGCGCCTGAAACTGATTTACATTGGAAAGTACTTGCCGGTTATGACGGGGATCGTATTTTTATGAACAATTCCGGTTTCGATCGCGAGAAAATATTATCAAGACGAACGAATTCCATTGATTACGAGACCGCACCAATTGGCAATGATGTCGATTCTCAAGATGCGTTTTACGAGAAATGGAACACTATAGGTTTTTTTCAGGATAAGGTGACTTCCTGCGACCAGTGCACTTTTATTCCTGTATATCCTCAGGAAGTAAAATTCGCAGGGACTGTTCCGTGCTGAGGTCATGAGTGACATACGGTAATGCAGATGTCAATTAAGCGGATGCGTATTTTTGTGTCGGTTTAAACCCCGGGACCCGCCCCAAGTGCATGGCGGGTTTCGCTTTTCCCCATATAGCTTCTGAAAATTTGGATTGAAGAGAACTTTTATCATTCGATTGTATCTCCTGACACCGTAAGACCGGATGTTTATTAAAAGTTACTAAATTTTCGAATTTTATTGTTACCAGATACACCACCAGCTATTTTTGATTACGATTCTGTAACAACAAATTGTTAAGTATATATAATATATTTCTAACGGAAGATTAACATATGGGAAAACCGGCTGCCCGAATAGGAGATATGACTGCGCATGGCGGATCAATCGTCGGTCCGGGTGTACCTACTGTACTCATTGGAGGAATGCCTGCCGCGACACTTGGCGATATGCACGTCTGCCCTATGGTCACACCCGGAACGCCTCCGATTCCTCATGTCGGCGGACCAATCACACTTGGAAGTACAGGTGTACTTATAGGCGGTAAACCGGCAGCGCGAATGGGAGACTCCGCAGTCTGTGTAGGGCCTCCAAGTACAATAGTTCTTGGCTGCATGACAGTCCTCATTGGCGAAACCGGTGGAGGAGGCGGCGGGGGCGGCGGCAGCGGAGGAG
>Ga0209373_10004306_pt1 | contig 12356 bp, 12 predicted proteins | sample Higcelweek5metaG_FD_187173 | JGI IMG/M metagenome (GOLD analysis project Ga0209373, IMG submission 187173) | Freshwater pond sediment microbial communities from the University of Edinburgh, under environmental carbon perturbations - High... | ecosystem: Environmental > Aquatic > Freshwater >... | reverse complement strand
AGTTTTCTAGTCAACCCGACTGCAAGTGTCCTGACTGCGATAATCTCGTCGTATCCCTTCCTTGCAAGGAGATTCACAGGCAGATTGTCATAAAAAGCCCCGTCTATAAAATATTTGCCGTCTATAGGCTCTATCTTGAATACGGGAATATTTGCGCTTGCCATAAGGTAATCAGGTATCATTCCCTGAGGGATGTCTTCCTTGTATAGTTCCACGGGCTTAAAATCGGTTACCGACACGGTCACTATCCCAAGGTCCATATTGGATTTTCTGATTTTCTCTTCATCTACTATTTTGTTTATTACTGATCTGATTTTACTGGTATCAAGCCCTTTGTTTTCAAATATATCCTTAATCTTGGAAGTCAGATAAGAAAGGGTTTCCTTATCAATATGCTTATCTATTATTTTTTTCATCTGCATTTCTTCAATATCAAAAAGCAGGGAATTATCCATATTTTCCCAAAGCCTATATCCTGCCTCGAAATCACCCTGTACTATAATTGCACCATTTAAGGCGCCTATTGAAGTGCCTGCTACACCATCAAACCTGTAACCTTCTTCCAGGAAAGCTTTAACAACTCCCATATGAAAAGCACCCTTTGCGCCGCCTCCTTCAAGAGCAAGACCAATCATAAAAAACACCTCCTGCTTTTGCTTTATGACTATAATATTATTTTATCAGAATTTCCAATAATGCACAAAGGATAAGCCGGCATATTGCAGATTGATATGCTGGTTTATCCTTTTGTTTTTCAGTTGTTTTTCAGTTATTTCTGAGCCTCTTTGCTCAAATTCAATATTTTTGCCGAGTCCAGGGCCTTGATCAGCAAATAGGCAATAATGCTTCCGCCTGCTGTACTTATAAGGAAAGGCGGTATAAAAAACAATGCCGCTACTTCTTTTCCCATTATTAAATTGGCTATTGGAAAAGCCAAAAGTCCGCCAAGGATACCTGTTCCAAAGACCTCTGCGCCGGCAGTGGCAAGGACATTCCTCGTTTTACTGAATATTATGCCTGCAAGTAAAGCTCCTATCATGCTTCCCGGAAATGCCATCAGTGATCCTGTACCCAGCATGTTCCTTAGAAGGGAAATGCAGAAGGCTATGGCAATACTATACCATGGTCCCAGAAATACTGCAGCCAGGACATTGATCGTGTGCTGTACAGGGAAGCATTTCGCTGCTCCTACAGGGATAAAAATCATGCTGCCCGTAATAACTCCTATAGCGACAAGCATTGCGGATGTGGTTAGTTTTTTTGTTTTCATTTGAATCTCTCCTCTCTTTTTTGGAGAATAATGCATAGGATTACTAATGCGTGGGAAAACAAAAACGCCAATCCATAGGATTGGCGCTCATACACTTTTTAAAATGCAATCAATGACAACTTCCTACGCTGGTATTATCCAGATCAGGTTTTAGGGTAAAAGATTTTGGTTCTTACTCTCAACTGGCCCATTCCAGCTCCCCTGTGCAATTATTCACTTATTTGTATATTATATTACTGTTTTACATAATTTTCAAGCCTTTCTTAATAAACCTCAGGCCTCCTGTGTTTCATAAGCGGCAATGATTCCCTTACTTCATAAATGTCGTCAAGGTCAACATCAATGAAAAGTATGCCTTCTTTCTCATCCAGCCGGCCAATGACCTGTCCCCAGGAATTTGTTGCGATTGAATTGCCATAGGCTACATAGCTGCCCTTTTCATCCCTCGCCGGTGATATTCCAAACATGTAAATCTGGTTGTCCAGGGCCCTGCATCTGAATGACAGCTCCCAGTGTGCCGGGCCCGTTGTCATATTGAAGGCGGCAGGAACAAAAACCGCTTTGACTCCCTCCAGAGACATTTTCCTTGTAAATTCAGGAAATCTTATATCGTAGCAAATCATGACACCAAGCTTGCCCCATTCAGTATCAAATACAGTTATGCCGCTTCCAGGAGTCAAAACGTCTGATTCCTTGAAGGTTATTTTCCCTTTAACATCGATATCGAAGAGATGCGTTTTTCTGTGTTTTGCCGCAAGGTTTCCTTTGTTATCAAAAATATAGGAAGTATTGTACACCTTCCCATCTTCATCTATTTCCGGAATTGAACCGCCTATAATGTACATGTTATTTCTGGCGGCTTCCTCCGATAACATCTTCAGGGTCTCGCCTTCAGGGTATTTTTCTGCATAAGCCCTGAAATAGCTGTTATTGTAAGGGCAGTTGAACATTTCAGGCAGAGCTGCCACTTTGGCTCCTCCTGCTGCAGCTTTTTCTATAAGCTCCATTGCCCTTTTTATATTGTCTTCTTTTTTTAAAGTCACCGCCATCTGGATCAAAGCGATCTTGAGTTTATCCATTAAAACACCTCATTCCAATAATTTTATCCGATAGGGGTTATTGGCTTCCTTCCATTAAGCACTTCATGGATGTTTTCTGCTGCCAGCATAGCCATCTTCCTTCTGGTTTCAAAGGATCCGCTGCCTATGTGCGGAAGAAGAATGACATTTTCAAACTCTTTCAGTTCCTCCTCGAAAAACGGCTCTTTCTCATAAACATCAAGGCCGGCTCCGTAGATCTTTTTCTCCTTCAATGCCCTGACAAGAGCCTTTTCATCTATTACAGGGCCTCTTGACGTGTTTATTATCACCGCGTTTTTCTTCATCATATCAAATTCATGGTCGCTTATCAAATGATGGGTTTCTTTGGTTAAAGGTGTGTGCACCGAAATGAAATCCGAGTTTTTAAGCAAGTCTTCAAAACTTGCAAATTCTGCGTTTAAATCCCTTTCGAATTCAGGATCCCTTTTTCTGTTGTTATATACTATTTTGACATCAAAACCTGAGCATTTCTTTGCAAAGGCCTTTCCGATCCTCCCTGCTCCAAGTATCCCTACAGTTTTACCTTTTATATCGTATCCAAGGAATTTTTTCGTGGACCATATTTTAAACAGGCCGTCCCTTGTGTATTGGTCGGCATCCACGATTCTTCTGGCACAGCCCAGCATCAATGCAAAAGCCAGTTCAGCCGTAGTATCGCTTAACACATCAGGAGTATTTGTTACGTATACCCCTCTTTTATTAGCTTCCGCAACATCCATGTTGTCATAACCTACTGCTACATTTGCAAATATCTTCACGTTTTTGCCGATATCCATAGCTTCTGCATCCACTTTATCCCCAGGTATGCTCATGACAGCGTCCGCATCGCTGATTTTCCTGAGAAATATCTCTCTTGGAACAGGCTCGTCCTTCTCATACACCTCAACATCAAAATGTTGCCTTAAAAAATCGATTGAATCCTGTTCAAAGTAGCGGGTTACATATACCTTCTTTTTTTCCATTTTATCCTTCTCCTCGGAATTTGTCTTCGATATTGAGAAAACCAGGATTAGCTATCCTGGCTTTCATTTTTTTCAGTTGTTTCACTGACAACATGCTCCCTGAAAAGCCTTTCGACTTCATTTTTGTCATTCTGGCAGACTTCCCAATCATTCATTTGCTGCTTGCCTTTTCTGTTGTATTTGAAGACCAGCATCGTCTCCCTTTTTTTCGACCACTCAAATCCCTTCATATCATCCCAGGGGATGAAATTGTACAGATAATTTGAGAACAGGCTCTTTTCACCAATACCCAGGCTTGTGATCACCTTTGATTTGCTGAAATCGAAGATACTGATGAGTACATAGAACACTATCAAAAGGCCCAGTGCCGATACAGCAGACGTTTTTATGGCGTATACCAGATAAGCAAGCACCAGCAGGAAAAGAAGACCAAGAAACTTCATCTTGAAAGAGCTTTTCCTCAAGGAATAGACTTCTTCTCCAAACTCCCTGCGGCTTCCTCTTCCCTTTATAAAAGAAAAGTAGAACTGGAATACACAGGCAAATATCATAACATACAACAGCATTAGTTCAAAATTCATGGATTGTTTCTCCTTCCAGGATCCGCTTATTTGATTTTCCAGGTTACACTTTCTTTTGTATCTACAAGCTCGATATTCATTTCGCTTAACCGGTTCCTTATCTCATCTGCTTTTGCCCAGTCCTTTTTGTTTCTGGCTTCATTTCTTTCAGCGATCAGGTCATTTATCAATTTTTCATCAACTACGGGCATTTCTGCAACTTCTTCCTTCAGCAGGTCAAGTGAAAATACGTTATCAAAATCTTCTATCAGGAATATCTTTTCCTTTGAATTAAGCTCATCATCCTTCATGACATCCGACAAAACAGTAAATGCATTCGGGGTGTTGAGGTCATCACTCAGCTGTTCCGCGAATTTTTGCCTGTATGCTTCTATTTTATTTGCATTGATGGTTTCACTTCCATCAGCGGATTCTTTGATCGAAGCAATCTTGCTTTTCAGCTTTTTAAGAGCAACCCCTGCATCCCTGAGAGCATCAAAGCTGAACATAAGCTGCTTCCTGTACCTTGACTGAAGGCAGAAGAACCTGTATTCCAAAGGCTTGAAGCCTTCTTCGATGAGCCTTGCCAATGTGAGGAAATCGCCGCTGGATTTCGACATTTTACCGCCGTCTACAACAAGAAATTCACCATGCATCCAGTAATTGACCCATTTATGTCCCAATGCCGCTTCCGACTGGGCAATTTCATTAGTGTGGTGAACAGGAATGTGGTCTATACCTCCGCAGTGGATATCGATCCTTTCTCCCAGATATTTGATGGACATGGCTGAGCATTCGAGGTGCCAGCCTGGAAATCCTCTCCCCCAAGGCGAATCCCACTGCATTATCTGGTTTTTGAATTTCGAATTTGTAAACCACAAGACAAAGTCAAGTGGGTTCTTCTTGTTTTCATCAACTTCAACCCTGCTGCCCGCCTCAAGTTCTTCCATGGAGAGGTTAGCCAGCTTGTTGTAGTCTTTGAATTTGTCTATTTCAAAATACACGTTTCCATTAGAAATATAAGTGTAGCCTTTTTTCTCTAAAAGCTGCACAAGCTCAATCATTTCCTTTATATGCTCGGTAGCCCTGCAAACAACTGCAGGCCTCTCGATATTGAGCTTATTGCAGTCATCAAAGAAGGCGTCCTCATAATATTTAGCTATTTCCCATACTGTCTTATTTTCTCTTTTTGCTCCAAGCTCCATTTTGTCTTCGCCGGTATCTGCATCGGACTGAAGGTGGCCGACATCTGTAATATTCATTACATGATTGACTTCGTAGTTAATATACTCAAAGGATTTTTTCAGGATATCTTCAAAAATGTATGTTCTCAGGTTGCCTATATGTGCATAATTATAGACCGTAGGGCCGCAAGTGTACAAACCTACGTAGTTTTCCCTGACCGGAATGAATTCTTCTTTTTCTTTTCCAAGTGAATTGAATACATAAAAGCTCATTTGTTATACCTCCCATTCATAAATAAAAAACCACAGGAATTCAACGCCTGCGGTATATTGTAAATTGTTAACTTCCATGAATAACGGTTAACAGGCCGCAGAAAATAAAGGTAAGGATTTTTTACAGCAACAGCAACAACACATCATTTTCACGACCTCCCATTAAAATATTATATTTAAATACTACCATATTTTCAAAAAATAAAGCAACACATTTTAACTATTTATTTACAAGACCTGAAGAACCAAATCCGTTTTCAGCCCTTTCGGTTGTGCTCAATTCTTCTGCTTCCGTTATTTGGGCATGAATAAATCTGCATATGACCATTTGAGCTATCCTCATATGCTTTTCAATTCTAAAACTTTCTTTCCCGTGATTAATAAGTATAATACGGATTTCTCCCCTGTAGCCTTCATCTATGGTACCTGGGCTGTTCAAAACAGTTATTGAATGCTTTAAAGCAAGGCCGCTTCTAGGCCTGATCTGGGCTTCCGTATTTTCTGGAAGCTCAATTTGTATTCCTGTTCGTACGAGAACTGTCTCTCCCGGATTTATCATTTTTTCTTCGATGGAGTACAAATCCATACCTGCATCGCCCTTGTGCGCATACTGAGGCAAAACAGCATCCTCGGAAATCTTCCTTATTTTCAAATTAACCATCTCCAAATTCAGCCCCGCTTTCTATGACTATATTTCTTTAAGAAGTTCCGCCATCACTACTTTAGTTATCTTCATCATTATGTCTCCTTGTACTCAAGTGTCATTCCAACGCCCAGCTCCTTTATATTTACGGCTTTTGACAGCGCTATCTTTGATTTCAGGTCCGTGCAGTGGCATGCGTATACATTTTTCGGTTTTAGTTCGGTAAGGCACCTGATAGTTCCATCCAGCTGCTCCTTTGAAGGGTTCAGCAAATGGAATCCCCCAATGATGTCAATCACTTTTTCTTCATTGCATACCGCCTTTGCTTGTTCAATAATGTTGCATATTCCCGAATGGGAGCATCCGGTTACAATGACAAGCCCATTGCCTGATTTCCAAACAATGGCTGAATCATCTAAAACGTAGTCATTTCCTATGGGCTTTTTGTTTTCGAAATCATTAAGTCTCGGTATGCCGCCAAGGTATACGAGCTTGTCTGTTATCCAGAGTGGTCCTTTTGTCAGCCTCAGGTTGAAATATATGCCCAGCTGTTCCTCCTTTACGGGGGAGCCTACATCTATGCCGCCGGGTATCAGCTTTGTCCTGAATGTATCCTCGTGGCATATAAGGTCAGGTTTTGTCATCTGCCTGTTCTCGAAGACCTCTTCCATAAATATGGATATGAGATGATGGAGGCCTCCTGTGTGGTCAATATGTCCATGCGACAATACAACAGCATCAATATCAGCCAGTTTGATATTCATCTTATTGGCATTTTTAATGAACACATCTGAATATCCTGTATCAAAAAGCATTTTTTTGCCGCCTTCTTCAATAAGGAAACAAAGGGCTGGTTCGGCCAGGAAATACCTGTCAATTATTGAATTGTTGTCTGTGAGCACAGTCAGTTTCATAGGATTCCCTCCAATTTTTCCTGTATTGCCTCATAGAGCTTTCTGGTTACAGGTGTATCTACGCCCGTTTCCTTTCCAAGCCTTATGATGGTGCCACCAAAAAGCTCCCCTTCATTTTTCGGTTTACGGCTTTCCACATCCCTCTGATAGGATGTTTTTACGCTTGCAGGAAAATTGTTCGCTTTATTCACCGTCTGAATTCCTATGCCCTCAGAAAGAGCAACACCCTTTTTTTCTGCTATGCCTATTATTTCATTTACTATGCTTTGGGTATATCCCTTCAGCTCAGGGCTCCCCATTACACCGCCAAAAGGTTGTTCAGCATAAGCTGTTACTATGCCGAATGAAGCGATGAAAAGGTACTTTTCCCAGATATCTACCGAGGAATCATTTTTAAAATCGCATTTTATATCCATAGAATTGAAAAGTTCCTTAAGCTCTTCCAGATCATGACCCTGATTCAAAGGATCCCTGCCTGAAATTATCAAAGCATTTTCTGAATCCTGGCTTACTTCCCCGTGCTTTTCGATATGAGCGCCTATGTATACGCAGGAAGGCAGAACATTGCAGCCATCCAATTTTTTCCTTATTCTTTCATAAATATCCACGCCATTTAGAAGAGGAATTATTATAGTATCCTCTTTCACATTTTTCCTTATAGAATCCAAAGCGTTATCCAGGTCATACCCTTTAACGCACAAGAACAGCAGGTCAGGCGCAGGAATCTCTGAAATTTCTTCTACTGCTCCGGCAGGCCTGCAAATAAGCCCCTTTCGGGCCGGAAGGTTCAGCACAAGTCCATCTTCTTTTATCTTTTCAAGATGTCCGCCTCTTGCAATAAAGTATACTTTGTGGAATGTGTCATTCTTTTCCTCTATGCTTTTTGCTATCTTTCCGCCAAATACTCCTCCGATTCCTCCCATTCCAAAGATACATATATTTTTTATTTTGCCGTTGATTGTCATAATTAAACCTCCTTAAGTAAATGGTTTCCTTATTTAATACTAACTTTTTTGCTTATTGTTTACAACAGATAAATATATCCGGTAAAATAAAGTTGATAAATAAATTCTTATATAGTAAAATTTATCCGACGACTTTTAGCTGTAATTTTCAATTTTAACAAGGAAAGACCAGAGGTTAACTGATGAAAAAGGGAGACAAAATAACTGCCATAGTCATCGCCTGCATATTGGTGATAAGCTCGGTGAGCGTATTTGCATATATGAAGCTTTCCAAAGGAAGCCACCATATTGCGGAAATAAAGCAGGACGGTAAAGTAATAAAAACTATAGATCTGGATAAAGTGCAGGAAGGCCAGGATATTAAAATATCCTATGATACCGACCACTATAATATAGTAAGAATCGAAAAAGGCAGGATCAGGATAACTGATGCAGACTGCCCTGATAAGGTTTGTGTCAAAACAGGATGGATAACCCAATCCGGCCAGTCAGTCATTTGCCTGCCACATAAGCTTATAATAAAAATTGAAGGCGGATCGAAGGATATTGACAGTAATGTCTATTAACCTCTGTCGAATAAGGTGATTAAATGAATAAAACAAAAAAAATGGTTATGCTGAGTTTGATGGTTAGCATAGCGCTGGTGATTTATGTCATTGAGGCCCAGATACCTGTGCTTTTTCCAGGTATCAAACTTGGCCTGGCAAATCTCGTATCCCTGACAGCCCTGATAATCTGGGGACCGAAAGAAGCCCTCACCATCATGCTGCTAAGAACTTTGCTGGGTTCCATGTTCACAGGTTCCATGTCGGCGTTTTTGTTCAGCATCTCCGGAGGACTCCTGAGCAATCTTGTAATGATAATCCTATATAAATATTTCAGGAACACCATGAGCATCTGGTCCATCAGCATTGTTGGCGCTGTTTTCCACAATATTGGCCAGCTTCTTGTTGCAGCCTTTGTTATCCAGGATTTGAGGATATACATTTACCTGCCTGTGCTGATGGTAGCCGCTGTTGTAACTGGATACTTCATCGGAGTCTGTACGAATTTTCTAACCAGACATCTGGGTAAAATCTCATCTCTTAAGGATGTTATAAACAAAGCGGATTAGCCTATAAAGCTAGTCCGCTTCTCTCTTTTTTGATTTTGCACCGGATTTAGTACCAAAAATAAGCAAAAGCCACAAGCACCGGCAATATCAAAAGGTTTATCACTGTAAATATGGTCAGATATTTAACCGGCTCAGCATTTTCTGTAGAAAGATAAAGCCGGAATGAAATAAGGCTGGCCAGAGAAGCTATCAGGGATCCAAGTCCGCCGATGTTTGTTCCGGCAATAAGCATTGCATAGTTTTTTGTGAAGGAAGAAAGCATGATAGCAGCTGGCACGTTGCTTATAACCTGAGACAATGCTATGGCAAATATCATTTCCTTGTTCCTTATGAGCCTTATAACGGAATTTTCTATTGCACCTATTTGTGCTATATTACCAATAAATATAAAAAAGAATACGAATGTGACCAGCAGCCCGTAATCAACCTTTCCAAATATGCTCCTGTCGAAGTATAAAATGGCTATTACCACAACAACAAACATGGATGTGCAGCTGATCAGGCCAAAGACTGCTGCCAGGCATACAGCAAACAGGCATATGTAAATGTTCAGCCTCGTTTTGTCCTCAACCTTAGCATCTTCTGTAAATGAAACTTCAACTAAGCCGTTTTTTTCAAAAAGGGTGATTCCGACTATAATTACAAAGCTTATCAGTACAATAGGCAATGTGATATGGAGAAATTCCAGTATCCCCAGGTTATAAAAGGTGTAAAGGTAGAGGTTTTGGGGATTCCCTACCGGCGTAAGCATACTGCCGAGGTTAGCGGCGATTGTTTGCATTGTTATGACAAAAATCAGGTTCCCCCTGCCCGCAAATGATAAGACTGCTATGGTGAACGGTACAAAGGTTATCAGTGCCACATCGTTGGTAATTAACATTGATGAAAAGAAAGTCAACAATATAAGCACCAGGGACATCGAATGCACGCTTCCGGTTTTTTGCAGCATTATTTGCGCTAATGCCTCGAAGGCACCAAGCCTTCTTATTCCCGCTATTATGGCCATAAGGCAAAAAAGTATTACTATCACCCTAAAATCTATATACGATAAATAAGCCTTCGACGGAGGTACAAAAGCGGCTGAGATCGCTGCAGCCACTCCGGAGGCTACAAGAACAAATTCTTTTTTTGTTTTTTCGATTATTTTTTCCATTTTATCGTCTCTCTTTTTTTGCAAACAATATTGATCCATTCTTAGTTTATAGCTAAAATTAATAGGTGTAAAGCATAATGAAAGGTGTTAGTTCTATGGTAACAACTGTAGTAGTTACTAAATTGTTTTTTTATGTTGCGCTGGATTTATAGCGGCATTTGTGGACTCCATCGCTGGAGGTGTAGGGTTAATCAACCTAACTGCTTTTTTAACCGCCGGGGTTTCTCCATATATGGCTCTTGGAACTGGCAATGATCATAGAAGCAGAATTTGGGACAACCCCTGCCAATAACTAAAGGAGCTAAGCTGATTAAGCCAATTTTCATTGTCATGTCTATTGCAGTGGCAATCAAATTGGTTCTATAATTAATTGAGGTGTTGTTTTATGGAAAAACGCTTAAAAAATTATTTTAAGTTTTTGGATGAGCAGCTGCAAAAAGACCTTCCAAAGGAAGAAAGAGATGCTGTTAAGTCAGATCTTCTTATCCAGATCGGCTTTTTTCAGCACGAACGTCTTATCCATTTGATCGTCACAGTTACTTTCGCCATAATAGGGATGCTTACATTCATCAATCCCTACCTTAAAGACAGTATATTGTTGGCTGTTTTTCTTCTTATCGTACTACTGATGCTGCTCCCATATCTGAGGTTCTACTTCATTCTTGAAAGAGGAGTCCAGAAACTATACCGGTATTACGACCAGCTTTGATTTTTATTCCTGCAAAAATTCAGGCATTTCAAACCAAATTTATGGTTTGAAATGCCTTTTTAATTAAATTCCTTGGTGGAATGTCCTGCTTATAACTTCCTTCTGCTGTTCTTTGCTGAGCCTGTTGAAGTGTACGGCATAACCTGAAACCCTTATAGTTAGAAGGGGATATTTTTCAGGGTTCTCCATGGCATCTATCAGCATCTCCCTGTTCAGGACATTGACATTGATATGGTGTGCTCCCTGAATGAAATATCCATCAAGTATCGAAACAAGATTGCCTATCCTTGAAACCTCATCTTTGCCTAATGCAGCAGGAACTATGGAAAATGTGTTTGAAATCCCGTCCTGGCATACTGATTTATATGGTATCTTAGCAACTGAGTTCAATGATGCCAACGCGCCATTCATATCCCTGCCGTGCATAGGGTTTGCTCCTGGAGCAAACGGTTCGCCTGCTTTTCTTCCATCAGGGGTGGAACCGGTTTTCTTCCCGTATACTACGTTCGAGGTTATGGTCAGTACTGAGAGCGTGTGGAATGCATCCCTGTAAGTTTTATGCCTTTTCAGTTCATTGCTGAAGGTTTTTGCTATATTTACAGCAATATCATCGACCTTGTCATCATCGTTACCGTATTTTGGGAAATCGCCTTCAATTTCGAAATCAACTGCAATGCCATTTTCCCTGATAGGCTTTACCCTGGCGAACTTGATGGCGCTAAGCGAATCCGCAGCCACTGAAAGCCCCGCAATACCAAAAGCCATGAGCCTCTTTACCTTGGAATCGTGCAAAGCCATTAATCCCGCTTCATAGGCATATTTATCGTGCATGAAGTGAATAACATTCATGGTATTGACATATAATTCGGCCACGTATTCCATGACTTTCCTGTAATTTGCCATAACCTTGCCGTAGTCGAGGACTTCGTCTTCGATTTTCTCGATTCCCGGAACGACCAAAACCCCTTTTTTCTCGTCAACGCCACCGTTAATTGCGTATAGCAGTGATTTCGCCATATTGCATCTGGCACCGAAGAACTGCATCTGTTTTCCCAATGTCATGGCTGACACACAGCAAGCTATGCCGTAGTCATCTCCATATACAGGCCTCATTATATCATCATTCTCGTATTGTATCGAATCTGTTTCTATGGACATCTTTGAGCAATATTTCTTGAATCCGTGGGGAAGCCTGTTTGACCACAAAACTGTCATATTAGGTTCCGGCGCAGGCCCAAGATTTGTCAGGGTATGAAGGAATCTGAATGAAGTCCTGGTTACAAGAGTGTTTCCATCTGTACCCATGCCTCCGATCGATTCTGTAATCCAATTCGGGTCTCCGGCAAACAGTTCGTTGTATTCAGGAGTCCTAAGGTGCCTGACCATCCTGAGCTTTATTACGAACTGGTCGATTATATCCTGAGCTTCCTGTTCAGTCAAAGATCCATTTTCTATATCCCTCTCCATGTATATATCTATAAATGTGCTTACCCTTCCAAGGGACATAGC
>Ga0209373_10004305_pt1 | contig 12358 bp, 12 predicted proteins | sample Higcelweek5metaG_FD_187173 | JGI IMG/M metagenome (GOLD analysis project Ga0209373, IMG submission 187173) | Freshwater pond sediment microbial communities from the University of Edinburgh, under environmental carbon perturbations - High... | ecosystem: Environmental > Aquatic > Freshwater >... | reverse complement strand
AGCAGGCACAACAGCAGAACAACCGGAATAAATGTTTTTTTAAGCATAAAAAATTGATTTTTGTAGGGCGAAGATACAAAATTAGAGTTGAAACTAATTTATACCTTAGTCTTTTTTATATCAAAAATAATGTGGATGTTACAAATTAGTTCATTGTTGTGCTTTTGTTGCATCCCATTTTCTACTTTTTTGTTTTGCTAAAAACTCAATATTTATTTATATTCAAAATTGAAGTTCTGTATTTGTTTTGAACCTAATTTACATCAAAGTGTTATTAACATAAATTCTTTGTCCGAAAAATTAAAACAGTATCCCGCTGCCGTTTTAATTTGAAAATTCGAGAATTTGAAGATTCGAAGCGACAGAGTTTTACGATTTCTGATATGTCATTTTTTACTTAACTCAACATTATAATCAGATTTTTTTTGTTAATTGTAGTTCTATGATTAAAGTGAATTAAACCCCGTATTTTCTTATGAAGTTTAAAATTTTATCCTTTTTGATTCTATTTTTTGTTTTAGCAAGTGCACAAACAAATATTAACGCCCAATCTGTATATAAATCGCAGATTTACACTGCTTACATCAATGGCGATATGAATAAATGGGCTGCTATTATTCAGGTTTTCGAAAAAGAATCGCCTTCGACGATTGAACGTAAGCTGGAGCTTGTAAGCTATTATTATGGTTATATCGGCTATTTGATTGGAGCAAAAAAGAATGAAACAGCTCAAAAGTTTATTGTGAAAGGGGAAAAGCTGATTGCCGATGTGATAAAAATGTCGCCCAATAATGCAACTGCCTACGCATTTAAGGGTTCATTTCTTGGCTTTCGCATTGGAATGAGCAAGTTTAAAGCACTTTCGCTGGGACAGGAGAGCATAGAGAGTATTGAAAAAGCCTACAAACTCGATCCTCAGAACATCCAGGTAGTTGTAGACAGGGCAAATGCTTTGTACCATACTCCACGGCTTTTTGGTGGCGATAAGAAAGAAGCTTTAAGACTGTTTCAGGAGGGTGTGAGCCTTATCGAAACAACTAAATCGGCTAAAAACAATTGGTTTTATCTTAATTTGCTAACTATTATTGCGCAAGCTTATGAAAGTACCGACCAAAACAAGCAGGCTGCCCTTGTTTATGAAAAAATTCTTAGATTAGAGCCTGATTTTAAATGGGTTAAAAACGAACTCTTTCCTGCTCTTCGGAAGAGAATGTAAGCAAGTATTTATTTTAAGCCTGAATAAATATATAATAATTCTTAAATATTTGTCTCATATAATATCGCGTGCGATATAAAAACGTATTTTTGTATCGCAAACGATATAAAATGATTTTTAGTAAGAAATAAATTAAAACAAATAGCAAATATTATGGTACAGAATTTTTATGATTTTAAAGCTGCGAGCTTACAGGGAAAAGAAAAAAACATGGAGGAGTACAAAGGAAAAGTTGTAGTTGTAGTGAACACAGCGAGCAAATGCGGACTGACACCACAATACGAAGGGCTTGAGAAATTGTACAAAGAATACAAAGATAAAGGATTAGTAGTGTTGGGATTTCCTTGCAACCAGTTTGGTGGGCAGGAACCTGGAGGCGAAAAGGAAATTTCGGAAGGATGTCTGATCAATTACGGAGTTTCATTTCCGATGTTCTCAAAAATTGATGTCAATGGCGAGAATGCACATCCGATTTATAAATACCTGAAAAATGAACTGAAGGGATTTCCGGGCAGCGAAATCAAATGGAATTTCGGTAAATTTATGCTCGATCGGAACGGAAAACCATACAAACGTTTCTCTCCGTTTACAAAACCAGAGAAATTGCGCAAAGACATTGAAAAACTATTAGCAAAATAAAAAAAGCGAACATAGCTACAGAATAGCATAAACCATTCTGTTCTGTATATTGTTATCTTTGAAGTTAAAAACGAATAAATGGAATACGAACAACTTAAACTCGAAAACCAACTTTGCTTTCCGTTTTATGCGGTTTCCCGATTGATAATCAGAGCTTATCAGGAAGATCTTGACAGGCTGGGAATTACTTATCCTCAATACCTTGTGTTGATGGTGCTTTGGGAAAAAGATGGCATTTCGGTAAACGAAATAACAGAGAAGCTTATTTTGAACACCAATACAGTAACTCCGCTGCTCAAAAGAATGGAAGCGATGCAATTAATTACGCGTACTCCTTCCAAAGTGGACCAGCGCAAGATTATAATTCAGCTTACAAGTCAGGGTTGGGCCATGCGCGAAAGTGCAGCCGAAATTCCTTTAAAATTAATGAATAAGCTGAATTTGGAGGTGTCGGATGTACAAATTGCTGAAGCACTGAATCTGAAAAATAAACTTTACGAATTAATAAAAGTACTCGATAAATCCTCTAATTAAATGTGTATGAAGAATAAATTATTTCTCTTTGCAATTTTGTTGTTTAGTGTAGCCGCTTTACAGGCTCAGACCAACCAGGAGTTTTATAATATTGAAGTAAAAAACATCAAAGGAAAAGATGTAAAACTGCAGGATTATAAAAATAAAGTGATTTTAGTTGTCAATACGGCAAGTAAATGTGGATTAACACCTCAGTACGAGGGTTTGGAAAGTCTTTATAATCAGTATAAAGAAGATGGATTTGTGGTGTTGGGTTTTCCCTGTAATCAATTTATGGGTCAGGAACCGGGCACGGCAGAGGAAATTGAGAAATTTTGTACAACGAAGTACAATATTACATTTCCGTTGTTCGAAAAACTGAAAGTAAACGGAGATGATGCTCACCCCTTGTACCAATATCTGAAATCGGCTTTACCCCTTGATGGTAAAAATGATATCCGATGGAATTTTGAGAAATTTCTTATCGGTAAAGATGGTAAACCAGTGAAAAGATATTCTCCAAAGACGAAACCTGCAGAGATTGCCGCTGATATTGAAGCATTGCTGAAATAGCAAAATATAGTTTTTGAACATAAAAAAGGCTTTTTTCACAAGAAAAGCCTTTTTTGTTTGTGTATTAACGAATAATAACACTATTTTTGCTTCTAATTACAAAACTGCAACTATGCAGGGTAAAAATTAATCCTTTAAAATCGATATTTTATGAAAAGATCAAGAATGTTATTTTTGTTTTTGCCTTTATTGGCATTCGCATCATGTTCGGAAGGAAATAATCCGGAAAAGGTAGCTGAAAAGTTTAATAAAGCACTTTACACTGCCGATTTTGAGGGTGCGAAAGCACTTTGTACCGACGAAAGTAAGCAAGCGGTGGATTTCGTGACTGCATTTGCTTCACAGAAAGTGGATGAAATGAAAAAAGCAAATGTCAAATTTGAAGTGACCAATGTAACCCTTGCTGAAGATGGAAATTCGGCGGTCGTAGAGGCTGTAGTACTTGGCAGCATCGACCTTGAAAAAGGAGGTGTGAAAGATTCTGTTGATACAAAAACCAATTTGGTGAAGATTCAGGATAAGTGGTTGGTAGATTTCAGATTAAAATAGGCGGAGGACTGATTTGTATTGGCCTGTTGTTTTTGTCGGCGCGTTGCAGTTCGCCTACTCAAACAGCAGGCGCTCATATGTATTCAACCGACTCGTTGCAAAGCGGTGACATTATTCTTCGCAGAAGTTACGGACTTATCAGCGACATTATTGTTATGAACCTGAATGATACGCTTGATGTTTCGCATTGTGGCATAATAATAAAAGAACCTGACAACGGCTACAAAGTGATTCATGCTCTTTCAAAAAAAGTGTCTGACGTTGATGGGGTGCAGATTTGTGGACTCGAACAATTTATGGCCGACAGTAAAATTGAAACTGTCAGGGTGTTTCGGTTTCGGAGCGATACGCAGGGCAAAATTGCAGTGCAGGCATTGAGGTATTTGAAACAAAAAACGCCTTTCGATGAAACTTTTGATGCTACTGATTCTACTGCGTTTTATTGCTCTGAATTGCCGGTTCAGAGCATTCGGAATGCCTATAAGGTTGATGTGAGTTATGGGGCAAAAAAGCTAAAATTTTCTGTTTTTCTTCAACCTGATTTTTTCAGAGAGATTCCATTTGTGAGTAATCACTTATCTGAATAAAGGCAAACTCACTTTTACACCGATACTTTCGTATTTTAATCCCTCAAATCCGGCAAAAACACCTATTCTTCCCAACATACCAACTCCAACGGAGTAACCTGTTTCGATATAAGTTCGGGGATGTTCGTCGTTCCAAAGCATATGTAAATGCAGGGATTCATTGAACTGTTTTGGCTGCAAAAAGCCAATGCGTTTAAGCAACAGATAATCAGAATTCCAATTCAGGTGTGTTTCAAACCAACTACTTGTGCTGAAAGAATAATTCCCGAGTAACTGAAATGTATCATCAAATGACTGACTGGTGACTGTTAAAGGGCTGGTGACAAAATATTTATAATCAGGTGCGAAAACTTTCTGTTTCGACAGAAATGTTCCTGCAATTACTTTGTAATTAAAATGATCGAACTCCGAAAGTTTTAAACTTTGATTAATATTGAATTGTACAATACTGAAAGAGGATTGTTCAGATGAGTTCGTTAATGAAAATGCTTTTTTTATACCCAAACCAAAGCTAGGATAGTCAGAACTGATGTATTGTTTTTTACGTCCAACTAATTTGTATTTGTAAAAAGGTGTATACTGAAGATACAACCATCCAGTGGATGCTGAGTGGGCAGGGAAAGAATTCAGATAGGCTGCATCTGGGTAATTGGGCTGTGGCTTGTTGCCGAAAAAATGCATTTCAGCCAAATTGTTTAGTAGATGACGTTTCTCGTAGGAAGCACCGCCATTTAAAACTAAACCATTGGCAATGTCGATGCTATTCTCGGCTTTGATGTATTGTTTTTGATAAAACCGAATTACATTATCGCCAAAAAACAGCGAAGAGACTGCATTTAAAAATCGGGAAGTTCCTTGCTTGTCCTGTACATCGGCGCTTATATTTCCAAACGAAAGACTAAATCTCCCGTTCGAGGCGGGTGCATAATCGTAGCTTGAATTCATTTCCCAAACCGGAGTTTTCCTTGCTGTCGTGTAGTAGACGGAAGGACTGATTGTCAGTTTGGTGGCTTTTTTTGTGTTTACGGTTAGGGATAATTTTTGTCCTAACCACCAGCCATCCGCAAAATTATATTCTTTGAGTACGCCTTTTAGTAGTCCATCGTAATATAAATTTACTTTTTCGCTCAGTTTTATATTTCCTCCGAGCAGCCATGATGTTGATTTATTGGAGGTCGAGAAACTTACTTCTATCGAGTTCGAAGTTGTTTTTACCGACTTAGGTGTCGACAACGAATCTTTCAAAAGAAAACTTGCAGCCTCTTCTTTTTGTAAAGGAACTTTGCGGATATTCTCCCAGAAAATAGAATCTCTGAGTTCAGCAAATGAATCAACTTCAACTGTAACTGGTTGTATTTCTTTTATTTCAAGCGATTCGCGCTGTTCTTTTACTTCGGCAGGTTCAGAAATACTATTTAAAAGTTTTGATAACTGAATTGCATCTTTTGTTGTGAGTTTATCTTTGGATGTGATATTTTCAATTTTTTGTTTTACTTTTAGATCGTTTTTTGAGGATCGGTTTATGTGCTTTTCAGGCTGCTTCTCAACAACATTTTTTATCGACTCGTTCAATTTTATATTTCCATACTTCACCGACGAATAGAAGCTTGCGTGCCCTTTTACTCCCATTGTACCTATGGTCGATTTCATTTGGTAGGTAATGGGCAGAAATACAGTGGGTCGTACTTCCTGGTAGTTGATAATATATCGCGTGATAGTTCCCATCTCGTCGGCGGTTAAATCTGCCTCCGAAACGCACCAGATATCTTCGGGTATATAGATAAATCCCGAAAATAACTTATCGTTTTTGAATTTAGGAATAATTCTGATTTTGTTTACCTGATATTTTCCACTCGCATAAATATCTTCGAGTTTAAAATCGTAATACTTAAAAGCCTGAGGCGATAATGGTGAGATATAGCCCATGAAATCAGCTTGATATATGCTCGATGTGGAGGTGCGCAATCCTCCTTTGGGCGTCATTTCTTTAGGAATGGAACTCTTGAAAGCGACGACTTTCTGTGTGTATTTTTCCGGTGATCGGAAAGTTACTTCGCTTTGCGATTCGAGCACCAATAGTTTGCCGATAAGAGATTTTAGTTGCTGATCTTTGATCATCATTTTCATTACTGCCGGAATGCTTTCTATTTTTGCACTTCCTTTCATGTAATTTGTTGCTTCGTAGCTCGATAGTTGGTAGAGATGAAATGGTGCCCGGGCAATACTGTGTCGGATTACTCTGTAGGCAGGGTCTTCTTTTGATGGTTTTACAAGCAATTCGTTTAAAACTACAGGTTTTTCGGTCAGGGTAATTTCTATAGTTGTAATTTCGGAAGCAATATTGATTTTTCGTACTTCAGGTTCATAGCCAATGGAACGAAATTCGAAAGTGTAAGTACCTGAGTTAAGTTTGGTTTGAAATTTACCATTTTCATCGGCCACCATGCCTGATGTAAGTTCCTGTATATAAATGGTCGAGTAGGGGATGGCCTGACCGGAAGTAGTAGTTATCGTTCCTTTAAGCGTTTGTGCGTTTGCGAAACAATGAAATAAAACAAAAGCCAACAGCAATAAAATTTTTTGCATATGTGTATGAGTTTTCGTTGTATGCAACAAATGTATTTATTTTTTGTTAGATTGTTTGTTTTATGTTGATTACAGACTTTGGTTTTAACTTAATTTAAATTGACTTATATGTTGATATGCATTTTAGAATCAAGTATTTGTGAATTTTCACACACTTTATGATTCTGACGAAAAACTAAATAAGGCTTGATTGCTCAAGCCTTATTTAGTTGAAGATTCTAAAATGAATTTTATTTGTTACTGATGTAATTCACCACCCATTCGCCTACTTCAGAGGTTGAATAGGCTTTTCCGTTATTGGCAATGTCCTCGGTAACTATGTTGGCATCCATGCTGGCTGCCACAGCTTCGCGAATCAAAGCGCCCTCTTCCATCATGCCGAATGCATATTCGAACATCAATGCTGCAGAAAGAATTGTGGCTAAAGGATTGGCAATATTTTTACCGGCAGCCTGAGGATAGGAGCCGTGGATAGGTTCGAAAACCGAAGTGTGAATACCCACCGAAGCCGAAGGAAGCATTCCCAGTGAACCTGTAATCACAGAAGCCTCGTCGGTCAGAATATCGCCGAAAAGGTTCTCGGTTACAAGTACATCGAAACTTTTTGGCCATTGGATAATGCGCATGGCGGCATTGTCGACAAACATAAATTCTGTTTCTATTTCAGGATATTGTGGGGCAATTTCCTGACCAATTTGTCGCCATAATCGTGAAGTTGCCAACACATTGGCTTTATCCACAATTGTTACTTTTTTGTTGCGCTGTCCGGCGTATTTGTAAGCCAGGTGCAGAATGCGTTCCACTTCCTCTCGGGTGTAAATGCATGTGTCGTAGGCTGTATTGCCATCTTCGGCGCGACCTTGTGGACGTCCGAAATACATTCCTCCTGTCAATTCACGGATACACATAAAATCAGCGCCCTCCACCAAATCGGCGCGAAGCGGTGATTTATGAATGAGCGAAGGAAAAGTGGTCACCGGACGAATGTTGGCATACAAACCAAGGTCTTTGCGCATTTTCAACAATCCCTGTTCGGGGCGTACTTTGGCGGATGGGTTGTTGTCGTATTTCGGGTCGCCGATAGCACCGAAAAGTACAGCATCCGATTTCATACAAAGTTCGTGTGTGGCTTTAGGGTAAGGTTCGCCAACAGCATCGATGGCGCAGGCACCAACTATAGCTGTTTCGTACGTTAATTCATGACCAAATTTGGCACAAATGGCTTTTGTTACATTTAAAGCCTGTTCTACTATTTCGGGACCGATGCCGTCTCCCGGCAATACTGCAATGTTAAGTTTTTTTATTGCTGACATATACTAATTTTCTGTTTATAAAGCGTGTATAAATAATTTAGGGTAAATGCGAATAATTGATAACAGGGATATTTCCGGATTCGAGGATATTCAGCATTTTCATTGTAGCTTTGATGGCTGCCACTGTCTGGTCGCCATGTAAGCCGCGTGTTTTAAATGTTTTGCCTTCGAATCTCCAGGTGATAATCGTTTGTACAATGGCATCGGTTTGTCCTCCGGGAGGAATTACCACCACGTAATCCAGTAGCTCGGGTGTTGGTTTATCAAGACTTTTATAAATTTTCCACATGGCTTTCGAAATGGCATTGTACTGCCCGTCGCCCGAAGCTGATTGTTCGTAGATGTCACCGTTGATCTGCATTTTTACAGATGCCATTGGGCGCAGACCGTAAGTGAGTGAAAGTGAATAGTTCAACAATTTGATAAGTTGATCTTCCTGAGAGCTGTTCAGTACATCCGAAACAATGTAGGGTAATTCTTCAAGCGAAACCAGTTCTTTTCTGTCGCCAAGTTCAATGACGCGTTGAGTTACTTTCTGCATCATTTCGTCGTCGAGTTCGATACCGAGTTGTTGCAGGTTTTTCAGGATATTGGCTTTGCCTGATGTTTTACCTAGTGCATACTGACGCAAGCGACCAAATCTTTCAGGTAGTAAATCGTTGAAATACAGATTTTTTTTATTGTCGCCATCGGCATGAACGCCGGCTACCTGTGTGAATACATTGTCGCCGATCACCGGTTTATTGGCAGGAATACGAATGCCCGAATAGGTCTCGACCACTTTACTTACTGAATTTACTTTTTCTTCTTTCAGGTTGGTTGTCACCTTTGCATGGTCGTGCAAAACAGCGAGGACACTTGTCAATGGAGCATTTCCAGCGCGTTCTCCCAATCCGTTCACAGTGACGTGGACGCCTTTAATACCGGCTTTTACTGCTTCAAACACGTTGGCAACAGCCAGATCGTAATCGTTATGTGCATGAAAATCGAAATGAAGGTCGGGATAACGAGCTATCATTTTTTCGCAAAACAAACGGGTTTCGTCAGGATTGAGAATTCCCAAAGTGTCGGGAAGCATGAAGCGTTTAATATTTTCGTTTTTCAATGCATCCACCATGAAAAAAACATAATCTTCCGAATCGCGCATTCCATTCGACCAGTCTTCGAGGTAGACATTTACAGCAATGCCCATATCGCGGGCATTTGCCAATACCTTCTTTATATCGGCAATATGTTCCTCCGGTGTTTTCTTTAGCTGATAGCTGCAATGTTTGAGCGAGCCTTTACAAAGCAGATTTAAAACTTCGCAACCGGCATTCCTTATCCAGTCGAGTGAGCTGCGTCCATCTACAAATCCAAGCACTTCTACTTTGTGTATATGCCCATTTTTACGGGCCCATTCGGCTACACGTTTTACCGAATTATATTCTCCTTCTGAAACTCTGGCTGAGGCAATTTCAATTCGGTCGACACATAATTCTTCGAGCAAAAGCCTTGCTATACTAAGCTTTTCCTGAGCTGCAAACGCAACACCCGATGTTTGTTCACCATCGCGAAGCGTGGTATCCATTATTTCTATCATAATCCTAATCCTAATATGCCAATGTGAATAATTTGTCAATATGCCAATGTGCACCGATAGCTATCGGGAGTGTCAATATGCCTATGTGAATAATTTAAAAATTATTGGCACATTGGCATATTGATGTATTGGCACATTATCTTGTCTTTTCGTACGATTCAATCATATCTTTTTTGCTCAAAAGATAATCAATGTCATCCAGGCCGTTCAGTAAACATTCTTTTTTGTATGGATTGATAAAGAACGATTCGGACTTTCCGGTTGCATTGTTAGTGATTTGTTGATTTTCAAGATCAATAGTCAACGTAGTTTTCGGATCGGTGTTGACAGATGAAAAAATATCTGCCAGAAACTCCGCGCTTACAACTACAGGAAGCACACCATTGTTCAGCGCGTTGTTCTGGAAAATGTCAGCAAAAAAGCTCGATACTACCACTTTAAACCCATAACCATCAATGGCCCATGCAGCGTGTTCGCGGCTCGAACCGGAACCGAAATTTTTTCCGGCCACCAGGATGGATCCGCTGTACAGCGCGTTGTTTAGTACGAAGTCGGCTTTTGGGCTTCCATCTTTATTGTATCGCCAATCGGCAAATAGATTATTTCCGAAACCATTTTTGTCGGTCGCTTTCAAAAAGCGGGCAGGTATAATCTGATCAGTGTCCACATTCTCAATAGGAAGTGGAACTACTGTTGAGGTAAGTTTATTGAATTTTTCCATATTCTTAATATGCCAATGAGAAAATATGCCAATGTGCCAATTCGTTGTAGCTGAGGCTTATTTGCTTTTTGACGTGTTTATTATACTATTAATAATTTTCTGTATTTCTTTTATCTCTTCTAATAACGACTCTTCGAAAGGGTAATTCTCAGAGTATTTGCACAAGAGCAGCCAATATTCAGTTTCATCAGCTTCTTTAGCAGCTATTTTAAATTTATGAATAAAATCGGCCTTACTTTCACAGTTTTGAGCTTCCCTTACATTTGCACCAACGGATGTTCCACTTTTTAAAAGTTGATTAGAGATAACATATTTTCGTAGTTCTTCTAATTTCTCTGTATAAGCCACAATTTTTAGAGCAAAAGCAAAAGACAAATCTACAATTCTGTTTCCTGTTTTTGGTAAATCCATTATAAATTTAAATATTAAATTTCTTACATTATCACATTATCTTATTGGCACATTGGCATATTAGTATCTCGGATCTGTTATTTTTCCGGTTACGGCAGCAGCAGCGGCTACAAGTGGGCCAGCCAAAATGGTGCGTGCTCCGGGTCCCTGACGGCCTTCGAAGTTTCGGTTGGATGTGGAAACTGCGTATTTTCCGGCAGGAACTTTGTCGTCGTTCATGGCCAGACAGGCTGAACAGCCGGGTTGGCGTAGTTTGAATCCTGCTTCGGTCAGAACATCTAACAGCCCCTCCTCGCGAATTTGTTTTTCTACCATCCAGCTTCCCGGGACGAGCCATGCCGTTACATTGTCAGCTTTTTTCTTGCCTTTTACATAATTGGCAAAAATACGGAAATCTTCAATTCGCCCGTTGGTGCAACTTCCGAGGAATACATAGTCGATAGATTTGCCTTCGAGTTTTTCGCCCGGAGCAAAACCCATATAGTCGAGTGATTTCTGGAAAGAAATACGTCCGGCTTCGTCGATATTCTCCAAAGTTGGAATGCTCTCTTTGATTCCCATTCCCATTCCCGGATTTGTTCCGTAGGTAATCATTGGCTGAATATCAGCAGCATTGAATGTGAGCTCTTTGTCAAATTTAGCACCTTCGTCGGTTTTCAGTGTTTTCCAGTAAGTCAGTTTTTTATCCCATTCTTCGCCTTTAGGAGCAAACTCACGCCCCTTTACATAATCGAAAGTTGTTTGGTCAGGGGCAATTAGCCCGCCGCGTGCTCCCATTTCGATAGAGAGGTTACAAACGGTCATGCGTTCTTCCATGCTCATGTTCCGAATGGCTTCGCCTGCATATTCCACAAAATAACCAGTGGCACCGCCGGTGGTGAGTTTCGAAATCATGTAAAGTGCCAAGTCTTTAGCAGTCACTCCTTTGCCGAACTTTCCGTTGAATGTAATGCGCATTGTTTTCGGGCGGGTTTGAAGGATACATTGTGTAGCCAATACCATTTCCACTTCGCTGGTGCCGATGCCAAAAGCAATGGTTCCAAAAGCGCCATGAGTAGATGTATGGCTATCGCCACAAACAATTGTCATTCCCGGTTGAGTAAATCCGTTTTCGGGACCGATGATGTGAACCACACCGTTTTTTTGATGTCCGAGCGGATAAAATACAGGCATATTGAAATCGACAGCATTTTTTGCAAAAGTATCGAGCTGATGGCGCGAAACGGGATCTTTTACAGGTTGATCCTGATCGATTGTCGGGGTATTGTGGTCGGCTGTCATTGTCGTTTGTTCCGGTCTGAATACCTTTAGTCCGCGTGCACGAAGTCCGTTGAAAGCCTGAGGACTTGTTACTTCGTGGCAGAAATGACGATCAATATACAACTGCGTCGGTCCGTTTTCGACTGTTGATACGACATGCGCATCCCAGATTTTGTCAAATAATGTTTTGCTCATATTTTTTGTGTAATGAATTCTTTGTTTGATCTGTTAACTGGTTTTATTGAATGATAAAACCATAATTTTAAATGATTTGTTCAGAATGTTGATGCTTATTGTTTATTTCACAAATTTATTAATTGCATTGATATAAGCTTCTACAGAGGCAGCCACTATATCGGTATTGGCTCCAAAACCATAATAAACCGATCCATCATGTTCCACTTGCAT
>Ga0209373_10004302_pt1 | contig 12362 bp, 11 predicted proteins | sample Higcelweek5metaG_FD_187173 | JGI IMG/M metagenome (GOLD analysis project Ga0209373, IMG submission 187173) | Freshwater pond sediment microbial communities from the University of Edinburgh, under environmental carbon perturbations - High... | ecosystem: Environmental > Aquatic > Freshwater >... | reverse complement strand
GCGCGCCGCCGCCAACGGCAGCGGGTCCATCCCCCCCAGCGCGACCCGGATGGACGGAAAGGCCGAACCCCAGCTGACCACCGTCACCAGAACGGCAAGGGCGGGCAGAAAGCGGGAACGGGGCAGGGGCGTGGTGACGACCGTCATGGGGCGATTTCCGTTGGGGGAGGCGATAAGGCGTTGATCCTGCCTGATCGCGGGTTGTTGACATAGCGTACTGATGGCGGCACACCTGTACGCATGACGCACAGCTTATCCCTGCCGCCGCTGGACAGCCTGACCGCCGTTCTGGCGGCTGGCCGCACCGGTTCTTTCTCCGCCGCCGCCCAGGAACTAGGCGTCACCCATGCCGCCATCAGCCGCCGGGTACAGGCGGCGGAGAGCTGGCTGGGTGTCGCCCTGTTTGAACGGCATGGGCGCGGGGTGCGCACCACGCCCGATGGTGAACGCTTCATCGCGCGGGTAAGCGAGGCATTCACCATGATCGCCCGCTCCGGCGACCAATGGCGTCAGCGGCGGGGGACGGAGATTGTGCGCCTGTCCATCCTGCCGGCCTTTGCCAAGCTCTGGCTGTTCCAGATGCTGGGCAAGTTGCAGGATGCACATCTGCGCTTCGACCTGCTGGTCGAACACCGGCTGGCCGACCTGGACAAGGGGGAGGTCGATATCGCCGTCCGCTGTGGCAATGGCCAATGGACGGGGTTCAACAGCACGCCCCTGTTCCAGGAAATGGTCTATCCCGTCGCCGCACCGTCGCTGGCCGCCCGCCTGGGTCCCACCCCCGCCGTCGCTGCCATCATGGCCGAAACCCTGGTCCATGACAGCACCGTCACCTCCTGGCGGGCCTGGCTGGCCGCAAAGGGTGTCGCCTACAGCAAGCCACGGCCCCAGGATATCCGGTTTGAGGATTACGACACCGTGCTGGCGGCGCTGGAGGCGGGGATGGGGATCGGCATGCTGCGCTCCCCCCTGGGCGACGCCTGGGTGGCCGATGGCCGACTGGTGCCGGTCAGTTCGCTTTGGGTCCCCAACCCCTATCTCTACCATCTGGTCACCCGCACCGGCACCCCGCGCCCTGCCGTGGCGGAGGCGCGGGACCGCATGCTGGCGCTGGCGGCAGAATTCAGGCCGACGCCCCCGCCATCAGGGCGTTGATCTGGCCATAGGGCATGGGGTCTGCGCAGATCGGGTCGGACACGCCATCCGTCAGGAAGGCCCCACCGATGGCCGCCACCCGGCCCCACAGATATTCCGGCAGGGCCGACCCCGCCGACAGCCGCTTCACACCCAGTTCGCCCAGTTCCGCCGCCGGCAACAGGCCCGGGCGCGCCATCGCATTCAGCGGTACTTTAATATTGTCCGCAATGTATTTGATTTCATTCGGATCGGTCACGCCCGCTGGGAACAGGCCAGAGGCCCCGGCAGCTGTATACAGCTGCCCACGACGCACCACTTCTGCCGCGCGTTCACCCGCCGGGGCCAGCCCTCGCAGATAGACATCGGTACGGGCATTGATGAACAGGCCCGGCCCCACGGCGGCACGGATGGCCTTGATCTTGGCGGCCAGAAGGTCGGGTGTGCCCGCTCCATCCTCGATATTCACGCCGACCACACCCGTCTCCACAATCTGTCGGGCCAGATCGGCGACGGCAGCGGGATCGTCGCTATAGCCGGCTTCCATATCGATGCTGACGGGCAGGTCGGGCACGGCGCGCACGATAGTGGCGGCGGCATGCAGCAACAGGTCCACCGGCAGCTTGTTGCCATCGGCCACGCCCAGCGCCCAGGCCAGACCGGCACTGGTGGTGGCGATGGCCTGGGCACCCAGATTGCGCATCATGCGCGCACTGCCGCCATCCCAGACATTGCACAGGATCAGCGGGCTGTCGCCCCGGTGCAGGGCGTCAAAAATCTCAAATTTCGTCTTGGTCATGATGCCTTTTCCAGGGAAAGCGGGAAGTCGGGAAGGTTCAGGTGGCGGCAGGCATAGGCACCCCAGGGGTGCCATCGTCGTTCACCTTCATAAATCGGAACCGGTCCGTCCCAGGGGGCCGGTACGCGCCGTCCGGGTCGGTCCGCCACCAACGGGGCCAGGGCGGGGTCCTGGGCCAGATGGGCATTGATGGTCGCCATATCCGCCGACAGGTCGAACCGCCGCCGCAGCCGGGCTGCGATGCCCGACAGGGACCGGATATCGCCGGTACGGATCACAGCCTTCAGGGCGTCCTGGCCGGGCAGGGCGGTCACCGTGACATCGCCGTCGGGCAGATGCCGACACCAGACCCCGTCCGCCACCCGCTCCGCCGGATCGGCCTGTGCGGCGATGGCGGACAGAAGGTCGGGCCAGTCCAGGGGCGGGCGGTAGCGCAGGCGCAGGATCACCCCATCCTGCGCCACACTGCCCTCCGCCCGGTCGGACGCAAGGGCCTGTCGGCGCAGTTCACGCGGGGGCCGGCCATAGAGCGACTGGAAGGTCTCGTTGAAGCGTCTGATGCTGCCAAAGCCGGATGCCAGCGCCACCTCCGCCATGGGCAGGGCCGTCTCATGCAGCAGCTGTTTGGCGAACAGCACGCGCCGCGTCTGCGCCACCGCGATGGGGCTGGCCCCCAGATGCTGCTTGAACAGGCGGCGCAACTGCCGTTCTCCCACGCCCAGCCGTCCGGCCAGGGCATCGACACTGGCCTCCTCCCCGTCCAACGCCCCCTCGGCGATCAGGGTCAGCCCGCGGGAGACCGTGTTGGAGGTGCCGCGCCAGACGGCAAGGTCCGGTGCGGCTTCGGGCCGGCAGCGCAGGCAGGGCCGGAACCCTGCCTCCTGCGCGGCGGCCGCCGTCGGATAGAAGCGGCAATTCTCTGCCTTGGGCGTGCGCGCCGGGCAGATGGGGCGGCAGTAGATGCCGGTGGTCAGCACCGCCGTGAAGAAACGCCCGTCAAAGCGGGCGTCCCTGGTTTCAACAGCGCGGTAGCAGGCGGTGGGGTCGAGCGTTTCCATGTCCCGATCCTGCCACGGGCCGCCCGTCACGGCTCGCGGTTTTCGGACATGGACGGCGGGGCCACACCCCCGCCGCTTACGGGAAGCGGCAGACCTCGCCCGTCACCTCAACGAAGGACCGGGCACCAGCGCCAACCGTCAGGCGCACTTCCTTATCGCTGGAAATGACATTGTGGGTCAGGGGCAGGACGCCATTGACCTCGTCCACCTTGCCAGTGGCGTCGGTAAAACGGATCTTCACGGGCTTGGTGGGGTCGTACCAGGCTTCCGGGTTGCCGCCATCATTGCGGGCCGGCACGCCCTCGCCCGTTACGATGATGGCGCCGTCGGCAAAGGCCACCTGGGTGTTCGATCCCTTATAGATCGGGGTCGGCAAGACGAATCGCTTGGTGTCGGGCAGTGCGCAGGAACGCGGGTTGCTGGTCTGGTCAATGACAAAGACCATGCGTTCGGGGTTCACCCCCTCCGCCAGCTTGCGGGCCACCAGTTCGGTGATTTTGGCCAGTTCACCGCCCGGCACCTCGCGCTGCAGGCGGATTTCCAACTCGTTGGCGCGGATTTCCTGGGTCTGGGCAATCTGCTGCAATTGCTGGGCGCGGCGTTCGGCCTTTTCCTTGGCCGCCGTCATATTCACCAGCTCCTCCTGGATGGAGCCTTCGCGCGATTTCAGCTGCTCAACGCCGACGAGGTATGAGAAACCCGCCACCCCGCCCAGCAGGACCAGCACAAGAGCAACCTGGCCCAGACGGCCCCAGATGCGACGGCGGTAGCGGCGGCGATGATCGTAGAGGCCGTAGCTCATCTCTTCCCAGGCAAATCAACAGGATGGGTCGGGCCCGCCCGATAGACGGTCGCCCGACCCTAACCCAGCCGGTAAGACAATTACAAGAGGCCGGAAATGCAGCCGTCAGCCTTTGGGCAGCGCCTTCTCAATGGCAGTTGCCAGCTCCGGCGAATCCGGTGCCACCTTGGAGCCGTAGGCGTCGATCAGCTTGCCATCGGTGCCGATCAGGTACTTGTGGAAATTCCACTTCGGCTCGCCCTTCTGTTCGGCCAGCCACTTGTACATCGGGTGGGCATTGGGTCCCTTCACCGGTTCCTTCGTGGTCATCGGGAAGTCGATGGCGAAGTTGACCTCGCAGAATTCCTTGATTTCCTTGGCGCTGCCCGGCTCCTGCCCGCCGAAATCATTCGACGGCACGCCCAGCACGACCAGACCCTTGTCCTTATACTTCTCCCACAGCGCCTGCAGGCCCTTATACTGGGGCGTGTAGCCGCACATGGAGGCGGTATTGACCACCAGCACGGTCTTGCCGCGATAGGCGTCAAATTTCAGCGGGCTGCCTTCGATGGCGGTGAAGCCGAAATCATAGGCGTTGGCCGCCTGCGCGGTACCGGTCATGCCCATCACCCCCATCATCGCCAGACCACCGGCCAGCGCCAGTATAGCCCGCCGGCCCAGGGTCGTTACCTTGTCACCCATGATGCACCTGCAAAAGGAACGTTCAGGGTGACAATGTAGTACGGGCAGGCCATCCGTCCAGGGTCATCACAGCCGGGTGGCGACTTGGGCGGCATTGCCGTTGCGTTCCAGACAGCGTTCCAGCGCATCGGCGCGCGCCTGTTCTGCTCCCTTGGCCGGCATGGAGGCCTGGATATAGGCGGCGCAATTGGCAAAATGCGGATGTTCGTCGGCCACGGCCAGCGGCGGACTGACGGCCTGCGGACCGCCACAGGCGGCCAGCAGGAAAATCGGGATCAGAACCAGGATCAAGCGGCCCATCGCCGCCTCCTTTGTTGCGGTGCAAAAGCAGGCGCAGGATCGGTGATCCCTGCTTGCCGGAAAGTGATCCACCGCACATGCTGCATCGCATGGCTGTTAGCGGAGGCCCCTGTGATGACCGACACGGCACCCCCCAACCTGCTCCTGTCCACCGACAGCCGGCTGGTGATTATCGATGTGCAGGATCGGCTTCTGGCCGCCATCGACGGCGCCGACGCGGTGGTCGCCAATTGCGTAAAGCTGGTGACCGCGGCCAACCACCTGGGCATCCCCGTGGCGGCCACCGAACAGAATCCCGCCGGCATCGGCCCCACGACCTCGGCGCTCGCCGCCCTGATCCATCGCAGCTTCGGCAAGTCGCACTTTTCTGCCGCGCGGCAGGCCGATTTCCTGGCCTGGGCCGCCGCGGGGGGTACGGTGCTGCTGGCGGGGACGGAGACGCATGTCTGCGTGCTGCAAACGGCCCTGGGGCTGAAGGCCCTTGGCCTGCGCGTCGCGGTGGTGACCGACGCCGCCGGATCTCGGCAACCCGCCAGCAAACAGGCCGCCCTCGACCGACTGCGCTTCCACGGGGTGGAACTGGTCACGGTGGAAATGGTGCTGTTCGAATGGCTGGAACGCTATGACCGACCGGAATTCAAGGAATTGCTGCGGCTGATCAAGTGAGCGTACGGTAAAATCAAACGCCAGCCGGTTTTTAACGTAGGTCAGGTCGAGCGCGACGCGCGAGCCCTGACAGGTATGGATTGAAAGCCTTTCCTGTCAGGGCGAGGCTTACGCCTCGACCTGACCTACTGTTTCATCACACCATTGCCTTCAGCGCCCGGCGATGCTTATGCAGCAGCGGTTCGGTGTAGCCGCTGGGCTGTTCCACGCCCTTGAACACAAGATCACAGGCCGCCTGAAACGCGATGGAACTGTCGAAACCCGGGGCCATGGGGCGGTAGGCAGGATCGCCCGCATTCTGCCCATCGACCACGGCGGCCATCCGCTTCATCACCGCCAGCACCTGCGCTTGCGTGCAGACCCCGTGCAGCAGCCAGTTGGCGATATGCTGGCTGGAAATGCGCAGGGTGGCGCGGTCTTCCATCAGGCCGACATTATGGATGTCGGGTACCTTGGAGCAGCCGATCCCCTGATCGACCCAGCGCACCACATAACCCAGAATACCTTGGGCATTGTTCTCCAACTCCTCATTGATCTCCGCCTCTGACCAGTTGATCCCGCGCGCCAGCGGGATGGTCAGGATGTCGCGCAGACTGGCGCGGGGGCGTGAGGACAGTTCGGCCTGCCGGGCCGCCACATCCACCTGATGATAATGCAGCGCGTGCAGGGTCGCGGCGGTGGGTGAGGGGACCCAGGCGGTGGTGGCGCCGGCCATCGGGTGGCCGACCTTGACCTTCAGCATCTCCGCCATCCGGTCCGGCATGGCCCACATGCCCTTGCCGATCTGCGCATGGGACCGGAAGCCCGTGGCCAGACCATTATCGACGTTCCAGTTCTCATAGGCGCTGATCCAGGCGGATGACTTCATGTCCGCCTTGCGGATCATGGGGCCGGCCTGCATGGAGGTGTGCATCTCGTCCCCGGTACGGTCCAGGAAGCCGGTATTGATGAAGCAGACCCGGTCCTTGGCGGCGCGGATACATTCCTTCAGATTGACCGTCGTCCGCCGCTCCTCATCCATGATGCCGATCTTCAGGGTGTGGCGGGCCAGACCCAGCACATCCTCAATCCGGTCGAACAGATGATTGGCGAAGGCAACTTCCTCCGGCCCATGCATCTTGGGCTTCACGATATAGACCGATCCGGCCCGGCTGTTGGACAGGCCACCCGTGCGGCGCAGGTCATGCAGGGCGATCAGGCTGGTGACGATGCCATCCAGAATGCCTTCCGGCACCCAGCTACCATCCTCGAATGTCACGGCATCAATGGTCATCAAATGCCCGACATTGCGGATGAACAGCAGCGAGCGACCGTGCAACGTTACGATACCGGTGCCATCAGCCGCAATGTAGGTCCGATCCGGGTTCAAGGCGCGGTCCATGCTGCGCCCGCCCTTCTCGAACGTCGCCGTCAGGTCGCCCTTCATCAGGCCCAGCCAGTTGCGATAGACGGTGACCTTGTCGGCGGCATCGACGGCGGCGATGCTGTCCTCGCAATCCATGATGGCGGTCAGGGCCGATTCCAGGACGATATCGGCCATGCCCGCCGCATCGCCCTTGCCGATGGGGTGCGAGCGGTCGATGACGATATCCAGATGCAGGCCGTTATGGGTCAGCAGGATATTGGTGGGGGCGGCGGCATCGCCATTATAGCCCTTGAACTGTGCAGCGTTGGCCAGCCCCGTGACCGACCCGTCGGCCAGCGTCACCGACAGCGCACCATCGGCAACACGGTAGCCGGTAGCATCCTTATGGCTGCCGGCGGCCAGCGGGGCGGCGCGGTCCAGCACCTCCCGCCCCTTGGCGATGACAGCGGCCCCGCGTACGGGGTCATACCCCTTCGCCCCCGGCGTGCCGACATCGCCCAGCGCGTCGGTGCCGTACAGCGCGTCATACAGGCTGCCCCAGCGGGCATTGGCCGCGTTCAGGGCGAAGCGGGTATTCATCACCGGCACCACCAGCTGCGGGCCGGACACCTGGCTCACCTCCGGGTCGGTATTGGCGGTGGTGATGGCGAAATCCGGCCCCTCTGGCACCAGATAGCCGATATCGCGCAGGAACGCCTCATAGGCTTGCGCGTCGATATCCTGTCCACGCCCGGCGATATGCCAGCCATCAATCTTGGCCTGCAACGCCTCCCGCCGGTCCAGCAGGCGCTTGTTCACGGGCGCCAGATCATTGAACAGGGCTGCGAAGCCAGACCAGAAGGCGTCCGGTTCTACGCCCGTGCCGGGCAGGGCCTCGGTTTCGATGAAGCGGTGCAGTTCGGCATCGACCTTGAGGCCGTGGACATTGACGGTGGCGGACATGGACGCGGACCTTCCCTGGCGGCGGCTGTTGTTTGTCCACCCCTATCAGCGCCCTTGCTGCCACGCAACAGAGAATGGAAGTCTTTCCACGATGCGGAAATATCGCTAGATTGTGGTCAGCAACCGCCGGAACCACCATGTCCAAAACCGCCACTGGCAGCCCCGAACGCAACAGCAATGTTCAGGTCCTGGGCCGTGCCATCGCCATCCTGAACCATCTGGCCCAGGCCGATGGCGGGGGTGCCAGCCTGACGGAGGTTGGCAATGCCGTAGGCTTGGCGGCATCCACCACCCACCGCCTACTGACCTCGCTGGAGTCGGAGCGTTATGTGCGCTTTGATGCGGAAACGAAGCTGTGGTCGGTGGGGGTGCAGGCCTTCATCATGGGCAATGGCTTCCTGCGCAGCCGCGATCTGGTCCGCCTGGCCCGCCCGCATATGCGGGTGCTGATGGAGGCCAGTGGGGAGACGGTGAACCTGGCCATTGAGGATCAGGGGACCGCCGTCTATCTATCGCAGGTCGAATGCCGGGAAATGATGCGCACCTTCGCCCGGCTGGGGGCGCGGGTGCCGATGCATTGTTCGGGCGTGGGCAAGGCGCTGCTGTCAGCACTGGACGACGCGGCGTTGGCCCGCCATCTCGACCGCCACGGTCTGGCCCGGATGACCGCGCGAACCCTCACCGATGCAAAGATACTGGGTGCCGATCTGGCTGCCGCGCGGGTCCGCGGCTATGCGATTGATGATGAGGAACATGCCGTCGGCCTGCGCTGTGTGGCGGCCCCCATCTTCAATGAACATGGCGATCCCGTGGGTGCTGTATCGCTTTCCGGCCCCATGGCGCGCATAACGGATGTGCGCATGCCTATGCTGGGCGATCTTGTGTGCCGGGCGGCCAACCGCATCATGGCGGAAATTGGCGGCAAACAAGGGGTTTGAACATGGGCATAGAATATCTGCGTCACCCCTTATACCATTCGAGATAAGGCGAAACGCTTGGGGCCATTTCTGTGCGGACAGCGTTAAGCTGTTATCGGTTCATCAAGTTCACCGTAGCGGGATTCCTTATCAATGGGGCAGCAGAAACAAATCCTGATTGTCGAGGACGAATTCCTGATCGCCATCCATGTCGCCGATATCATGGCCGACCTGGGATTTGGCGTGATCGGGCCGGTCGGCGACATCCATCAGGCTTTGGCCCTGGCCGCGGAGGGACGTCTGGATGGCGCGATCCTGGATGTGAACCTTTCGGGGCAACTGGTGTTTCCCGTGGCGGCGGCGTTGAGCGCGCATGGCGTGCCCTTCATCCTGACCAGCGGTTATGACGTGGCGGGCCTGCCCGCCGAATGGCGCAACCGCCCTGTGCTGCGCAAGCCCGTGTCGGAACGCGATCTGGCACGGCTGGCATTGTCCGTATTCCATCCGGGCGAATTGATGAGGGCCGCTGGTGGCAGCCAAGCCTGAAGCAGACCCTTCCCCGGACGCCCGGCGCATCCTGCTGGTGGAAGACAGCCCCACCCAGGCCTTGCGCCTGCAGATGCTGCTGGAGGATGAAGGGTATCTGGTTGAAAATGTGGACAGCGCCGAGGCGGCGCTGCCTGTTCTGAACCGGACCTTGCCGCATCTGCTGATTGTGGACCACCACCTGCCGGGCATGCAGGGCGGCGACCTCTGCCGCCTGATCCGGCTGCATGTGGCAACCTTGTCCATGCCCATCCTGATGCTGACGGCGGACGAAACGCCGGCCCGGCAGCGTGAGGGGCTGGATAGCGGTGCCGACGACTTCCTGCCCAAATCCACTGATTCCGCCGTCCTGCTGCTGCGGGTGCAGCAATTGCTCCGCCATGCCCGGCGCGACGACGATGTGGATGTGCTGCCCCAGACGCAGTTCCGGCAGCCACGGGCCATGCTGGTCGGGTTCGAACCCGTCCTTGAATACGCGCTGCGCACCTTGCTGGTGGAGGAGGGGTGCCGCGTAACCGCCGTGAGCAGCGCGACCCTTGCCCTGTCGCAACTGGCGCTGGAACCGCAGGACGTGATGCTGGTGGGCGCGCAACTACCGGATATGGACGGGCTGGAACTTTGCCGGCAATGCCGGCAAAGCGTGGGCACGGCCACCGCCCTGATCCTGTCCATGCGCGGCAATCACGACCAAGACCGGGTGCAGCGACTGCTGGCCGCAGCGGTCGATGATCTTTTCGACCCGACCGCCCCCTTGCCACCCTTGCGGGCACGGTTGCGCGCGCTCCTGCGCCGCCGCTTTCTGGAGGAACAGAACCGCCGCCTGCTGGCCGATTTCCGGGAAAGGGAAGGGCGCGCGCTACGGCTGGAGGCGGAGCGCAATGCTGCGCGCACCCGCGCCATGCTGGCCGATCAATTGGCGGCGGTGAACCGGCGGCTGGCCGATCAGGCCCTGATCACTGCCACCATCACCCGCAACGTGCCGGCCGCCCTGATCCTGACCGATCATGCCGGCATGGCCACATATCTGAATCCGCCGGCCATCAGCCTGCTTGGCGCGGAACTGGAAGGCGCATCGCTGTTTGAAAAGCTGGATGTGGCGTTGGGGAAGGGGGCAAAGGCCATCCCGGCAGTCGCGGAACGCGCCGCCACCCTGGAACGGCCCGACGGGCAGATGGTGCCCGTCCTCTATTCCATCACCCCCCTGGATGGGGATGCGGGTCCGTCCGGTGCGGTGGTACAGATCATCGACGTGACCGAACGCCGTCAGGCGGAAGAACGGCAGGAACTGCTGATGGCGGAACTGTCGCATCGGGTGAAGAACACCCTGGCCACCGTCCTGTCGATCGGCAAGCAGACGCGCCGTCGGCATGCCGATACGGAAAGCTTCTGGTCTTCCTTCGAAGGCCGGCTGCGGGCCCTGTCGGAAACGCATAATCTGCTGGCCGATCATTTCTGGGAATGGGTGCAATTGTCGGATGTCATCCGGCATGAGGTGACGCCCTATGCCCAGGAACCCCATGATGTGCGGATCGAGGGGCCGGCCATCGACCTGCGGCCCAAGGCGGCGCTGGCACTGGCCCTGGTCTTCCACGAACTGGCCACCAATGCCGCCAAATATGGCGCCTTTTCACAGGCGGGCGGGCATCTGGAGGTGCTGTGGACCCTGACGGATGCCGCACAGCCCCGCATCCACCTGAGCTGGAAGGAAACCGGCGGCCCTGCGACCAATGTTCCCACGACCACCGGTTTCGGTACCACCTTGATCCAGCGCTCCCTGGCCTATGAACTGCAAGGTGCCACAGCGTTACGATTTGAACCGGACGGCCTGCGGTGCGATATTGAGTTCCCGTTCAGCGAGTTGATCCGCCGGCGCGCCGGCGGGTGAGGAGCTGTCACCAAAAAGCCAAATGAAATCAATATTTTAGGCGATAAAAAGATTGATAATTTATCTTATGGAAATACAAGGAGCAGTTTTGGCACATCCCTGTACGTCATGGGTTTTGTCTGTTCAATCTGACCCGGACCGAGCTGCGGGCTGGGCTTCTAGGCCGGAGTGGACCGCACCACAGTTCAAATCTCTAACGGTGTGCTTGTCTCCTGCGATGGGGCTGGCATCAGCTTGAAGAACTGCTCGCATTTTTCGAGAACGGCCTCGATCGACGAAGTTCGGAAGACTTCGGTGTGCAGCCGCTGGCAGCCTTGGGTCACGCAGTCGATTGCCGTTTTTTCCCAGAGGAATTTACATGGCCAGGATTTAACGACGGTCGTGAACGGTGCAGAGCAACGCAACGCCCGAAGCCGCTCTGTAAGGTTGGTGGCAAAGCCAACTTTGAACCTTCCAGGATCGTGGTCAGGCTCCAGCAGCAGAAGATAAAATACGCCCTGCTGATATGGAATTATCAATCCAGATTGATCGTCATCATCATCCAGGTCGACCGCATCGTAACGATCAGCCAATGTCTTTCTGATAAGGGCCGCCTCATCCTTGGTAATATAGGCCATCGCCACCCCCCGGCTGTTTGCACCGGGGGTCTTTATTACTTCAATTCCAAGTCGCCTGATAATTTTAAAGATAGTCTGCTTTCTCTTTCCTACCTCTGTGGCAAGATCAATCACGGAAATCAGTTCGTCGTTCATATTGATCGTCTCAAATCGTCATCAGCATTAGGACGAGTTTACCCGAGAGTCGCCTTGATGTCCCTTACGGATAAATGGAAACTATATCACTGCCGTCCACGCTGCCCATTTCAGCAGCATTGACTGTCGCCTCCCGTATTTCCGCATATACGCAGCGCATGCGGAGATAATCTGATCAAAGACGCCGCAATAAGGCGCAAAGCAGCGAATGGGGTTCACGGCATGACCAGTACCACAGGGTTGGACAGCCAGACAAAAACAACCGGTGCCGGCATGACATTGGCCGCCGCCAAGGCGCAGGCGCGTCTGGTGGCCATCGACGCGCTGCGCGGGTTGGTGATGGTTTTCATGCTGGTGGACCATGTGCGAGAAACCTGGTTCCTGCATATGCAGGTGACGGACCCGGTCGATACGACCAGCACGGACCCGGCCCTGTTCTTCACGCGCCTTCTGTCCACCTTCTGCGCGCCGACCTTCGTGGCGCTGACGGGCCTGTCAGCCTGGCTTTACGGCC
>Ga0209373_10004300_pt1 | contig 12367 bp, 10 predicted proteins | sample Higcelweek5metaG_FD_187173 | JGI IMG/M metagenome (GOLD analysis project Ga0209373, IMG submission 187173) | Freshwater pond sediment microbial communities from the University of Edinburgh, under environmental carbon perturbations - High... | ecosystem: Environmental > Aquatic > Freshwater >... | reverse complement strand
AAGGAGTATCCGGTCGCCGCGAGGAGAAGAATTCCCACAATCATATCCGTGGTTCCGTGGATAACCGCAGAACAAGCGGCCGCAATGGATACAAGCGCCGGATAGACAGTCGCGCAGTCGAAAAAATCGGGGATCCCGAAGTATCTACGATTTTTTTCGACAAGTGAATGGCTGTTCGCCGCAAATCAGAGCGTTTTCGTTTATTAGTAGATAAGCTCTTATTCACGATGGCGGTTCATCTGCAAATCGGCTTCAGCTTGCGGGTGCCAATGGTATTGTTTTTCACCACCGCGCCGGAAGCTTTCACTGTAATCGGCGGGTTGGTCCCGTCAATTCCGTCGATTTTATTATTTTCAACCGTTACGTATTCGGCATTGGCAATGGCAATCGGTACATGGCAGTTCTCAATCGTGTTGTTTACCACCGAAATGGCTCCGAATGCTTGAACCGCCAGCCGGGTTCCCTTGAGGTTGTTCAGAAAAACATGGACGCCGTGGGTCGCGCCGTTGATGCGGTTGTCGCGGATGATCAGATTGTGCGGTCCCGGGATTTCATTCCAGGTATATGCCGCTTCTCCGATAACCGCGCAACGCTGTTGATTGGTAATCGTGTTATTTTCCACCAGAACATTCGGCGCCCTTACTCTGATTGCATTGTTGGAACAATTCATAAACGTATTGCCGACGGCCACCGCGCCGATCCCCTCACGGTCGGCATTCAGCAGAATGTGCGGAATTTGTTCCAACTCTTTTTTTTCACCGCTGATATTCGCCAGCATGGAATACTTGGTATTCCCCACCACCACCGGAACGGGGAATTCCTTTTCCAGCGTAATCCGGATCTTTCGCTTGCCGTCAACCGTGATATGTTCCGCTTTCTCCACTATATTTTCAGCGATAACCTGTCCGGTGACCGGCGACAGCAGTTGTACCAGATCGCCGGGCGTAAAGACGATGGTTGAGGCTTCTATTTCGATATCGCGCCCCTCAAGGCGTTGAATGAAACGGGAATGCGCAAAGATATTAAACCCGTCATCGCCGATGTGACTGAACGTCGTGCCGCTCAAATACGGCGCAATCAGATTGTCGCCGCTGAAAAGACCGTCGGCGGGCGTTATCCCCAAATGTCCGGGTTGCGGCTTTATCATACAGTCTGCCACGTGCAGCGACAAATTGTTGGAGGAGCTGAAAATCGCATTGGCGGCATCCCGTACCGTAAGCCGGTCGAGGGTGCAGAAGGCGGAAAATCGGGTTCGGACCACATACGGGTAATTGCTCCGTCCGAAGAACGTAAATTTCTGTCCGGCGGCCAGTTCGCAAAGATTGCGATACCCGGCATTGAGGAAGAACCGGAAGCGATTGTCCCCCAGATTTTCGATTCGGGAAAAATGATAGGTGGAACAGGAGGCGTTGCTGCGGACGAAATCCGTCCCGTCCGCGGTGCGCGTAAAACCGAACAACCGGCTTTTGTCAAAACGCGGGTCTTCCGGAGAAGGAAAACCCGCATCGGGTTGAAAGACACAGCTTTTTGTGGCCGAATCGACCGCGATGATCGTTCCCTGGGAGAAGGGCGGGGTTTGACGATACCCCAGCGAGAGATTGCGCAACGTTACATTCCGGCAGCCGAAAACCGAGAACCCGTTCTGTCCGTAACTGCCGAAGTACAACTCGGTGCCGGGTTCGCCCTCGATAATCAGGTTTTCCCGGTTGATCAAGGCAATATGCGCCCGGTCGAGCGGCAATTGGCGTTTGATATCACAAGTTCGGTCGAGGACCGGATTTTTCCGGTAATCCCAGTCCGGTTCGGCGGCGGCGATCAAATAGTTACCCCGGGGCAAAAAGACCGTCGTTTTGCCGCCCAGCGTCGCGGCGTGGGCGATCGCCTTGCGTATCGCCGGTCCATCGTCAGTCACACCGTCCCCGGTCGCGCCGAAGTCTTTCACCGATATCCGGAAGGTTTTCAGAGCCTGGTCCGCGCGGTATAATGTCGCCGCGCTTTCGAGGTAGGCGTTGAATTGCCGGAGTTCGCGAACCGCTTTTTTCGCCTTAAATACGTTGTCAACCGTATTTCCCTTGAGTTCTTCCCCGATATAATGGATCAGATTGTCGATGATGATGAGACGTTTTGCCGCGGCCTGACCGATAATGGCGGACGAATTGATTAAATCCTGCGCGACGGTCATGTTCTGATGGTACTTCTCCGTTGCCGCGGCAAAATCGGCAATCACGCTTTCTTTCAGTGCGGCCAGTTCATCCGACGATATTGCCATGGCATAATAGGGCGGAACGTCCTTTTGCGGGGCGTTGTCGGCGGTATCTGCCGCCGCCAGGTTGCTCGAGGTTAATCCCGACAGCGCCGCCAGACTCCAGAAATAGCATCCCAGTCTCATATATGGTGTTTCCTTCTCCCGCGGACTATTTATGATCAAGGTAAAGCGGCATGGTTGTCCAACTGCCGCACCATTCGTTACCGATGGGGGCTGGAATCCGAATGGATTTGACGTGGCTGTCGAGATACAGGGCATTGATGGTGACGCCGCTGTGGTTCGCCCCATAAGAACCGACGCCGGAACCGGGCGTGTTGTTCAGCGCGCCGGGCATGTCGGCCATGATGACATGCCTGGGATCGTCGCGACCGATTTTTTCGCGGGCAAGACTGTTTCCGCCGACATTGCTATTGAAATTGCTGGCTTGGTTTTTGACCGCATCGTTGCTGTATAGCCAGAACAGATACGATATGTTGTAAAAACAATTATCCACGGTTTTTCCGAAGGTGGCGGTGTCGCCCGGACATTGGAACGCTTTTCGCATGATATTCTGCAATGTCGCCGAAGACGTTGTAGAACTCGACCCCAGATAGTGGCCCTTTACCAGTAAATTCGGCATGGAATAGTGATAGCTGCTCTCAATACGATAAACGATGCCGCGGCGGTGTTCCTTCCCCGAGTTTACTCCAATGGGCACAGAACCGCTGTAGTCGGTCGCGTACATATGGCATCCCGTTCCGATCTGTTTCAATTTGCTGATACAGCTGGTGATTTTTGCTTTGTCCCGGGCGCTGTTCAGCGCCGGCAGCAACATGGAAGCCAAAATGGCGATGATGGCGATTACGACAAGGAGTTCGATAAGCGTGAAAGCCATGACATCATGCGTTCTTTTACTCATTCCCCATATCCTCCGTTTAGGTTGGTAACGATTTCGTTTCGAAAAGTTGCTACCCCCGAAAAAATCAGACATTTTTTCGAGCCAACTGTTTTTTTGTTCGTGTTTCTTCATTCTTTCTTGAAACTCCTTTTTTTTGACAAAAGCTAGTGCTCGCTATATGATACATAAGCATCCGCTGCATTCAGTATCACGCAAAATGGCCCTTCGCAAATTCGGAATTTCGGCGGCGAAAACGATTCCGGCCAGCGGCAGAAGACTGAGCAGGGCTTTGAAATTCATGGTTCAGACTCCTGGGTTACGGTTGTTCGGGTATGATCAGTCTCGGCGGGACGGTTTCGCGGAACGAGTCGGAGAGTTCCTCCCCCGCCTGAATCCGGCGCATGACCAGTTCGGCGGTTTTTTCGCCGACGTGCAGGTCGTTCTTGTCGATGGTCGCCGCGGGCGGCGTGCTCTCCCACTGGGACGGCCCGCTCAAAAAATAGTAGTTGTCATAACCGAAGACCGGGAGATCCCGCCCCGGCGTCATGCCCAGCTCCCGCAGCGCCCGCTGAAAGAAGGGCACCGCCGCATCGCTTTCCGCGATGATCGCTTCGACCGGTTCCGCTCCGCCCACATAGCGGGAGAGCACCGTCGAGATGATGCGGGAATATTGCTGGAAATTTTCCCAGGAACCCGCTTCGTTGGTGATCGGCAGCACTTCCGGGAGCGGCACGAGTTCGATTCCGAATTCCCGCGCGGCCGCCTCGTACCCGGCCTGCCGTTCGGCCTGCCACACCAGCAAAGGACGGTTCCGGCTGGGGTAGTACCAGAGCGCCCGGCGGATGCCGAGCGAAGCCATGTGCTCCAGCAGCAGCCGGGGGCCGGCGTGATGATCGGCCGTACTGCGTTCGATTCCGGGGACGCCGCCGCGTTCGATCCGCTCGGTGTCGCCGAAGGTGGCGATCGGCAGGCGCCCGGTCAGCGTCCGGTAGAAGAACTCTTCGACTTCGCCGGACAGGGTGACGTTTTCATTGACATAGATCAGCCCGCAGATCTTGTATGCGGCGAGGTGGTCAAAGATCATCGAGGACGGCCACGAAACCGACAGGCTGAGCGTGGACAATCCCAGCTTGTCGAGCCGGTTGAACATCCCCCGGATTCTCCGCTGGCTGACGATCAGTTTTTCCTCCGGCCCCGGAATGGAGTAGTTGACGCCGATGATGCCGACCATCTTCGACTCCGGGTTGAAGATCGAAGTCGGCTGGTCGGGGGAGATCCGCCGCTTGCGGGGCGAAATCATCTCGATGTAACCTTCCGCTTCCAGCCGCTTCAGGATTCCGCGGATGACGGTGCGGCTCGTCTCGAACTCGTCGGCGATGTCGCGTTCGCTCGGCAATGCGGCCTCCCGCGAATAGGATTCCCGGACGATCCGCCTCACCAGTATGATGTACATTTCCTGCGCAGAGTATTGCATGGCCCAAAACCGTCTGTTTCTGATTGCTTTTGGTATTATTATACCGAAGAAAGAAGGGAATGGCAACCCCGGATGCCCCCTTTTTTCTCTCTTTTTTGGGCTTTGCGACGGCCCAAAAATGATTTTTCGTGACGTTTTTTGCTCCGGACTGTCTAAATATGAGGAAATTTGTTTATTTTTATAAAATATCACTGGACATTGATTTTCAAAGTCAATATATTATATGATATGATTGAGCTTTTTTGTGGATGGTAAATCTTATCTTCCTGCGCGGGGAGAATAATTTCAGAGGGGGTAGACGTGTTTGCGAAATATTGGCACCCGGAGATGGTGATTCAGCACATTCTGGAGAGGAGCGGAGCCGAGCCGCTCAACGCCTATTACTATGCGACCCATTATCCGAGCGTGCATGCCGCCGCGGTACGGATCTGGGGAACCTGGAAAGATGCGATCGAAGCCTGCGGCCTCGATTACGGCACGATCCGGAAATACCGGGTCTGGTCCGACGAGCGGGTGGTCGAGGAGATCATCGAACTCAGCAAAAAGCATTACCCGCTCGCCTCGAAATTCGCCCAGTCCATTCACAAGCCGCTCTACATGGCGGCGGTCAGGCGCTTCGGAAGCTGGTCGAAGGCCCTGCGCAAGGCGGGCATCGACAACAAGCGCGTCCGGCTCCGCCGGGCGCGGACGCCGGATGAGATCAGGGAAGAAATCCTGGCGCTCTACCGCAACCAGGTGAGCCTCGCTTACCCCTACATGCGCGAACACCACTCCGACCTGCTCGCCGCCGGCATGAAGAAGCTCGGCGACGGAAGCTGGCAGCGCGCCCGCCTGGTGTGCGGCATCGAAGACAACTACCGCGCCATCGGCCAGGCCTCCGCCGTCCGCTGACCCGGCCCTTCGGTTGCGGTTCGGGGATCGGGCAGGCGGGCCTTTCCGGCCTCCGCCGCCCGCCCCGTTTTGCGGGGAATCACTGCTTGCCGCAGAGGACGTAACCGATTTTGAATTGGTTGCCGCCGCTTTTCGGGTGGCGCTCCGCCAGCAATTCGATTTCGATCACGTGCTCCGTGCCGGGCGCGGCCTCGACCAGCGGCTGGAGCACCGTGTGGCCGCCCGCCCATTTCTGGATTTCCGGCTTCTCGTAGAATCCGTCGAGCTCACAGAAGTCCGCGCCGTCCACCCGGACGCGGCATTTGCCGAAATCCCCGGCGTATTTGATGAAGCCGATTTGCGCGGTTCCGCTCTTCACCGCCGCTTTCAGGTACGAGCCGGGGGTCGCCGATTCGAGGCCGGTATAGCCACGCCCGTGGTCATAGGAGGTCCAGCCGCGGTTTTCCAGAATCTTCATCCGGGCGGCGGAAACCACCTCGCCGTCCAGGTATCGGGCGGCCCGGGGATCGAGCAATCCGGGCAGCGCGTCGCCTCCCGCCGGAGCCGCCGCGGTATCGAGGAAGCGTTCCAGCATGTCGGCGAGAAAGGCGTGCCCGAGGTCGTTGGGGTGGACTTCGTCCGGCGAAATCGTCTCCCAGGCGAGCTTGCCCGCCGTAATCTCCGGGTAGAGCGCGTCGCGGTATGAAAGCATCGGCAGCCCGTAATGGCGGCCGACCGGAATGTGTTTGTCCTGAAGGTTCATGCCGTCGCGCCGCATGGTGAAGAGCAAAATCACCAGCGGCTTCTTCGGCGAGGCGACGCATTGACGCACCAGCGCTTCGTATCCGGCTGCGACATCCGGGCTGGTGGTGTCGTTGACGGCGAATTCGACGGTGACGATGTCCGGCTCCCCGCAAAGCATCTCCTGCTGCGCCCGGAACGCGCCGAACATGCTGGAAGTGGCGCCGACTCCGGCGTTGATCATCCGGCAGGCGGTTTTCCGGCCGAGCCATGCCGCGAAAAGCGAAGCGTAATTCCGCGAAGGATCGGTGGCGGAAGCCCCCTCGGTGATGGAGCCGCCGATGGCCGCATAAACGACCGGCTCCCGGTTTTCCAGCTTTTTCCGGAAGCGCGCCAGCGCCCCCGACGTTCCGGAAGAAATCAGACCGCGCGAAAACAGAACCTCGTCAAGCACCGGCATTTCCATGACTGGCAAACCTCATCCGTTTGAGTTTTGGGAGCAAATCATCCGGATAACATACCACCCGGCCTCCGATTTGCAAGCTCGCACGTCAGGCAAGTCCGGAAAAGTCTCAGTTGCGTTTCATGGCTTCGAGCAGGACTTCCCGCCTCGGCGTGGCTTTGATCCTCCGCTTGTCGGCCGGGTCGGGCCCGATTTCGGCGTCCCAGCCTTCATATTCGCGGAAGGCGTGGTAGGTCCAGTCCCAGCCGTGTTTCTCGAAGATCGAAATCGCGTCGCCGAGCCACTGTTCGGCCCCCGGTGCCCAGCGGGCGACGCCGAATTCCCCGACGTAGATCGGGACGCGATACTTTTTCTGGAACTCGATGACCGGGGCCATCTCTTTCTCCAGCGCCTCTTTGTTCCACATCCGGCCCGCGATTTCGCCGGGGTAGGCGATTCCGGCGGGCCGGTTGTGGACGCCCTGGTGCGTGTATTCCGCCGGGCTGTAGATGTGGAAGCTGTAGATGATTCCGGGCACATTGATCGGGGTCAGGTTCTCGAACCCGGCCGCGCTGCCCCACTGCGCCGATTCGACGATGATCGGCGTGTCGGCATCGACTTCACGGACGGCCCGGGCGACTTTTTCCGCAAGGCGGTTCCAGTCGAGGCCGCCGCCGGGGGTGTAGACGTAATTTTCTTCGCGGGGTTCGTTCAGCAGGTCGTAGCCGTAGACGGCCGGTTCGTCGCGGTATTTAAGCGCGATCTCCCGCCAGACGTCGGCGAGGAGCTGCTGCATGGCCGGATCCCAGCTCAACTGGTTGCTGAGGAGCTGGTTCACGCTGGTGCCGGGGCCGACGTGCATGTCGATGACGATCTTGATTCCGTACCGGCGCGCCGCGGGCAGGATCGCGTCGAGTTCGGCCAGCCCGCGCGCCACGATTTTGCGGAAGCCTTCCGCCGTGGTGTGGTCTTCCCCGGCGCGGCGACCGATCTGGAAGCGGAGCAGATTGGCGTTCCAGACCTCGCCCAGCTCGCGGAACGCCTCGGGCGAACGATCGCCGCCGGACATCACGCCGCGGAATTTCGTCTCCTTTTGAACCGGCAGCCGGTTGTCGGGGCCGCTCTCCGGCATCGTGGGGACGGGGAGCAGCGTTACCGCGACATCGTCGATCCGCAGCGTTCCGGGGCACCCCTGGAGGCCGAGGCAGAGCTCGGCTTTGGCCGCGGAGCGCGGGATCCGGGCGAACACCGTGAATTTCTGCCAGTCGTAGCTGCCGATTTTCTTCTGCTGGTCGGGGTGCTGTTTCCGGCCGTCGCCGCCGGTGACGGCAAGCATCAGCTTCGGGCCGAGGTAGGAGCGCTCCGGCTTACCGACGCCGTCCGCCTTCATCCAGCCTTCGACCAGAACGGCGCGTCCGCGAAGCCGGGCGATATCGAGCGGGATCGACGCGAGGCCGCCACTCTCGTCTCCGGCGTTCGCGAAGACCAGGCAGCCGCTTTCACCGATGCCGCCGGTCTTCTCCCAACGCAAATTGGCGGGCCGGTGCCAGCCGTCGAGCGAACCGGAGGAGTTGAAGTCGTTGCGGTAAGCGACTTCCTCTCCGGCGGCGGCGAAAAGCGAGACCGCCGCCGCGAACAGGATTCCAGACAGAGCCGATTTCATGGGGGTGGTCCTTACTTGACGTAGAGGTTGCTCCACCGGGTCTTCCAGCGGAGGATGGAGCTGTGTCGCAGTTCGGCGTGTCCGTCGAAGAAAACGCCGTTGGCGTGGGCCATGCCGCCGTGCCGGAACGCCACCGGCGACGAATTCGGATCGGTTTCGGTTTCCCCTTTGTAGATCCCGAATTCCGCGGTCCACAGCGCCACCCGCCATTCGATGCTGTCGAGGAACGCCACCGAGTTGGACGGCTGGGTGATCCGGGAGATTTTGATCGCCGTAACTCCGCCGTTGTGGGCGTCCATATTGAGGCCGTAACTCGCTTCGAGATGCTGGTACTTGGCGCTGTTCCCGATCTTCAGGAACGCTCTCGACATCGGGCAGAGCATCCCCGGGGCGATGCGTTCGTCGCTGTGGTTGATGTCGGAATTCTCCCAGACGATCCCCCCCAGCAGTTTCCGGTAGGCGAGATTCTGGTACCACGCCTTGCCGTTGCCTCCGGCGCTGATGGGAACCCAGAAGTCGCTGTTCCCGTTGGCGTAGAGCAGCCCGGCGGTGCCCATCTGTTTGAGGTTGCCGGTGCACTGGGTTTTTTTCGCCTGGTCGCGGGCCCGGCTCAGCGCCGGGAGCAGCATGCTGGCGAGAATGGCGATGATGGCGATTACGACGAGGAGTTCAATCAGCGTGAAATGCGCTCTCCGGGGGGCCCGGGGGGACGCCCCCGGCGAGGCAAGAAGGAACAGCGGCAAAGCCGCTGCGACGAACGCCTCGTTACCCGGCAGCGGCACCCTGCCGCCGAGAATGGCGATGATGGCGATTACCACCAGCAATTCGATGAGGGTGAATGGATTTCGTTTCATGCTGATTCTCCTTTATGGATTGGGTGTGTGGTTTGTGATCGGGCAATGGACGACCGGCAGGCGGCGGGCGATGCGCGGCATATCGGCCGCTTTCATCTCCAGCAGGTCCACGGCTTCGGAGGCGATCTCTTCGAACCGGGTGTCGTTGAGGAGGCCGTTGAATTTCCAGTTCGCGTCCACCCAGAGCGGGGAGCTGGCGATCAGGCAATTCGCCAGTTCCGGGTGTTTCGCGATTTCTTCCGGGAAACCGACCGCTTTGCAGTTGAAGAGGATTCCGTCGGGCGCGCCGCCGTGGGCGACAAGTTGCCCGAGCTGCTGCTCCGCGGCGAGGTCGTAGCGCAGGATATAGTCCGGAGAGAATTTCAGCCCGGCTTCCCGGCAGGCGCGTTCGATGCCGAGGACCGCCTCGGGGATCAGGTGCGACCGGACCAGGGCGAGGCGGCGGCAGCCGCGGGAGATCATCCATTGGGCGACCCGGTAGTTTTCCTGCTCGAAATCGTAATAGAAGCAGTCAAGGCCGGCGACTTTGTTGGCGATCAGCACCACCGGGATGGTTTCCGAGATGCGCAGCATATCCGGAATCAGCCGCTCTTCGACGCCCCACCAGCAGATGCCGGCGAGCATGGAGAGTTCCGGGAAGTTTTCCCGCTGGGTTTCTCCCATGGTAATCAGTTTGAGCAGATTGTGATTGTTCCGCCGGAGCAGTTCCGTGCCGATGCAGCTTGTGGCGTGAAAGGCGTCGCGCGGCAGGTACGCCCAGCGGCCGTCGCCGAAGACGATGCCCCAGATGCGGCTTTCGCGTGCGTCGAGCTGCCGGGGGTTGCTGAACAGCCCCACTCCCGGCCGGTTGACCAGGTAGCCCTCTTTGATCAGCTCCTGGAGCGCGCGCACCACCGTAGGCTGGCTGACTTCGAACTTCTCGGCAAGCTCGCGGGTCGACGGAATCCGGGTCACCGACCCCTTGGTCCGGGCCAGCCAGTCAAGCACGTAATGGCGGATTCGCATGTAAGAGGAGGACGACTGGTTCTTCATCGCTTTGCCTTTGTGTATCACCTGTTATCACTTGGCTATATTATGACCCATTCCGTGAAAAAAGTCAAGAGGCGAATGCAAAAAAAGAGAAAGTTCGGGGTAATGCGGAAATGCGTCAGGCGGTGGCGAAGCGGCAAAAGGCGGGCAAAAAGGCGCGACAGGATTTTTGGCAGGGTCGTCTCGATTGACCATTTTGCGGAACTTTTCAAGAACGGGGCTTGCTTCTTTTCCGGGATGTGATAGATTTGACACAATGGGACAAAGGAGGCGGACGATGTACAAAAACCGGATCGTGTATGGCGGATTGTGGCTGCTCGGCGTGGTTTTTCTATTTTTCATGCCCGGCTTCGAGGGGTGCGGGCTGGGAATGGGGGTGTTGATCGGGGCGATTCCGCTATACGGACTTGCGCTGTTGCTGTCACTCTTCGGCGTCGCTCCCGGCAATGACTGGGCGATACTGGGATTGCTGGTGATGATTGTGTCAAGCGGCTGCATCGTCGCCCTGGCGGCGTGGATGATGGACCGCAGCCGCCGGTTTGCGCTCTACTGCGTGCTGCTGGCGCTGGGAATCCCCATCGGCGTCGGTTACGCCGTTTCCCACGGCTTCGATTACGAGGGGTGGAAGAACTCTACGCCGGTTCAGCAGGCGATGGAATCACCCGAGGTGAACTACCAGCCGACGCGGGCCGATTACAACCGGGAGATCGCCATTCCCCGCGCCGTCGCCGGGGGGCTTCTCGGCCTCTATCTGGCCGCGGCGGCCGGAGGCCTTCTCGCCTGCGGCACGCTGCTCAAGCGCAAGCCCCGCTCACTCGACGCGGCGCAGGAGACGCGGGAGTGAAAACTCGACCGTCGCTTTGTCTTTCTCCGTCTGGAACACCGGGTTGAAGCGGAGGCGGGTGAACGGAGACTCCGCATCGTCCGAGCAGCGGAAGAGCTCCTTGCCGTCGAGATAGAAACGCAGCTCGCCCTTCTCTTTCAGGATAACCAGCTCGGCGGGAGTCCGCAGCGGCACCGTTCCGCGCCGGATGTCCCGTTTCGGCAGGTTGGTCACCACCGACAGATTGTCCGGCGCGGTGAGGCTGAACCCGGCGGTGTGCCCCTTGGCGTTGACCAGCTGGATCTGTACCGCCTGCCAGCCTTCCGGCGCGGCGGTGTCGTAACGCTTGAGCGTGACGGCCACCGCCTGCCCGTCGGCCAGGGTGAATTCCGGCAGTTCGGCCAGCGCGCGGCGCGAACCGGGGCCGAGCTCGAAAACGAGGGCGTCGGCGGTCTCCGTTACCTTGCCTTCATCCGCCTTCCAGCCGGAGAGCGTTCGGATTTCCTCCAGCTTCGGCAGCACGGCCGCCGCCGGAGCCGGTTTCTTCTTTGGAATCGCGCCGAGCGATGGAAGCGCTTTGGCTTCCGATAGTTCCGGGAAGGAGGCCGAACCCGGTTCCGCGGCGATTCCGAGTACCGTCACGTCGTCGATTCGTCCCGTAAAGTTGTCGAATTTGTCGATGCCGCCGCCGAGGTGCCAGCTCGAATTGCCATAGGTGCGCAGCAGCGGGGCGGCGGTCTCCGCGTCGGGGACGCCGTTGACGAAGAGCTTCAGCGTCTTTTCATCGAAAGTGACCCGGATGCGCGTCCATTCTCCGGCGGAGAGCGCGGTCTTTCCGGTCAGCGTCACCGCCGGATCACCCTTGCCGCCGTCGCGCCGGACCTCGACCCGCCCGTCCGGACCAAGCAGGATGGAGAGGCCCGACGACCACCCGCTCCGCCCGGCCAGAAGCCGCGGGCGTTCGCATGTGGTGCGCTCCGGATTCACCAGCAATTCGAGGGTTGCGCTGCCGAGCGGCCAGGTGCGCATCCGCATCTTGACTCCCTCCTTGCCGTTGAATCGGAGGCAGCCGCTGCCGTTGACGCCGCCCGGCGCGAGAAAGCGTTCGCAATCGACCGGCATGTTGCCGAGTTCATCTTTGCCGTTCCCCTCGAACCGCCAACGCCCCGCCCGGATCACGGCCGGATGCGCCGCGACGGTCCGGATCGCTACAGAGGGTATGTTGACGCTCTTCCTCTTGAGCATCAATATTGTTATGTTCACCTGCTCCGCGATGTGAAAGATATGGAACCGCAATTCCCGGACGATCCCGAAATCGCAACCTTCTC
>Ga0209373_10004299_pt1 | contig 12367 bp, 11 predicted proteins | sample Higcelweek5metaG_FD_187173 | JGI IMG/M metagenome (GOLD analysis project Ga0209373, IMG submission 187173) | Freshwater pond sediment microbial communities from the University of Edinburgh, under environmental carbon perturbations - High... | ecosystem: Environmental > Aquatic > Freshwater >... | reverse complement strand
GCACGAACTCTCCGGGGGCATGCGCCAGCGGGCGGCCATCGCCCGGGCGCTCGCCGTGGAGCCGGACGTGCTGCTCATGGACGAACCCTTCGGCGCGCTGGACGCCCACACGCGCCTGCTCATGCAGCGCGAGCTCCTGGCCATCTGGGAGAAACGCCGCAAGACCGTGGTCTTCGTCACCCACAGCATCGACGAGGCCGTGTACCTCTCCGACCGCATCGTGGTCATGGAGAAGGACCCTGGCCGGGTCATCGAGGTCCTTCCCGTGGACCTGCCCCGGCCTCGCACCCGCAAGAACCCGGACTTCGGGCGGCTCACGGAGTCCATCCTGGAACTGCTGAAGTACTGATCTCAACCTGGAGGCACGCACATGACCAAGCAGATCACGCTGGACTGCCGGGGGCTGGCCTGCCCCGGCCCTGTGCTGAAGGCTATGGAAGCTGTGGAGAAGGACGCCCCCGACACCCTTGCTGTCACGGTGGACGACTAGGCCGCGCGGGAGAACGTCACACGCTCTGGCACGCCTGCTCCGTCTGGCGAGGCTTGCGCCGCCACCAGCCGCAGGCCCAAGAGGTCGCGCCAGTAGCGGATGGTGCGGTCCATGTCGCCGGTGGCCATGGCCAAGTGATTGATGCCGGTGAAGCGCATGCTGGGCCTCCTGGTCACGTCGCGTGCTGGCTGAATATGTTCCGCAGGCCAAAGGGCCTTCTGGACCTTGTTCAGAGAAGAATGCCTCCGGCGGCCCAAGGGCCTGAGGCCCTTGGGAATCCCCATTTGGCCGCGCTTGCTGCGGCGGGAGCCGCCGCAGCAAGCGCGGCGAGCAAATGAGGGGGTTCGGGGGGAATCATTCCCCCCGGCCGCCGGAGGCTCTACTTCAACGTTTGTCCCAACCGTTGCATCAAGGCCAAGGCTTCTGCCGAGGGCTCGCGCTCCACGCGCCGGTACTCGCGGCCGTCTGCGGTCCTGGTCATCATGCCGCTGTCGATGAGCCCGCGCCGCAGGAGCGCGTGGTCGCCGAAGCTGTGCAGGGCGTTCAGAACCTCATTCAGCTGCGCCTCGCTGAAGGTCTGCCGGGCGGGGATGCGCGCCCAGACAACCCACAGGCAGGACTCCTCCATGCCGCGCTTGCCGGGCCAGCGCGAGAGGAGCCCGTGGCGGTCAAAGAGCCGGGCCAGCCGCGTCAGCCGCACCGGGTTCACCGGCGGCAGCTCCGGCTCCGGGGCTGGCCGGGCCTGCGTGGCCGGGGTGGCCTGGCCGGCCTGCACTGCGCTGGCGCGCAGGTGCTGGAAGTTCTTGTGCCCGCTGGAGCGGGCCAGCATGTTCAACAGCTCGACATGACCGGGCGTGCGTCCGCAGTCAGCCAGCTGGCTGCCCAGGGAGCGCGCAAAGGCGGAGATGTCGTCCACATGCAGGGGCAGGAGAGTCTTCGACATGGCGTATCCTCCACGCGTGCCTGATCCCGAAGGGACCGCCGGTGGTCGCCGACTTCCGACTCGGCACGGGAATACGGTGTCGAGAGGAGGAGAAAAGGGCAGGTTTAGCTCCCCTTGCGGGGCGGCGACGCCTGGGTGAACTGCCGACCAGGCTTGAATATATGCCAAGTGTGCGAGGATGGCAACCGCTAGGCGCCGAGGAGCCGCCGCAGGCCGGGGCCGCGCTGGTCCGGGGGCATGCGCAGGAGCGCGTGCAGGAGGTCCTGGGCAAAGGCGCAGAGGGTGTCGGGCGCGATGCGTGCGGCCTGGGCGGGATTGCTCAGGGCCTCGAACAGGGCCTGGACGTGTTTCTGGTCGCCGTAGGTCTGCTGGAAGGCGGGCAGGTTTTCGCTGAACATGTCGGCCAGGGCGTCGTCGGTTTTGCCGGGCAGCGGCGCGACCTGCGGCCTGAGGCTGCTTGAGGCCAGCACCAGGGCCAGGGCGGCGTCGAGTTTGCTGCGCACGCCGCCGCGCAGGTTGGCCAGGGTGGCGGCCTGGATGGGGGTTTGCGAGGCCGGGTGCAAAAGCCCCAGGCAGAGGGTGGCGTCGGAGGCGGAGAGCTGCTTCAGGGCGCCCAGCAGGGCCTCGGCCAGGCGTGCGGCGGCCTCGTCCGAGGCGTTGCCCAGGCGCTCGAACCCGGCGCCCAGGGCCAGGCCCGTGGCCTCGTCCAGCAGGCGCTGCTCCACGGCCTTGCGGTCCTCCGCGTCGCCGATGGCGGCCAGGGCCTTGGTCAGCCGCCCGCGCAGGAGGTCGGCCTGGACGGGCTCGGCCTCGCTCAGGGCGCGCAGCAGGCCCTCGGTGCGGAACAGCTCGTTGGCGCGGGCGTTGGCGTAGTCCAGGCGGATGCCTTGGATGAGCGGCTCGCGCGCCAGGAAGCCGCCGAGGACGCCCACCAGCAGAAAGGCGGCCACGGCGAGCACGGCGCGGCGTCCGCGCACGAAGCGCAAACGTCCCCACCAGGCAGCGGCGAGGGCGGCCAGGGCGGCCACAGCGGCCAGCGTTGTCCAAATCCAGAGGGCCTGGGGCATCATGAGCTCTCCAGGCCCTGTTGTGCCCGATTTCCCGCCGCGTGGGAAGCCGTGTGGCGGCGGGCGCGCAGACAGGGGCGAAAGCTCGCGGTCGCAGAGTGCGCAAATATTACACAGCAAAAAAATCTGCGCACTCTGCCGAAGAATTTATGTGTTTTATTTCAGCAACTTTTCGTTGGCACGCGCCTTGCTTTTTACTGGGCAAGCGCGCTTGCGCGGGTGCTGCGAATGAAGTGGTGCGCACAAAAGGTACACTGACGCCTTGTGCGTTCCGGCCGGAAGTAAAAGGCGGCTTGCCTGGACCGGCTGGATGGAGTAGCGGCTCCCCCGCGTGGACAACAGGGTTGACGGCTGGGTGAACGGAAAAGTTACCGGGCAGGGTCAAAGCGCGCCAAGGCGGCCTACCGGGCCGCTGTTTTTGTGGGAAGAGGCTTGTTGCACCGGTCGCGAGGCGGCCGATGGCGGATGAGCGGGAGAGACACCGCGCCGCCGGGACAGAAAGAACTTTAGCCGAACGCGCCATCCCTGGAGTTGGCGGCACTATGCGCAAGAACGCACTCATCGTGCTCATCGTCATGGCGGTGAACCTGGGCCTCTGGGCCTTCTTCAACCGTCCGGCCGACCCCCAGCTCGACTTCACCGGCCAGGTCAAGGCCGTTTCCTTCAGCCCCTACCGCGCCGACCAGGACCCGCTGGTCAACAAGTTCCCCACGACCAAGCAGATCGAGGAGGACATCGTCTTCCTCAAGGGCAAGGCCGGGGCCATCCGCACCTATTCCTCCCTGGACGGCATGGAGCTGATTCCCGGCCTGGCCGAGAAGCAGGGCATGCCCGTCATGGCCGGAGCCTGGCTCGACAAGCGCCTCAAGCGCAACGAGCTGGAGATCGCCGGGCTGATCAAGAACCTGCAGGAGCACAAGAACATCACCCGCGTGTTCGTGGGCAACGAAAGCATCCTGCGCGGCGACTTCACCGTGGCCCAGCTCTCGGAGTACATCCGCCGCGTCAAGGAGGCCGCTCCCGATGTCCAGGTAAGCACCGCAGAGCCCTGGCACGTCTGGATCAACAACCCGAAGCTGGCCGACAACGTCGACTTCATCTCCATCCACATCCTGCCCTACTGGGAGCGCATCCCCGAGGACAAGGCCATCGAGTGGAGCATGAAGCGCTACCATCAGGTGGTGGAGCGCTTCCCGGACAAGCACGTGCTCGTGGCCGAAATCGGCTGGCCGAGCAACGGCGAGCGCTGGGGCAAGGCCAAGGCCAGCATCGCCAACGAGGCCAAGTTCCTGCGCCAGTTCATGAACCTGGCCGCCCAGCAGAACATCGACTACTGCGTCATGGAGGCCTTTGACCAGCCCTGGAAGCGCCCGCTCGAAGGCGTGGTGGGCGCGCACTGGGGCATCTGGACCGTGGACCGCACGCTCAAGATCCCGCTTGTGGGCACCATCATCGAGGACACCCTGTGGCCCGTGCAGTTCGGCGTGTCGCTCTTGTGCCTCATCCCCATGCTGTTCTTCCTGTACAAGCGCCGCACCCAGCCCTTTTCCGGACGGCTGTTCTTCTCGCTGCTTTTGCAGACCGTGACCAGCTCGCTGGTCTGGATCGCCTTCACGCCCATCACCATTGAGTTCCTGCCCGCCGAGACTGCGGCCTGGGCCATGCTGCTGCCCATGCAGATCGGCCTCTTGGCCGTGGTGCTGATAAACGGCTACGAGATGAGCGAGATGCTCTGGCCCGAAGGCCTGCGCCGCCGCTTCTTCCCCCTGCGCCACGACCTGGACGAGGGCCTGCCCAAGGTGTCCATCCACGTGGCCTGCTGCAAGGAGCCGCCGGAGATGGTCATCGCCACCATGAACTCGCTGGCCGCGCTGGACTACCCGAGCTTTGAAGTGCTGCTCATCGACAACAACACCACCGACCCCGCGCAGTGGAAGCCCCTGGAGGAGCACTGCGCCAAGCTCGGCTCGCGCTTCCGCTTCTTCCACCTGGAGGAATGGCCGGGCTACAAGGCCGGGGCGCTGAACTTCGCCCTGCAGAACACCGCCAAGGACGCGCGCGTGGTCGCCGTGGTCGACTCCGACTATCAGGTCCGGCCCAGCTGGCTGCGCTCGCTCACCCCGTACTTCGAGAAGCCGGACATCGCCATCGTGCAGAGCCCGCAGGACCACCGCGAGTGGGCCGGCGACCCCTACAAGACCGTGTGCGCCTGGGAATACGACGGCTTCTTCCGCATCGGCATGGTGCACAGGAACGAGCGCAACGCCATCATCCAGCACGGCACCATGACCATGATCCGCAAGGCCGTGCTTGAGGAAGTGGGCGGCTGGGGCGAGTGGTGCATCTGCGAGGACGCCGAGCTCGGCCTCAAGGTCATCGAACGCGGCTACCAGGCCATCTACGTGCCCGAGAGCTTCGGCCAGGGCCTGACCCCGGACACCTACGCCGGGTTCAAGCGCCAGCGCTTCCGCTGGGCCTACGGCGCGGTGCAGATCCTGAAGCGCCACTGGCGCCAGCTGCTGCCCTGGAACAAGACAACCGCGCTCGACCTGGGCCAGAAGTACCACTTCATCGCGGGCTGGCTGCCCTGGTTCGCCGACGCCACGCAGATCGCCGTGCTGGTGGTCAGCCTGGTCTGGAGCCTGGGCATGCTGGTGCTGCCCCGTTACTTCGGCACGCCGCTGTCCATCTTCCTGCTGCCGCCGCTGGGCGCCTTCCTGTTCAAGCTGTTCCACTTCATGTGGCTGTACCAGACCCGCGTGAAGTGCGGCTTCTGGGCGCGCATCGGCGCGGCCGTGGCCGGACTTGCGCTGACGCACACCATCGCCAAGGCCATCTTCCAGGGCGTGTTCACCTCCAAGAAGCCGTTCTTGCGCACGCCCAAGTGCGAGGAGCGCTGCGCCGTGGTGCGCGGCCTCTTGATGGCCCGCGAGGAGCTGATGATCCTGGCGCTCCTGTGGCTGGCCGCAGCCGGGGTCATCGCCCGCTACGGCACCGACAACCCGGACATCGTCACCTGGGCCGTGATCCTGCTGGTGCAGTCCACCCCGTACCTGGCCTCGCTGTGCCTGTCACTCATCTCCGTGGTGCCTGGGATCATTCCCGGCGTGGACGGCAAGCTGGCCTGCAACAACGCCTGCCAGATGGTGGCCGCCACCCCCGGCGCCGCCGCCATGTCCCTTCCGGTGGCGCGGGAGCGCAAGGACAAGGTCTAGCCAGACCGCGCCCGGAACCCGTCAAGCAAACCAAGACGGCCCGGCTTCCCCTTCAAGGGAGGCCGGGCCGTCTTTCTTGTCTCTTTCGCCCAGGCAAGCCGAAGGGGCTTGATACCCTTTGGCAACCAAAGGCCCCTCCCCCCTCCTGACCGCCGTGGGCGGCCAGAGGCGGAGTCCTTTGGCCCCGCCCCTACAGCACTTCGGGGCTGGGAATGGGCACGACGAAGCGGCCGCCCCAGTCGCGGATGCAGGTGAGCTGGCTCATGATCTCGTCCTTGATGTTCCAGGGCAGGATGAGCACGAAATCAGGCTTCCTCTCGGCAATGGCGGCAGGCGGCAGCACCGGGATGCGGCTGCCGGGCAGGAACAGGCCCTGCTTGTGCGGGCTGGCGTCGCAGACAAAGGCCACCTGGTCGGGCTTGACCCCGCAGTAGTTGAGCAGGGTGTTGCCCTTGGCCGCAGCGCCGTAGGCGGCCACGGTGCGCCCGGCCAGCTTCTGCTCGGCCAGGAAGCCGAGCAGCTCGGCCTTGATGCGCTCGGCCCGGACCTGGAAGCCCGCATAATAGCCGCCGGTGAGCATGCCCGCAGCGGCCTCCGCAGCCAGCACGGCGTGCAGGCGCCCGGTCTCGGCGGCCTTGGGGTCGGCCTTGTGCCGCGCCAGGTGGCAGGCCAGGTGGCAGGCATGGATGCGCAGGCTCCCGCCATGGGTGGGCAGTTCCTCCACGTCGAACACCACGAGGCCGTGGGCCGCGAAGAGGCGGCGCACAAAGGTCAGCGACAGGTACGAGAAGTGCTCGTGGTACACGGTGTCGAACTGGGCCGACTCCACCAGACGGAACAGGTGCGGGAACTCCATGTTGATGAGCCCGCCGGGTTTGAGGGCGAGCCTCAGGCCCTCCACGAAGTCGTTCAGGTCCGGCACGTGGGCCAGCACGTTGTTGCCGATGATCAGGTCGGCCTGGCGGCCCTGCGCGGCCAGCTGCGTGGCCAGGCGCACGCCGAAGAAGTCCTCGATGGTCTCGATGCCCTTGGCGCGCGCCACCTTGGCCGTGGAGCCCGAGGGCTCGATGCCCAGCGCCGGAACACCGCGCGCCGTCACGTATTGCAGCAGGTAGCCGTCGTTGCTGGCTATCTCCATGACCAGGGACTGCGGCCCCAGGCCCAGGCGCGGGAGGGTCTCCTCGACATGGGCCTTGGCGTGGGCCAGCCAGGTGCTGGAGTACGAGGAGAAGTACACGTAGCCGGAGGAGAAGATCTCCGTGGAGCGCTTGTACTCGTCCACCTGCACGAGAAAGCAGTCCGGGCAGACGAAAAGCTTGAGCGGGTAGTACACTTCCGGACCGCTCAAGTCCTCGGGCGAGAGGAACGAGTTGGACGGCGGGGCCGCGCCCAGGTCGAGGAAGACCTGGGACAGGGGGGTGGCGCAGAAACGGCAGTTCATGGAATCTCCAGGGGTGCGAAGCCGGTGGCGGCAAGGGGGTGGCTGGCGTCGCGGGCCGAGAGGTCGGCCACGGGCAGGGGCCAGGCGATGCCCAGGGCCGGGTCGTCGTGGCGCAGGCCGCCCTCGCAGTCCGGGCTGTAGAATGCGTCGTGCAGGTACAAGAGCTCGCAGTCGTCCGCGAGGGTCTGGAAGCCGTGGGCAAAGCCGCGCGGCAGGAACAGGGCCAGGCGGTTTGCGGCGGAAAGCTCCACCGCGTGCCACTTGAGGTACGTTGGCGAACCCGCGCGCAGGTCCACGGCCACGTCCAGCACGCGGCCGCGCAGGCAGCGCACGAGCTTGGCCTCGGCCCCTGGCGGCCGCTGGAAATGCAGGCCGCGCACAGCGCCCTTGGCGCGGGTGAGGGAATGGTTGATCTGAACGATGGGGCGCATGCCCAGGGCGGCCAGCTCCGAGGCGCAGAACAGCCGGGCGAAGGAGCCCCGGTGGTCCTCGAAGGCCGCGGTCTCGATGACCACGAGGCCGGAAAGGGGCTGGGGGAGCAGCGTCAGCTTGCCCATGCGCGCCGCCTACAGGCCCCTGGGCTTGGCCACGAACTCGCGGATGCTGGCCAGGCACAGCTCACGCAGGTCGTGCTTCTTCCGGGCGCTCTCGGCCCAGGCGCGGTACCAGCCGGCGGTCCAGAGCAGGGCCTCGTCCAGCCCCAGGCGCGGCCGCCAGCCGAGCAGGGTGCGGGCCTTGGCGCAGTCGAGCACCAGCAGCCCGGCCTCGTGCGGGTGCTGGCCCTTGTCCAGGTCCAGGCGGGCGTCATCGCTCCAGAGCGTGGCGAAGCGCGCGGCCACCTGGCCCACGCTGCGCACATCGTCCGGGCCGGGGCCGAAGTTCCAGCCGCCCCCGAAGGCCGAGGCGGCGTCCGGGCCGCCCTCAAGGAGCCTGCGCGCCAGGAGCAGATACCCGGTGAGCGGCTCCAGCACGTGCTGCCAGGGCCGCACGGCCTCGGGTCGGCGGATGCGCACGGCCTCCCCCTTGGCAAAGGCCCGGGCCATGTCCGGCACCAGGCGGTCGGTGGCGAAGTCGCCCCCGCCGATGACGTTGCCCGCGCGCGCCGTGGCCAGCGCCGTGCGGTGCCCGGAATAGGTTTGCGCCGGGAAAAAGGAGCGCGCATAGGCTGCGGCGGCCAGCTCCGCGCAGCCCTTGCTGGCGGAGTACGGGTCGTGCCCGCCCATGGGGTCGGTTTCGCGATAGCCGTGCACCCACTCGCGGTTCTCGTAGCACTTGTCGCTGGTGACCACCACGATGGCGCGGCCCGGGCCCTCGGGCGCGGGCGCCAGGCGGCAGGCCTCCAGCACGTTGACCGTGCCCTGCACGTTGACCGCGAAGGTGCCTGCCGGGTCGGCGTAGGACGGCCGCACCAGGGACTGCGCGGCCATGTGGATGACGATTTCGGGCGCAAAGTCGGCCACGGCCCGGGCCAGCCTGGGCAGGTCCAGGATGTCGGCGTGCAGGTTGGTCTGGCCTTTGGGAGGGCCAACCTCATGACCGGAGTCCAGGCCGGTGAGCCCGAAGAGGCTGGGGGTGCTCGGCGGGTCCAGGGAATAGCCCAGGACCTGCGCCCCCAGGTGGGCCAGCAAGTGGCAGAGCCACGCGCCCTTGAAGCCCGTGTGGCCGGTGATCAGGACCCTGCGGCCCTGAAAGAAGCCGTCATCCATGGCGTCCTCCTTCCGGATGTTCCGCCCGGCTGCCAGATGTTTTAATCCGGCTACCAGACCTTCCACCCGGCCTGGCCGGTTTCCCAGAGCTTGTTCAGGTACTCGGTGTCGCGCAGGGTGTCCATGCAGGCCCAGAACCCGGCGTGGCGATACACCATGAGCTCGCCCTCCTCGGCCAGGCGCTCCAGCGGGCCATACTCCAGGTCGCAGGAGTCGTCCTCGGTCAGGCGGTCGAAGATGGCCCGGTTCAGCACCATGTAGCCGCCGTTGATGAGCTTGTCGGAGCGGTCGGACTGGCCGGGGCCTTTGGGCTTCTCGTTGAAGCAGGTGACGACGTCGCCCTTGATCTTCAGCTCGCCGAAACGCGAGGCCGGATTCACGCCGGTGATGGTGGCCATCTTGCCGTGGGCCTTGTGGAAGGCTTCGAGCTTGGCCAGGTCGACGTTGGCCACGCCATCGCCGTAGGTCAGAAGGAAGGTGTCGCCCTTGATGTACTTGGCGGCCTTCTTGAGCCGCGCGCCCTTCAGCGCCTTCTCGCCGGTGCTGGCCAGGGTGACCTTCCAGCCGCACTCCTCGTGGCAGGAGTGGAGCAGCGCCTCGGCGGGCTTGCCCAGCTCGATGGTGATGTCGTTGTTCATGGCCTCGTAGTTGAGGAAATAGTCCTTGATCATCTCGCCCTTGTAGCCCAGGGCCAGGACGAAGTCCGTGTGCCCCTGGGAGGCGAAGATCTTCATGATGTGCCAGAGGATGGGCCGGGAGCCGATGCCCACCATGGGCTTGGGCCGAAACTCGGTTTCTTCGCGCAGGCGGGTGCCGAGCCCGCCGCAGAGGATGACGACTTCCATGTGCTGTTCCTTCTGGTTGCGTCTGGCTGGTTGCGTCTGGCCGGTTGCGCCGGGGCCGATCGCCCAGGTTCAGGCCGGGGTCGTTCCCTGGCCTTGGCCGCCAACGCTTCTGGTCAGTCCTTCACGCAGCGCAAAAAACCGCGCGGGGCCATGCTCACGGAGAGCCTGGCGTCCATGGCCTCGTCGATGACGAAGCGGTCGTTGGCCTTCAGGAAGGCGTCCACGGCGGTCATGGGGTTGTCGCCCAGGCCCCAGGGCCGGTCCGGGTAGAAGTCGCCGGGCATGACCTCGACCACGGTGTCGAACACGATGAGCCAGCCGCCCTTCCTGACCAGGGGCGAGTAGAGTTCAAGCTCGCGCAGCACGTGCTCGTGGGTGTGGTTGGAGTCCAGCACCACCAGCGGGTTCGTGCACCCGGCCAGGGCCTGGCGCACCTGTTCCGCCGTGCCCTCGTCCACGCTCGAGCCCTGGATCATGCGGATGCGCGGGGCCATGGGATGGGCCTCAATGGCGGCGCGGTTGTGGGCGCGGATGTCGATGTCCACGCCGAGCACGAAGCCCTCGCCCCCCAGCAGCTGCAGCATGGAGGCCGAGAAGACCAGGCTGCCGCCATGGGCGATGCCCGTCTCCAGCACCACGTCCGGCTTCATGTCCCAGATGATCTCCTGCAGGGCCACCATGTCCTGGGGATACTGGATGATCGGCCTGCCCATCCAGTTGAAATTGTACGAGTACCCGGCGCGGGTGCTCTCCACGGTGAAGGCCTGGGCAGAGTCCTTGAGGGCCTGGTTGCGGCCCATGGCCTGGATGCGCTCTGCGCGCTCCTGGCGGAACTGGAGGGTGGGATCGGCGGTCTCTTTCTGGCTCATGGTGCTTGATCCCGGCTCGCAGCCAGTGCTGCGGCGAGTTTGGTGGTGTCGGCCCAGAAGCGCATGGGCTCGTAGTCCGGGTAGGGGTAGTGGCCCAGGTTCAGGGCGATGTGCGCCCCGCGCCTGCGCAGGTGCTCCTCCACCAGGGCGCGCACGGTGACCGGGCGTCCGCTGGCGCAGTTGATGACGCCGATGGCCCGGTGCTGCAGGGCCACGCGCACCAGCATGTCGGCCGCGTCCTCCACCGGGAGGTAGTCGCGCAGCTGCTCCCCACCGGACATGTCGAAGGACGCTGCGCCCACGGAAATAGCCCGGTCGAGTTGGGAGAGCAAGGATTTTCCGGATTGGCCGGGGCCGTGCATGTAGAAAAGCCGCGCCCACTGGAAGACCACGCCGCGCGCCGCGCAAAGGGGCTCAAGGGCCCGGCGGAGCAGGTCCTTGGCCTGGCCGTAGGCCGTGACCGGCGCGGGCTGCAGGCCCTCGCCGAGCGCGCCCTCCACCAGCCCGTACTCCAGGCAGGTGCCGGTGACGAGCAGGTGGCGCGCCCCGCGCGTGACGAGCTGCGTCAGAAACTCCAGATGCCGGGGCAGCACCTCGCTGACCTGGGTCTCGGCCTTGTAGTTGCCCAGGCCCTCCCAGGCCAGGTGCAGGATGCGCTCGTGCCCGGCCAAGTGGTCCAGCTGGGCCGGGGTCAGGCTGGCGAGGTCGCCCGGGACCAACTCCACCCGCCCGGCCTTCCCGAGCTCCGGGGCCCAGGGCAGGGCCAGGGCCTTGGCCCTGTCGCGGCAGAGGATGGTCACGTCGCAGCCGCGCGCGAGCAGGGCGGCCACCACATGGCGGCCCACAAACCCGGTGGCTCCGGTGACAAGCACGCGCATGGCCATGTGGTCTTCCTCTACAGCGGGCTAACTGGGCCCGCGCATCAGTTTGGCCAGAATGTCGTCCAACTCGGCGCGGGCCTCGGGTCCGGTGGGGGCCAGGTACGCCGCCAGCGCGGCCTCGCGCGCGGCCTGCGCCGCTGCGTCCTGGCGGGCGGCCACGCCGGGGATGGTGTAGCGCGCCAGCCTGCGGCCGTACTTGGGCAGCTTGCGCCAGAAGGGCCTGCGGCCGCCACGCTGGCAATAGCCGGCCACGAACCCGGCCACGGAGTCCAGCACCGCCTGCCGGGCCTCGCCCTCGGAGAGGCCGGTGACCCCGGCCATGGCGCGGGAGAGCCGCTCCACAAGCAGGCCATAGACCTCGCGATAGCGCGGATCGGTGCTGACCACGCCCAGGTCGTCGCAACGCGCGCCAGCCAGGTCCGCGCTGGGGATGATGTCGCGCACGGTGTGCAGGGTGGGCAGCACGGCGACCTTGCCGAGGATGGCCGCAACCATCCCCAGGGCCAGCTCGGAGCTGGCGTAGAAAACCTCGCGGCCGTGGCCCGGGCCAAAGGCCATCCGCAGCACCTCGGTGCGCAGCACGGCGTAGAACAGCGGGATATAGGGCAGGCTGAGCTCCAGCAGACGCGCCCTCGGGTCGTCCGAGGTGATGGCCGCCTGGTGCGTGTCCAGGTAGCAGGGCCCCACCAGGGCCTGGCCCCCCTGGCGCAGCACGCGCAGGTAGTGGCCGTGCGCGCCGCTATGGTCCGGGTGGGCGGCCAGAAATTCGGCGCAGCGCAGGATGGAGCCCGGACTTGTGAAGTCGTCGTCGGCGCAGAGCACGGCCAGGGGGGTCTGGATCCGCTGCGCCACGATCTCAAGCTTGGCCTCGAACCCAACGCCCGGCAGATGCAGGTACAGGACCCCTTCA
>Ga0209373_10004297_pt1 | contig 12372 bp, 9 predicted proteins | sample Higcelweek5metaG_FD_187173 | JGI IMG/M metagenome (GOLD analysis project Ga0209373, IMG submission 187173) | Freshwater pond sediment microbial communities from the University of Edinburgh, under environmental carbon perturbations - High... | ecosystem: Environmental > Aquatic > Freshwater >... | reverse complement strand
TGTTCCACGTGGAACAATTATCATAAACACCGTTGTTTTCCTTCAAACAATCGCATTATTATTGACAGTATCCAAATCCGCTATAATCGGGCTAGCATTGGCCCTACTTTTCATTAATGTTCCACGTGGAACATTAATGAAAATATCCCTGGCAATTATTAGTATTATCATGCTAATGTTCACGTTCAAGTTCGATCTACATTCATTATTCATAAAATCACTGGAGGAAAGGGAATTATACTTGAATGTTTCACGTGGAACAATCTCAGCACATCCGATATCGGGAGTTGGAATGGGGGAATTCGTAGACAATTTCTATAAGACGATCCCGAATCTTCCTGCTTGGCAATATCAGCCAGTTCATAATGTTTTTCTTCTAGAGTATAGCGAACTTGGAATTTTCGGATTCATATTGCTAACACTGTTCCTAATCTCTCTATTTGCAAAAAAGATTGATTAGCTAAATTGTTCCACCCGCTGCGCCGGAGCTTCAGCGAGGCGAGCGTGGAACAATTTAAGTAAATAAAGAAAGAGTGGTTATCTTTTGCTGTTTCTATCTACTTTACAAATTATGCTTTTTATCTTATAATATATCATTGACCCCACATACCCTCTGATCCAAGGAAGTCCAAATCAAAAACCCGGCTGAATCGCCGGGTTTTTGATTTATTCTATTCGAAGATTCCTTATAGGACAGTTGATGCAGCTACTTTGTCGCCGGATTGAGGCTTCATCACCCTGACGCCCTGAGTAGCGCGTCCAAGAGAAGAAACGCTCTTAAGTGGTATACGGATTATCTGACCTTTTTCCGATGTCAGGATAAGATCAGCTTCAAGAGCGTCCATATTGATGATATTGGCTCCGATAAGCTTTCCGGTCTTTGCAGTCACGGCTGCTGTCTTGATTCCGGATCCTCCGCGTTTCTGAATCTTATACGCTTTCAAGTCTGATCGTTTTCCATAGCCGTTTTCGGTGATTATGAGCAGTTGGTTGCCCTTCTGACCTTTGAAAACAACGTCCATTCCAACGACCGTGTCGTCTTTCCTGAGTTTTATTCCGCGCACTCCGGTTGCAGATCTGCCCATAGCGCGCACGTCGCTCTCTTTGAAATGGATCGCCTGGCCGCCTGAAGTCGATATGATCACTTCATCTGTTCCAGTCGTCGCGTTGACCCAGGAAAGTTCGTCGCCCTTATCAAGCTTTATGGCTATGAGCCCAGAGCGCCTGACGTTATCAAATTCGCTTATTTCCGTCTTCTTTACAGTCCCGGAAACGGTTGCCATGAAAAGATACTTATAATTGTCATCTTTATTGAGCGTAATGATCGCGGTCACTTTCTCATCTTGGGAAAGCTGCAGGAAATTGACAATCGATTGACCTTTGGAAATACGAGTCGATTCAGGAAGCTCATAGGCCTTGGTTTGAAAGACTTTTCCGGTGTTTGTGAAGAAGAGGAGATTGTCATGAGTCATTATGCCAAGAAGTTTCTCGACTTCGTCTCCTTCTCTGGTTGTTGCTCCGATAACGCCCTTTCCGCCGCGTTTCTGAACCTTATAAACATCCGGGTTCATGCGTTTTATATATCCCTCCTTGGAGATGGTGATGATCGCTTCCTCATTCGGAACAAGATCTTCCTGGCGGAACTCGGTTATGCCCGATTTTATAATCCTGGTCCTTCTTTCATCTCCGAATTTCTCTTTGACTTTCAGGAGCTCTTCTTTGACGATTCCGAGAATCCTCTTTTCGCTTCCGAGAATCGCCTCCAATTCTGCAATCAGCTTCATTTTTTCTGCCAATTCGTCTTCGATTTTCTTTGTTTCCAAACCGGAAAGCGTCTGCAGCCTCATTTCAAGAATGGCGGTTGTCTGCCTGTCAGAAAGACCGAATTTCTTCATCAAATTGATATGCGCGTCCTCCTTAGTTTTGGATTTCTTGATGGTTTCTATGACTTCGTCGATATGATCGAGCGCTTTTTTGAGCCCTTCCAAGATATGAGCACGGTCTTTGGCCTTTTCAAGGTCAAACTGGGTGCGGCGCACGATAACGATCTTCCTGTGAGCTATATATTGCTCCAGGATCGATTTGAGATTAAGGACTGTCGGCTCGATCCCATCGACGAGTGCCAGCATATTGACTCCGAAATTCTTCTGAAGATCAGTGAGGGAATAGAGCTTATTGAGGACTTTTTGGGGATAGGCGTCTTTCTTGAGATCAACAACCAGCCTGACACCGTCCTTGTCTGATTCATCCCGGATATCTTTGATTCCGACGATTTTTCCTTCTTTCACCAAATCCGCCATCTTTTCGATAAGGGTCGACTTGTTCGTGGCATATGTCATCTCGGAAACTATTATCTGGAACATTCCGGCTTTCGTTTCGAATATTTCGGCTTTAGCGCGGGTGAGAATCTTTCCTCTTCCGGTGCGATAGGCTTCAAGTATGTCCTTCTTGTTATATATCATGCCTCCTGTCGGGAAATCGGGGCCCTTGACGAATTCTGCCAGATCTTCAACGGAAGCTTCCGGGTTGTCGATCAGATGATTTACCCCGTCAATAAGCTCCGTCAGGTTGTGAGGGGGGATATTGGTCGCCATTCCGACTGCGATTCCCATGGAACCATTGAGAAGCAATTGAGGAAGATTGGAAGGAAGGACGGTCGGTTCCTTGTGCTGCCCATCGAAATTAGGAACGAAATCAACGGTATTCTTCTCGATATCGAAAAGCATCTCTTCTGCAATGCTTGAAAGTTTGGCTTCAGTATAACGATAAGCTGCCGCTCCGTCTCCATCCATGGAACCGAAGTTTCCCTGACCTTTGACGAGGGGGTAGCGGAGGGAAAAATCCTGCGCCATACGCACCATCGAATCATAGACAGCCATGTCTCCGTGCGGATGGTATTTTCCAAGTACTTCTCCGACGACAGTAGCTGATTTCCTGAACTTCGAATTAGCTCTAAGCCCTGAATTCCACATGGAATAGAGAATCCTTCGATGAACCGGCTTCAGTCCGTCACGGACATCCGGAAGGGCGCGAGCGACAATAACACTCATCGCATAATCAAGATAGGACTGTTGTATCTCCTCGGTTATTTCGCGCCTGCTGATATTTTCGAACTGCAGTTTCTCTTCCATTTTTTTATTGCTTGTTTGCACACGCCCGCCCAGGAAGCCGGCTTCTGCTCAAGCTGCAAATAATACCATTACAACAAACCAGAACCGCGATAATTCGGCTCTGGAAACTTTATTAGGTTTGGGACTGACATCACTACGCAGAACTTGCAAATATGTCAGCCTAAGGTTTGAGCTTTACGAACTCATGCATGGCGGCTGGCATTCAGCCGCTAGATATGAACGCGCAAATTATTATTGCTATTGGGCTGCGCCCTGGGATTGGATCTGATTCTTGGCCGTATCCAAAGTCTGCTTCATTCCGGAAGCGGCATTTTGGATTTCCTGCTGAGATTGCTTTATGTTCTCGATATTCTGGTCATTCGGGGTCATGACTGATGATTCTGAACTCTTTTCCTCAGCTAAGAACGAAAAAAACCAGATGAATACTATGCATAGCATAGAAATAGCCATCATTGCCCATACGTAACGAAGTCGGATATGTTCCGGTTTTTGACGTATTTCTTCTATTTTGTTTCTGATATCTATACGCATATGCCGGACAGGGATAAGTGAACGTTATTCTATGCTCATCACGATGGTTTCCATCTTCTTTCCTTCAAGATCCTTCTTTTTTATGTTTATTTTCGAAGGCCTTTCAGGAGAGCAGTTGCCGATTTCCAGGCAGAATTTCTTTTCATCATCAGCCTCTAAATTGGAACCTGCCATCTTATAATGCATCGGTACGATGATTTTCGGTTCTATTTTTTTGACGATTTCAATCGCTTTTTTGTAGTCTATCGTATATTTCCCGCCGATAGGGATCATCAGGATATCGATGTCCGTAAGGACTTCCAGCTGTTTTTCCGTAAGGTCAGAACCGAGATCTCCCATATGACAGACTTTCATGTCTTCTGATTCCAGCACATAAATGGTATTCTTGCCTCGCTCCTTGCCCTCGGCCACATCGTGATAAGAATCCACTCCGACGATGTTTATGCCTTTTATGGAATATTCCCCTGGAATATTGACCACTTTCGGGTCACCCTTGATTGCGGCACTGTTGTTGTGATCGGGATGATCGTGAGTTATGAGCACCAAATCAGCTTGCCCCTGAGGAGGACGAAGGCCGATCGATTTGTCGAATGGGTCTATAAATACGGACACGTCATTCTGTCCGCGGCCTGCCGGCTTTACTGTCAGTTTGAAACAGGAGTGCCCGTAATATTGGATATTCATAGGTTTTCATATTGGACCGGATAGTGTCTATCAGTCTGATTAATTAAAAACTGCGCAAAACTTGCTGCATATAATTTAGCACGCGAAGAGGAAGCTGTCGAGACTGGCATTTGCCAAATCCGGGATAATGATATATACTTTTCAAACGGTATAATTATTAAGAAAACTGAATAAAGGAATGGTTTAATTCCTTTTGATCGATTCTTGATAATTTCCTGCCGAGGGGATTTTTTTGTTTGTGCTGAAGAATTCCGCAGCGCGCAATATTATAATCATTAATCGGTTCGCGCTGGACCGAAAAACCTAATTTCATGAAAAACATATTGGACAAATTAGCCTCAGAGGTTGACAAAATCGAGGAAAACGCCGACTTGAGCACTAAAAAAACCAAAAAAGAAGTCGGGGCTGAAGCTGCTGACACTGAAATGTCATTAATGGACAGCCTTCTATCTGAATCCGTGAATGGTTTCCCGAAAGTAGGGGATACCGTAGTTGGAATAGCAGTAGAAGTGTCTTCCAACGAAGTGTATGTCGACCTTGCCCCTTTCGGAACCGGAGTCGTCATGGGCAAAGAAATCCGGGACGGAATGGGAAGCAAGAAGATAAAGATCGGAGATAGCGTCACCGCCACAGTGATCGAACTTGAAAATGAAGACGGATTCATAGACCTTTCCATAAGGGAGGCTTCCTATGAGAAAGCTTGGGAGGATATTGAGAACAAGAGCGCTGATCACGAAAAGATCTTTGCCAAGATACTGAGCGCCAACAAGGGAGGACTCATAACCACAGTCAATGGAATAACCGGATTCCTTCCTGTTTCGCAGCTTTCCAGCAAGAATTATCCGCGAGTGGAGGATGGCGACAAGAATAAGATTCTCGGCCTTCTCAAGAAGATGATCGGCAAAGAGCTTGAGGTGAGGATCATTGACGCTAACCGCGAGGCTGAGAAACTGATCGTCAGCGAAAAAGCGGCCCAGAGCGAAAAAGAAAAAGAGGCTATATCGAATTTCAAGGTCGGCGATGTGATTTCCGGAGAAATAAGCGGCGTGGTTGATTTCGGAGCTTTCGTCAAATTCTCTGCGAAAGACGATTCGAATGGAGGAGAAGACGACAGGGATCGCCTTGAAGGATTGGTCCATATTTCCGAATTGGCTTGGCAGCTGATTGAAGATCCGCGAACGATCGTCAAGGTGGGGGACAAAGTCGAAGCAAAAATCATCGGAATCGAAGCCGATAAGATTTCCCTTTCCATCCGCGCTCTCCAGAAAGATCCTTGGAGCGATATTGAAAGCAAATACGGGGTCGGCAGCATCGTTGCCGGAAAAGTCCACAAAATCAATCATTTCGGAGCGTTCGTATATCTCGACAGGGATATCCACGGCCTTGCTCACATAAGCGAAATGTCTGAGCTTTATCCTGGAAAGAACATCAATGACCTCATCAAAGTCGGTGAGGAATATTCTTGGAAAATCCTATCCATAGAACCGAAGAGCCATAGGATGGGGCTGGTTTTCATGGACAAGGAACACCTGGCGAAGGCTGAACCGAAAGAGAAAGCTAAGGAAGAGAAAAAGGAGAAAACCAAGAAAAAAGATAAGAAAGAGACAGACGAGGAATAATATCCGAATATAAGGCTCTGAAATTTTCAATTTCGCAATTTTAATTTTCAATCCATCTATGTCTAATATTTTCATCATATCCGGTCCTTCCGGAGTGGGAGAGGATTCCGTAATAGAAGGCCTTCGGAAACATTTCACTGTTGAAAGAGTCATCACATCAACCACTCGCGCTCCGCGCGCCGGAGAATCTCAAGGAAATCCATACTATTTCATCTCTAAAGAGGAGTTCGAAAGAAAAATAGCACAGGATGAATTAGCTGAATACGCCCAGGAATACAACGACAATTTCTATGGAGTGACTAAGGATGAATTGAAAAGAGTGGAAAAATCAGGAAATGTCGGGATATGGAAAATCGAATATAAAGGAGTCATCACTGCTAAGAAGAAGTTCCCGGAAATAAAATCTATATATATCGCTGCGCCATCATTGGAAATCCTGAGAGAAAGGATACTGAGACGCGATCCGTCAGCCAGTGAAGAATATCTCAATGAAAGGATGGAATACACCAAGGAATGGATGAAAAATGAAGACATATATGATTATAAGGTGGTGAATGAAGAGGGAGCACTGCAAGATACGATAGAAAAGGTAGCCAATATCATTTCGGAAAACCTATAGGCACAATCCTCGTCCAGAATTATTGCTTCTCGGAGCCTGACTGAAAATCACTTTTAATTAATGGTTTTCGGCCGGGCTCTTTAAATAAGGGCATATATTCATGCGAAATAATCTCATAAAGAAAATTCAGAATATCTCTTTCAGGGAAAACCTTTTGGAAAGAGGACAGAAAATTCTTGTCGCTGTTTCAGGCGGACCGGATTCATCTTGTCTTTTGGATATTTTGGCCGTACTGCGGAAAAAATATGAATTCCGACTAGGCATAGCTCATATAAACTACCATCTTCGCGGAATCGAGAGCGATAAGGATGAGAAATTCGTGAGAGCTTTGGCCGAAAAATACGACACAGAACTGTTCTTAATGGATTCTGAGGTTACGCCAGAATCAAACATCGAAAGCGAACTGAGAGATATCCGCTATGATTTCTTCGAAAAAGTTCGGATTGAAAACGGCTTCGAATGTATTGCTGTCGCGCATAACATGGATGACCAGGTGGAAACGTTCCTAATGAGAGTCATCCGTGGATCGGGACTCAACGGCCTTCGCGCGATGAGATTCAAGAACGGCCATATCATCCGTCCGCTTCTTGGAACCAGTCGGGAGGAGGTTATTGAATACCTCAAGACCAACAATCTTCCATACAGAATAGACAAAAGCAATCTGGAGACGAAGTTTATGCGTAACAAGGTCAGGCATAAACTCATCCCTTATCTTGAAAAAAACTTCAATTCGGGAATAAGGAAAACCATTTTCAATGCTGCGCAGTCTATTTCGGATGATTATGATCTTCTTTCGAGCATTCCTGACACGATTAACGTCACCGATAGCGCCAGTGTCAAGGAAATCCTCAGGTTATCCCCATCCGAGCAAAAAATATTCCTGAGGAAAATGATTCTTGATAAGAAAAAAGATCTTAAGAATATTGAAGCATCCCATATTGAGGAGATATTGAAAGTGCTTAGAAGCACCAAAGGCAAGATTCAGACAATAAACCTTCCGGATTTGAAAGTGCAAAGAAAAGGTGATAGAATAACCCTGGAATGAAGCGTGCTTAGTCGGGAAAGAATGGGGAAATAAAAAGAAATAAACTCGAACGCTCAGTTTTCTTTTCAAAATATTCACGCCTCTTGACCGTTAGCATCCCGCAGAACATTTTGAAGAAAACCGGCATTCTCAGACAGGATTTCTTTTTATTTCCCCATTCTTTCCCCCTCAAATATAATAATATAATAAAGAAACTTGTAATATTTTCAAAACAATCTATGAAAAATCTCTTGAAAAACATAACCATGCTGCTGCTCGTGTTTCTTTTCATTTCCGGAATATTCATCCTATACAGTTCTCCGGAGAAAAAACCCCAAGACATATCCCTTTCGACACTAGTAACCCAGATCAATAACGGCGAGATAAAATCCATATCCGTGACTGGAGACGAGCTCAGCATAACCAAGACCGACGAAAGCCCGGAAAAGACAACCAAGGAAAAGGAGGCTGGCATCACGGAAACGCTCAAGAACTATAATGTTGATCCGAGCAAGCTGGATCAGGTGAATATTGAAGTGAAAGGGGAATCTTCGCTCAGCTTCTGGCTCGGAGCGATATTGCCGTTCCTTCTTCCTTTTATCCTGATATCGGCCCTTATCTGGTTCATGCTGCGACAAGCGCAGAGAGGAAACAACCAGGCTATGTCTTTCGGCACTTCGCGTGCCAGGATGGTCGATCCGAAAGACAAGAAGAACCGTGTCACATTCAAAGATGTCGCCGGAGCCAAAGAAGCCAAAGAAGAACTGTATGAAATCGTCGAATTTCTCAAGACTCCGAAGAAATTCATCGATCTCGGAGCTAAGATTCCCAAAGGTGTCCTTCTTCTCGGATCTCCCGGAACAGGAAAGACTTTGATATCAAGAGCGGTGGCAGGAGAAGCCAATGTGCCGTTTTTCAATATTTCAGGATCTGAATTCGTGGAAATGTTCGTGGGTGTCGGAGCTTCACGCGTCAGGGATCTCTTTAAGCAAGCCAAGAAAAGCGCCCCAGCCATAGTTTTCATCGACGAAATAGATGCTGTCGGGCGCCATAGGGGATCAGGACTCGGAGGCGGTCACGACGAAAGGGAACAAACTCTTAATCAGATCCTGGTTGAAATGGACGGGTTCGATACTAACACCAATGTGATCGTCATCGCCGCAACGAACCGCCCGGATGTGCTTGATCCGGCGCTTCTTCGCCCGGGACGTTTCGATCGGCGTGTCGTCATGGATCTTCCGGATATCGAAGAACGTCTTTCGATCCTCAAGATCCACGCCAAAAACAAGCCGATTGCTAAAGTTGCCGATTTGAGAGTGATAGCCCAAAGGACTCCCGGATTTTCCGGAGCCGATCTTTCCAACCTGCTCAATGAGGCAGCCATCCTTTCCGCAAGACGAGCCAAGAAAGAGCTTACTATGGCGGAACTGACTGAATCGATTGAAAAAGTGATCCTCGGTCCGGAAAGGAAGAGCCGCCGCATCGATGAGGAAGAGAAGAAAATCGTCGCCTTCCATGAAGCCGGACACGCCCTCATCGCAGCCAATCTCAAAAACGCTGATCCTGTGCAGAAAGTCTCGATAATTTCGCGCGGAAATGCTGGCGGATATACTTTCAGCGCTCCCACGAAAGACCGATCGCTTCATAAGAGAAGATACTTCATTGATGAATTGTCCGTACTTCTCGGGGGATATGTCAGTGAAAAACTGACTTTCGGAGATATCACAACTGGAGCTTCCAATGACCTTGAAAGAGCGACCGCTATGGCGAGGAGTCTCGTGACGAGATATGGCATGAGCGAACTCGGACCGAGGACTTTCGGACACAAGGAAGAGATGGTATTCCTTGGAAAAGATATCCATGAGGAAAGGAACTATTCGGAAGAAACTGCCCGTCAGATAGATGCTCAGGTCTCGAAGTTCATCGCTGATGCATATGATGTGGCAACCAGCATGCTCACCGAAAAGAAAGATGTCCTTGAAAAACTGGCGGAAGTCCTTCTGGAGAAAGAGACTATTGAGCAGTCTGAATTCAACGAAATAGTCGGGATCAAGAAAGAGAGCAACGATATAGCGAGCGATAAAAGCGAGCCGACAGGGAAATAATATCTTTCCATGAATCATACTGAAATATTCAAAAAAGCGTTGAAAATAACCATGAAAAACCAGTTTTTGTGGTTATTCGGTGTTCTTGTCGCGCTCATAGGAGGATTCGACGGTTTCGACTATAGCAGAATCGATCTTCGAAGCCGCTTGATGATCGCGATTCCTGCCATCATCATCGTGTCATTGATCCTGATAATATTGTCCACGATAGCACGGGCAGGACTAATAAGATCACTTGGGAAAATAGAGGAGAACGAAAACCCTTCATTCAGAACCCAATTGAAAGATGGACGCAGGTTTTTCTGGAAATTGATCGGACTGGAAGCGATCCTTGTTTTTTCATTCCTAGTGGTCATGGCGATTCTTTTTCTGCCGGTAATCTTCCTCTTTGCCAGCAAGAATAATGCGGGAGGGATGTTCGTCAGCCTGTTCGCTTCCCTGATATTCTTGGTGCTGATAGTGATTTGGACATTCCTTCGCATTTTTGGACGGCTATATGCGGTCCTTGGGAATCTTGGCATCATATCTTCTCTGGAAAAAGCATATTCCCTCTTCATTAGCAACATCAGAAAAAGCCTGAAGATGCTGCTGCTTTTCATTCCAATAGGCATATTGGTATATATCGCAACTGTCATATTATGGAATCTTGTCTCATCGTTATTCGCTTTTATTGATTGGATTGCCTCTGACTTCCTCGGAAAACCGATCGATGCTTCGGCATCCATAGGGACGATTTTGGTATTCATTCCGGCAACGATTTTCCTGAAGGCGGTTTATGAAGTTTTTTCACAGTCAGTCTGGGTTCTTTTCTTCTATGAAATAGCCAGTCCGAAAGATGACAAAGGATTGCCGGAAAAAGAAAAAGAGGAAGATGCGGTTTCCGTTCCTGACACTGCCATAAGCGGAAATTGTTCATAATATTGACTTTAGCCGTTATTTGAAATAAGATTATTCTATTGCCTGAAGGTCGCTTAGCTCAGTTGGTTAGAGCGTCACATTGACATTGTGAAGGCCAGTGGTTCGAGTCCACTAGCGACCACCAAAGTTCAATCCAGATCGGGACCATAGCTCAGCGGTAGAGCAGGGGACTCATAATCTCTTGGTCGCTGGTTCGAATCCAGCTGGTCCCACCAAGGAAGCATCTTGCATTCGGAATTGTGAATGAAAAAATCCCCGGGAGGGGATTTTTTCATTGGTCTTTTTTTTGATAATCATCTCCCTGCCGAATATAGGCTTTCGATCGTTTTATTCATGCAGTTTTTTGAATTCGACACTATGACATATTCATCCACAATAGCATAATCTATGGAACTCTTGCTTCCATCAGGAAGAATAAACTCGGCATATCTGTATTCTCCGTCACTAAAATCCAACTTCTGGTCAAGATCTTTTTCAGAAAAAGAAACGTTAGGGGAAAAAATATTGGCAGTATCCCCAAGGATTGACTTCTCCCATTGTTTCATATATGAAACTTCATTTTGGTAATAATCTTTTTTATACAAATCAAGCCTCATATTCATTACCAAACTTATGCTTTTTATATTTCCTCGCGATTCACAAGAGAAAAAACTTGATTTTTTTATATCGATTGTTTCTTCTACATCGCTACCAATCTTAGATCCTATCAATGAAAGAAGACTGTTGATAGGAATGATTTTACCATTGCTATCATGAAATTCCACCCACTTCAAGTCAGATGTCGGAAGATTATAGAATCCTAAGAAAGCATTCTTCGCCAAAAAACTATTTTCAGTGTCAGTAATCGTTATAATGCTTTTACTTAGATTATCGCCTTCATCTTGAGATGAATATCCGTTTTCATTGGAATCAATTTTTAAAACCTGTCTAACTATACCGCCATCTTGATTGGAAGTTTTCTTATCAGAATCACGCTTGCTGTAAAATAAATAAAACAGCTCGAACATGCCGAATAAAATCAGCGCCGCAATTAAAATGATGGTTATTTTTTTTTTACTCATACGTGAAAAAGCTAGTGACAGCCGCATTGAGCATTATTGACGCTTACGTGAACATGGTTTCCTTCATTGAGAACATAATCGAATCCGCAACTGTTTGCCGCTGATACTATGGAATTCATGCTGCTCCCGACAAGATCGGCAGCCTGTGAAGTTCCTTTACAATTTCTCCCTCCGAAATGACATGAATTTTGGGTATGGCTACAGCCGCTTACCCCGCCTGAATAACTCCATACGCATTGCGAACACCACTGTGAATTAGTATTCTTAGTAATGCTCGAAACAGTCGCTGAAACACCCTTGCTCTTCAGACATGCAAGCTTGCTCGCAAGCTCAGACGACGTATAGGCGCAACCGTTAGCAGATTGGGTTTCTCCATTGACAGCTAAGCCTCCGCAGCCATTATTGGTTGGGTTGCATTGTCCAGAACTGTTTGATGAAGAAGAATTGCTTGAATTTGAAGCGGAGCTGGAGCTGGCGGATGTGCTTCCCCCGCTGCTCGCGCTCCCCGACGCGCTCCCTCCGCTCCCGTTGCTGCCGCTCCCTCCTGTGCTGCCATTGCTCCCTGTCGATCCGTCGCTGTTGCCCACTCCCAGCTGCCCGGCGCTCCCCGAGACTCCCATGCTGGCATCAGGAAGCTTCACCTTGAGGAGGTCGGGGTTTATGGTATAGAGGATGAGCCA
>Ga0209373_10004296_pt1 | contig 12376 bp, 12 predicted proteins | sample Higcelweek5metaG_FD_187173 | JGI IMG/M metagenome (GOLD analysis project Ga0209373, IMG submission 187173) | Freshwater pond sediment microbial communities from the University of Edinburgh, under environmental carbon perturbations - High... | ecosystem: Environmental > Aquatic > Freshwater >... | reverse complement strand
TTTGGTAGATATTAGCGGCAACATGGTTGAAGCAGCCCAAAAGCGTGTTGCAGAAATTGTTAGCGGCCAAGTTACCGCCATTCAGGGTGATTACCGCGGTGTGGAGCTAAGCGAAAACTGCTTCGACATCATTACTGCCGGCACTACCCTTCACCACCTGCGTGGCGACGATGAATGGGAACTGGTGTTTGAAAAAATATACCGCGCACTAAAACCAGGCGGTTCTTTCTGGATCAACGACATTGTACTTGCCGAAACCGACGAGATCAACGAAATGATGCTCGGCGGCTGGATGAGCATTCTTAAAAAACAAGTATCGGAAGAAGATCTTTCATTATATCGTGAGCGCTACGAAACCGAAGACACACCACGAACGTTATCTTACCAATTGGAACTATTGAAGCGTATTGGTTTCAGTAAAACTATTTTGCTGCACAAGCACTTCAACTTTGCAGCTTTTGGCGGAATAAAGTAAATAACAATTAATTGGCAGGTTATATGAAAGTTGATCGTAGAAGTTTTATTGCAGCATTGGCCGCTGGCACAGCCCACTTAATGTTTGCTCCTCTTTTTGCAAATGAATCGCAAACAAGTTTAGATTTGAACCCACTTCAGAGCATAAAACTGGGGAAGAGTGGAATAGAAACGACATTATTGGGATTTGGCACAGGGGTAAACGGTTATTCCAGAAGCAGTTTTCTTACCCGTCAAGATCAAAAAAAGAGTATTGCTACGCTTATTCATGGTTATAACCGAGGAATTAGGCTTTATGATTTAGCCGACATGTATGGAACCCACGGCATTATGAAAGATGCCCTAAAAGAAATGAACCGCGACAAACTTACTTTAGTCTCGAAAATGTGGACACGCAATGGAGGCGTTCCAGAAAACGATAGGCCCGATGCAAACATCGTCGTTGATCGGTTCCGAAAAGAACTTAACACCGATGTAATTGACCTTATACAGCTACATTGTTTGGTTGATGGCCAATGGACCGATGCCGAAAAAAAGCAAATGGACATTCTTGAAACCCTCAAATCGAAAGGAATTATTCGAGCACACGGGACTTCGGTACATTCTTATGAAGCTCTGAATGCCGCTGTAAAAACCGATTGGGTTGACGTGCTCCATGCCCGCATAAACCCTTATGGAATTGCCATGGATAAACGCGATCCTCAGGAAATTGTTGACGTATTGACGCAACTACACAAGTCGGGAAAAGGAATTATTGGGATGAAACTTGTTGGCAACGGAGAGTACAAAACCAATTCAGAAATGATAGACAACAGCATTAAGTTTGTTCTTGGTTTGAATGTTGTTGATATGATCATTGTTGGCTTTGAAACCGAAGCGGAAATCGACAACTATTTAGAACGAATGGAAAAAGCTTTGAAAGAATTGAAAGAGCAGAAAAACTAAAAATCGAAATACATCATGGGTAAAACTCTTAACATTGCCGTTTTAGCCGGCGACGGAATCGGGCCTGAAATTATTGAACAGGCCTTGAAAGTAACCAAAGCTGTTTGCGAAAAATTTGGTCACGAACTAAAGTACAAACACGCCATAACCGGTGCTTGCGCTATCGATGCTGTGGGCGATCCGTATCCACCAGAAACACACCAACTTTGTATGGAGAGCGATGCTGTACTTTTTGGTGCGGTTGGCGATCCAAAATTCGACAACGACCCAACAGCAAAAGTTCGCCCTGAACAAGGGTTATTGCGCATGCGTAAAATGCTTGGCCTTTATGCCAATCTGCGTCCAGTTGAAACATTTAAATCATTGTTACACAAATCGCCACTTCGACAAGATTTAGTTGAAGGTGCCGACTTTATGTGCATCCGCGAACTTACAGGCGGAATCTATTTTGGCGAAAAAGGCCGCAGCGAAGATGGCAATACCGCTTTCGACAACTGTGTGTACACTCGCATGGAAGTAGAACGTATATTGAAATTGGGTTTTGAATATGCCATGAAACGCAACAAAAAACTTACCATTGTAGATAAAGCCAACGTTTTGGAAACATCGCGTTTGTGGCGTCAGATTGGTCAGGAAATGGCGCCGTTGTATCCCGAAGTGGAAACCGAATATATGTTTGTTGACAATGCCGCCATGCGCATAATCCAATGGCCAAAAAGTTTCGACGTAATGGTAACCGAAAACATGTTCGGCGACATCCTTACCGACGAAGCGTCAGTAATTACAGGATCAATGGGATTACTGCCATCGGCATCAATAGGACTTCACACAAGTTTGTTTGAACCTATTCACGGTTCATATCCACAAGCTGCCGGGAAAGACATTGCCAATCCGGTAGCCACTGTTCTATCAGCAGCAATGATGTTCGAATATGCATTCAACATGATGGAAGAAGGCGCCTTGATTCGCGAAGCAGTTGCAGCATCGCTCGAAGCTGGAATTGTAACCGAAGACATTGCAGGCGAAGGTAAAGCCTACAAAATGTCGGAAGTAGGAACTTGGATTGCAGAATATATTACAAAGAAGTAACACCTTAATTCACATAAAAATAACCCGAATCTATAAAATTCGGGTTATTTTTTTTGTTATAGTTAATGATTCTTTCAGTAAAATGGTATAAATTACATAAACAACCACTGACGAAAGATCAAGATGAAAACTAAACTGAAAATTTCAGTTAATGAAACACCAGAAATGCAAGCCATTAAAAATAAACTTGTTGGCATTTCACTAATTGTAATATCAATTGCAGGTCTCCCTCTTTTAATATCAGCCATTTCGCGCGATTTAAGACTCGGGATTTCTAACTTTTGGCAAATAAATGCCATAATTTATGCCTACTTGGTCCTAATTACACTATTACGTAATCGTGTCAATTACGAAATTAAGTCAGTGTCTATTGTGGCCGCAACAACTATTCTTGGCCTTATTAATATTATAGAAATAGGTTTCTCGGGCATTGGATATTTATGGTTTGCTACAGCCGTTATTTGCACTGCACTATACTTCAATCTTTACAGAAGCATTTGGACTCTCATTTCAATATTAGCGGCAATAATTGTACTATACAGCCTATATCTAAATGGAATCTTAACCTATCAAGAGGCAACAAATCAAGATCGCTTCCCACTAGTTAATGTTCAGATATACACTTTAGTAATGATCCTAACCGGATTAATGATTTCATTCTCTTTCAGCCATGTATACAAGAAAATTACAGCAAATTATAAAGCTCTGGCAGAAGAAAAACAAAACCTTGAAAAAACAACATCAGAATTAGAAACAGAAATTGAAACAAGGCGTAAATCTGAAATTCAAGCCATCAATAATGAGAAAAACTTTCGCGATGTATTTGATAAAAGTTCAGATGCAATGCTAATAATGAATTCAAAAAAAGAAATACTTGATTTTAACGAGGCTTTTTTAATATTGTCAGGCCATTCTGAAACGGAAGTTTTTTCAATGAATTACGAACAACTAATACCCCTTGAGGATCATAAAATAATAGCTGAATATTTTGAAGACCTGGAAAAATTTCCATCAAATTTTGAAATAAAGAATGAAAGCAAAAATGGCGAAATAAAAAATCTCTATTTTAATACAAGCATAATAAGATATAACGATCAGCAAGCAATACTATTTTTAATACACGATTTCACTGAAAAAGTAAAGCAAGCGCAGGAAAATTACCGTGCAGTAATTTCGGCCGAAGAGAAAGAACGCACCCGCTTTTCACGAGAATTACATGATGGCTTAGGCCCTCTGCTTTCAACATTGAAGATTTATCTCGAAGTCTACTTTACCACCCCAAACGATCCGGAAATCAAAGAAAGAATTGAAAGTACATTGAGCGAATCAATAAAAAGCGTAAAAGATATCTCAAACAACTTAAGTCCATATATCATTGAAAACATGGGACTTATAAAAGCTATCGATTCATTTATCAATAAAGTCAGTTTTGGAAAGAAAATTAAGATCAATTTTCAGTCAAATATCGATTATCGCTTAAAATCGGAAGTCGAGATTTCTTTATACAGGTATATTTCTGAACAAATAAACAACACGTTGAAACATGCTTGTGCATCCGAAATCAATATCAAAATAGAAGAAGTTGATCGTTCACTATTAATACATTACGACGACAACGGCATTGGATTTGATTTTAACGATAAATCCATATTTTCAAAAGGAATTGGTTTATTTAACATCAAAAGCAGAATCGAAAAACTGGGAGGCACCATACAATTAACAACATCGCCCGGAAACGGATATATAACAGATGCAAGCTTAAAAATTAACACAATCACATCGAACTAATAATATGGCAATCAAACTATTTATTGTTGACGACCACGACCTGTTTCGCGAAGGGGTAAAATTTGTTTTATCGAAAAATTTAAGCTTTGAGATTGTTGCCGAAGCATCGAACGGCATTGAATACATGAATAAGCTGAAGGAAATTGTTCCCGATGTTGTGTTGATGGACATTGATATGCCCTTAATGAATGGCTTTGAAGCAACACAAAAATCGTTAGAACTCTATCCAGCACTTAAAATTATCACACTTTCAATGCATGGCGATCAAAGCCACTATCAAAAAATGATTGAACTTGGCGTAAAAGGCTTCGTATTGAAAGATGCGGGAGGTCAGCAACTAAGCGATGCAATTAACGAAGTTTTCAAAGGCAGGAACTACTTTTCGCAGGAACTACTGATGAAAATAATACTTCGAAAAGAAAGCTCACCGGTAGGAGAACAACTTCGGAATAAACTCGACATTTCTGAAAGGGAGCTCGATGTTTTGAAACTGTTGTGCAAAGCTTACACAAACAATCAAATAGCTGAAAGTCTATTCATTAGCCCAAAAACAGTCGAAGGACATAAAACCAAATTAATGATAAAAACCGACACATCGAACTCGGTAGCTTTAGTTTTGTTTGCAATCCGCAACCACTTAGTTGAGCTTTAAAATGAACAAATAAGGGTTTTCCCTTGTAATAAAACAAGGTTAATCCCCTATCCTATTCAAACAATTACCCTCGCAAAAAGTATAGCTATGCACATTACCTTTGAGATTGTAAGCTATAAAAAAGATGGAAGTACAGAAACACAGAATCGTAATTGTCGACGACAACCAAGGATTCATTGATGCCATGAAAATATTGTTCCGAAACCGAACCGATATCGATGTGGTTGGAGAAGCTACAGATGGTTTCAAATTTCTGGAAATAATTGAACAAGCAAAGCCCGATGTTGTGTTGATGGATATTAACCTGCCAACTATGGATGGCTTAACAACCACCGAAAAAGCGTTACAGCAAAACAGCGACTTAAAAATTATAGGAGTGACAATGTCCGACGAATTTATTGTTCATTTCAATATGCTAAAAACTGGTTTTAAAGCAGGTATTTTAAAAAACAATTTTTCATCTGATTTTGATATCGCATTACAGATAATAAATAATGGAGAAGTATTCTTCCCAATATTGAAAAAAACAGCACAACAAACATTATAATAAAGAATCATTTCTTGTGTTGTAAACAATTATGAGCTATTTTAGTAAAAAGAATATAATTAATGAAAATTGGGGATTTTTTTAGAAGTTAGGTTTTTTGTTTGGGTTTTTATTGGTTTGGGGGTTAAAAGGCATTTGCGAAAGCAGTGCCTTTTTTTATACACATACCCTATCGCAAAACAAAAGGCCGCAAGTTAATTGCAGCCTTTGTTTTATATCGAAAAAAACTTAAAAATTCAAAGCTTCCTTCAAGTTCTTATAACCTGTTTTGCTTACCTTAAGTTTTGTATGGTCGGTTTTAAGAATAACAATGTGAGATTCCTTTTCATACTGCTGAATCTCTGCTATTTCTACAACTTTTACTATATACGAACGGTGAATGCGAATAAACTCATCTGGGTTCAAATGATCTTCAAAGAACTTCATTGTTTTCTGCTTCACAAACCGTTTTTCGTTGGTGTAAATCATAACATAATCATCAAGCGATTCAATATACCTAATTTGCTCAACAGGAATAATATGAATCTTACTTTTATCTTTAACAACCACTCTTTCAATAAAATCTGAATCAGGAGCTTCTGTTAATTTGTCAACAGGAATATCGCCACCTTTGTTACCATCAATTTTTTCTATAGCTCTTTCAACAGCTACCATAAGCCTATCCTTTGGAAAAGGTTTTAGCAAATAATCGACAGCATGTTGCTCAAAAGCTTTAATTGCAAACTGATTGTAAGCTGTGGTAAAGATTATTTCTGGCTTGTGTTCAAGCAATTCAAGCATCTCAAAGCCTGTGAGTTTTGGCATTTGCACATCAAGAAAAACCAAATCAGGTTTCATCTCATTAATTGCTTTTAATCCATCGAAGCCATTTTCGCACTCAGCAATAATTTCAATTTTCTCATGACCACCAAGGTAACTTTTCAGAAGGTTTCTAGCTAAAAGTTCATCTTCAACAATGATGGTACGAATTTTACCGTTCATAACTATTAAATTTTTTGAGGTATCGATAAAGTTACTGTAAATATCTGATTTTCATTTTTCACCGACAAATAAGTTGTGTCGCCATAAACAAGGCCTAGGCGTTTACGGATATTCAGCAATCCGATTCCCTCTCCTTTTTTCGACACGGCATCGTCGTCGTAATTATTACTTAATGTAAAGATTAACATATCGCCAGCTTTCCGCGCATTTGTTTGAATCACCACCTGTTTTGTTGTTTCGTAAACGCCATATTTTATTGCATTTTCGTACAACGGTTGGAGAATCATGTTAGGAATTAAACAATCGGCACAGTCACAAATTTCGAAATTAGCCTGAAGCTTATCGCCAAATCGAACTTTCTCGATATCGAGATACAATTTAATATGATCAATTTCCTGCGATAATGATACCAACTGGTTCTCTTTATGCTTTAATGAATACCGAAGAAAATTTGATAGTTTTATTACCATATCCTGAGCTTTTTCGGGCTCTGTCATTGTTAACGACGAAATGGAATTCAAACTATTAAACAGGAAATGAGGGTTGATTTGTGATTTTAACTCATTAAGCTGAGTTTGTGTTACCAACTCTTTCAACCTTGTTTCTTCCTTCGATTTTTCCTTCAACCTATCGTAATAGTAAAAAGAGTAATAGAATATTGCAATCAAAATATAGATCAGCACTCCAACGCCCATTTTACCGGGCAAAACACTACGCATGTGGTCTCTTACATCAATAGATTCGAACAAAAGCAAATCGATATGATTGGTCACCCAGATCCAGAAAGAGACTATAATTGCCATTGAAAAAAGATGGTAAGCAAGAAAATAAATCTGCTTCTTTGATTCAAAATGGCCACCTATAACCACATACCAAATTCCTAATCCCAGCAATGAATAAATTACGTTTGAAACAATTACATCAACAAGGGTTATTGGAATATTTGCGTCAAAAACCCGCAAATCCATGTAGAACTGGGCTACCGACAAGATAATCCAGAACACATAATACCAAACCAAGAATGCGGGCTTTTTGAAGAGCGGATGGTTCATAACCTAGCTGATTAATGAGCTTTGTTATAGTTTCTTACCTCGGTTCCACCAAAAATGCAAACACCTGTAATGATAATTGTTTTTGAAGGATTGGGCGAATACATCGGATCTTTAACACGTACATCGGTAAAACCTCCAAAAATGGTTGTAACTCGGTTTAATACTGTCCAGTCGTTAGGCACTTTCAGTATATTGCCACCAAAAATGGTTGTCACTTCTATGGTACAACCTTCGTTTGAGATTCCACATTGCCGTAAATCAACCTCAGCTCCTCCGAAAATAGTTGTCGATCGTCCTCCTAATAAGTTCATGGTAACCAAATGGATATCCCTTGAACCAAAAGCTACAAATTCATCAAAGAAATCACTGCTAACTTCGGCTTTCTCTTGAGTGAAATCGTGATTATGAAATTCTCGCAATTTTTTTGGACGAGTTCCAAACATAAAAGCCACACCTGCTAGCAAAAGAAGTATTGGCCAGAAGTATTGCCTAATTTGCTCATAATCGTCAAATACATCGGGCAACATAAAAAAGGCACCAATACCCATTACAATAATTCCGGCGCCTCTGTTTCCGCTAAAGAATACAAAACCACCAATGGCAACAAGCAACATTTTCCACGAAAGCAGAAAATCATAAACTTCCCAACTCAGGATCCCTGAACGCTCCAAAATCATCACCAATCCAATTACCAGAAGAATAAACCCAAAGAAAAACCTGCGTCCGGTAAAAAAATGTCTCTTATCCATAATTGTAAATTTAATTCGAAGTCAAAAATATACGGATTAATTTAAGCTCACACTCAAACTTCGATAAAGGAATGAATTTTATCGGTAAAGAGCAATGTTCAGCTGTTATTGAGATTCTCAAAGATGAACGAATCGATTTTCAAACAAAGAAAAAGCCAGTAACGAGACTGGCTTCCTTATTGTTGTTATTTATTTTCTTGTGCTTTTGCCCAATTATCTTTGAGCGAAACTGTTCGATTGAAGATCAAATTGCCTCTTGTTGATTCTTTGTCTAAGCTGAAATAACCCATTCGTTCAAACTGAAAATGATCGAGAGGTTTCGAGTTTTTCACGAAAGGTTCAATATAACAGGTTGGTAAAACTTGCAGAGAAACTGGATTAAGGAATTCCCTGAAGTCTTTATCTTTATCGCCCGAAGGGTCTTCAACATTAAACAACCTGTCGTAAAGCCTTACTTCGGCTTTTACATTTTCGGATGCAGAAACCCAATGCAACGTGGCTTTTACTTTACGTCCGTCGGGCGAATTTCCTCCGCGCGAGGCCGGATCGTAGGTGCAATGCAATTCAATAATCTCGCCATTTTCATCCTTGACAACATCGGTACAAGTTACAAAATAGGCATAACGCAAGCGCACTTCGGCACCCGGCGACAAGCGGTAGAATTTCTTTGGAGGGTTCTCCATAAAATCTTCGCGTTCAATAAAAATCTCGCGGGCAAAAGGCACTTCGCGGGTTCCCATGCTTTCGTCTTCTGGGTTATTGATTGCCTCCATCATTTCAACCTGACCTTCAGGATAATTAGTAATTACCACTTTTAATGGGTTGAGTACACCCATTACTCGCTGAGCTGTTTTGTTCAAGTCTTCGCGAACAGAGTGTTCAAGTAAAGCCACATCAATAATTCCTTCGGTCTTTGTAATTCCTACTTTCTCAACAAAGTTACGTATTGAAGCAGGGGTATAACCACGCCTACGGAAACCACAAATAGTAGGCATACGAGGATCGTCCCATCCATTCACCAAGTTCTCCTGAACCAATTGGAGCAATTTGCGCTTGCTCATCATTGTGTATGTAAGGTTCAACCTCGAAAATTCAATTTGCCGTGGTCGGTAATCCGAATCTTTTAATTCATCAACAAACCAATCGTACAATGGGCGATGTATTTCAAACTCGAGGGTACAAAGCGAGTGCGTAATGCCTTCGAAATAGTCGCACTGACCATGAGCATAATCATACATCGGGTATATGCACCATTTGTTGCCTGTACGGTGATGTTCTTCGTGCATAATACGGTACATCAGCGGGTCGCGCAAATGCATATTTGGTGAGGCCATGTCAATTTTTGCCCTCAACACTCTGTCTCCATTCTGAAATTCACCATTTTTCATGCGCTGAAACAAGTCGAGGTTTTCCTCAACCGAACGGCTACGGAATGGGCTTTCAGTTCCAGGGCGAGTTGGAGTTCCGCGTTGTTGGCTAATTATCTCGGCCGACTGATCATCGACGTAAGCCTTACCTCTTTTTATCAATTCGACAGCAAAATCGTAGAGGCGGTCGAAATTGTCGGAAGCATAATAAAGCCTGTCTTCCCAATCGAAACCCAGCCAATGAATATCTTCCTGAATAGAGTCTACATATTCAGTATCTTCTTTCGAAGGGTTTGTGTCGTCGAAACGCAAGTTGCATACTCCTCCAAACTTATCGGCAGTACCAAAATCAAGACAAATAGCCTTGGCGTGCCCAATGTGCAAATATCCATTAGGTTCGGGAGGGAAACGTGTGTGTACTTGTTTATTGTTTTTCCCCTCCATCAAATCATTCTCTACAATTTGATGAATGAAATTTTTGGTTTTTACGGTGCTTTCTGCTTTATTTTCTGACATAGATCAATCCTTTTTATAAGGAAAACAAAGTTAACCGATTTCATGAACTCTAATAATAAATGATACTAAATGACGATAGCAATCACCCATTTTTTACATTTTAGTCAGATTGATTTGTTGCTGAAAGATGAAAACCCTAATTTCGCCCAACCAAAATTAGAATATGGGAATAATTGAGATTGAAGGGATGGAATTTTATGCCTACCATGGGCATTTTAAGGAAGAACAAGTTGTTGGGAACAAGTTTCTGGTAAATATTTCTATTGAAACTAATTGTACCAAAGCCGGAATTTCGGACAATCTGAACGACGCACTCGACTATCAGAAAGTTTACACTTTAATAAAAGAGGAGATGGAGAAAAAATCTTTTCTGCTTGAAAATATCTGTAGCCGAATTCTCGACAAGCTATACCTTCAGTTTAACAGCATTGAGAAAGCCTCAATTAAAGTTTCGAAAATTAACCCGCCAATGGGTGGACAGATCAAGAAGGTTAGTGTTACATTAACCCGCTGATTAACAATTTTGAGCAAATTATCACATCGAAGATAAACTGCACAAAAACCAGCAACTGGCAAATTCAAACGTCAGGTTCTTCAAACTAAAAAGCGTATTGAACACGATTTTTTTTTGGTCGAAAAGATTTTTTGATATATTTGCAGCCTCAAAGGCAAAAAGACCAACCAAAGGTCGGTTGGCCGAGTGGCTAGGCACCGGTCTGCAAAACCGTCTACGGCGGTTCGAATCCGCCACTGACCTCAGCAAAGAGGTTGTTTCGAAAGAAGCAACCTCTTTTTTTTTGCCTGTCATTGATAGATTTTTTAGTAGCTAACCTTGCCCTTCGTGCCTCGTTATGAACCGGGCTCGCCAAGTTCTATAAATTTAACTTTGTAGCAGATTGTTTTCATTCGGCATAACTATCGCCAAAATAATGTAAACCAACAATCCGGGAAAACCCGCACTAAGCACACTTAACAAAACATATGCAACACGCACAACAGTAGGATCCCAGCCAAACCAATTTGCCAAGCCACCGCACACACCGGCAATCATCCGGTCATTCGATTTTCGTAAAGGATTATTCGTCATATTCTGTTTTTTTATGACGATAAAAATAAGATTTTTAATTGCAGCTCCAACATTGGTATTATGGACATATTTCAACAGCCATTTAGTAACCGACAATAATTTTTAGACAATAGCAACCTCTATCCCACCCTTCAACGATGCTTTTCTAAAGTTTAAAAAACAGAAAAGCCTCCCGTTACCGAAAGGCTTTCCTAAATAGATATTGTATCTAAACTAAAGTGTTACACCGGTTTTGAAAATCGCAATCTCTTTAAAGCCACTCAACTCGTGTTTTAATTTTTTGCCACTTGCAACCTCAATCACAAAACTGATAAACTCTTCAAGAAGTTCGTCCATTGTTTTATCTTCGAGAAGCTGACCGGCATTAAAATCGATCCAGTTTTTCTTTTTATTGAAAAGTGCCGAGTTGGTTGAAATCTTCATTGTTGGGACAAAACTACCAAACGGCGTTCCGCGTCCAGTGGTGAAAAGCACTAACTGGCAACCACTAAAACCTAGCGACGACGAGGCAACCAAATCGTTACCAGGAGCCGAAAGCAAGTTCAAACCACGTTTTTTAATGCGTTCGGTATATTCAAGCACATCGACAACAGTTGCAGAACCGCCTTTTTGCGTACACCCCAACGATTTGTCTTCCAAGGTAGAAATTCCACCCTGCTTATTTCCCGGCGACGGGTTTTCGTAAACCGGCAAATTGTGTTGCAGGTAGTAATCTTTAAAATCGTTGATGAGTCTCACCGTTTTTTCAAACACCTCTTTATCAACTGCGCGTTCCATCAGCAACGTTTCGGCACCAAACATTTCGGGCACTTCTGTCAGAATTGTTGTTCCACCTTGCGCAATCAGAAAATCGGAGAAAGCACCAACTAGCGGGTTTGCTGTAATACCCGAAAAACCGTCGGAACCGCCACATTTCAAGCCCACTTTCAATTCAGAAAGCGGAAGAGTTTCGCGTTTGTCGTTCCGCATTATTCCGTAGATATCTTTCAGTATCTCGAGCCCAACCTCAACTTCATCGTCAACATCCTGAGCAACAAGGAAACGTACACGGCTACTATCGTAATCGCCAATAAATTTCTTCAGATGCTCAATTTGGTTGTTTTCGCAACCCAACCCAATAACCAGAACA
>Ga0209373_10004295_pt1 | contig 12377 bp, 12 predicted proteins | sample Higcelweek5metaG_FD_187173 | JGI IMG/M metagenome (GOLD analysis project Ga0209373, IMG submission 187173) | Freshwater pond sediment microbial communities from the University of Edinburgh, under environmental carbon perturbations - High... | ecosystem: Environmental > Aquatic > Freshwater >... | reverse complement strand
CTTAAACCGATGGAATATTGCCTTATTATCAACAAAATGGGGGCTTACGAAAAATGTTGCAGGAATACCCTTCCGTTTTAGTATTGGAGCAATAATCGAATAACACTCCGTCAATCCGTCATCGAACGAGAGGTGCATTTGCTTTTTTTGTGGAGAGCCAATAATGGTCTCAAGATCAACTGGCTTGAATGTTTTCAATAAAAAGTCGAGCTCCTTTTCAAATTGTTGAGCTGTACGAACCTCGTAACTCGTAATATGTTCTAACTTTTGGTTGCTTACCACATGGTAGAACGGAAGAAAAGGAGGGTAATTTTTGCTTTTCATCAATATCCAAAGTGGAATTAAATTGCCCAAAAAAGCGATACTATTTTTGATATTGCGGCTCATTATTTTTTAAACAATTTTAAAAACCAGGGGAGGTTGTTGTACTTTACGGACTGATAGGTTTCAGGGCTGGCACCAAATCCTTCAAAAAAACGAGCAATTCCTTCAATGGTTGACCCCTCAAAATCGAGCAAATAAGATTGTTCTGAATGGTCGCGGATAAATGCATCAACAATGGCGTACATTGCCCGCAGTTGTTTCCCCTCGGGCGACGACACTGAATTAAGATAAGTGAATCGTTGCTTTTCCTTTATAAAGAAAGCGGCAGCACATAATTCGTTATGTTGGTTATATACGCCGTAAATTTGGCCAATACCTTTCACAAACGAATGTGAGATAATCAATTTCAAGCGCTTAAGATATTCTTCTTTTAGTGGTTTTTTTCCATAATCTTTTTTGAGCTTCAAAAACTCTTCAAGTGTAATTTGAGACGAGATGCACACTTTGGCTACAGCCTTTTTTACATACCTCGATGTATGTGATGTGTAGTGTTCTTTAATCTCACCATAAGGATTACTAAGCGACAAAATGAAATTTTTCCTGTTTTCAATTTCCACAACACGATCATCGACCACATTAAACGAGTTGAAAGAGATGCTAAAATAGCGGAATTTCATTTTTAAAAATGCAATGAACAGGGCTGTTATTTCGGGCGTTGTCGGAGGAAAAACACCATGTTGCTGAGCATACACAGGCTGATACACATAAGTAATTCCCCACTTTTTTGAGGAAACAACAGGCATCACATATTGGTAATTGCCATAAATAAGTCCATGCCAATTGGGATTTAAAATATCTAAATACCACGACATAGCGTAGACTCTTGAATTTATGGCATCCTCAACGGTTCGATCCCATTTCTGAAGATCGATTTCTGAGTTATGGAGAAATTTAAATTTTTCGGTCATTGGTTAAATTATAAGCCATTCTGCTCATTTCGGAATACACTTTCTTCCAGCCTTTCCACTGTCCCTCTTCGCTCAACGATTCATTGTGCCATAAACTCACGAATGTGCCTCCAACATTGGCTGTTTCATGAAGCAACATTTCAATTTTCGCAAGTGCATCGTCAGGTTGCATTTTCAGGTAGTTGGCTAAAGTTACATCCATCACCTGAAACGGATGAACGCAAAGGTTGGTGGTCTTATTCTTAAGTAGGTCGAAAAAAAAGTATGGAGTTGCAATCCCTGCCCTAAAACCAATATGACCGGGATATCCCATGGTATAGTCATCAGAAATGCCAAATTCCTGCAAATTTCGATAAGTATCGGGAAACTGCATTTTCAAAAAATGTTGACGGCTAAACTTAACCTCAATGCCCAAAATGGAGTGTAATCTACCAATCTCTTTCTTCAACTGCTTTTTATTTCTATTGGAAGCATACGAAGGGTGAATTCCAACATCGCCTTCTTTTGAGGTTTCTTTGATCAATTTTCGAAACGATAAGTTCCGGAATGATAAACTCCTGTCGTTTTTGCCATTGCTATTTAAAAGGAAAAAATAGGTTGGCTTAAACGAATATTGATGAAATAAGCCTGATAAGAACCCATAATTGTTGTACGGATCTTTTTCGGAATGGAAATACACCTTTAACCGTTTGCCCAACAAGTTCCATCGTTGCCCCACAACATCTTTAATGATTGCCAAAAACGGGCGCAAAATGCCTTTATGCTGAAAAGCGAATGCATTATCAATATCGATTGTTGGACAGTAACTAAAATTTGAGCGTTGAAACCTGAATTCAGGATATTCTTTTTCAATAAGACGGGCAAGTTTTTGCGCCCAAATATTCACAACCGGTTTTTCATTCAACCCATTTCGAACCAAAAAACCTTCTTCATCAACAAAACGCTGGTGATGGTCGCGTTTTCCAGGCAGGTATTCTTCGTACCGGGTAACCAGAAAAAAACTGGCTGCAAAAATATCGAAGGGTATGCGTGAACCTTCAGTTGGGAAAAAACCTTTTGTTTCCTCCCAATCAACAACAACCAGATGTTGCTCCAAAAGTTGGGTTTCACATAAAAGCGATGCAGGTTTCAAAAAAAACCCATCGAGATCAGGATTGGCTGAATAATTGATTTTCATGCCTTTTGCTTCTGAAAACGTTTCTTCATCTGAATGAAAGATAATCTCCTCGTTCAAAATCGTTCCAAAAATAAGTTGAAATGCATATTCAACCCTTGCTGTTAAAACAGATGTATAAATGTGAATCATAACCTGATAATCGAAACCTAAAAATAGCACAAAAATTACGGCATTAAACCTTCGTCGGCAAAACTGGTAAACTTATTTCCAGCAACAATCAAATGATCAAGCACATTCATATCAACCAATTTAGCAGCATCGGCCGTTTTTCGGGTTATTTCAATGTCGCTTGAACTGGGTTGAAGGTTTCCACTCGGATGGTTATGCACCAAAATTATACCCGAAGCCAACTTCTCTATTGCTTGCTTGAGAATAATCCGAACATCAATCACCGTTCCCGAAACACCACCCTGCGATATCTTCGATCGATCAATCACGTTATTCGCCCTGTCAAGAAAAATCACCCAGAACTCTTCATGGGCCAAATCTTTCAACCCCATTGCAATGTAATCGTAAGCATCTGTACTGGTTGTAATTTTTACTGGAGCATTCGTTGCAAGCATCTGCCGCCTTTTCCCCAATTCAAGAGCCGCAAGAATATTTATGGTTTTTGCTTCGCCCATGCCGTTGTAAGTCTTTAGCTTATCGACCGATACTTTAGCCAGCAAATCGAGATTGTTTTTAAAATCGGAAAGAATCCGTCGGGAGAGTTCAACAGCAGATTCGGTTCTGTTCCCTGAACCAATCAAAATTGCCATCAATTCGGAATTGCTGAGGGCATCAAATCCGTGTTTTAACATTTTCTCGCGAGGCCGATCCTCTACAGCCCAGTTCTTGATCGTAAGTTTTTCGTATTCAGACATCACTGTAAATTAGGTGCATGAAATGAAAAAAGCAAGTTTAAAATGCTCTATTTGACGAAATAAAATAAAAAAAGCCCCTCTGAAACCAGAGAGGCTTGATATAATAGCTATTGTTATTACAGTTTTGCGATGTGTAAAGCTAATTTCGATTTTAAATTCGAAGCTTTATTCTTATGAATGATATTTTTTTGAGCCAAGCGATCGATTAACGATGACACCTTTGGATAAAGTGTTTCAGCATCGGCTTTTTCAGTAGTACCACGCAATTTTTTAACAGCATTACGCATTGTTTTTGCATAGTATTTATTATGCAATTTCTTAACTGCATCCTGTTTGATTCTTTTTTCTGCTGATTTATGACTTGCCATCTCTTTTTATTTTTAAAATGTAGCCCGTAGGGGAATCGAACCCCTGCTACCAGAATGAAAATCTGGCGTCCTAACCGCTAGACGAACGGGCCTTGTTTGTTTTCCGAAATCGGTGCGCAAAGGTAAAAAGGTTTTTAAAATCTCCAAAAATTTAGAGGCATTTTTTTTCTTTTTATTTCCTTGAACATTTCCTTAAAGGCGGTGCAAATAAACTTCAAGTTTTTGAAAAGACCAAATAAAACTACTGAAAAAATCTATAAAAATTCACCTTTCCCGAACCTGTTCATTCTCAAAACATTTGTTGCCTCATCCATTCAAAAAGCGCAACGGATGTCGCATGGGTAACATTCAACGAAGTACAATTACCTGTTATTGGGATGTGCACAACATAGCTGCAATGATCAATAAACACAGAAGGGATCCCTGCTTTTTCATTGCCAACAACCAAAACCATATTGGCAGGAAGCTGTGTTTTGAAAATATTTGTTGCTGTTTCGGCTGTTTCCAAAGCAACCAAATGATACTCTGACGGTATTTTTGAAAGCAACTCGGCCTCTTCAACAAATTCGAAATCGATTTCATCCCAACTATGGCGGGCCGTTTTCTTAATTTTACGGTCAGAAAATTCACCCGAACCAACTACAAAAAACACTTTCCGACATCCTACATTATCGGCCAATCGCAATATATTGCCATAATTCTGAGGAGTTCGCAGTTTCCATGCTACAATTATTGGTGGCAACACATGCTCCGGCAGAATACATCTATTTTGTTTGAAAAAATTTACAGAATTAACATCCATCGCTTTTAAATTGATGAAACAAAATAAGCACCTTAATTTGAGGCAACGAATTTTGAATGTATTTTTTTTCATCCCAATACCTGACTGTCTGTTCCGATATGCTATTTTTGAAATTCAAAAAAACAGACGCAATGAAATTCAAAAATCAATTTCTTATCCTTATAATTTTACTTGCCACCCTTATTTCCTGTGGTCCATCGCAAGAAGAAAATGCCAACTTGAAAATCAATGAAGGGAAACAGGTTCTCGCAAATGGTGATACATTGAAGGCAATAGCGATTCTCGATTCAATTAAAGTACTGTACCCCAAAGCCCCAATGCAAATTGGAGTTAGCACAAACATAATCAACGAGCTGTATTGCAAGTTGATCGATCGTAAAATGGACGAACTCGCCCTTGCTGAAACACAAATAGTACAGCTTGAACCTAACTTTTTAAAGGAAAAAACAGATTACGATAAATACACACAATACATCCACAACAGCCAGCAATTTAGCCGATCGTGGAAAAGATCTTTTCTTGAAGTGCACCTCGACGAGCGTGGCGAAATTTACCTTTCGAGCAATTACATGGGAAAAGAACAACTGAACCATACTGGGATTCGCATTTACGACGGAACATTTCAATCACAATCAGAACAGGTTGAATTGAACTCGCAATTAAACCACCAAAGCGATTTCAATGGGTTGATTTGGGAAAAGGTCAGCTATATGAACGGGAAGGCAGATTCAGTGATCAATTTCATTTCTACGCACCCCGATTTGAAATTGAAATGCGTTTTCCTGGGCAACCGACAATACTATATTCTACTCGAAAATTTCGATGTTAAGGCAGTTTGCGACGCCTATGCTTTATCGAAAGCCATCAAAAAGCAAAAAATACTTACCGATGAGATTGCCCAAATAAGGAAAAAAATCTGACCTTCAATTCATCCTATTCGCCACCAAATTCCATCAAATAGGCTTTGATAAAACCATCGAGATCGCCATCCATCACGGCTTGCACATTGCCTGTTTCAAATCCGGTGCGAACATCTTTCACCAGTTTATATGGCTGCATGGTGTAGGAGCGAATTTGCGATCCCCATTCAATCTTTTTCTTTCCAGCTTCAATTTTTGAGACTTCTTCCTGCCTTTTGCGCAGTTCAATTTCATAGAGTTGCGATTTCAACAAACGCATGGCATTTTCTTTATTCTGAAGTTGCGAGCGGCTTTCGGAGTTTTCAATCATGATACCCGAAGGAGCGTGGCGAAGCCGAACGGCAGTTTCAACCTTATTTACATTCTGGCCTCCTGCCCCGCTCGACCGCATGGTCTCCCACGAAATATCGGCAGGGTTGATATCAACTTCGATGGAATCGTCGACCAGAGGTGCAACATAAACCGATGTAAATGAAGTTTGGCGTTTGTTTTGAGCATTAAACGGAGATAGACGAACCAACCGATGAACACCGTTTTCACTTTTCAAATATCCATAGGCAAAATCACCTTCGACCTCAACGGTACAATTTTTCAGCCCAACATCTTCACCAGGTTGAAAGTCCATTACCTTAAACGAATAACCATGTTGCTCGGCCCAGCGGCTATACATTCGAAAAAGCATGTCGGCCCAATCGTTACTTTCAGTTCCTCCAGCACCGGCATTAATGCGAAGTACAGCTCCCAGTTTATCTTCCTCTTTCCGAAGCATATTTTTGGCTTCGAGTTTTTCAATAAAATCAATGGCCGATTTAAATTGAACTTCCACATCGCTCTCTTCAGCATCACCTGTCTGTTGAAATTCGAAAAGCACCTGCAAATCCTCAACTTCCTGATCAACTTCCTTAAAAGCGTCGGTCCATTGTTTAATGCCACGGATTACTTTCATTTGGGCTTCGGCCACTTTGGGGTTTTCCCAAAACGAGGGATCTTGGGTTTTGAGTTCTTCTTCTTGAAGTTGTATTAATTTCGTTTCGATGTCAAAGATACCCCCTCAGCGCATCCCGGCGCTCAACAAGATCTTTGATCTGGTCGCGTAAAATCATGATTTTCTGTTTTAGAAATGTGTGGCAAAAGTAATGAAGTTAAAAGAACGCGGCAAATTATATCAGTCGTCAAAATTCTTGTCAATATTTTTTAGTGCTGTACCTATAGCTTCGTTTTCAAAACCCCGGCTTTGGGCAAACCGATAGAGTTTTCCTTTCTTGTCGTATTCATTCATAAACTTGGTTTTCCGTGCTTTTTCCCGAAGCAGTTTTTCAAGCATCTCAAAATATTCATCTTCATCAATTGCATCGAGCGATTGCTGGATCAATTCTGGCTGAATCTTTTTTGCTTTCAACATAAACGCAATTTTCACCCTGCCCCATTGATTGAACTTGAATTTATCGCGTACAAAATAACGAGTAAACCTCTCTTCATCGAGAAACCTTTCATCAATAAGAGTTTTGATAATTTTAACTGCATCTGACTGTTCAATGCCCCAATCGTTCAGTTTTGTTTGAATGTCGGAAATGCATTTCTCGGCCTTGCTGCAAATGGCCATTGCTTTCGAAAGGGCTTGATTATAGGTAATCTTCTTTTCTCTCATAATTAGTAATTCATGCCAAATGCCCAAAGCGGAACTGTATTTCCGAAACCTGATTCAATATCATCCTTCACCACAAAAGCCTGATCGAGGCCTGCAATTTGCTTCTTTTTCTTGTTCTTGCCACCAACTTCAAACGTAATTTTTCCAATGGTGAAATCGGCAAATTCCGATGTGGTCACCTTGTGTTTTACTGATAGTTGATTAAGAAAAAAGGTTTCCCTTACTGTTCCTATCTCGGGTGTGCCGTCGGCAACTGAATAGATCAAGTTGGTATTGTTCAGGTAAACCTTCTCTACTTTACCCAATAAGCCCAATCCATCCATGTTGTTTCGAAGTTGGTTTATTATTCCGGCCTTTTCCATGTAAAGAATGTAGTCGGAAACTTGGTTGCGATGCACACCCAGCTGTTGGGCAATCTTGGTAAAGTTGGGCTTAAAGGGTACGCTTTGCGAAAGGATGTACATCAACTGCTTGAGCTTGTATGCTGTAGAAACATTCATCCCCACGTATGTTGGAATATCTATTTCAAGAATTTGGTTGATGATGTTTCGCAACCGATCCAAATACCCTGGCTGATTGTAAAACGGGTAGTAACCATGCTGCAAATAGGCCTTAAAATAGGGAAGTGGATGTTCGATCCCTGTTATCTTAACCTTGTTTTGAAGTATTTCTTCCAACGAATATGCGGGCAAAACAATCTTTTCCGATAGTTCCAGATATTCTCTAAACGACATGCCTGGCATTTTATACATTAAAACCCTGCGGCTAAGGTCATCGCTCCCCTTAAAAATGTCGAGAATAGACGAACCCGTGAATATGACTTGGAGGTCTGTAAAGTAGTCGTACATCATCTTCAATTCCTTAGACCAATTTGGGTACTTGTGGATTTCATCAATGTAAAGATGCTTTCCACCTGCCTTCCAAAAATGACTAGCCAAATCGAACAATCGGTTTTCAGAGAAGTAAAAATCATCGGCATTCACGTACAGTGAATCGTTTGATTGGTTATGCAACTTTATATGTTGTAACAACAATGTTGTTTTGCCTGTGCCACGGGCACCTAAAATGGCGGTTAAACGGTTATCCCAGTCAATCTGATCGTGCATAAACCGAACAAAATCGGTATTGGTCGCATCAATTAAACTATTCGATAAAGAAACTAAATTGTCCATAGTAACCACTTCTTATTCAAGTTAGAAGACAAATTTACCTTAAAGTGCTGAATTAAACCAGCGTTTATACGCGAAAGTGCAATAATAAATCAGCACATTTGAAAATAGACAGATAAATAACTGTATGACAATGTTATAATATGATGATATTTTTATAGTCTGTACTGTTTCAATGAATTTAGATTATTGTATTTCCTCAATATTGTAAGGTGTTTCCTGATAAACATAGTAGTTCAGCCAATTTTGAAAGAACAGGTTGGCATGGCCTCGCCAACGCACCACTGGTGGTTTCGACGGATCGTTTTTCTTATAGTAATGTTTGGGCGGTTCAATGGGAAGTCCCTTTGCCAAATCGCGACGAAACTCTTCGTCTAAGGTCAACGGTGCATATTCCGAATGACCGGTCACAAAAATGCGGCGGTTGGCTTTGTCTTTTACCATGTAAACACCCGACTCGTCAGATTCAGAAAGAATCTCAAGTGCTGCAATTTTTTCTATATCTTCTCGCTTAACTTCGGTGTAACGAGAGTGAGGAACATGAAACTCATCGTCGAATCCTCTGAAAATAGGCAATTTCGGATCAGAAGGTGTATGGTGAAAAACCCCAAACATTTTCTGATCGAGTGGGTACTTCGGAACTCCATAATAATGATAAAGTGCCGCCATCGAAGCCCAGCAAATGAAAAGTGACGACTGAACATTGGTCTTTGCCCAGTCGAGAATCTCTTTAACTTCGTTCCAATAAGTTACATCTTCATATTCCAGTTGTTCAACTGGCGCACCAGTAATGATCAATCCATCGTACTTTTTATGCCTAATCTGATTGAAATCAACATAAAAAGCCTTCATGTGCTCAATCGGGGTGTTCTTCGATGTATGCCCTTTAATTTTTACCAAATCGATTTCTAACTGAAGTGGGGTATTCGACAAAATCCTGATCAGATCGGTTTCAGTAGTGACTTTAATTGGCATCAGGTTAAGCACAGCTATCCGCAACGGACGAATATCTTGATGGCTGGCCCGTGTTGAGTCAATCACAAAAATATTTTCCTTCTTTAAAGCCTCAATGGCAGGCAGTTTATCGGGTATATTTACTGGCATTTTTTCGTTATTTAACTTTTAACTATGGAAGAGTTAAAAACTCTTCCATAGTTGATTCAATTTAAATTTTTGCGAACGCTTGTTCCAAATCTTCTTTTATATCGTCGATGTGTTCAATTCCCACCGACAAGCGCAACTGATCGGGGTAAACTCCAGCCGACAACTGCTCCTCGTCGCTCAACTGTGAATGAGTGGTTGCCGATGGTTGAATGATCAACGTTTTTGCATCGCCAACATTTGCAAGGTGACTAACAAGCTCAAGGTTCTCCACAAAAGTTTCAGCAGCCTTTTTACCAGCCTTCAATCGGAACGTAAGTACACCGCCAAAACCATTGGTCAAATATTTTTTCGCCAATTCGTGATACTTGCTGCTTTCGAGGCCAGCATAGTTCACCGATTCAACAGCTGGATGGTTTTCCAACCATTTAGCAATCTCCAAAGCATTGTCGGCAGTACGTTGCACGCGCAAAGATAATGTTTCCAACCCTTGGATCAATTGCCACGAGTTGAACGGACTAATTGCAGGTCCAAAATCACGCAACCCTTCAACACGCAAACGAATGGCGAAAGCAATGTTTCCGAAAGGACCGTTGGAGCCGAATACATCCCAGAAAACCAATCCATGGTAACCTTCAGATGGCTCGGTAAACTGCGGATATTTCCCATTTCCCCAGTTAAAATTCCCGGCATCGATCACAATGCCACCCAAACTTGTTCCGTGGCCGCCAATCCATTTTGTGGCCGATTCAACAACAACATTCGCTCCGTAAGCAATTGGCTTTGAAAGGTATCCTGCTGCACCAAATGTATTGTCTACAATCAGTGGCAAGTCGTATTTTTTAGCTACTGCTGAAACTTTATCCCAATCGGGTACATTAAAATTGGGGTTTCCAAGATTTTCAACATAAATGGCTTTTGTGTTCTGGTCGATGAGTTTCTCAATTTCTGCTGCGGTATCGTCTTTTGCAAAACGGGCTTCGATTCCCAAGCGCTTAAACGCAACTTTAAACTGATTGAATGTTCCTCCGTATAAGAATGGAGAAGTCACAAAATTGTCGCCAGCCTGAAGAATATTGTTCAACGCAAGGAACTGAGCAGAATGGCCCGATGCAGTTGCAACTGCGGCCACACCACCTTCGAGAGCAGCCAAACGCTGTTCAAATACGTCGGTAGTTGGGTTCATTAAGCGGGTGTAGATATTCCCAAACTCTTTTAACCCAAATAGGTTTGCACCGTGTTCTGAATTTTTGAACACATACGATGTGGTTTGATACAATGGAACTGCGCGCGAAAGCGTTGTTTGATCTACAGTTTGACCAGCATGTAGCTGAAGGGTTTCGTAACGGTAATTTTTCGACATGATATTTTATTTTTTTGTATTGACAATTGATATTTAGCAAATGTTTAGGAAAACTGTTGACGTCAAACAGTATTCAAGAACCAATGATAAACAAAAAGATTAATTGAAAAGTTTTGAGAAGCGCATGTAGACAAACTAAACAGAAGCTATTTGCTCATGCGCATAAACATTCGCATCATCATCCCCATGGTAGACATGATCATTATTGAAGTAATATTTTCGATGCGATTGTTCATTGTTGTTTTTTATCCTATAAAACTACTAGGACAAACTTAAGAATTGAAACTTAATGAACGAACAGTTTTCGAAACAAAAATTAGCACTTAACAATTTTTTAAAATCAGAAACGACCTGTTATTGTTTGTCGGTAATCAGAAAGGCCTGTTTAAAAACCTTTCGTTTGGCCTGCAGATGGGTTAATTCGGTATAAATCAAATAAACGCCCATGGACAACAATTCACCATTTCCATCTTTCAGGTCGTAACTCAATTCAATTTTATTCCCCAATAAATCATTGTTGGTTAAACGATGAACCTCATGTCCACTGGCATCGAAAATGTAAACATTCGCCAAATAGCCAGTTTGATCTATGGTAAACTTCAACACCAGCTCATCGTTGTACCCATCGCCATTGGGTGAAACCACATCGGAGATCAATTCAATGCCATTTTTTTCTTCAGGATTGATCTCGGTTTGAGAATTGGCGTAACCAGGTGTTGCATACCCCACCAACGACGATGCAGAATTCCAGTTCGCGGGATCATTTGTTTCCCCTTCGATGCTTAACCGCTCAAGCGAAACTCCGTTTTGATCAGACAGCCACTCGACCTGCAACCCAGAACTGTACTCAAATTCGTCGAGAACCTGCATCGAGTCATTCAACAACACAACTTTGCCTTGTTCATTACCGTAAGCGGGGAAACTCTCCATTTCAACCAAATTATCGGGATAAGGAACAGCATAATTCTGAGAAATATTTTCAACATCTTTTGTAAAAGCCATATATGAATTTGCAGGCATATACCGATGAATTTTTGAAAGATTATAAACAGAAGTTAACTTCAACGAATCATTTCGAGTGGCAAGTTTAAGTTCAGCTAAATCAACGGGAACATTCTTCTTGTTATACAATTCAACAAAATCGGCACCATCGGTATACGGATTATACAGCACCTCGTTAATCACAACATCACCGGCAGCTAAAGCCACCATTGAAAAAGAAGATATTTGCTCCTGCGCCAGGTTTCCACAATCGTCTGAAGTCTTTTTCACCTTAAGAAAATATTCAGTATTTAGCTTCACCGGAGTTGAAAGGGTCAAATTAACAAACAGTTCTCCTTCGGTATATCCAACCGATTGAATCGACAAACCTTGAATTGAGTAATTGGATCTGTCGACCGCGAACATACTATCCAGTGGTTCACTAAAATAAACATTCAATTGCGTGTATGACAGAATATCAACAGCTTCGAGAATGGGCGATTCAATGTCGTTATTGTTTCTTGAAACAGAATTCACCGTCCCAGGAGTACCACCTTTCACATCGGACGAAGCGGACCAGTTTCCACGGTCGCCACAAAAGCGGTTCAGATCAATGCGCTCAAGAGAGTAACCACCATTGTCTTTTAAATCGTCGTTATACCACTCATCAGAATAGGTCACTTCATCGCAAAT
>Ga0209373_10004293_pt1 | contig 12382 bp, 9 predicted proteins | sample Higcelweek5metaG_FD_187173 | JGI IMG/M metagenome (GOLD analysis project Ga0209373, IMG submission 187173) | Freshwater pond sediment microbial communities from the University of Edinburgh, under environmental carbon perturbations - High... | ecosystem: Environmental > Aquatic > Freshwater >... | reverse complement strand
AGGCACGGACGATGTCGGAGGATACGGCCTCATCCAGGGAACTAATGGAAACAATTCCCTCACGCTGCCTCTCGTGCTCCAAAAATACGGAGGCTTTGTCGGAATCGGCACCACTGCGCCAGAAAGGAACCTCAGCATATCCGGAGGATCGGCGACTTCCACAGGAGGCATAAAGATAGTCGGCAACAACGGGACATATGCGGACATCGCCACTTTCGAAGCTATCGGAAAGCGTTCCGATAGCAACAATTCCGGAGGATTCGCGGGAACCGTCGCGCTGGCTCACAACAGGACCGATTCATATGTCTCCGCCGGCAACATCCTCGGAAGGATGGCTTTCGGAGGCAATCACACTGACGGATCGATTTCCAATGTCGTCTATTCCTCTTCGATCGCCGGCATAGCCGACGGGGATTTCACGACATCCGCGTCGACCCCGTCCGCCCTCGCTTTCTATACCGGCTCGACTTCCCGGCTGCTTGGCGATGTCAATGTGCAGATCGGAACCGAAAGGATGAGGATCACGAGCGACGGCAACGTCGGAATCGGGACGATATCGCCTGCCGGAAAACTTTCCATTCTTTCCGGGGCAGGCAACGGAGTTAACAATCTCAGTTTCCAGGAATTCGCCGGCACCTCCTCGTTCTTTTTCGAAACCAATTTTGCAGGATCAGGAGCGACCGGAAACTGGCTGACATTGAAGGACTGGAACGGCAACACCGACATGACCTGGCGAGGAGACGGATATGTCGGCATCGGAACGACTGCGCCGGGAAGCGCTTTGTCAGTTAATGGCGGGATTGCCGTTGCTGGGAACATGCCTGCAGACATATGGAGCCAGTCCGCCATCGTCGGCATTGGCTCTAGTGGAACAGGCGGAGTCACGCAGGGGATAATCGGGCACCAGACATCCCACGAACTGGACCTATTCTGGAACTTCTATCGTAACGGAAGCACTTCGTATACAGGAACGGGAGCTAACGGATACACGAGCGCCAATGGCATCAGGATGGGGAATGACGGGATTCTTTTCGTGGCCTCGACCTCCATGGGCACGTTCATTCCTGCCGAAGTCATGAGGATCGCCAACACGGGAAGCGTCGGAATCGGAACGACCACGCCTGCCGACATTCTAGACGTCAACGGGAACATCACTCTCACCGGATCAAGCCGTTTTATCAGGAAGAATACATTCACGGACGTTCTTGTCCTCGCCGGGGGCACTTCCGCTACTAACAGTGCCAATATCCAGCTCATGGGCTCATCCAACCCGACTTATCCAGGACAGATGTATTTCACCTATGGGGGAGGAGTCGGAATAGGAGCGATAATATTCCGCCAATACAACGGTTCATCCCATTCGGAGAAGATGAGAATAGATGTCAACGGCAATGTCGGCATCGGGACGACTTCTCCTGCCCAAGCTCTTGATGTCGTCGGCAAGATCGCCATCAGCGGCCTCCAGATGATGTATAGCGCCAATGCGTCATTTGCCGGCTCGCTATTTTTCGGCAACGGCGGAGGAAGCCTGTCGCACGCGTCAGGAAGCGAGGGATACTATAATACGGGAGTGGGGTATAATGCCCTTCTGTCCAATACCGCGGGCTATCAAAATACTGCCGTTGGCATGGGATCTCTTCATTTCAACACCACTGGTTATAGCAATGCAGCATTAGGACTGAATGCTGGCCGTTTTATCGCGGGCGGTTCCGTCGCTAACCAAACTTCCAACACTTCCGTATATCTAGGTGTAAGCTCAATGGCCCTTTCCGACGGAGACACCAATGAAATCGTCATCGGAGCAAGCGCCATGGGAGCCGGATCCAACTCTGTGGTCCTCGGAAACGATTCCATCGTGACGACTTTGCTCAAGGGAAATGTCGGCATCGGAACGACTGCGCCGGGACAGAAACTTGAGATTAATGGGAATATCCTCCTGAGAGCCAGTGTCGCTGGCACCACGCGCACTTTGGTTAGGGAAGACAACACTGGAGGCGGGCTGCTTCTTGCAGGCGGGACATCGAATACTGATGGCGCCAGCATTTCCTTGCAAGGCGCCGGCAATGCCACCTATCCAGGACAGATGTATCTCACCTATGGAGGAGCCAACAACACGGGGTTCATAGTTTTTAGGCAGAGAAGCTCATCGGCATACACGGAGAGGATGAGGATTGATGTGAGTGGAAACGTCGGCATCGGAACGACTGCCCCTGCTCAGGCCCTCGATGTCGTCGGGAAGATCGCCATCAGCGGCAATACGATGATATACAACGCAGCTCCGGCTGGATTCTTGGGATCCATTTTCTTCGGCAACGGCGGAGCAAGCCTTTCGCATACGACCGGAGCTGAGGGATATTACAACACGGCATTGGGAAGCAATAGCTTGCTTTCGATAACGACCGGATCATATAATTCGGCGCTAGGACTCGGATCCCTCTATTCTTTGACCACAGGCACGAGCAATACGGCCATGGGAGCCAATTCCGGACGCTTCATCTCAGGCGGTTCCGTCGCGAATGCAACTTCCACTAATTCCCTCTATCTAGGATATAGCACCATGGCCCTCGCCGACGGCGACACCAACGAAATCGTCATCGGAGCAAGCGCCACGGGAGCCGGTTCCAACTCAGTCGTCCTCGGAAACGATTCCATCGTGACGACTTTGCTCAAAGGCAACGTCGGCATCGGCACCACCGCGCCGGCATCCAAGCTTGAGATAAACAATAGTTCTCTTGGAGCCACCCTGTCCGATTCGAGCGGGTTAAGGCTGGTCAATTCGACCGCCGCCGCCGCTTCCGCCCAGCAGGTTTCCCCGTCGATAGTCCTCTCCGGACAAGGCTGGGCGACCACCCCGCTCACTAGCCAGACGTCGAATTTCGCCATATATAATCTTCCGGTCCAGGGAGCCGCCAACCCGACCACCAATCTGCTCTTCGCTTCCTCGGTGAACGGAGCTGCATACGGCACTAGGATGACCCTCACCTCAGCCGGAGGCTTGACTCTCACCGGAGGCTTAGGTGCAACCACCGGAGGATTCTCAAGTACTGTCACCCAATCGACTGCTAACCTAACAACGACCCCGACCAACGGGCTGGTGATAGCCTCATCCACCGCGTCGACATCATTGGTTACATCCAGGATATCCCCGAGGCTCATGATATATGGTCGCGTCTGGGATACCGGAGCCGTAGCGGACAGATACACCAAGTTCTATGCCGATGTCCTCTCAACTTCCGGAAATCCAGGCACTGCCAAGATGGTCTGGGGATACAACTATGGCACTTCAGCCACAGTCGGAACGGATAATCCATATCTCACTTTGGATTCGACCGGCAACCTCGGAGTCGGCACCACTGCGCCGGGAGTCGATCTCCATGTCGCCTCAGCATCGGACACGGACATCTTTCGCTTGGAAGATTCCGACGGAACCTGCAACGCCAATCCGGAAGCCGGAGCTGTCACCTGGACCTGTTCATCGGATGCCAGGCTCAAGGACAACATCAAAGACGCCTCATCCTCTCTCGACAAATTCAAGGATGTCCGCATAAGGGACTACACCGTCGACGCATCGGGAGATTCCATGACCGGAGTGATCGCACAGGAAATGATCAAAGTCCATCCCGACATGGTCGTCATGAACAGTAACGGGTATTATAGCGTCAAGGAATTTTCCACTTGGCAGATCATAAAAGCCATCCAGGAAGAGGAAGAACAGATCAAAGCCCAGATCGCAATCAATGGAACGCAAGACGTGGCAATCAGCGGACTCACGCTCAAGACTGATTCGGGCATCACCGATTTCAACCAGCTCAAGGATTCGGTCACGACCGATCTCGGAAACATCAATGATTCCATCAATGCTCAGGAAACCAGGCTGGCCGCTGCCGAAAAGGGAATTTCCGACAACACGGCTGAAATCGAAAGCGCCAAAGACGATATTTCAGAGCACGAAGGCAAAATCAAGAGCCTCGAAGACAGCATGCAAGCCATCAAGGATCAGAACCAGGCCATCATCGACTTCTCGACCGCCCTCAACATCCAGTCGCTCATATACAAAGACGTCGACGGGAACCTTGATCTCATGAACGGCAAGCTCGAAGCGGCCGGAATCGTCGCCGGAGCCTTCACTGTGAAAACCATCGACACCGCCAACAAGACCATCGGCGATGCATATTTCTGTCCTGCCGGAAAGAAATATGACAATGACAAAAAGAGCTGCGAAAGCACCAGTGAAGACTATTATGACGGAACCAAGGTAAAGGTCATGACCGGAGCAGTGAGCTCGACCGCAAAGATCTTCACCAGCTTCGAAGATAATCCCGGATCATCCGACTGGATCGACAAGAACACTAGCGACGGAAACTTCGAAATCATGCTGTCCGCCCCGGTCACTGGACAGATCAAGGTCAATTGGTGGATAGTGGAAGAGGGGAAATAGCGCCAGACCATAAATCATGAATAACGGACACTGTATGAAAAAACTCATCCCGCAAAGCATCAGGAACATATACCACCTTTTCCAAGCCGTCTTGGCCAATATCCGCTATGGCTTCCCGTCGAGAAGAATAAAGATCATCGGCGTCACCGGAACCAACGGCAAAACCACCACCTGCCAGATGATCGCCAGCATATTGGAAGAAGCAGGGAAGAAAACGGCCATGGCTTCGACCATCAACTTCAAGCTGGGGGATGAGGAATGGATCAACAAGACCAAATATACCACCCTTTCAGCTGCGAGCGTGCAGGGTTTCATCAGGCGCGCAGTCGATAGCGGGTGCGAATATCTGGTCCTTGAAACCTCTTCCCACTCGCTCCATCAGTACCGCGTCTTCGGGGTGGAATACAAAACCGCCGTCATCACCAACGTGACCCGCGAGCATCTCGACTATCACAAAACCATCGAAGAATACCGCTTGGCCAAGAAAAAGCTGTTTCGGAACGTCGAAACAGCCGTCGTCAATCTCGACATGGAAAATCCGGAAGAGTTTCTGGATTGCCCTGCCGAGGAAAAATACGGGTACACGACGAAAGCTCAAAGCTCATCCGCCAGCTGGTGGACAAAATTGGAAATCATCCGAGCTGAGAACATCGAACTGGGACTGGAAAATACTAAATACGAGATACAAGATACGAAATACGAATTGAACCTTCCTGGCCTGTTCAACATAGAAAACGCTTTGGCTGCTGCGTCTGTCGCGATATCGGAAGGGATTGATCTTGAAGTCTCTGCCAGGGCGCTAAAGAAAATAAAAACCATCCCCGGAAGGATGGAATATGTCCCGAATGAAAGGGGAATCAAGATAATCGTTGACTATGCGGTGACTCCGGATTCGCTCGAGAAGCTCTATGAGCTGATTTCAGGAATGAGGGAAAGGAAAGTCATCGCCGTTTTCGGTTCCTGCGGCGAGCGCGACCGAGGCAAGCGCCCCATCATGGGAGAAATAGTTTCCCGCTACGCCGATTATGCGATCGTCACCAACGAAGACTCATATGGCGAAGATCCGCAGCAGATCATCGACGAAGTCTTCGAAGGAGTTGCCAAGAACAGGAATGAAGGCGCCGACGCTTGGAGGATAATGGATAGGCGCGCCGCTATCAGGAAGGCCTTGGAATTGGCTCGGCCAGGGGATATCGTGGTCGTCACAGGGAAAGGAGCGGAAGAGACGATGGCGATCGGAGAAGAAAGGATTCCATGGAACGACAAGCAGGTTATTTTGGAAGAGCTGGAGAAGATGTAAATGTCATCCTGAGCGAAGTGACTCCGCTTTAGCGGAGGAACGCAGTCGAAGGATCTGGCGATATGAATATTGATTACAGTGTCATGCAAGCAGATCTCTCGACTTCGCTACGCTACGCTCGAGATGACAAAATAAAAAGACGATGAATTATCATCGTCTTTTTATATTTCCCGATATGCTTATACTAACAAATTTGCAAACAATATCGTCAATAAGAACCCCATGATTCCTCCCACGATCACTTCGCTTATGCGGTGACCGACCCTCTCCTTGAGGCGGGGAAACTGCTCTTCATTGATGTTCAGCTGACGGATGAGCATATTGAGATATCTCCCTTGGTCTCCCATATATACCCGAAGCCTTGCCGCGTCGTCGATGACGATGATGGCAAGAGCCACAGCCACAGCGAACGCGCCGCTGCTCATGCCTTCATAATATCCGACTGAAGTCGCCACCGCGACCACGAATCCTGTGTGGCCCGACGGCATATGCCCATGCGTAGCGATATATTCCCATTTCCAGCCGTTCTTGAGAGCGAAGATGACGAACTTGGTCGTTTGGACGATAAGCCCCACGACAATAGGGATGGCGAAAACATAATAGCTGGACAATCCGGTCATAGCGTTTTATCTTAATGACTTGTATGTGCCTATTATAGCACAAGTCCCCATCGTTTTACATTTGCACCCCATTTGATAGAATACAAGTATAAACAACTAAGGAAAAAATATGACAGGAATCATCGTATTAGCAATAGCGGCGATCATCGTCCTTTGGGCGGTCGGGATGTACAACGGGCTCATCCGCCTCAAAAACAGGGTGGACGAAGCCTGGAGCGACATCGACGTCCAGCTCAAAAGAAGATATGACCTCATCCCGAACCTCATAAACACGGTCAAGGGATATGCAACGCATGAAAAGGAGCTGTTCGAGAAAGTGACTGAAGCCAGGACCCGCGCAATGGGAGCCGGAACGGCTGACGACAAGGCCCAGGCGGAAAATGCCCTTTCAGGAACGCTTAAAAGCCTGTTCGCTGTCGCCGAGAATTACCCTGATTTGAAAGCCAATCAGAATTTCCTCGAACTTCAGCGGGAGCTCACCGACACCGAAGACAAGATCCAAGCCTCAAGGCGGTTCTATAACGGCAACGTGCGCGACTTCAACACAAAAGTGGAAGTTTTCCCAACTAATATCTTCGCTGGCATGCTCCATTTCGCGAAGCGCGATTTCTTCCAAGCGGATGAAACCGAAAAAGAAAACGTCAAAGTCGAATTCTGAACCATATGGCAACCATATACGATCAAGCTGACAGGAACACCCGATTGACCTGGATATATATCACGGGTTTTTTGGCATTCATCATCGGCGTGGGATATGTCTTCGCAGGAGCGATGGGCAACAGCGCCATCCTGTATGCCGCAGTGATCTTCTCCGTCCTTATGAGCTTCGTCTCATATTGGTGGAGCGACAAGATCGTCCTTGCCATGAGCGGAGCCAAGGAAGTTACTCATGAAGACGGCCGTGAAATATATCACATCGTCGAGAATCTCTGCATAACGGCGGGGCTTCCAGTCCCGAAAATATATATCATCCAAGACGAATCTCCGAACGCTTTCGCGACCGGGCGAGATCCTGAGCACGGAGTCATCTGCCTCACGACGGGGATCATATCCAAATTGGAAAAAAACGAATTGGAAGGGGTGATCGCTCATGAATTGTCGCATATCGGCAACCGCGACATCCTGCTTTCAACAGTCGTTGTCGTGATGGTCGGTTTCGTGGCGCTTCTGGCGGACTGGTTCCGCAGCTGGACTTTCTGGGGCGGCGGGAGAAGGCGCAGCAATGACAGCGAAGGAAATCAACTGCAGCTCATCCTTTTCATTGTGGCGATCATATTCTCCATCCTTGCGCCGATTGCGGCCGTGCTCATGCAGCTGGCCATTTCAAGGAAGCGCGAATTCCTGGCAGACGCCGACGGCGCGCTCCTCACCCGCTATCCCGAAGGGCTGGCAAGGGCCCTGGAAAAGATTTCCGCCGATCCGCATCCCTTGAAAGAAGCCAACCGCGCGACCGCTCATCTTTTCATCGCCAATCCGTTCCGCGGCAAAGGCGTGTCGAAAATGTTCATGACCCATCCGCCGATCGAAGAAAGGGTTGCGGCCCTTCGAGGGATGGATGTGAAATAGATTTGATATCCCACTGAACGCTAGCCGCACAAAAAAACGAGCATTTATACTCGTTTTTTTTGTGCGGCAATATGCAGGATCGCAGTTTTAGGCCTCAAAAGGGGAAAATATAAATTTAATAAAATTTTATCTTATATTTGATAAACTAGAATCATTCAAATTTTTAAAGTAAAATAATGAAACAAAAAGAAAAAAATAAAAACAGTGAATTGTCTTTGATTCCTAGAGAAGCCATAATTGGCAAAATATATTATATTCGAGGGAAGAAGGTGATGTTCGATCGTGATTTGGCTGAGCTTTATGGAGTTGAGACTAAAGTATTGAATCAAGCAGTGAAAAGGAATATTAAAAGATTTCCAGATGATTTCATGTTCCGACTCGATAAGAGTGAAATAGAAATTTGGAAGTCGCAGATTGTGACTTCCAATGAAAAATCAGAGAATTCTTTAAGGTCACAATCTGTGACCTTAAAGAAGGGACGTGGCCAGCACATGAAATATGTCCCTCATGTTTTTACTGAGCAGGGCGTTGCAATGTTATCCAGCGTGCTTAATAGCGAGCGTGCGGTGCAAGTAAATATCCAAATTATTAGGACGTTTACTAAATTGAGAGAATTGCTGATGACGCATAAGGAATTGAGAGAAAAAATCGAGTTGATTGAAAAGCAGTTCAATAATAAACTAAGCATGCATGATAAACAGATCAAACTTATCTTTGAAACGATGAGGTTGCTTTTGAAAGATGATGCAAAGCCGGATGGAAAGATTGGTTTTAGAGTGAAATAGACGCAAGGGGAGGATTTTTTATTTGGATTTTTGTTTGACGGTATTATGAATGTAGTTGATACTGAGTAACAAGCAAAGCAAGAGCTATTCTATATGTCTTCCAGGATCCCCAAAAACTCAAGCAGATATTATTGGACGGCGCACGCCGCTTTCAAGATGCAGTTCTATGGCCTTAGCGAGCAGAGAGTGGCGAGAGTGATCCGGAATCCCAAGCGGAAAGAGGAGGGTATCGTCAAAAACACCATCGCTGTCATGCAGCCGGTTTCGGAAAAGATCGCGGATGGCAAAAGCGTTTGGAAACAGGAAATCTGGGTCATGTATCAGACAAAAGGAAAATCCGCCAGCCGGCGGACAAAAACAAAAAGCGAGGATAACAAGTTTGCAGATTTATTGAAACCGGGGCAATTGAAAATCATCAGCGCGTGGCGGTATCCCGGTGTGAGCCCCAAAGGCAATCCGATCCCGGAAGAGATATTGAGGGAGCTGGCGGAGTTGGTATAGGAGCTGGATTTTCTTTCGCTTGTGGGGTAAAATGAAGATAGGAAACGAATAATAGCGAGAACTTTAAACCTGAAACAGATTGGAGGTGCAATATGGAAGAAGAAAAAAAAGAAGAAATCAAGAGCGAAGCAAAAGATTCCTCCAAGGGATATGACGCTGCTCAAGACTCCAAAGACAATCTGCTTTGGGGAATCATAGCCTATCTCGGCATCCTGTGCCTGGTCCCGCTTTTGGCGAAGAAGGATTCCAAATTCGCCCAGTTCCATGCCAAGCAGGGCTTGGTCATGGCTATCGGAGGATTCTTCGCTTGGATCCCGTTTTTCGGCTGGATGCTCGGATTGCTGCTGTTCGTCCTGTGGATCATGGCGATCATAAGCGTCGCCAAGGGCGAGATGAAACCCCTTCCGGTAGTGGGGGATCTGGCTGCCAAGATCAATATCTAGCTCATCGCAAAAATACCCATAAACAGGCGCTCCTCGGAGTTGCCTGTTTTTGTTTTGTGTGAGAACATATAGAATGTTAGGGCTGATACATTTGCATATGACAACTAATGTTCCGGCCTGTCAGTTGGCAGTGGCAGCATAGTAATCGTAAATATATAAAATTCATGAATAAAAGAACCAAAATAGTCGCTACTATCGGACCGGCTTCATCATCGAAAGATGTGCTGAAAGAGATGATGATGGCTGGAATGAATGTGGCGCGCATCAATTTTTCGCATGGCACCCACGAAGCCAATGGAGCTCTCATCGACACCATCCGCGAAGCGGCGAACGAGACCGGGAAGAACATAGCCGTCATGGCCGATCTCCAGGGTCCGAGGATCCGGGTGGGGAACGAAGAGGAATTCGAAATATCAGCGGGAGAGAAAGTGATCGTGAGCGACAGTCCGGTTGCTGGAGAAGAAAAGAACCTGGTCATCGATGCCGATCACATCGTCAGCGCTTTCGAAGCCGGAGAAAGGATCCTCATCGAAGACGGCACGAAAGAATTGAAAATAATCGGAAAAACGGAAAACGGAGCGGAAGCGGAAGTGATTGTCGGCGGGACAGTGAAGCCGAGGAAAGGGATCAATGTGCCGGACACCCAAGTGCCGTTCGGCGCGGTGACGGAAAAGGATGAGAAGGATCTCGAATTCGCGCTTTCCAAAGACGCCGATTTCATCGCTCTTTCATTCGTTTCCAACGGCAAGGAAATCGAAGAGACAAAGGAGAAGATAAAGAAAATGCTGGGACGAGAAACCGATATCCCGGAAATAGTTTCCAAGGTCGAAAGGAAAGAAGCCATCAAGAACATCGACGAGATAGTGAAAGCATCGGACGTGGTCATGGTAGCGAGGGGAGACCTCGGAATCGAACTGGATGAGACGAACGTCGTTGTCTATCAGAAACAGATAATCGCCAAATGCTTGAAATTCGCGCGCCCTGTCATCGTGGCGACTCAGATGTTGGACTCGATGATCAACAACCCCATTCCGACGCGCGCCGAAGTTTCCGACGTGTCCAATGCCGTCATCGATCATGCCGATGCTGTCATGCTTTCCGGAGAGTCGGCCAACGGGAGCTATCCAATGAAGGCGGTCGAGACGATGGCGAAGATCATCAGGAACACTGAGAAGTCCTCATTTGACGATTATTGCAAAAAGTGCGAACATGTCCAGGAAAACAAGGAATATGCCGCGCTCGTCTGCAGCGCTCATGACATGGCCAGGAATTCCGATGCCAAAGCCATCCTAGCAATCAGCCGCAGCGGATTTACTGCCAGGATGCTGTCTCTGCGTCGGCCGCAGGAGATGCTCTTGGTCGCGACAGGAAGCAAAAAGACATGTCGGCAGCTGTCCATCGTCTGGGGAGTGGATGCCTATCTTTTTTCGAACGGCGAGGACATGGAAGAATATCTCAACCTCATGATAGGGCGAGCCAAAGAGGAAAAGAGAATCGAAACAGGCGACAGCATAGTGGTTTTCATGGGTGGCATGCCCGGAGGGCAGAAGATGAGACTGGTCGGGATACGGGAAATAGAATAGGGAAAAATTGAAAATAATCCGGGACATGTCTTTCATATCCAGGATTTTGGAGGGTTCGCATAGTGGTCGAGTGCGCTTGCTTGGAAAGCAAGTATGTCCGAAAGGGCATCGAGGGTTCGAATCCCTCACCCTCCGCCTTCGGTCGCTGAAGCGACCTTCGGCGGACGAAGTCCGCCTAGCCTGCCACAACCATCATCCACCTCACATATTTCCCTTCGCTATCTCTCCAACGTTCCAGGAATTTCCGATGAGGCAGTTTGAAATCCTTGCCGTTCCATGGGTCATGAAGGACTATGTTGTGCGGGGTGATGCCGGAAACGATCGCATAATGTCCGTCCTCGTCTGTCGGTTCGATATAGTTCACGATTATCGGAAGGTCCATTTTCAAAAACTCGCGGATTTCCTGAATCGACGAACCGCTTCTGCTGGTCACGTCGAATCCATGCTCGGTCGCGAATCTGACCATATTATCATTATCCGTTCCACGTTCCTCGCTGACTTCTATTTCCCTGGCTATTTCTTCCTGCGGCATATTGAGGCCAAGACGCAGGAATACCATTTCCAAAACAGCCGGCCCGCAATAATGCCCGTTCTTCTGTTTCTGATATGGAATTTTGAGTCTGATTCTGGCGTTCATATATCGATTCTATCAAACCAATCAAGCCTATAGCAATATCCGTTGCCTGGCAAGGCGGAAGGTTGCAAAAAGCCCTAAAATAGGCTAGAATAGAGGAAATATGGGAACAGATCTTGAAGAAATCAAAAACCGGCTGAATATCGTCGATGTGATCGGGGACTATTTGCGCTTGGAAAAAGCGGGAGGAAACTGGCGCGGCCTTTGTCCGTTCCATAATGAGAAAAGCCCTTCTTTCATGGTGTCCGAAGAAAAGCAGATCTGGCATTGCTTCGGCTGCCAGAAGGGCGGAGATGTTTTTTCGTTCGTCATGGAAATGGAAGGGATGGAATTCCGCGAAGCGCTCAAGATCCTGGCAGAAAAAGCCGGAGTGGAGCTCAAGACAGTCAATCCGAAAGTTGCGGAAAAGAAGAATCGCGCGCTTGAGATCCTGGAGCTCGCAACCAAGTTCTATGAGTTCCAGCTTTGGGAAGGACCGGGGAAAGGGAAGATCCTGAGCTATCTTCACGACC
>Ga0209373_10004292_pt1 | contig 12386 bp, 9 predicted proteins | sample Higcelweek5metaG_FD_187173 | JGI IMG/M metagenome (GOLD analysis project Ga0209373, IMG submission 187173) | Freshwater pond sediment microbial communities from the University of Edinburgh, under environmental carbon perturbations - High... | ecosystem: Environmental > Aquatic > Freshwater >... | reverse complement strand
TCCGAAGATCGTTTCTCAATATGACCATATCATTTTCGATACCGCCCCCACCGGGCATACCTTGCGTTTGTTAACCCTGCCGTCCGCCTGGACAGGGTATCTGGACTCCAGCAGCGGCAACGCTTCCTGCCTGGGACCGATGTCCGGCCTGAATGGACAGCGTCAGCAGTTTGAAGACACGTTAAGAACATTGACCGATGCGGCCACCACGCACATGATCCTGGTAGCACGCGCCGACCGGCATTCGCTGGCGGAAGCCGCGCGAACCAGTAAGGAGTTGGCCGGTATTGGCGTTAACAACCAATGGCTGGCAATCAACGGCATCCTGGGGGGTGACGACAGCGACGGGGATGACGTTGCCCGTGCCATGCGCAACCGCGAAAACCAGGCGATGGCAACGATGCCGGAGGCATTGCGGAGTCTGCCGCGATCCGAAGTCCGACTATCGCCGGTGGCCCCCATCGGAATCCCGGCGTTGCGCAATATACTGAACCCGGAGCATACGGCTCCGCATGTAGTGGCGGATACATCCGCGGAAACACTGCCGCCCGGAACATTAAGTCTTGCCGAATTGTTGGACGGAATCGATACAAAATCCGGCGTTATTATGACCATGGGCAAAGGCGGGGTCGGCAAGACCACCCTGGCCTCCAGAATCGCGGTTGAAATGGCGGCGCGCGGCGCGAAAGTACATCTGACCACCAGCGATCCGGCCGCGCATCTGGATGTCTCTTTAGCCAAGCAGCACCAAAATTTGCGAGTCAGCCGAATTGATCCTGCGGTAGAAACAAAACTCTATCAGGAAGAAGTCATGCGCAAGGCCGGGAAAGATATGGATGCGGAAGGGCGCAAGCTTTTGGAAGAAGATTTGCGGTCTCCATGTACCGAGGAAATCGCGGTATTTCGCGCTTTCTCCCGCATTGTGGATGAGGCGAAAGATTCGGTGGTGGTCATTGATACCGCCCCGACTGGCCACACCATTCTTCTGCTCGACGCCACGGAAGCCTATCATCGGGATGTGTCGCGTAACAGCGATTCGGTTCCCGAAGAGGTTAAGAAGTTGCTTCCCCGGTTACGCGATCCGGATTATACCAAAATCATGATTGTTACCTTGCCGGAAGCCACGCCGGTTCAGGAGGCCTGCGATTTGCAAAAAGATCTGGAACGGGCGGGGATTGCTCCTTATGCCTGGATTATTAACCAGAGTCTGACGCCGCTACCGATATCCAATCCGGTAATTGCAGCCAGACGCCGCAACGAGGCGGTCTTTATTCAAAAGGCATTTTCCATGACGTCGAAAACCGTAATCGTTCCATGGCAGGTTATAAAATAAAAGGAGAACGCGAAAAAATGAAATCCATGAAATTACAAGTGTATGATCCCCCGATGTGTTGTTCCACAGGCCTTTGCGGCCCCAACGTCAAACCTGAGCTGGTCAATTTCGCCAATGATTTGAAGTGGCTGGCACAGCAGGGCGTGACCGTGGAACGGTTCAATCTGGCATCGACGCCAGCCGCTTTTATGAGTCAGGAAGCTGTTAAAACCGCATTGCATGATGATGGCAATAATTGCCTTCCTTTAATCGTCGTCAATGGTTCAATTGTCAGTAAAGGGACTTATCCCTCACGGAGCCAACTTATGAAATTTGCCGGGATTGAGAATGAAAAGGGAGCCGATGAAAACGCCGATGCCGCCGAAACAGAAGGGACTGCGGCTTGCGGACCTGAATGCAGTTGTGGTTCCTCTGAAATAAAACCAGAGCCTGAAACCGCCTGCGGACCGGGTTGTTGCTGCAATAGCAGCCCTTCTTCGCTGAGCAAAAAACTTAAAACGGTGTTGTCCGTAATCGTACTGCTGGCAGTCGTCGGCGTTTTTATCTACAAAAATAATACGTCCAAAAACAACTCCAATAATCAGACCGCCCCAAATAGTCCGGCCTTTGCCGTTGCCGCGGCGGAACCAGCGGTCAAATCTGACACGACTCCGGTCATGGCTGCGGCAGCCTCAATACCTAGTGCCAAGGCAGAAACAGCTGCAGTAGCGACCGTGGCGGAATCCCAAATGATAGCGAAAAAATCCGATGAATCAAGCCGGAAAATTGGCGTATATCTGGATTCCCTAAGCTCGCTTAACAAGGTTGCCTTGAGTCAGGATGCTGTTTTTATTTTCATCCCGGCCCCGAAAAATGAGGTTGCCGACGACGCGACCAGCAAAGCCGTAATTGCGGCACAACAGACACTGAAGGCAAAAAATATTAATCTGGGGTTATATACGCTGCCGACCAGCTCTGCGGATTACGCGGCGATTGCGGCTCGGGTTCAAGCGCCTGCCATTCTGATCGCCAGCAAGGGCAAAGGAATGTCCGCCGTCTCCGGCGAAGTAACCGAAACCAAACTGTTGCAGGCATATATCGCATCGGCACGGTCTGGAGGTTGTGGTCCGTCGTCAGGTGGCTGCGGTCCGTCTTCGTCGGGTTGCAATTAAGGAATAATACTCATGCTTGAATACATAACCAATGCGTTGCAGGAAGTCGCATCTCAACCGATGGGATTGCTGTTTGCGTTGCTGCTGGGGGCGGTGAGTGCCGCCACCAGCGCCTGCTGTACCATTCCGGCATTAGGAATCCTGGTTGGGTATTCCGGCGCACAAGCCAATGATGGTCGAAAAGCCGCGCTAAAATCGACCTTGTGTTTTACTGCAGGAACGATCATTTCACTGATGATCGTTGGTGCTGTTGCCGGTTTTATCGGACAGGCGGCCCAGAGCGGTTTAGGGCGTTATTGGCAGTTGTTTGCCGGTGTCATTGCGATACTCTTGGGGGTGGCGACGCTGAATCTTTTGCCATTCAAAATATCCATTGATAAGCTAAAAGGCCTCGGAGGCAAATATGGCAAATCCGGGACAATTTTAGCGGGATTGGTGCTCGGCGGCATTGTCGCCGTCAGTTCGTTACCATGTAATCCCGGAATATTTATCGTGATCGGCGCAGCGATTCTTCAGGGTAAAGTCTTTTGGGCCATGCTGATGTTGGCGATGTTCGCCATCGGCTTCAGCATTCCGCTGGGAGCTATTCTGCTGGGGATTTCCGTGGGTAAAGTAAGTTTAGCCGCCAAGGGCGCGGATACCGTAATACGCTGGATTGCCGGACTCGTATTGCTGGTGGCCGGCTTTTATTTCCTGATAAACTTTTAATCATAATTGGAGTCTGAAATGACCGAAAAAATCAAGAAAACAGACGACGTTCACAATTACGTACGCGACGCCTATTCCAAGATTGCCGTAGCCAATACCTCGTGCTGCGGTGCGAAAAATTGTTGCGGCGGAGTTGAAAGTCCGGAAAAGCTGGCAAGTGAGCTGGGTTATACCGAAGCGGAATTAGCCTCTCTGCCGGATGACGCGAACATGGGTCTCTCCTGCGGCAATCCAACTGCTCTAGCCGCGCTGAAGCCGGGTGAAGCGGTTCTTGACCTGGGTTCCGGCGGCGGCTTCGACGTGTTTATCGCTGCCGAAAAAGTTGGACCGACCGGTAAATCCATCGGCGTCGATATGACCCATGAAATGCTGATGAAAGCCCGGAAAAGCGTCGAGCAATTCACTCAACGGACGGGCTTGAATAATGTCGAATTCCTGCTCGGAGAGATCGAACATCTCCCCTTGCCCGACAACAGCATTGACGCAGTCATCTCTAATTGCGTCATCAATCTGTCACCCCATAAAGCTCAGGTCTGGAAAGAGATTTTCCGTGTCCTGAAACCTGGCGGTCGTGCCGCGATTTCCGACCTCGCGCTGATGAAACCCCTTCCGGCAAACATTGTCGAATCGGTTACGGCACTGGTCGGTTGCGTCGCCGGGGCGGTCTTGATTACCGATACCGAAGCGATGATCAAAGATGCAGGCTTTGCGGAATTCAAATTAGACAACAAATCGAAGCTCATCGACAAAATGGAGCAGTGGAACGATCCGCTTTATTGTTCGATTATCGAGATGCTGCCTAAAGGCGAAAAACTCAGCAGCTACATCACCAGCATGGGCGTTTCGGTGACCAAACCGTGCTGCTGCGGCCAAGTGCAGATGAATGAGCAAACGCAGGAACTGATCGCCATCGGCGCATCAATTACCTCGCATTGCCAGCCCTGCTTCACCTACCATGTAAGCAAAGCAAAAGGGCTTGGCGTATCTGATTCAGATATCAAGGCTGCGGTTGCAGTGGGAGAATCGTTGCAACGCGGAGCCACGGCAGCCATGCATAAACATGTCCGGGAATCGCTGGGCGATGCCATTCCCGCCAGTTCCTGCTGCCGTCCGGAAGAACCTAAATCCGGCTGTGGATGCAAATAGACTTATTAAAAAATCGCTGGTAGGATGACGGTTGCCAGTGAAATACTGAACAAGGAGGAAATAAAATGAGTGAAACAAAAAGTTCAGGGATCGGATTTTTTGAGAAATATCTAACCGTATGGGTGATTTTGTGCATGGTGACGGGGGTGCTGATCGGAAAATTTATCCCGGCGTTTCCGGCATTTCTTAACCAATTTGAGTATTATCAAGTCTCCATTCCGATTGCCATTTTGATTTGGCTGATGATTTACCCGATGATGATGAAGGTTGACTTCGAGAGTATCCGCAATGTCGGCAAGAATCCGAAAGGACTGTTCGTGACCTGGATAGCCAACTGGGTAATCAAGCCATTTACCATGTACGGGATAGCCGCATTGTTCTTCTATGTGATTTTCAAGAACTGGATCACGCCGGAACTGGCAAAAGATTACCTCGCCGGAGCGGTTCTTCTGGGTGCGGCGCCATGTACCGCAATGGTATTTGTATGGAGTCATCTCTGCAAAGGCAATCCCGCCTATACCGTGGTTCAAGTGGCGACAAACGATCTCATCATCCTGATCGCGTTTATTCCGATTGTGAAATTTCTGCTGGGACTGAGTGACGTATCCGTTCCGTGGAGCACCTTGATTCTCTCGGTCCTGTTGTTTGTGGTGATTCCTCTGGCTGGCGGTATTATTACCAGGCTTGTGGTCGTCAAACAAAAAGGGTTGAATTATTTCGAGAATAAATTCATTCCGAAATTCAACCATGCCACGATTGGCGGACTTCTCCTTACCCTGATTATCATCTTCTCTTTTCAGGGGAATGTAATCATCAACAATCCGTTGCATATTATTCTGATCGCAGTTCCTCTGGTAATTCAGACGTACCTTATTTTCTTTATCTCCTACATCCCCTGCAAATGGCTGAAGCTGCCGCACAATGTAGCCGCTCCTGCCGGGATGATTGGAGCTTCCAACTTTTTTGAACTCTCCGTCGCAGTGGCAATTGCCGTCTTCGGTACCAGTTCCCCTGTCGTGTTAGCAACCGTTGTCGGTGTCCTGGTCGAAGTTCCCGTGATGCTGGTTCTGGTAAGAATCGCCAACAAGACAAAGCATTGGTTCCCCAAAACCGGAAATTCGAATGCGTAAACCTTAAGAAATATTGAAGGATTTGAACTTTATTAACAAAGTACCTGGCATGTTCATTCGGTGTAAGCAACTTAAAATAAATAGGTTAAATGATATATTATTCTCTTGATGTCAATTAAGGGAATAGGTGCCGAAAATCAAATGCGACGAGTCGTTGGCGGCGGATTACTTCGCAAATTTCAAGTTTTCGCCCTCGACGAGTATAAAATGAGTTCTACTGAATGGTTCCGATTTGATGCCGGGGCAGAATCATTTCCCGGTAGGTTTTGCCGGCGGGGATCATCGGCAACACGTGATCCTGATATTCGGTATGGCACTCCAGCAAGAACGGCCCCGGCGTGTTCAGCATTTCGGCGATGGCATCATCCAACTCCTCAGGGAAGCGTATTTCCCGCGCGGGAATCCGGTAGGCATTGGCCATGCCGACAAAGCTGGGCGTTGGTCCCGCGCCGCAACGCAAATCGGTATTGCCGCGCTTGCCGCGATAAAACAGATCTTCAATCTGCGCCACCATGCCGAGATGCTGGTTGTTCAGAATCACCATTTTGATCGCGATCTGTTCCGCCGCGATGGTGCCCAGCTCCTGCATATTCATCTGAAACGAACCGTCTCCGTCGATATTGATCACGCATTCGTCCGGGAGCGCCAGCTTCGCCCCCATCGCCGCCGGCAGGCCGAAGCCCATCGAACCGAGGCCGCCGGAGGTCAGCAGCTGGCGGGGACGGCGGTAGGTGTAAAACTGCGCCGCCCACATCTGGTGCTGCCCCACTCCCGGCACGATGACGGCGTCGCTTCGGGTATGGCGATCCAGTGCGGCGATCACCTGTTGTGCCTTCAACACGCCGGGCGTCGGCTCGAAAGAGAGCGGATGGGCCGCTCCCCACTCCGCGATTTTGGCGAACCAGTCGTCGCGTTCCCGGTATTGCAGATGTTCATTGAGCTGGCATAACGCGAGCCGGACATCGGCGGCATAGCCGAAGTCGGCGCGGATGATCTTGTTGATCTCCGAATCGTCGATGTCGATGTGAACGATGGTTTTTCCGGCGGCGAACCGGCGGATGTCGCCGGTGGAGCGGTCGGAAAAGCGCGCGCCGAACACCAGCAGGAGATCGCACTCGTTCACCGCGCAATTTGCCCGATAACTGCCGTGCATTCCGAAAAACTTCAACGCGAGCCGGTGATCTTCCGGAAACGCGCCGATCCCCATCAATGAAGTCGCCACCGGGATATGATTCCCCTCGGCGAAACGCAGCAGCTCCGCCGACGCGTTGCCGGTAATCACGCCGCCGCCGGCATAGATGCAGGGGCGCTCGGCGCGATGGATCAATTCGCTCAAACGCTGGACCGCCTCCGGCGCAAGTTTGCCCGGAGCGGTGCGAATTGAATGCATCACGACGGATTTTTCCGGTTGCGGGAATTGCTTTTGAATATCTTTGGGGAAGTCGATCAGCACCGGTCCCGGTCGGCCGGAATGCGCCAATGCGAAAGCTTCGCGAATCGTGGAGTCGATTTCATTGACGCCGGTAATCAGGAAACTGTGCTTGACCACCGGCCGGGTCATGCCGATGATGTCCACCTCCTGAAAAGCGTTGGTGCCGATATGGTTGAGGTCAACTTGTCCGGTGAAGATCACCATCGGGACGGAGTCCATGAAAGCATCGGCGATTCCGGTCACCAGATTGGTCGCGCCGGGGCCGGAAGTGGCCATGCAGACGCCGACTTTGCCGGTGGCCCGGGCGTAACCGCAGGCGGCGAACGCGCCGCCTTGTTCGTGACGCGGCAAAACAACACGAATGGCGGAGTCGGCCAGCGCCTGGTGAAATTCCACGGCGGCCGCGCCGGGATAGGAGAAACAAAGTTCAACTCCGAGTGATTCGAGTGTGCGAATTGCACTTTGCGCACCGTTGGCGGGCGCACCGATATCCGAAGACGGGAGGTTTTTCATATGATCAAAATCCTGAATGCGTTGCAATGTTCGACGGCGGAATTCTTCATTTGTCGCGCCGAAACAGGAAAGAGCAATCGGATTCCGGATTCGAGCAGGGCAATTCCCGGAAGGATTCGTGGCGTGCGTTCCAAAAAACAGCAACACGACGGAAGACCCCGTCCGCGCTACCGGGAAGCAGCTGCGGACGGGCGACTAACTACGACCGTCAAGATCGAAAACAGGCATTGAGGAAAATGATGATTCTTCATAAGAAATAATATAACGCCCAAACGACAAATATCAATCGCATAATAAATGATATTCGCAGTCGATCAATTCGCCGGAAAAATGCGACTGTTCTCGGCGGCGAACACAGGGACCACAATGCAGCGGATGGCGCGGGGGGAATCCGTCGAGGTCGCGGCGCTGGCGGACCGTCGCCACATCGTAGACGACGGTCCGCGGTTGATCCGGTGCGGCACCCGCTGTTTGCCGGGGCCGGAATATATGGCGAACAAGAGCGAAAACTTTATGCGGATTACTTGCAAATTTCATATCAAGAAGATATCGTATTGTTTAGAAGCAAGCCGAATCGGAGATAGAAATTTTCAGAGAAACTATTATCAACAGGCGAGCGTATCAAGTTGTGTCCGGGACGGCCAAGCAAGAGCGAGAATAATTAACTCATAATTATCTTATGTAAAAGGATATCTGCTGAGTGGCACCAATTAACCAATTAATCCCAATTAATCTGCTGAGTGGCACCAATTAAACGAATGGCACCAATTACGAATGGCACCAATTACGAATGGCACCAATTACGAATGGCACCAATTACGAATGGCACCAATTACCAATTAGATAACGGAACCGAATTTGCGACACATTCCCAGGTGTCCCGAAGGCTGAAATGTGATTTCTTTTTTGCTCGCCCCTACCATCCATGGGAACGGGGAACCAATGAAAATACGAATGGGCTGATTCGCCAATACATGCCTTCAGGGACTGCGTTTAATATGAATCGTCACAAGTTGCATCACGCGGTAGAGCGGATCAATAACCGTCCCAGAAAGTGTCTCGGATTCCAAACGGCACAAGAGGTTTTTGACAACGAAAACATGGCATCCCGCCCTTGCTCCTCCGGAGCTATCGGGGCGGGCGGGATGCCGGAGAGCCGCCTTTCGGCGGACAATTTGGAAGAATGCGAAGTGGTGCACTTGATTTTTTAATCGGAGCACCATTTAAAGATAAGCTTATGAAGACTGGCACCATTTACCTAGATAAGCTTATGAAGACTGGCACGATAGATTAGCTGTCTCCTGGTTCGGCCACAAAGGTGCCAATACTTCATATTCATAATTGTTCAATCCCAGTACAACAATTTTGGGAAATTCTCCCCCAATATAAAATGCCTTGCAATGAAAACTACTGGTCGCTGAAACCGGAGTAACTTGTACAATGTCAGTGTGCTCAGCCAAACAGGACGCCAAGGCTGTTTTTTTGTCACAAAGCCAATCTTCATTTTCCAATGCATCTTTTAATTCTTCGGGGTAATCGTATGGAACATACTTCACTTCAAATTTATGTTCAAATACATCAAAGCGAAGGAAGTGAGCTTGACGAATAAAAATCAGATGAACAAATCGTGCGCACATGTCAACCGGAGAGTGATATCTTTCTGATAATGAGCGTAAACTTAATCGAGCTCTCAGCATATCCTCGCGAAAATCTTCGAGTGGCCAAAACGTCAAAACCGCGCGTAATAATTCAGCCGCATGTTCAACACTGTTGTTATTGACCGCGACTGTATTATTTAAAAGACGGGAAAAAATTCCTAAATCTCCATCTTCCGGAAGGTCTAAGCTGGCGTGGGCTGGCGTGTGTGCCAAGACAACGTGTGCTATCTCGTGAATCATCATCCCCAACAGGCCGAATATTTTTTCCGGCGGATCGCCTTTTTTAGCAAAGTAATAAAGGTCAGTAAATAATATATACCTAGGCTCTGTGGGATTGGGCTTGACGATTTGGACGGGACGCTCCGCAATAAAGGCAGGAATTTCGGCATGAAGTGTTTTGCCGTTTGGATCCCATCTGATATTACATTTATCCATTACCAAACGCAAAACGGCAATGGAATCTTTGTCTCTTGCTTCAGGATATAAATTTGAAAACTGATTTCTGAAATCGGCCATCTTGCGGAAATCATCAAGACTCCACAATGTGCCAGTTTGCCCCCAGCATGGGTTGATTTTGTATGGACTTGCCGGATTTTGTTGAGGAGTTGCTTGACAGGGGGATGTTCCGTTTTTCATTATGCCAGCAAGTCCCGAAAATATTGTTCGGTAGCTGCTCCGTCAAGAAGACCTTCCGTGTCTATTAAGGAATCCATATTGTTTCGTATTAAGGCATCCGCGGATGCCTTACCCACAGGAGCCTGTCCCGGAATCAAAGGAGCAGAAAAGAAAAACACGCCTTTTTCTTCAATGATTTGCCTTCTCGCCTCTCGCTCTTCAGAAGACATCGCTTCCTGCCGCTCAACCAACTCCCCTACTGCATTCGTTCCCATCTCACACCTCCTCGGCCCGATTTTCTATTGAATTGGGTCCTCCAATGGTATAAAACAACCATCATCAGACCCCCTCGTAATCAAAATTACTCCGGCATCTAATGACTCAATATCGCTTCTTGTACAACAAATTGCTCATCATTAACGGTTTGCTATTATTGTTGCCATCCTGCATATAGTGTAACTATATCCTGCCAATAAAAAAACGCAAGTCTGGCTTTCAAAAAAAGTCAAAATTTTTAATACCAGACGGTTACGTAACGAATTTTCTATAAATTCCTCCAGATTGCCATAGCGCTTAATTGGCGGTATACGCCTTGGTTTCGGTCTGCCATGCTTCGTCGAGTTCGACCAACAAAGCGGGGCATTGCTATCGTACCATTCTTTTGCTATCGTTCCATTCTTTGCAAGTTTGCTATCGTTCCATTCTTTGCAAGTGCATTAATTCAAAACACTTATCATGTAAAATATTGGCCTTATCCCATGCTGGACCTTCGCGGGGAACGCTTCCCCCCCCCGCACCCCCCATTTCCACCCTGTGCCGGGCTTTCATGGGCCGTGGGTTGCGCCCCTGCTACCGCGGCGGCCCTAGCGGGCCTTACTTGTCCGCCTTTGGCGGCCAACTCTTCACCGCCCGCCTGCGGCGGGCTGCGGCAGAGGGCCTTCGCTTCGCTGCGTTCGACTGCGTCGCTTTTGCTCCTGGGCCGCCTGCTTCGGCTTTGCCGAACCATGCGGTTCTCTCACATCCGCTGCGCGGCGCCTACCGCGCTTCTTTATCGGGCAACATTGTTATGCGGGTAAAATACCGGACAACTGCGCAATTCAATCCGAAGGAAGAAGCGCGGTCACTTCTTTTTCAGGTAAATCCCGATGCTGGAGCCGACCGGGCGCTCGTAGCCGTCGACGGAGTGGCGGCTGACTACAACGGGCTTCCGCGTTTTCGCGTCCCAGTAGCAGAGCGTCGCGGAACCGCCGCCGTCCATATTGATCGCGTCGCAGGCTCCGGCGTCCTTGAGGACTTCGGCGGTTTCAAGGCCGGTCGCTCCGAGGCTCCAATCCTTCTGGCGGCCGTCGATGGTGATGAGGTAAAGGTAACGGCGGTCTTTGGAGAGACCGTAGGCGCAGCGGGGATTCAGCGCTTTTTCATAACCGCCGCCTTCGACGAATTCGCCGCCGCGCAGGATGATGGCGAATCCGGAAGTCGCAAGCCGGATCTTCTTATAATCCGTTTCGGGAATTTCCGTGGCGATATCCACTTTGCCGTCTTCATAAACCACAAAGACCGCCTTGTGCGGCTTGCTGTCGCAAATCACCTCTCCGTTGAGGATTCCCAGTCCGGCGGGGTGGGCGTATTGATGCGAATAAGGCGGGGTCCAGGGCCACCAGGGAGCGGAATTCGCGGCGACAATCATATCAAGCCCCCGCCCGCCCTCTTTTTCCGGCGCGCGGCAATTGAGCAGAAAATCGCGGGTGCGAATCCGCTTGGTGCAGATCGCCGTCTTCTTTTCGTAATCCGGCATGGGTTTCCCCCAATCCGAATCGCGGCCGGTCCCGGTAAACTCCAGCCCCGGCGTGGCAAGGTCGATGCGCATCAGCGAAATTTTCATCAGGCGCGGCTGATCGGTCTCCAGCTTGAGCAGCCTGACGCCGGTCTGGACCTCCTGCGCCTTGTTCCAGTCGATTTCGAATGCGCCGAGCAGGACGCCGCAAAGAAGCGCAACAGCCAGCAACAGTTTCTTCCGCATAAAGATCTCCCGTTTCCGCGATGGTACGATATTTCACCCTGAATCAGACTATATCATATCCCGCAACGATTTTCAAATCGATTCCCGCACATCGGGTCTTTCCGGGAGTGGAAGTTGCGGGGGTTGCTTTTTTCATGGAGACGCGGTACATTAGTTGCAAGTCCGGTCGTGCCCACCGGGAAAAACACAACCCCTGTCAATAAGGAGTGGACGATGAAGAATCTGGTTTTCTGGCTGGCCGCGGGTTTGATCTCCCTGTTTCTGCCCGGATGTTCGACCGGGAAGTCCACCGCGGCGATTCCGGCGGTGACTCCGTTCTCGGCCGAGCGCTACATGGGAACCTGGTACGAAATCGCCCGGCTTCCGCACCGTTTCGAGCGTGATCTCGACAATGTTTCGGCCACTTACACCTTGCGGCAAGACGGGCGGGTCGACGTCGTCAACCGCGGGTTCCGCAACGGGAAGGAGCGGAGCACCACAGGAATCGCCGTCTTCAAGGGCAGCCCGGAGGTCGGCGAGCTGGAAGTATCCTTCTTCCGCCCCTTCTACGGGGATTACCGGATCATTGCGCTGGCGGACGACTATTCCAGCGCGATCGTCACTTCGTCCACCGACAATTACCTGTGGATTCTCGCCCGGACGCCGCGACTGCCTAAGGAGCGCCTAAACGATTATCTCGA
>Ga0209373_10004291_pt1 | contig 12388 bp, 10 predicted proteins | sample Higcelweek5metaG_FD_187173 | JGI IMG/M metagenome (GOLD analysis project Ga0209373, IMG submission 187173) | Freshwater pond sediment microbial communities from the University of Edinburgh, under environmental carbon perturbations - High... | ecosystem: Environmental > Aquatic > Freshwater >... | reverse complement strand
TAATCTGTATTATAATTACATTGTAGGAAGAATTTACCCTTCAAAGAATTCTTCTTTACGACCCCTTATTAATTATTTATACTCCCCTCATCGAAGCCCTGTGGTTCCCCCACAGGGCTTCAAACATTTTTTTAGGCAAAATGATAGTCTTTTCCCTGAAATTGTGTTATAATTCCATTATGATGTGAAAGGGGTTGAAATTATGAAAGAACTATTTCAATATGCTAATGATTATCTAAAAACCATAGATGCTAAAGATATGATTCTTATTAAACTTTGTCTGGTTTCCCTTGGTATCATAATCGGAATCAATATTCCCAAAAAGCATCGCAAATATGTACTTGTGATTGTTGTTTTTATATTTATTATAACATATTTGCCCATTTTGACTGATTTGATTAACAGTATGCTAAAACACAAAGATAGTGGTTATATTACACTATAATTATTTATTAAAAAATGTCGCAGGTCTTCTAAGATTCTGCGATTTTTTTGTCATGATTGTGACAAAAGCATTTGTCTCATTTCAATATTTGCGCTATAATTATTCATAGAAATCACTATAGAAATAGAAAGGGTCGATTATATGTTTTATAAAAAGCTCAATTATCTTATGAAACTGACAAATGTCTCTAATGTAGCACTTGGTAAAGCTTTGTCACTAGACCCTTCTTATATAAGTAGACTTCGGAGTGGAAATCGTTCACTTCCACAGAATGCTACTTTCTTGGTTCCTTTATCTCAATATATAGCAAAAAAAATAGTTACCACTGAGCAGAAATTGATTCTCAGCGAGGCTTTGACTTCTGTTCAAGTTTCTGAAACTGATTCTAGTACTCTTTCTAAAAAACTGCTAGAATGGTTTTTACTTGATTCAGACATTTCCGAAAAATGTGTTCACTACTTTCTTGATACCCTTCAAAAGCCTGAATACAAAAAAATGGAACTGCCTTCAGCTACTTTCGATTATCCTGTATCAAATCGCACGAATTACTATTATGGCCCTTCTGGTAAAAGGGAAGCCGTTATACGTTTTCTTTTCTCTATATCAAAGGAAAAGACCCCTCAAACCATTCTTCTTTTCAGCGATGAAAATATGAATTGGTTAACAGAAAATAGTGACTACACAAAACTATGGTCCGCCCTCCTTATACACCTACTTGGGCTAGGTAATCAAATTAAAATTATTCATACCATAAGTCGAAACATAGACGATATTTTTTTGGCTATTACAAAATGGCTTCCTATTTATATGTCTGGAAAGGTGGAATCATATTATCTTCCTAAAATACGTGATGGCATTTTTAAGAAAACACTTTTTATTGCCTCGAAAACTTCTGCTATTATCTCAGAATCTATCCAAGATCAAACTGATGCCATGCTAAATCAGTATATAGTTAACAAACAAGCTTTAACTTCTTTTACGTTAGAATTTAACAACTATTTGTCACTTTGCCATCCACTTATGAGGATATATACCGATAAAGATGTTGAACAATTTTATGCCGCTCTTCTAGAATTTGAAACTGCACATGCCCCAGGTGTTTTTTCTGCCAAATCTCTTTCTTTGCTTACAATGCCAGAATCCTTAATTCATCAAATTGGAGACCGAATAGGTTCTTCTGATTTTGCGGCCCGTTGCCAAAAACGCTTCACTCTCTTCCAAAATTATTTAACACAAAATTCTTTTTATGATAATATTATCTTGCCATCTCCAGACTTAGTAAAAAATGGTTCCGTTCTTGTGTTGACTCCTGAAATATTGAAAATGACGCCTATTTATTATACTAGGGATGAATATAAAGAACATTTAGAATATATCATTACATTGCTAAATACATATTCAAATTACCATGTTATCATTCATGAGAGTAATGATAATCCCTGTTGGATTTACGCCAAGCAAGACATCGGTGTCTTATTTGGCAAGTATGAATCTCCTCATGTTTTCTTTCTGACAGAGCTCAATTTATCTTCTGCATTTTGGGACTTTTTCCATACGAAAGCGCCTTCTTTCAGTAATCGAAAACATATTATAACTAATTTAAAGAAATATATACGAAAACTATAAGTTATTCGTTTCTTCTTTTTTGCTTTTCCTATATCGAACTACAATTAATAGAATAAAAACCAATAATAGGACTAAATAAAATGTGGGATATAATTTAGATATAACAAAAACTGAGTAACTGGCGCCAAAGTCTCGAAGTCCATGCAATAAAAATCGTGATAGTGTAAACCACGCTGCATAAAAAAGACAGGTTACGCCTTTGGGTAATTTAAATCTCTTTGCAATTATGAATACACCCAGTCCCAAAACCGCTGCTCCTATTTCAAATAATTGTGAAGGATATACTGATATATTCTCCGGATAGAGTTGTCCGAAAAGAGGAATTGCCTGTATCATTTTCGTTTCTTCTTGTTTTGCTGGAAATACCAACCCCAAAAACGAATTTGTTATATGCCCTCCGCAACAGCCATTTAAGAAACAGCCTAGTTTCAGAATAATTATGGCAATCGCACATGGAATAGTCAATGCATCTGATAATTTCCAGAAATCCTCACCTTTTATACTGCACCACGCCTTTAACGTTATGGTAGCGCCTATAAATCCTCCAAACAAAGCCAATCCTTTATACTCTAGTGACCACAAATGTAGTGCCCGTCCATAAATTTCTGGATGCATACAAAAATGAAACAAACGGGCCCCTATCAATGTGGAGAGTACAAGTAAAATGAGCACTACTATAATATTCTTTGCTTTCACCCTATGCAAATATACCCATGCTGCGCAACCTGAGAAAAGCATTGCTACTACAGCACAGGTTTCATAGCTTTCAAAAATGAAAATCCCTATTTGAAATTGAGGTAGCATTCACCTTACTCCTTTATTGTATTATAGTCCATAAAAACAGTGATTTTTGAGCCTTCAACTTCCAAAAAAATAACTATATTGCCTGCCATGGAAATAGTCTGCTCTTCTTTTGTAATCGTAAAATCAAGTTCCTGTGTTATGTTGACACCATCTTCACTGCTCATTGAAGTTCCATTAAGTATACCTGACTGATATCCGCAATCAAAGACTATGGGATCAGCTTCTTCGCCATCATAAGGAGAGCTCATAACAGTTGTCACCTGCGCTGATGTCTCAGAACCATTAACAGATTTCAGCAAAATAGTAGCATTCCCTGATTTTCCCTCTAGTTCTTTTAGCATCTCAATATACAAACTGATATCGCATCCTTCTACATTACCATCCTCTATGTCTTCCATGCTTACATTCTTTTCTTCTTCCAATGCTTGTAATAATTCTTGCGGAATATCCACTTTTGTAAATGTATATGTCCCTTTATAGGTTCCTTCCGCCTCAGAAAGCTTGGCACACGCTTCTACCAGCCCCATCTCGATAAGCGCTTTCTTGTAAGCTTCTTCACCCTCACTCTTATTTATCATAATCAGTTTTATGACCGTCCATTTGCTGATTTCCTTCTCCGTATCATCCGAAATTTTCATGTTAAGGTTTCGATTTGTATCTTTACCAATCTGCTCGGTTAGCTTCAGCAAATCTTCTACTCTTTTCTGATAGCTGTCTTTTTCCGGATCAAATCCAAAGCGATTTGTCTCTAATAAATTTGCTTCTTTCATCATAGCCAGTAAATTAAGCGTATCTTCCTCTGCTTTTGCAACTTCACCTTCTTTATTTTTTCTCTCTTTAAATTCTTCACTTAATGTTTCTTTTGCATCGGCTTCAATTTGTTTGATTTCTTCCTCTGAAGGTGCTCTTCCTTGCGCTTCCTGAAAATCCTTGACAGCATCAATTATGATCTGTCTTCTGACACCCCGCATCTGATTCCATAATTCATCAAAGTCTCCTGCTTCAATACTCCCATAGCCCCAAAACGGAACTGTTGGTTCCTTACCATTAATATATATATCATATGCAGCCTCTATCTCCTCGCTTTTCCACCGAGCAATTTGTCTGTTCGTAACTTTGGCAGCTGACACCAAAAGCTTCCCTACTGGGTTTGTTGAAATAACTCCTTCGGCAAGTTTTTTTGCAGCACCTTCATAATCATTGTTGTTTACAAGCAATGCAGCATCACCAAAAGACCCCAGCAGGCCTAGACTCGAGCCCACATCTCCCAGCGCACCGGCAGCTGTATCTGCATATTTTGCAAGTTGCTTTGCTGTAACCTGCGCATAACATGATATAAATTGTGTTTCAAATTGTTCTGTCGTTCCATTAGCAGCTTCTTTAACCAGTCCTGTATAATCATTCTGATCCATTAAACCCTCTACAATATCTTGTAAAAGTGATTTGTCTACGCCCTCACCCATTACACTTTTAACAAGTTTTTCGGTTGTATTCCGTAATGCTTTTTCAGTATCAGCACCCGCTTTTATGACTGCATATTTATGTGCGGCTTCCTTAGTCAGTTCCTCTTCTGTCGGCTCATCTGCCGCATACCAGCTACAATGATACGTTTCAAATGTAATATATCCTTCTTCCCTGTTTACTTCCAGAGGCACAATATACTCCCACTCTTTCCCGTTATAATATCCGACACAAATATCCTCTGGATGTTTTAAGCTAGCCCACTGCTCTTCATCAATGCTAAAAGAAATTGTGAGGGGCTCCTCAAATCGTTTAATCCCATCTTCACTTTCTATATCCAATTCATATACTTTGCTAATATGTGTCCCTTTTTCTTTCTCTAAATCAGGGGCATTTTTAACTGCATCCAAAGTCAACTCAGTAGGTATGGATGATGCGCCCTTCGGTATTATTACGTTTATGCCGTTTTCTGACAATGAACCTAACTCCAAATCTTCCTCTCCTATTATTACGCTGATCTCCGCTTTGTTAAAAAGCTCTGGGCTGATTTTCCAGAGTGCTAGAATCACAGTTACCGCAATCATTACTAACGCTATACCCCCACCAAGCAAACCAATCAACAATCTGTTTTTTCCTTTTTTGGTCCTTACTGGCTCCCCTTGCTGTGGTGGCAAAACTTCACCTTTCTGCTGTTCAGGAATCGTCCCCATCTTTTGCCCACACTTCTCACAAAAATTACTATTTTCATCAATAGAATGTCCACAATACATACAAAACATACTTATCTCCCCTTTCCAATAATTCTTTGCTTCAACCATATCAATTAGCTTTCTAAAAGAATTATATCAAATACAGTAACATAAAAATTGGATTAACCTAATTTGGCAATGACAAAATAGGCTTTCAAAATTATCCCCTTCAAAACAATTTTATTTTTTTTATAAACATGCAGTCGTATTTGCTTTTATACTTGCAGATACCTGATATCATGCTATAATAATGAAAGTGACAATTTAGAAACGGAGAAATTAAAATGGATAAAAAAGAATTTGCATTAAAAAAACATGAAGAATGGAACGGTAAAATAGAAGTTATAAGCAGAACTGCTTTAGAAAGCATGGAGGACTTATCAGTTGCATATACTCCCGGCGTTGCAGAGCCATGTCTTAAAATCAGCAACGATGTAGACCTTTCGTATCTCTATACACGCCGTGGCAATTTAGTTGCTGTCGTAACGGATGGGACTGCAGTTCTGGGACTAGGCGACATAGGTCCTGAAGCTGGAATGCCAGTTATGGAGGGCAAATGTGTGCTCTTTAAAAGATTTGGTAATGTAGATGCCTTCCCCCTTTGCATTCGCTCAAAAGAGGTTGATGATATCGTAAATACGGTCTCACTGCTCGCTGGTTCTTTCGGAGGCATTAACTTAGAAGACATTTCAGCGCCACGCTGTTTTGAAATAGAAAAAAGATTAAAAGAAATTTGTGATATTCCTATTTTTCACGATGATCAACATGGAACTGCGGTTGTCGTTCTCGCTGGACTTATTAATGCGCTAAAGATAGTTGATAAAAAAATGACAGATATTGAAGTAGTTGTAAATGGTTCTGGCGCCGCAGGTATTGCCATTACGAAACTACTTATGAAAACTGGATTGAGAAATGTGGTTTTATGCGATACAAAAGGAGCTATCTATGATGGACGCGATCACCTAAATAGTATAAAAGCAGAAATGGCAAAAATATCAAACCTCAGTAAGAAGCATGGTCAACTCGAAGATGTAATCAAAGATGCGGATGTCTTTATTGGTGTTTCAGCGCCTGGTGTCCTCAATTCGGAAATGGTTTCTACAATGGCTGTTAACCCCATCGTTCTCGCCATGGCAAATCCAATTCCTGAAATTATGCCGGAAGAAGCAAAAAAATCTGGCGTTGCAGTTATGGGAACTGGTCGCTCAGATTTTCCGAATCAAATTAATAATGTACTTGCTTTCCCTGGTATTTTCCGCGGAGCCTTAGATGTACGTGCAAAAGATATCAACGATGAAATGAAACTAGCAGCCGCTTATGCGATTGCTTCTATTGTTAGTGATGATGAGTTATGCCCCGAATATTTTATACCCAATAGTTTTAATGAGAGGGTGACTCCAGCGGTCGCTAAAGCAGTAGCCAAAGCCGCCCATGATACTGGCGTAGCCAGATTAAAATAGTAACTGCTCTCTTTTATATTATGAATCATGCTTCAAAGATGATAGTGTCAAAATCTTTTTCAGCTCTCGCTATTTCTTCGGAACCCTTTGGCGCCCAAGCAATAGCGAGAGGATGATATAGTACTTTACATATTCTATACCCCAACATATTAATATCTGTATATCTATATGCAATAAAATCAGGTCTGCTAATTACATTCACCAATAAATGTGTACAATAAAAATTAATTAAAGTAGTTTGACTTATTTCTTTTCGCATATTATAGGAAAGCTGCCCCCTGATGATTTCAGGATGATTTTTTCTAAACCACTCTACCAAAAATGGACTAAATGATTCAATACAATAATTACCTCTATATTTCCTCAACTCCACATATACCTTCGCACATAAGTTATCATTCTTTATCCCATTATTACTTTTAATCTCGCATATAAGATCAACATCCTGCAGAACCTCCAACACTGTCGAAAACAGTGGTATTTTTTCGTCTGTATCTCCTAACGAAAGTTTCATTAATTCTTCATAAGTAAGATTACGTATATGCCCCTCGAAACCACACATTCTCTCTAATGAATCATCATGAAATACTACCAATTTACCATCTTTTGTCATCTGTATGTCCAGCTCTACGCCATAACCAGATTCTCTCACTCTTTCAAATGCAGGCAAGGAATTTTCCGGAATAGTTACTTCATGAAGACCTCTATGCGCATATTTTTTCCCATAAAATATAGAAACATCTCTCCTTTTATTAGGTTTTATCATCCATATTCCTATCATACCTGCCACAATAACAATTCCCGCCAATACAATACCTACCACACTGACGCCACTCATTGATTCATCTTCTTTCTTATCACTGCACTATATCTCTTGATAAATTGCTTCTTCTATTATTATACCATTTCCCAAATTGCTTCACCAAATTTTTCTATATAAGAGCCTAGCTCTTCTGCCATTTTTTCCGCCTCTGGAATTCGTATATGTCCTGGTGTACCGCATCCATTATTGGAATATAAAAAATGCTTTATTCTGTCATCATTGATATCATTACATACTTCATTGATTGCCTTATCCCAGTTTGCATCATGCTCTAAAATAGTAGTTTTTAGAATGATAAATGCTTTCGGATACTTCTCTCTAATATGTACAACCAATTCCTTATATTTCTCTCTCCAGTGCTTTGCTCTCTCACAGTTATAATCTATCGCCATATAATCTTCTGGAAAATTATCATTTTGTCCGATTGCAATTAATACAATATTGGGCAAATAAAGTGAAAAATCCCACATATTCACTCTTCCAAGTGCTGGAAGATACCGAAGCTTATCATATCTAGACTCCATACCGATATACTTCGGTGGTGCAACGTATCCGGTACCATCCAATAGGGCAATCCCACCCTGCGCAACATCATGAAGTTCTGCGTTCAGTTTACGCGCTAGAATTGCAGCATAAGAATAATAGGCATTTGAGTATTCTCCATTATGTTCAGGATCAGGCTCTCCTACATAGTCTACAGCCTCTGCTACTTCTCCTGCCGATACAGAGTCGCCATATACTTCTATCCTTCTAGAGGGTCTCTCTTCTGGTTGCTTCAACTCACCTGTTTCAGACAAAACAAATCCCAGAAAATCAAAATAATGACATGCATCCTGACGCTTAAAAAAGAATAAGGTATGTTCTTTGTCTTCTAAACCTTTAGCCAACTGCATCCTAACAACTTCATTATAATAAGGAAGCAACACACACCCTTGCTCACCATCAATTATGAATCCCAATCGATTATCCCAACAATCTCTGTGATTACGTACGATTACGTCTAATTTTCTACCCGTGAATACTGTCTTAATACCGCTATATGGGTATATAAAAGTTGGTTCCAAGGGATTTTCAAAATCAATTCTTCCGCTGTACTGTAATGCAGGATGAGTTGGTAATACTACATTGTTGTCCTTTTCATGTTCCCGCTCCATAGAATACCTCCGGATTTACGTTGTTGTATTTTTTTTGAGTAGTTCCATATTTCTATGAATCAATTCATACCTCTGCGCAACGCATTCTACAGAGCGCATAGCATCCTCAGGTGTATTGAATACATAGTCTATAAGTCTATCTATTGTAGTGGTCGCAACATGCATTCTTGTATCTGATGAAGCATAATAGATAAAAACCTCTCCGTTGTCACGTGCGATCGCACCATTTGTAAATACAACATTTGACACATCACCGACACGCTCTTTTCCCAGTGGCGCAATCATTACTCCACTTGGCTCTGCGATCACCCTCGAAGGATCATCGAGCGCAGTTGCAAATGCATAAATCACGTATCGAAGACCTGCCGCTGTATTTCTGACTCCATGTGCAATGTGTATCCACCCTCTGTCTGTCTTAATGGGTACAGCACCTGCACCGTTCTTTGCCTCTGTAATCGTGTGATACTTTCGTTTACTAGTAATGATTTCATCCTCAATAACTGGACACTCAATATCATCACACAATCCAAATCCTATTCCCCCTCCAGAACCCGTATCAATAAAATCATCCATTGGCCTTGTATAAAATGCATATTTTCCCTTTACAAACTCTGGATGAAGAACTACATTTCTCTGCTGCGGAGAATGCAATGTTTTTAAGTTTGGTAATCTCTCCCATGTCTTTAAGTCTTTTGTCCTCACGATACCCGCGGCGGCAACAGCGGCAGATAAGTCACTTACACTCGTATCTTTAGATTCAGAACAAAATACCCCATATATATAGCCATCTTCATGCTTTGTTAAACGCATGTCATATACGTTTGTTTCATTAGGACAGGTATCCTCTAGCAAAATTGGGTAATCCCAGAATTCAAAATGATCCACACCATTATCACTCTCAGCGACACCAAAAAAGGACTTTCTATCATTTCCCTCGATTCTGCATACTAAATAGAACTTATTATCCAATTCAATTGCTCCAGAATTCATAACTGCATTTATGCCAAGGCGCTCCATAAAATATGGGTTTGTTTTAATGTCTAAATCATATTTCCATGTTAGTGGAATATGTCTTCTTGTCAAAACCGGATTTTCCCATCTGTCAAAAAAGCCATTATAAATATCTGACTTCTTGTTCGGGATAGAAATCATCTTTCTGTATTTTTGTATTTCTACATAATAATTTGGATGCATCATACTTTTTCCTCCACTTTACACATCAATATTTCTCTTGATTACTTCAATACACATTCTTCCATTATGGTAAGGACATTTCCATGGTTCAATCATAGGCTTTTCCATATCCGGTCTTCCATGTTCGTCTACACGCCAATACCATTCAGACCCCTCTCGCTTATCAAATATGTATTCTTTAATATAGTCCCATATATTCTTCGCCGCCTCTAGATACTCTGTTTTAGTTTTATCTTTCTCGTAACCGTTTATAAATCCCACCACAGCCTCTGCCTGTATCCACCATATACGCCAAGTATCATCAATGCCTTTCACGCATTCATTTAGCAGCGAATGATTCTCATATGCACGCTCGTAAATTTTTCTCGTTAAGGTCTTCGTGATTGGTAAGAGCTTTTGGCTATATACATCATCACCGAGAATCTCACAGCCCCTGTCGGTTAACCATGCTGTCTCTATATCATGTCCATAAGAGTGCATATCAAGAATACTATGATACTGTGCATCAAAGAAAACTTCCTGACGTTGTTTTTCTGGATTATATATTTTATCAGCAATGATGTCTAAAATGAACCTTATTCGATCTGCTACTGTATTATCCTTGTCTACACGATATAATTCAGTATATGCTTCAAACACATGTAGCAGGGTGTTCATTGTTTTCTCCGCTATTACACCATTCTCAGATAGCTTATCATTATCTTCCGGGACAAACGCTCTGTTAAATGCTTCTAAATATCCTATTCCGTCCGTACAGTGTTCTTCAATAACTGCGTATATCTCTTTTGCCAGCTTCAATGCCTCTTTATCACCTGATGCATCATAGTAAGAAGATAGCGCATAAATAGAAAATGCCTGATTATATGTATGCTTTGTACTATCTTTTATTGTTCCATCATAATTTACCGACCAATAAATGCCACCATATTCTTCGTCCAAACAATATTTTTTTAAAAAAGAATATGCATGCTCTGCTGCATCTAAAAGGCTTTTATCCTTGAGTAACATATAAGCATTTGAAAAAAACCATAAAATCCGACTATTTAGAATACAACCTTTGACGGCCTTTTTGTCCAAATTCAGATTATAGTCAAGCCAACCATAATAGCCACCATAGTCTTCATCCCTTTGTTTCTTCCAAAAAGGAATTATAACATCTCCTAAGTGTTCTTTCATATCCTGAATCAACATACTTGCCCTCCTAAATACCTGATAACATAGTATCAAGTCCAAACTCAAATCGCTAATCTAATTTACTTAATATATTCTAACAAATTAAATAAATTCTATTTTTTATTACTTAATAATAACTTAATATCAATTAATATGCAAGCCTAAATTAGCGTTTCCCTATTTCTGTATCTGATGGTACTAATTTACTATTACTTTTAATATAATCCATAATCTCATCAAATTTCATAAACGCTAATCCCACATAACTATCCGCTGCACCATAATAAATTGCTATTTTCCCACTATCCGAATCATGAATTGTTGCACATGGAAATACAACATTTGGAACAAATCCTCGTTCTTCATACCACTCTTCTGGTGTTAGTAAAAAATTTTCGCATCTATACTTCACTATCGATGGATTATCAATATCTAATATTGCACCACCGATGCTATATATAAAACCATTGCAGGTACTGCTAACACCATGATAAAACAATAACCATCCCTCCGATGTCTCAATCGGCGCAGCTCCACCACCAATCTTAACGGATTCCCACCATGCTACTCCTTTACCCATAAGATGTCTATGCTTGCCCCAATATATCATATCAGGACTCTCGCTCAGAAAAATATCGCCAAAAGGGGTGTGTCCACTGTCACTTGGACGGCTTAAAAGCATAAAATTTCCATTGACCTTACGTGGGAATAGGACTGCATTTCTGTTATATGGAATAAATGGATTCTCAAGCCGCACAAACTCTTTGAAATTTTTTGTTTTTGCCATGCCGATAGCTGCACCATAAAAATCTTGACACCATATAATATAATAAGTATCTTCAACCTTTACCAACCGCGGATCGTATGCATATATAGGCATAAAGGGTTCTCCATCTTCATTGATGAATGGTATCTTTTTCTCCTCAAAATCCCAATGAATTGCGTCCTCACTTCTACCCATATATATATATGGAATACCATTCGTCTGCTCCCCACGAAAAACACCAATGAATCCTTCTTCATATGGCATTACAGCACTATTAAAAATCCTTGCAACATTTTTAACAGGATTTCTTCCAATAATAGGATTTTCTGTATATCTCCAGATAGGAGCCCCCACTAGATTTTCAGGTTTTTCCTGCCATGGCACATTTTTTACAATTGGTGCAATCATTTTTATATGACTCATATTCTATTCTCCTTCTCATTTATGGTAATTAAATCCTTGCTTATTATCTTTGTTCCAATATTATATTATAAGTAACAATACAAACACAACTCATTTAGGTATAAAGTGGTAAGAAGGAACCCCCCATTGAGATTTAATATCTACAATGAGGGGTTATGAAGGAGTATATTCCAAAATGAATATCAACTTAATTCATGTCCACTAAACTTATTCACTTCTTTCATTAACCCTTTACAGCACCTGCTACCATTCCTTTGATAATCTCTTTGCTGAACACAAAGTACATAATTACGATGGGTGACATGGTAAA
>Ga0209373_10004290_pt1 | contig 12389 bp, 13 predicted proteins | sample Higcelweek5metaG_FD_187173 | JGI IMG/M metagenome (GOLD analysis project Ga0209373, IMG submission 187173) | Freshwater pond sediment microbial communities from the University of Edinburgh, under environmental carbon perturbations - High... | ecosystem: Environmental > Aquatic > Freshwater >... | reverse complement strand
TTACCTAAAATCAAGGATCAACCCTGCAGGCGAAACAATAACATGCCGTAACCACATGATTTTGCTCTTCGCGTCTCCGCGCCTCCGCGTGCAACTGCTTTTTCTAGGGTAAACGGACAGGTAACCTTTCCAACTGACTTTCGGTCAGCAGCGGCACGAGGGTTTGTCTGCGCTGACTGTCTGCCGCCGATTGTCAGGCACTCGGCAATAAATAAATGTGCCAAATGGCGCTCAGGTTTGGGTTAGATTTTGCTGTGCCGATTGATCAAAACCGCAGACGTAGTTATTCTACGTCGAGGATTTTGAGATTGAGGCGCGGCGAAATATGACCCAAAGATGAGATGCAAAATGGTATGTTTATTTGTTGCCGAGTGCCTTAGACACGTTCTGGTATGAATTTTATTTCAAGGTGGCAGCCAACTGCGTGGGCATATTTTTTGAGGGTGGTCAAGGAAGGGGCGTGTTTTCCTGCAGCTTCCAGTCTTGATATTGAACTTTTTGTTGTTCCCATCAACTCAGCAACAGCTTCTTGTGAAAGCCCGAGTCTGGCACGGGCAGCAAGCATTTCCTTGACGAGAGCATATTCCTCTTCCAAATCTTCATAAGCCTTTTTAAAGCCGTCACGTTTTTTGGCTTTTTCAATGAAGGCATTATGGTCATGGATTACAGGTTTAAATTTCAAATCAGCCATTTTGAACCTCCTTAATTCGTTTCCTGGCAATTTTCAGTTCCGGTTCTGGTGTTGCTGGTGTTTTTTTGATGAATGCGTGCAGAGCGCCTTTGTATTGATTTATGTTCATCTCAATTGCTCCTTCCTGATGATAGCAGAATCTCTGGTGTAGCTGGAATATGGTGTCTGGAAGATTAGACGGACAGATAGCAGGAATGATGGAAAAAAGAAACCCCGCCGGGCGGGGGGGGAAGGCATTCAGGGTGACACGCTCAACCTACGTTTTTTACAGCCAGTTTTGCAGTTTAAGGTTTGGAATGCGCCTGAAGTGTTGCTGGTTATCTGTCACCAGTCCAGATTTCTTCTGAAGTGCGGTCGCTGCAATAAGCAGATCAGCATCGTCAATCAGGTTACCGCAATTTTTCAATGTGGCATACAGCATGGCTGCCTGTTGTTCTACTACCTGATCGGAAAGCGGCAGAATGTCGCATTGCGCGGAAAAAGCCCGATAGGCGGCCAGCTTTTTGTCACTGCCAAGGGCCATAAAACCGCGCAGCAATTCGTAGTGGGTAATAATACTGTAACTTAAACGTTTATGGCGTTTTACATAATCGGTAACAGCGTCAACCACCGCCGGATTGCCTTTGAAAAAGGCAGAGATGATATTGGTATCGAGCAAGGCCCTGCTCATGCCAGCGGTTCCCTTTCAGTAAACAGGTTGCAGCGTCTGGTGGCATCGTCAAACAGGGATAGATCTGCATCTGACAGATCCTTCAGGCAACCGGCAAAATCGGCAACCGATTGCACAGCAGCAGATTTTGAAGGCATAAATTCCTCCCTCACCAGGTGAACCAGCTTCAGTAAACGTCCCATTTCCTGGATTGAAAGGCCTCTCACTTCATCAATCAACTGTTGTTCGTACATGATTCGTGACGGCATGGTTTGTGCCTCCTGCATTTCTTGATTGCTGATGTTACCATACCTCCGCCCCTGCCGCCAGTAGTAGTAGGGTGGGCAGGGTGTTATGCCCACCGTTTGCCGTTTCGTTACATCGTTCCGCGTGGGCATGATAAAACCATGCCCACCCTACCTGGCTTGGTATGCTGCCCATACATCGCCACCTGCTTCCCGAACACGTTCTTTTATTAAACTTGTTGTAAGCTCGAACCTTATCACTTCCCATTTACGTCTCTGGATTTCTGCTACAGCTCTTTCGACGGCGAGATTTTCATTGTTCTCAGCGATGAAGACACAGATTGAAGCAGTTTCCCACTCCTCGAATTCTTTGTTAAACTTCGATGGCTTGGCCTTGACTATTATTCTTTGGATTTCCATTTTTTCTCTAGATAACGTCGTGGGCGGTGAGCGGGATTCACCGATCCACCGGCCTTGTTATGCAATCATTTCTCTTTATAAAAGGACTGGCAAGTTTCGCACAAGCCGTGTTCGTCTAGTCGTAGGATTGGGAAGTTTTCTTCGAAACAAACTTTGGCGACTTCAGGTGAATCAGGGTTCCGGCCATATTCTTGACATTGGATACACTGAACTATCCATTTTCGTGTTCTTGGATCTTTTAGAAACCACTCCTTATTATGCAAATCACGTCTATATTTCATCCGTGCCTTTCAATGCCGCTTGAACTTTATTCAGTCTTTCAGTCCAGTGTTTCACATGTTGCTTCATTGTGGCGATTTGAAGCCGCATCTTGCAATAGCTTAAAGACCATTGCAATTCTGCAATATCCTTATTTTCTATAGCTTTTTCGATTCGCCTGAGTTCTTTGAATCTAGTCATAATTTTTCCAGCATAACGGGGTGCCCGGTTCACCCGCTTCGCCCAGTTTCTCCGGGCGTGGCGGTGTGCAACCGGCTGGTTATACCTTTCCGGTATTTCTGGCGGCACTTCTAAACCTCTCTCCGGAGAGAAACAGAGGGGAGGTGAAAAACATGGAGATATCTGCTTGTCCTCAATGTGAAGGCCCAAATGAAAACGGTTCGATTAGGTTTTATTCTGGAACCGGTGAATTTATGTGTTTTCGGTGTCTGTCGTCTTTTCGTTTTGATACTCGGATTCGGAATGCTCAATTGAAACACAACGACCAAGATTCCAAGCGTCACGTGCAACCTCTTCTAGTACGGACATAACCAATGTGTCTCTTTTTATGGGTTTTTCACTCATGGACTGAAATAGGCTCTCTATGACTGGCAAATACTTCCATAGCTCCAACTGTATTCTTATTTCTCCGCGCTCCAGTGCCGTGGCTATGATGGCTTTTTCCTCTTTTTCGGTCATTTTGAACCTCCGTAATTTGATTTTATTTCTTGGGTGTATAACTCATTATTCACCGGTTCACGCGCGTACGCGCGTGAACCGGCCATCCTCTCAAAAGAGGATGTTGACCGGAATAAACCTGCCTTCACCGCACATCTAAAACCTATGTCGTATTCCCTGTACCAGATATACAGCAAAAATCAATTGCCGCTACACCACCACACGGGGCAGTTCTCCTGCAAAATGCAGGTATTTCTCTGTATTTTTAAGATGATGAACCAGCAGGTTCTGGCCGAAAGTCTGTTCAGCATCTGTCAGTTCAGGCGGTAACACAAAATGATCAAGCAGATGCTGCATGTTCCGGGAGAGGGGACTATTATTGACCGGTAAAGACCGGTTTCCGCTTTTCAAGAAAGGCTTGCATCCCTTCCTTCTGATCGGCTGTTGTAAAACTGAGGGCAAACAGGTCAGCCTCATACCGGCAGGCGTTGAGGAGATCCATCTCCATGCCGTTCTGCACCGCCTCCTTACAGAATTTCATGGCAACCGTGCTTTTGGCTGCCAGCTTCAGGGCCAGCTCACGCACTGCTGACAGCAGCTTATCAGCAGGCACCACCTTATTCACCAAGCCGATCCGCCAGGCCTCCTTGGCGTCAATCATCTCACCGGTCAGGATCATCTCCAGCGCCCTCCCCTTACCCACCAGACGCGGCAGCCGTTGCGTACCGCCAAACCCCGGCAAGGTACCGATATTTATCTCCGGCTGGCCGAAGTGGGCCGTATCGGCAGCGATACGGATATCGCAGCACATGGCCAGTTCGCAGCCCCCGCCAAGCGCATAGCCGTTGATTGCGGCTATGAACGGCTTGGGGCTCTGCTCAATGGCCGTGCAGACACCCTGGGCCAGCAGGGCCAGCTCTCGGGCACCGCAGGGCTTCAGCCCTGCCAGCATTGAAATATCACCACCGGCAATAAAGGCTTTACTGCCAGCGACGGTGATAACGACAACGCCTATGTCAGATGCGTTCGCCAGTATCCGCAACAGATCTGCCAGCTCCTGCAGGGTTGTGAGCGTCATGGCGTTCATGGCCTGGGGACGGTTGACGGTTATGGTTGCAATACCGTCGCTGGTGTCAATCAGAAGATCCTGGTAGTTCTTGGTTCACTCCTTTGTCGAAAAGGGACTCTTTATCATCCCTGTCATCATGTTCTGCAATGATCACTGTCGGGTCGGGTTCAGTGCGTCAAACAGCTTCAGACCGTCCTGATGGTATTGCTCCGCAAACTGTTCGTCCTCAAAGGCCTTGCATTGCAGGTCATAGGCATCATCCGAACGTCCCAGGTCAGACAGGATCGTAGACTTTGCCAGCCACAACTCGCGGTTATCGGGAGCAAGGCGGATGGCGTGGTCCATGGCTTGCAGGGCCTCCTCATATCTCTTTACCTGCTGCAACACCCAGGCAACCCGCTTGTGGGCATGAGACCGGTCAGGATACAGCTCTACAAACCGGTTGGCGGCAACCAGGGCATCATCCCAGCGTTCAAGCACTCCCAGCAGCCGTACCAATTCTTCCAGACTTTGTTCATCTTTGGGTGACCGTTTAAGAATCTGTTCATGGCAAGCCAGCGCTTCATCATTTCTGAACAGTCTGGCCAGTGCCAGAGCCTTGTTGCTCAGGAAGGTGGTCACCAGCGGATAGAGCGCATCGGCCCGCTCGAAACAGCCGACAGAATCCTCTACCCTGCCGATACCGGACAGCACGCTGCCGTAATTGTTCCAGATTTCATAACTGAACGGATCTGACTCAAGGGCGGCAATAAAACAGTTGAGGGTTTTTTCAACATCTCCGGCCTGCCAGTGATGAAAGGCATAGTTCTGAAGTTCCTCAGCCGTCTGTGGGTCCAGCTTGGCGTTGTGTTCCACCTCCCAGCGCATCCGCATCGCCTCAATAGCCTTCTGCGGTTCACGGGGTTTCAGCCAGTCAATATGGTGGGAAATGGAATCAATGGCTGCAGCGGTCTGGCCCAGTTGGCGTTCTGCCTCGTACTTGAAAAGATAGTGCCGCCCGTTATCCGGCTCCAACTGCAACGCCTTGTTGGCGCTGACAAGCGCCTCCTGATAACGGCCAAGTTTGTTGAGAAAAAACGAGCGCCGGGACCAGAGCGACGGGGAATCAAGGCAGTATGACAAGCCCTGATCCAGTACATCGAGCCCCAGCGGGTACTTGTCCATCCGACCCAGGGTAACCGCCTTGTGATCCCAGCCCCGGTGATCATCAGGGGTGACCTTGATCGCCGTATCAAAACAGGCCAGCGCCTGTTCAAACTGATGCAACATGGCATGTCCCACCCCGGCCTCTCGCCAGGCCTCGCCGTCCCTGGGATTGGCTGCGGCAATTTTTTCATAACAGAGAACAGCACCGGCAGTATCTCCCCTGTCGGCGCAGGCAGCCGCCTGCTCCTTCAAGTAGCCGGTATCGTTCTCAATTGCGGCAATCCGTTGCTCTATCCGGGCCGTTAGGGCCTCATCCGAAGGTTTCCTCTCAAGGGTCTTCTTGTACCAGGCAACCGCCTTTAACCTGTTTCCCCGCTGTTCCTCGGCTGCTGCAAGCCTGTAGCACGGCATCGGCTTCTTCGAGTCACGGTCAGCGGCCTGCCTCCAGGCATCCACAGCCCCGTCGAGATCGCCCTTAATCTGCCTGCAGATTCCCAGCCCCTCCCAGGCATGGGCAGAATCGCCGCGCCCGGTTCCCTTTTCAAAGGCTGCCATAGCGCCATCAATATCCTTGCGAAACGCCAAATGATCACCCAGCAGCTCGTTCAGCTCTGGATCGTTTGGCAAACAGTGCAATGCATTCTGAACCGCCACACCGGCGTTATCCCTGTCCCCTGCGGCAACGTAGCGCCTGACCTTGGCCACCCAGCTTTGTTGAAAGTCAGGTCTGGCTGCCAGAGCACGGTCTAGCAGCTGGTGAGCCTGCTGGTTCCCTTCAGCGCTGGCGGGGGAGATCATGGCCAGCCAGTGCAATGCTTCCGCATGATTCGGATCAAGCCGGAGCGCCATCCTCAGGAATGCGCCGCCAAGGTCAGGCCGTTCCTTGTTAATGGCAATGATAAAGCCCTGTTCGTACCATTCCTGTGGGCTGTCGCAGAGGTCCGGGATGTCACCCCGTTCCAGCAACACCTTGCGGCAGGCGTCGAACTGGCCGAACAGGGAGTGGTTGGCCCCGTTTTCAAGTCGTTTGGAGATGTAGACAAAGGGGCAGGTCATGAAGCCGCTGGGCCAGATGATATGGTAGCAGAGCGGGTCGCTGGTTGGAACGCCAAGGGGGCTGCCAGTATGCCATTTCCCCCCAAGGCGGCGGCAGAAGACCTCCCCCAGGTAGCAGCCCAGCTCCCACTCAAGTCCGGCATGTTTCTGCTTCTGCTCCTCTGTGGCAGGCCCCAGCCCCAGCATGGCGTTGACGCTCAGGTCGGCCCCGGCCACGCTGGCAGGGGAGAAATTGGCTACCACCCCGGAGTAGAACAGGGAGGCGGCCATCTTCTCGGCGTATCCGGCATAGTCAAACGGCTTTAATGTTTCATCAGACATCTTCGCCCCCCTTCCTGCTGGCCATACACGTTCTAAAAGATTAAAATACTTTGTGATCCTTGCGCTCTTTAGCGGCCAATGGTTTTATTTAGAATAACCAATGGAGGCAAGCTGTTCAGCCGCCTTCAATACCGGTTGCAGCCTCTCCTCAACTTCCGTAAACCAGGGAGCATCGTGCCATCTCCCGTCCGGCAGCTGCTCGGCTGGCGGTTCCCATTCCCGGTGCCGGTAAAACAGATCCGGTATGGAGCGCCCCAGTGCGGTTAGCTCCTCCTGACTGAATCCATGTTCAAGCAGTTCCAACGCCCGCTTCTGGCCGGAACGATAGGCAGCCAGCTTATCTGAAAGTTCAGGATACGGTTCCAGCAGGGGAATCAATCCCAGCAAACAATCAACAAGCTGGTGCAGCTGCTGCTGTCGGTCTTCTACCGTATAGAAGTACAGGTTTGCACTCACCTATAACGGCCCCTGCTGCTTCAGAACCAATCTGCCAAACAGGAACCAGAGCAGATAGCCGCCTGCTGCCAATAGACCGCCGTTAAGTGCCCCCATCAGAATCGGGCCAAAGCGGGGAGGACGTTCCAGCACCCGGAAGCTGTCAATCACCTTGCGGTTCAGCTCATCACCCTGGCTGCCATCAGCTGCATCAAAGGTTGAGCTGATGATGTAGCCCCTGCCCTTACCCGGCACCATGGTCTGGATCACCTTCAGGTTAAAGTTCTTACGTTCTTCAGGAGTATACCCCTGGAAGGTCTTGAAACCGTAACGGGAAACCGACTGGATCGGCTGGGCCGGTTTGACAATCAGACTCAGTTCAGCCTGGCCAACAAGCTGTAGCGAGGTGATATTGTCAACCTCAACCAGGCGTGATTCCAGCAGCTTGTAGCCCTTGAGCTGCCGGGATAATTCAGAGCTGATAACCTTGGTGGCCTTCTCTTTTTCTGACTCTGTCAAGGCTGGAAAATTCTTCCCCTTGGTGTCGATCACAATAATGTTGAAGTTGGGAGAGAACCCATCCGCCTCTTCAGTATTTTTGAGGTGACTGGCCACAAAACCGGGATGCCGGTTACTGATCAGTGCCCGCAGGTCTGCCGGAAAATGGCCTTTAAACTCAGCGATGACTTTGTCGTAGTTCTGGGGGGTGATGGTCAGCCAGTCTGCCGGAGCGGTATAGGCAAAATGACTTTTCTGGTTGACAATCGCACCGACTGGCAGGGCACCGCTTTGAGGGAAATTTAACCACCAGAGGGTAGCGGCAATGACAACGAACAGCAGGGCGATGATGCCAAGCCCTACCGGGCCGGTACCCACTTGCTTGACCGGCGGCGGTAAGGAAGCTTCAGGGATGCTGTTCCTGGCCGGGTCATATTTAGCGTAGATGATACCGCAGGCAGCGCAACTGATCCCTTCAGGCTGCCTGACACCACACTTGGGGCAGGTGGTTTCCCGTGGTGGCGGGGATGGTGGTGATAACGGCAACGGGTGAGCAGTAGCGGGAGGAGCAACTACAGGCGGCAGCGGTTCCACGGCACAGATGGCGCCGGTGGCCTGGATGGCAGCCAGATAGCGCTCGGCAGTGGCCCGGTCAAGGCCGGATTTGAGTACGGTTTCAGGTTGCCTGAAGAGCTGCTCGATCCGCTCAGTATCAAATTTTGTCAGCTGCTGCAGCCTGTTTTTGACGACTGCCGGATCGGCTCCTACAGCCAGCTCTCCACGAAACAGAATTCTGAACTGGTTTTCCATAGCCTGGCCCCCTGAGTTCTTAAAAGAGAATATTTGCCAGATACCGTTGCAGTTCCTCATACTGTTGCGGTGTATTCATTCCCAACAGCACTCCTTGATCGTTAACCGGAATTTCAACAACAGCATAGCGTGATAACAGCCCCCTCAATCCATCTGTTCCGTTATATGCAAGGATAGCACCAGCTAACTGCTGCCTGCGTAACAGAGGGGGATGCCCCCGTTTGCCACGAAACACTGGAATCACTACATCAACCGCAGAATTCTGCTGCAACGCAGCCATAAGGTTACTCAAAGTTACTGAGCTGACCAAAGGGATGTCCACCGGCTGCACAAAAAAGGCATCCACTGCAGGTTCAAGCGCTGCAACCCCGGTCTGGATTGATGAAAACATCCCTTGTTCAGGTACAGGATTCCGTACCAGTTCTACCTGTAGATGTAACTGCCCCAACGCTGCATGATTCTGTCCGGTCACCACGATAATCCGCTCTATACCGGCGGCCTGATAGCTGCTGACAATCCGTTCAATAACCGGCTGCCCCCCCAGATCAAGCAAGGCCTTGTCACTGCCCATCCGGCTGGAAAAACCGGCAGCAAGTATGATGGCAGCGGTTTTCATCTTAAAAGGCGCAATTTCTCACGCGGAGCCGCGGAGTTCGCGGAGAAAAAACAATCATGCGGGCTAAACCACAACCTGCCGTAACAGCTTGATTTCATTCTTCGCGTCTCCGCGTCTCCGCGTGTAACTGCCTTTTCTAGGTTCATTGCTTGCTCCTGCGAACCGCAATCATCTCAGCCAGGATACTAACCGCAATCTCTGCCGGGGTTTCAGCATTGATCGGCAGCCCCACCGGGCAATGTACGCGCTCAAGATCTGCATCACTGATACCGGCAGCACACAGTTGTCCAAAAAGTTCTTCCCGTTTGCGACGGCTGCCCACCATGCCGATATACCCGGCAGCGCTTGCCAGGGCCTGTTCCAGTACAGCCCTGTCTTGCTGATGCCCATAGGTAACAATCAGTACAGCGGTTGCCGGTGTAATCTGTTGACACTGCAGACAGCCCTTAAACCCTTCCACCGGAACGGTTTTAACGGCAGCAGGGAAACGATCTGCACCAAGCAGCTCAACCCGGTCATCAAGTACCGTGACCTTGAATCCTGCGGTCACGGCCATGGGAGCCAATGCCTGAGCGATATGCCCAGCCCCGCAGATCAACAGCCCCGGTGCAGGCAGCAGGGGGATGCTGTAGCGCTGCAGTACATCATTCAGCGGCAGGTCAACAGACCAGCAGGCCTGACCGGCATCAGTTAATCCAACCTGCAAACTGCAGCCCCTGCCCGCTTCCAGACTGGCGGCAGCCGCAGCAAAGACAGGGACCGCATCAGGGGAAAGCCCTGCCAGCAGCAGGGTAAGACTGCCACCACAGGGCATGCCGTCCCGTTCCGGCAGCAGTTGAAATGGCCGCAGTACGGCGCTGCCGTCAGTTTCACGAGCAACAAGGCTTTTGAGCACCTCATGCTCAAGTGTCCCGCCACCAACGGTTCCATAGCTGCTTCCGTCAGAAAGAACAGCGATCATAGCCCCCACCCCCCGTGGTGCGGAACCGTGGCGTTCAACCACAACAGCAAGCTTTGCCGTCATGCCGGACAGAATGCCCGACAGAACTGCTGACACTACAGTACGATGTTCAGACATGATCAGCCTTGCGTAGCGCATGCTGTAATCCGGCCTGCTGCAGGGTTGCTGCTGCATGCCCAAGGCTGACGCAGAACCGTTCTGCACCATAAATCCGGTACACGGATTTTTCCCGGGCCGGGGTAAAGTTCACCGTAATCACGTTGGCACCTGCGTTTAATCCGGCCAGCTGGCCGCCCGGCCTCAGTTTTTCCAGAGCGCTGACCGTAGGAATCAACGCCTTGGGGTTTATGATGCGCATCAGCGCCAGAGTGTTGAGCGTAAGATCCAGATCACCGGCCTGCTGATCAGCCAGCGGCGTAGCAGGGGCCGGAATAAAAGGAGCACAGCTGGTCATATGCGTTCCCAGCTGCGCAGACAGAAGGATGTCATTGGCAATGGATTCCCTTGACTGGCCGGGAAGTCCCACAATGTTACCGGTGCCGACCTGATATCCCAATGCAAGCAGGTTCTTCAGGCAGTCAAGCCGATCCTGCAGATCACGATGGCGCAGGGAGCGAAACAGTTCAGGGTCACTGGTTTCATGTTTCAGGATATAACCATCAGCACCGCTCGCCTTGAGACAGGCCAACTCATCACGGGATTTTTCACCCAGACAGAGCAGAAGCTGCAGGTCACCGTCAAAGAGCTTGCGTATCTCAGGCAAGACTTTTGCCACCAGATCGGTGGTTTCCGGTGTCTCTCCCCCTTGCAGAAACACTACCGTAATACCGGCATCACGAATAGCTGCTGCCGTCGCGATAATCTGCTGTGCTGACAAGGTAAAACCACTGTCGGATTGATTAGCACACCGCATGGGACAGTAGTCACAATTAGCCCGGCAACTGTCAGTGATTTCAATAACACCACGCACAACAGCCTGATCGCCAAACTGTTGTCTGCGGAGATCGCGGGCTTGACTGAACAGCTCCTGTTGCTGATCTCCGGAAGCCCCAAGCAATGAAATAATTTTTTCTATCTCCAAGGTATCCCCCTGTTTATTGACAATCACTGCCGGTTCTTTTACCTTCCCGGTCTGAAAGGGACGCAGCGCATGCTTTATCACCCGGCAGAAGAACTACTGAAAAAATTTGCAGCAGAACAGGGTGAAAAAGCAGCCCTGCTCTGCGAAGGTCGATCAATTTCCTATACCGAGCTGTACACCACCGTCCGCAACTATGCAGGGCTACTCATGTCTGACACCCTGCAGGCCGGTGATCGGGTCCTGATCGCCCTGCAGGATAGCCCGGAATTTGTCTGCGCGTTCCTTGGCTGCATACAGGCCGGTCTGGTGCCAGTCCCTTGCAGTGATCTGCTGGATCAGGAGCGTCTTGAACTGCTGCTGCACGACTGCAGGGCTACAGCCCTGTTCGGATGTTCCAACGCTTCTGCATCCTCTGCGGTTTCACCATACCTTAAATGTCGCTATCTGGTTGATTCTCCACAATGGATTGAGCACCTGTCGACTGTTCAGCCATGCTCCCATCCACAACCGGTTTCTAACGACGCAGTCTGCTTCATTCTGTATACCTCTGGAAGCACCGGAGCACCGAAACCGGTCCCCCACCGCGCAAGGATGTTGCTGCCTGAAACTGACCGGCTTGCCGGACTGCTGAACATAACAGCGGATGACCTGCTGTTCTCTGTCAGCAAGATGCATTTTGGCTTTGGCCTGTTAAACAGTATCCTGCACGGCCTGGGAACAGGGGCTACTGTCCTGCTGTTGCCCGGCAAGCCGACAATCTCATCACTACGCCAGATTATTACCGAATCCAGGCCAACACTGCTGTTTGCCGTTCCGGCTGTCTACAGACTGCTACTTGGTGAGGCAGAAACTCTTTTTCAAAAAAGCAGGTTGCGGTTATGCGTTTCATCAGGAGAAGCCCTGGAACAGGACCTGCTGATTGACTGGCAGAAACGGACCGGTGTCGAGATCATCGACAGCGTCGGCGTCTCCGAGACATTCCATCCCTTTATTGCGGGACGTCCCGGCTACGCTGTACCGCCGGGTGCCGCCGGAATGGTAATCCCCCCCTGGCAGGCCCGGATAGTGGATGCCACCGGCGCTGGTCTGCCCGATGGTATTCCAGGTTTTCTTGAGGTACGGGACGGCTCAGGCAATCCCTGCACCGGAACGGATGGACAAAACGATACAGGCAGCTGGCTCAGAACCGGTGATATTTTTGTAGCCAGCGACAACCTGTTCACCTTTGTCGGCAGGGCGGATGACATGTTCAAATGCGACGGCAACTGGGCTTCTCCCCTGCCGATAGAAAGCGCGCTCCGCGCACACCCGGCGGTTGAAGAGTGCGCCGTACGTGCCAGACGTATCCTCAGCGCGTACCGGCCGGAAGCCCACATCGTCCTGAAACCGGGATGGAGTGCATCAACGGAGCTGGAGCGTGATCTGTTTACGTTCATCCGCTCACAACTACCGGCG
>Ga0209373_10004289_pt1 | contig 12393 bp, 8 predicted proteins | sample Higcelweek5metaG_FD_187173 | JGI IMG/M metagenome (GOLD analysis project Ga0209373, IMG submission 187173) | Freshwater pond sediment microbial communities from the University of Edinburgh, under environmental carbon perturbations - High... | ecosystem: Environmental > Aquatic > Freshwater >... | reverse complement strand
CTGCGCATGTAATCATTCAGATAATTAATACAGAAATCATTTAGATCTTTTGTGAAAACAGCATCCGGCGAATTTGTAGTTAAAGTAATAATACCATTTTTTTTATCTTTTAGTAGTTTTATATACCTTCCATGTCTCAATGCTTCGAAACAGTTTTTTTGAAATCTATATTCCCATTCAGGTAATGTCGTATCCGGAATAAAACCAAATATTTCCTGCATACTTACATATCGTTCTTTATATCGCCATCTCTTACTCAATACTTCCTGCAAAAATGTACCATCCATCAATACCTGATCTAAATAATCTGATGGATCAACAGTATTTGAAGATGAGAGTGAGATCCCGGTTAGCATTGCAATATCACCAAGCTTCGAATTTTTTGAATTTGATGTCCTGGTAATAAATTTTGAATCAGCAATATATTCCGGCTTTAAAAAAAACGAATAAGTAATCGCACCGGAAGTAAATAATACTGTTATAATGCAGATAAGCAGTTTTCTATTCCAGAATAGATTTATTACGTCCTTAAGCTCAATTGAAGAACTAGTATCATAAACTGATTTGTTAATATCATTCTCATTATTCATTAATAAACATCCTAAAGACTTATGCCTGTGGTTTTCAATGTATACCCGTCATATTCTCTGGTCAGCAACCAAGCAGCATCCCCACCTACCTGAGCTGTATCGCCAGCGCAATTACAGTTACTGCACTTGCCAGAATCGCCAGCGTATCCCGTACTACTTCTGAAATGGTTGGCCCCAGTTTCTCATTTGTCTTATCTACATAAGGTTTTTTTGTTATGTAAATTACTGACCCGTCAAGAACCTTCAGCCTGCCTGACCCCAGACGGATTTTTCTTGATCCACCATTGGGGTTTGTGAGAATGATATAATTCGAACTGTCGGCAAGTCCGCCGGCCCTGTTAAGATATGAACTCACCCTGTCTCCATCAACAAAGCTGAACAGACCCGGATTGTTTACATTCCCAATTACAGTAACAGTATTTGGTTTTTCAGGTATATAAATACTGTCTCCCGGCTGCAATACAATATTCTCTTTTTCTTTATTCTGATAATATGCTTTCTCAAAGTTGACTACAAATCTTTTGCCACTGCGAAATACCATCGCCCCGTCAAGGAATGCCTCTGGCATAAGCCCTCCAGCCCTATCAATAATTTCAACCAGACGTACAGATCTATTGACAAGAGCATAGGCACCCTGATATTTGACCTTGCCTGTAATCTTTACAGTAAGTACTTCTGAATATGCAGGATCAATTCTTACCACAATACGGTCACGGTCTTCAAGTTTAAAGTTACGCACTTTTTCATCCATAAAACTGAAGGAGTCAGGTAAATCTATACTGAAGGCTTTACATAGAGAATCAAGACTTGATTTGTTTACCCTATATATATCAACTTTTTTTCTATATGCTTTACGTGTAAACCCTCCGGCATAAAAAATTGCATCAATCATTGTCATATTGGTGCTTAAAGTACAAAGAGACGGATGATTCACCTCACCTTCAATACTTATAAGCATATCTATTGGTTTTTCCACAGTAATCTCATTAACAACAACCTCATCACCTGCAATCATTTGTAAATCATATGATTTATCATTGCGTAATCTCTCAAGGTCAATTGGTATCAGGCTGTGACTGATTTTATCTTCATTCAGCCTGAAAAGATCCGCACGCAGTGAATAATATCTGTTCTCTATTACTTTGCCATATTCAAATATCAACCTGGCAAGTGTTAATGAATCACTCTGATAGAGCCCAGGATACTGTACCGCCCCTGACAATTTTACTTTGTTTTTCAGATCGTTGTATAGAGATGTAAACTCAATGGAATCCTTGTCAAAAAGCATAAAATCCTTTTTTGAAAGAATATTATCCTTCAGATTTATATCACTCATCAGAGTCAGTTCCGATACCCCGGCCCGTTTATCAAAAGGCAAAACTCGAAACAGCTGTGCGCGATCAATATTTGTCAATGACAAAACACCACCGCAATAATTCAATAGTGAAGAGAGCTGATCATTGTCAGATAATTCATAATATGACGGCCTGAAAACAGAACCGGTTACTGCAACTGTTTTCCCACGCGGAGGAACGAAAACAACATCATTATTCTGAAGACGCACATCAGTCGTACACTTACCATTAAGTAAATATCCATATAGATCGACAACTGCGGCATCACTCCCATTCCTTACAACCTTTACATTACGCAAACTCCCTTTTTCAAGCGGTCCTCCGACACTGTAAAGTGCATTGAATACCGTGGCATAGCTTGACACTGTATATCCACCCGGATCTTTAACTTCACCCATAATAAATACACGAATGGGCCTTATCTTTGCCACACTGAGATCCATGAATGTATGCTGGGGAGCACTTGACAATCCAGAGTAGTTTCTTGAAAGCAGTGCTTTAATTTTCTTCTGCAGTTCATCAAATGGTACTCCTGTAACATACACCTGGCCTGCAACTGGAATAAACACTTTGCCTTCTTTACTGACAGTAAGTTCATATTGAAATTCAGCCTGTCCCCAAACAGTCAATCGCAAAACATCACCCGGCCCTACAATATACCCCGGGTCAACCGGCCCAATGGCATTTGGACTGAACGCTTCAGGAATATTTTTAAAAATTTGATATCCGAAAAAGGGAAGCTTAAGCGTATCGATTTTATCGCTTTCTTCAATAATCTTCTCGGATTTAACCGTATCTGATTGAAGTAGTGTATCATCTGTACCAAAGTGCTGAATATTTTGGTCAACTTTAATCACAGATGATTTTCCCTGCTGGCTTTCAGTGTTACTATATTTTTGCTTTGCAAGATCAATTTCTGTATCTGAATAACCCTGAGCTTTTGCCATTTTTTCAAGATCAGACGAGCCTGAAATTTGAGCAGTTGCAGCAAATATTACGCTATACAAAATGGTAACAATGCAATAAAACTTTTTTAATAAATAATCTTTAAACTTCATTATTCCTCTTTTAATTTCCGCAAACTAAACCTGTTAAATTCAATGAAAAGAGATATTACAATATTTTAATTTCTAAGGCAATGTTTTTTATACAGTAACAGAATTATAATAATATCAGGATTATAAAATATAAACGGGAGTCCTATACTTTACGCATCGAATTGACTATTAAGAATACTGGATTTTACATTCAATTGTCAAATATGTTTTTATAATAAAATCTTAATAAACCACGCGTTGAAAATGAAATATTCTACTAATTACCAAACACAAACTCAATACTTGGCTTTACCTGCCGCGTTGTTGCAGTTTGCTTCATTTTTAGACATATCAACAAACTTATTTGTTCCATTTAGAAACAGCTCTTTTCCAATGAAGTCAATTTGCTGCTTATTTATTTTTGCTGCAATTAAATCAGTGATTCATCTATGCACTAAATAAATCGCTATTACCTTTAATAACAGGATGTTACAAAAAATTATTTCCTGTACTCCAACTCAATGGCACAGAATTTGTTTTGTAATATTAACAGAAGGATTAAAAAGTCCGATCTACAAACACAAACCCTTAACAATGGAGGTCTATATGAACGCACTAATTCGTCACAACAGTCCGATTAACGGCCTCTCAACATGGCTGGACAGTTTCTTTAATGATCCGGTATTCGAATCCATTGATCGTGAAATCATGACCGGAAATTTCCCGAAGGTAGACATTACTGAAAACGAAGATCACTATTCCATCAAAGCAGATCTTCCGGGACTTGAAAAAAGTGATGTATCAATTGCGCTTGAAAACGGCACATTGACTATTGAAGGAGAAAAAAAGGAGGAGACGAAAAAAGAACATGGCAAGTACTATCATCTTGAACGCAGTTATGGCAGATTCTCAAGAAGCTTCATGCTTCCAGATGAGGTTCTGACTGATAAAATTGAAGCTAAAATGAATAATGGCGTTCTTGACATTACATTACCGAAAGCAGAGAAGACTGCCAAAAAATCTGTTGAAGTAAAAATTCAGTAAGGCAAACGTAACTTTCATGGAGGGGCCGAAGTAAAACAATGTAATGTCCATACAGACTCAAAAATAAACCCACTCCTGATTTAACTGCTCAGCCTCCCGATGAATACGGGAGGCTTTAATCGTTTGTAAAATCAGCAGAAGAACGTTTTCCATAATCATAGTATTGGCAGTCAATCTTATCATTGAAAACTCAAAGTCTGACTTCGAATTTTCAATGATAATTAATTTTGCTGGATTAGTTTTTTTCCGGAATAGTAAAAATAGAGCGACATATCAGCTGCAACAAGAAGAAGATTTATTGCATAAAGCCAGATAACCCAATCAAATGAGTAAAACACCTTATGCATAATACCGCTTGCATAACCGGCAATAACAATACACATAAACATAGGGCTTTTCCCGGCAACTGTTTTTGTCCGTATTGTCTTAGCTATTGAAACCGGCCAGCTTAATCCAAAACAAATCAACATGATAACTTCAAAAATACTCAAATCTGTACACTCCCCTGAAACACGACACGCGCAGGACCGGTCATATATACGGGATGATGCTCATCACCATCCCAGCTGATATCAAGATTCCCGCCTGGAAGGTGAACTGTTACGGCATTTTCATGTAACGCGTTAATAATACCTGAAACTACACTGGCGCATGCACCTGTGCCGCAGGCTTGCGTCTCCCCACAGCCGCGTTCCCAGACACGCATCTGTATCTCTTTTGGTGATAATACTTTAATGAATTCAACATTGGTTTTTTTAGGAAAATACTCATGAACCTCGATCTTTGGACCCCACTCAAGCACTAGCTCATCCGTTATCTGGTCGTCCACATAGATCACAGCATGAGGGTTTCCCATTGATACAGCAGTGATTCTAAACTCCTTATTATCAACATGTAACAGTTTCTGCACAACTCTTCCTGAAAGCTCTTTTACTGGAATATCCGCAGCATTAAGAACCGGGTTACCCATATTTACTATAACTCTATTATTATCAATAACTTCAGTAACTATTTTCCCTGCAAGTGTTTCTATTGTAAGTTTTGAAGATTTGCTTAAACCAAAAAGGTCGGCATATAATGCAAAACATCTGATACCATTTCCGCACATTTCCGGTTCGCTGCCGTCACTATTGAAAATTCTCATTCTGAATTCGCAGTGATCTGATTTCAACACCAGGATAATTCCATCAGCACCAATGCCGCGCCTGCGGTCACATAATCTTTTCACCTGATTTTGAATAGATGGAATATCCTTTTCATCTACTTCATGTGTTATAATAAAATCGTTGCCTAACCCTTCCATCTTTGTAAAATTCATGGTATTACTCTTTTCTGTGTGTGTGTCGGTATTTACAATTAATTTTTCACTTCAAATAAACACTAAGAACTTACCAATAAGATATCCACATTATATAAAGACTGCTAACATAATATATATCAATTTATTACGCTACCAGCTCTGAACTGACTTCTCAAGGATTCTCTTCACAAGATCCTTCTGGGCTTTTTTACGCCCATAAACCTCTTTTTCAGTCTTGAAATTATATATACCTTCACCGGTTAATGAACCTTTATACATTTCGCTGTTTTTCTTGTTATCAGTGAACTCGACATCGGCTGTGATGGTAACCTTGTACTGATCAACATCTACATCACGTTCTTTAACAGTATTATACATGTAAGGTGTGTTTTCATAAGATGTTACTGTTCCGCTTATTGATGCATCCCCGCCGCGCGACACGATCCGCAGCAGATTGGTGCTCTGAAGCTGCGTATTGAGTTCCTGTGTAACATCATCAGCGACATTTGGTTCCATTGATTTATTAAGGAAAAGCGGAATATCCACTGTTTTCATACCTGATGGCAGGGATGAGCCATTGAACGTATAAATACCGCATCCGCAAATCATTGAAAACACAACTATTACGATTAAATTCCTGATTTTCATACATCCTCCAGCGGGACATAGGTTTCACGCGATTCAACTAAATCAGCAGGATCTGTAGCAAAAAACTGTTTAATGTCGTTTACCATGACTCCTACATCAGCAAAATTCTTAAAATCACACTCTATAGATCGAATAAACTGTTTTCCATAACCTTTTGATAATATGCGGTGATCCAGCACAACGAGTGCTCCGCGGTCAGTTGATGTGCGAATGAGACGCCCGACTCCCTGCCTGAACTTGATTACCGCTTCCGGTATTGAATATGAGAAAAACGACTCGCCACTGAGCTGTTCCATACGTTTTGACAATGCCTGAGTAAGCGGATGAGACGGCACAGGGAATGGAAGTCGTGTAATTATAACCATTTCACACGCTTCACCCGGAACATCAATACCCTCCCAGAAGCTGTCCGTACCAAGCAGAATCATTCGCTGATTCTGCTTGAACTGTTCAAGAATCGCATTTCTGGTGCCGCTCAGACCTTGCGCCAGAAGTTTGCTCCGGTCTACCCCCGAATCATTCTTCAACAATCCATGAACTGCATTAAGCATTGAATTTGCTGTAAATAGAACAAGGATATTTTTCTCGAATTCCTGATGAAACCTTCGTATTACATCTGCGACGTATGGAACAAAGTCCGGACTGTCTGGATCCGGTGCAGTTTTAATACCGCCATAGATAGCCTGATTAACACTGAACGGACTCTTGAAAACACCAGCCGAAGTCCTTGATTCGTGAGGTAATAGGCCAGCTCCACGTTTGAAATATTCAATATTCTGAGAAATTGAGAGTGTTGCAGATGTAAACACAATAGCACCAGTGCAGCGCTCCCAGATTTCAGAGAGAAGCCCGCCGACATCAAGAGGTACACCACATAGCTTTGTCCACCCCTTCTCATGATTACCCTCAATCCAGAAGACATGCTCCTCAGTTCTTGCTACTGTAAGATATTCAATATCAGCCTTTAGCTGAGATGTCCTCTCTGCACAGGTCTGTGCATCGGCATCTATGCCCTCAAAATCATCCGGCTTTGGATGAGAAGCGATTTCCTGTCTCAGAAGTCGCAGGGAATCAATGAGTTCTATAAGAATCGCCTGATATGCACTCACTTCATTAACGAATTCAAATGCACCTTCATTATAGCTTATCTGATATTCCCCAGTAAGTGACGACTGCGATTTCTTAGCCCACCCAGAAAGAGCTGTTAAAAGTTCAGTTGCCCGTTTTCTCAAATTTTTCAACTGATTACGAATTGTTTTTCCTATATCAAAAATTGCTTTTTCGTTTTCAAGATCAGCAATTTTCAGTGCGAGATTATTTAATGTCTCATTAAACAGATTTGATCTGTTTGTATCAAATTCAACACGTAAGAAGCGGTGACCGCTTGATTCGAGGTGATGAGCCTCATCAAAAATAATTGAACCGATTTTCCCTAAAAATGAATTTTCCGTACAGATCTCAGAGAAAAAGAGCGCATGATTTATTACAACAACATGAGCCCCAAGAGCATTCTGACGGGCATTCTGCAAAAAGCAGGATTTGTAATAGGGACAACGCTTTCCACCGCATTCGTGACTTTCCGCAGAGATGAGATTCCAGATTTTTCCAAACCATTTCTGATTGAATTGATTCTGCTCTTCAATATCACCGGTCTTTGTTGTTTCAGCCCAGGGAATTAGCGGTAAAATGGCAAACCGTTCACGCGGGGACATATTGCCGGCCTCACCGTAAAGCATTTTTTTCCAACGATTCAGGCATAAATAATTAGAGCGGCCCTTGAGTACGCTGTACTTGATATTCATCCCTGTTGCCTGAACAACCATAGGCAGATCTTTATTAATGAGCTGATCCTGCAAATTTCTTGTTCTTGTTGAGACAATCACCCTGCAACTATTTGCCAATGCCCATGTTGCAGCAGGAATAAGGTATGCAAGCGACTTTCCTGTTCCAGTTCCGGCTTCAGCAACAAGAATTGATTGGGTATTGAGTGCGTCTGTCACCTGAAGTGCCATGTCTCGCTGCGATTCGCGCACTGTGAATTTCTCAAGTGTCCGGCTGAGTCTGCCGTCGGCGGAGAAGGTATTCTCAATTGACTTGCGATTTATTTCAATGAAAGATTCAGGGAGTGAAAGCCTCTGGAACGGCATCACCTTGCGATCTGAAGTTATTGCCACTGATGCGCGCACATTGCCTAATGACTTTAAAAACAATGTCTTAAATAGAGACCCAGGAGCACATATTCCAATAGTCTGACGAATATTAAGTGGAAGTTCACCAATTTTGGGGATCAATTGCAATGCGACTTCACCTGATGCTTTTGCATCGTGAAGCGCCCTGTGGGCATTGTCCAGTCCGACTTTCAGTGATTCGCTGACAAACTTTAGTGAATAACGCTGAAGCGGCTGAAGAAGGACTCTCGAAAGTAGTGCTGTATCAATAAGTTGACAGCTTACCGTCGGTTTACCGATACGCTTAAGCTCTTCATTTAGAAATGTCTGATCAAATTCAATCTGATGACCGCAAATTGGAAGTCCGCCGACAAATTCAAGAAACTTTTCTGAAATATTCTCAAAAGTTGGTGCACCTTCGATGTCTTTACTGCTGATTCCGGTTAAATCAGTTATAAAATCAGGTACTTCGGTTCCAGGGTTAATAAGTGTAGAATACTCATCTATAACTTTGCCGCCAACAAATTTGACTGCCCCGATCTCAATGATTCTATCTGACTTGAAATCAAGGCCTGTGGTCTCTACATCGAAAGCGACAAAATCAGGAATTGGTACAAATGCTTTCGGCTGTGATACTTCAACAGGAGCTTTGCTCTGCGGTTTGTTTTTAATATTCTCAGGTTTCTTGACACTTTTTTTAGCTTCAGTGATAAGATCTTTTTTTGTGTTATCAGATAATAGATCAAATAAACGTGGCATGTAATTTCCAGGAAAAAGACAATCGAACCGGAGTCAGAGTTCAGAATTCAGGATATCAGATAACATTTGTCATTAAACTTTTCAGGTATCTGCAACCGGATTCAGTTCTGAATGCTGAATCATTTTATTGCTCAAAATATAAGTTATTTCTAATGAAAGAATGAAGGTTGTTTTGTTTCAAAATGCGTTCTGATGCATTCATTGATCATTTTGCAAAACAGCAGACAAAGAACTGCCGAAAAGAACTGTCTTTTATCCGGGTGTCATATATCCAAAAAAAACACTCTTGACTTGATTATACATAAATATATATTTGAGGCAACAGTTTCAATTTTGTCAAAATTTATAATTAATCAATTTATTTATTTTTAATCGCTTTTAAAATATTGTTTTATTATCGCATGTTTTTCGTATTTACTACTCAATCATCCAAATAACGCAGCGGAGGTTCTATGAAGTATCAATTGCGCGCGGTTCTTGCATCTGTCATTTCAGGGTCACTATTGCTTCTTGGAGGCTGTTTCCCGTCAGATGATAATAAAGACAGCAGTAACCCGACAACACCGACAAATCTGGCGGATTCAATTCCAACTCATAATGATGATCCAACAGTGATGCCTGTAAACATCAATCAAGCAGCCAATACAACAGAAGCCGGAATTGATTCAATGTTTACTCTTCTCATAAACCGGACAAAAAAGCTTGACAGCATAAGTAGTCCGTCCGAGCTCTATACAATCGACTTTACATCGCTGAGAGGTGGATTTGGTGCAGCAGTGACAAAATCGCCAAATCATGTGAAAGCAAATATCGGATTTATTGTTTCATCAGTATTGTCTATAAACAGCAGCAAAGATCTCCAGAAAATCGTTGATTCAATGGACAGATACATTAACGATCTAGACACCTACAACAGCTCTGACAATTTTCTCATAAAGAAACCTTCACTTCAAAAATCAAAATCTATAACTTGCGGACTTCTATCACGAACATTTGCCAAACATGGTATTCTCTCAGCAGGTCAGGCACTGATTGCTGAAACTCCAAAGGTCTTGCTTGCACAGACATCACAGATGCCGTCATTTCCAAAATTTATCACTGTCAGTTATATACAGGATGCAATAGAGGCAAATGTTCTTCCACGATTGAATGAAGTTCTTGGGGCTACGCAGCGCCTGAAAGCAATCAGCGGAATGACACAACCTGTAACTATTGATAATGAAACTTATGAGATTGACGCAAGCGACATATTGATTCTTGAAGCATCCCTAAGAGCTGCAAGAGCAGGTTTCTCAATGATGCTTGTTTACGATATGGATATTTATAATCCTGACGGAACCACCAGTCCCAAATGGATTGACTCAATTCAGTCCATTTACAATTCAGATGATGAACTCAGCTCATCAGAAATTAAATACTCTATTTGCGGGGATACTCTTTTAGTAACCTACTATTATGATTTTACTTTAAATTCCAGCTACATCTATGATTTGTATTCATATAATTTTTCAAGATCAGGTTTTCTGAGTGTCAAAAAGAACTATTTTTCTGCAGTGTATGATGATCTTAAGGAGATTCCAGTACTGCTGAAAGCCGGAATTGCATCCATCAACAGTGAATCAGATTTACAGGATGACGATATTTTACCAGCTGTAAAGATAAGCGATCTTACTGAAGAAATGAGTTCTTTCAGCACAGATCTGCTTGAGGAAGGTTTAACCCCGTCATTTGCATCAAAATTTCAGTCACCCTCAAACCTGATGGATTTTATCTCGTTAATTCTTACACAACCTTATACATTTGATGAAAAAATTGATGATAAACATGTCAAGATCACAGTTGATATTTCAAAATTCTTTACTAATCCTGCTCCTTCACTTAAAGATTACTGGCCAAAATATCGAATCCCTGCCGGAAACGACCGTTTTGACACTTATACATTAACTGTAGATGCTTCCAGCTATAACAGTAACAAATTCACTATCTTTGACGATTACAGCTATAATAAAATCACTGTTGATATTCCATCTTCACTTATTGACAGTATCGCTAAAGACACCTCTCTATCCTATGTCTATTCAGACTATTACCTTAAAAATATTATTAAATACAGAACCTATAAAGATTCTATAAGGAATTTTGTACCAATTCTATATGTTGATGATAACAATAAGTCAATTGATTTTTACCAATATCTGAGGAATGACACATTAACTTTACAGGATTTAAATAATATATTTCCCTATTTCAATGATTACACTCTCAGAGGCATTTTTCCTGACATGAAAACCCGCCAGAACTGGATCGACTTCTTCGGTGTTTTCACTAATTAAAAAAGCACTCCTCAGTTCTATTACCTGCAGGCCGTCATTTATTGCCGGCCTGTTCTTTTTTATGCTTTTTTTTAAAACCTGCAATTGTCAGGAACTCCCGTCATTCAGTTCAGTCTTAAGCCTGCTTTACAACAAGCCTATTTCACTTATTGATTTACCCGACAGCAGCAGACTTGATCTGAATTACCATTATGATCCTTTACTTTCAGAAAAGCCGCGACATTCCGATGATTCATGCAACTCGATATTATATTCACAGACTGCAAATGTAAAGTTGAACCTTTTCAGGCCAAATCTCAGGTTTTTTGTATCAGGGGCATTTTCAGATCTGGATCTGAAAATTGCTGATGACTATCAGAAATACAAAGTTGAGACATTTATATCTGATTACACTGCTTCATCAGGAATAATGTACAAATATCATCTGTTTTCCTGCGGCATAGGTATAGGAAGAATTTTCAGCAAAGATATTGATCTGGAACACTGGTCAGAAATTGCTGATAACCTGAATAAATATATAGCAGAAGGCCCCTGGCAGTTTTCAGGTGCCGCCGGATTTTCCCTGCCCGCTGCGAAGATAAGCCTATCTCTTTTTTCCGGGCCGGTTCACAGCTCAGTTTCAACATTTAGTAAAATGGATAACAGCAGCTTTCGTAATTTTCCGGTAACTCTGATTAAAAGATCTGCGCAGATTGGAATAACAATCAGTAAAAACTCCTTATTGTCAACATCTGCTGCGGGTGTCTCTTTTTTCCACAATACTGATCTTATTACAAAAGAAAATCTTATGCCGCAGAATATTGAATTTACAAGTTACTCAATTGAAACTTCCGGAAAAATGCATACCCTGATGTCAGACTCCCTGTTCTGGAAAGTAAATGCATTGATTGCAGGAGGTCTTTTAAGGAGCTTTAACTTCGAACGCAACAGTTTCACATTCTTTAGAGCTGACTCCCTGAGAATTATAAACATAAGCGCATTGACAGGCGTTAAAATGCCCTGGCAGATAATATCAGGTTTATCGGGTGCTGTTTCGAAGATTAAGTGTCCATCCGGATACTTGAAATTATCAGCTCTTTCTGCATGGTCGTTATTTGAACCAATGGATTATCGCTTGCACGATATTGACTTTTCTTACAATGAACTCGGGTTATTCATT
>Ga0209373_10004288_pt1 | contig 12399 bp, 5 predicted proteins | sample Higcelweek5metaG_FD_187173 | JGI IMG/M metagenome (GOLD analysis project Ga0209373, IMG submission 187173) | Freshwater pond sediment microbial communities from the University of Edinburgh, under environmental carbon perturbations - High... | ecosystem: Environmental > Aquatic > Freshwater >... | reverse complement strand
CGTTCAATCATGAATCAAATTGCAAAAGAGTTGGAAATAGGTGCAAGAGTTGGAATATTTAAGACGATTCAAAGTATTGCAGCATGATCGGAAATTTTGAATTATTTTATAAGTTGAAAAAGCTGGGAAGCCTTATATTTATTGATCAAAAATGAATTTTAATATAATGATATTAATTGGAGATATAATGATAGTAATTTAGTTTTATATAATTATTAATATTATTTATTAATTTTTACTCATAATAAATTTTTAAAAAAATTTGGATAATTATTTTGATATATATTCGTGGAACGATAAGATTTCAAAAATTTTATCAATCATTTTCATAATTTTTTTCATTAAATATTTATTAATCCTTTCATTGAAAAAGAATTCTGATATTTGAAATGTTTTCCAGATTTTGCAAAAAATGTACTGTAGGTAAAAATTGGCAAATGATGGAAAATAGTTTCTCAAATTTCAGACAATTTTCATGGAAATGATTGAATATTTTTTGCATATATGTTATCAAAAATGATAAAAATGCAATTTTTTCAATTAAATGAAATGGGGCTTGTCTCTAGTGAAAATATTAAAAATGAAAAAAGATTTTAAATGATTCATTCATTGGAAAAAATTGATAATTATTTGACATGAATCGGTTCCCGATAATATTTCAAAAACTTTATCAATTATTTTCATAACTTCTCTCATTAGGCGTTTATGAAATTTTTCATTTAAAAATAAGATATCAGAATATTTTTTATTTCAAATTTTGCAAAAAATGTACCGCAGGTAAAACATTGCAAATGATGGAAAATAGTTTTTCAAATTTCAAAAAACATTAATGTCGATTTTGATAATAACCTTAGAGTTAGATTGAAGTTGTTATTATGCGCTTGAATCTATCCTTGTAAAACTTCAGGTTTTCATCATCAAAATTAACAAATATTACTTGATCTATTCCATTATAAATTTTAAAAAATTTTCATCAGAAAAAATGCTATACACAATATCTAAATTACGTCTGTTAACTGGTATGGATTCAATAATTTTACTTAATCTGATTTAATTTTTAACATTCTTTCTCCTATGTGTTGAATTACTTGTGAACGTCAGTTACAATGAATGTTCGCGCCGCTTTTCTTTTTTTTCAGCCTTAATATCCTCAATAAATTTTCCGTTATTTTTTGAACTAGTTTGCCCCAATTCATTGCGAATTTTCATCATCAAATTGATGTATAATTTATCTAAATCCGCATTAGAACTGCGTAATATAAAATACCCATACAATTTCATGAAGTACAAATCTTTCAAATATTTACTTTTTGTTGCAAAGATATTCTCTTTTAAGACATCAGGATAACCCTGACACTTTGAATCACAAAACATCAAAATTATTAGGCACTTTTCGTATTCCGAGATATTCTCTTTGTTTTTATTTTCATCTATAACATGTTCAAATACAGCTTTGAACTTTGGGCTTCCCATCCATGTATGTAATAATATTTGATTAATAAGAGGAAGTAATTTTATATATAATCTAAAAGAAAAATTTTCAGGGAACCCTTCAGGGGGTTTTTGATTCTTATTGAAATAGTCAATTAAATAATTTCTATAGACAAATAAAGTTGAAATTGAACTAGTAATCACATTTTTAAACGTATGTATTCTAAGTTCAAAATCATCAACTTCTTCGCTATTTTTGAAGACCATTGCCGTGAATTGCAATACAGCATCTAACTTCTTTTTTAAATCAATTTCCGAAATGTCTTTTTTGGGTACCAATATTTTGGGCTGAACGGCATCAAGCTGATGATCATAAATTTTATCCAAATCTGAGTTTTGAGGTTTATCACATTCTTTTGGATTTTCAAAATTTAATGAGATGGGTTTATGACTATTTCTAATTTCAAGGATTTCATCAATTTCTTTAAAATTTTCAGATAATATAGGATTAAGGCATTCAAAAGCCTCCGATAATCTTTTATTTGCAAAATCAAGTATAAACGTATCATCTCTCTTTAGACCAGTATAATAACCAATTTCATCAACATAATTCAAGAAGTTATTACCAATGAAAAGACTTTCTCTAAACTCCTTGTCATGATCCACATACACAGCTATAAAATATTGGAATAGAAATGCAAATTTAAATCGAACATTTGATCGCTCATCTTGACATAGAATTCCGCGAACAATAAAGTCATCAAGAACATTCTGTGCTTTACAATGGTATTTTTGAGAAAGATATGAATTAATATATGTCAATACGTTACAATATTGATCTTGATATCCATTATCAGAATCCCCATGGTCCTTAAAATATTTTGAAAGATAAGCTAATAGACGTTTCTTATTTGTGAAATCAAATGTTTCACTATATACATTTTCAATTCTTGTTTTTTCCAGAACCTTTTCAACGTATGCTTCAACTAATACGGCGTTGTTAATTGGTTTTTTTTCTTGATTTTCAAATATCCATAAAAACATTGTAACTGATAATGGATTTTTTGGAAGTCCCAATTTTTGAAAACTTTCAATAATACGTTCGATTTTTTCTCGTGAATCTATAGTTTTCCCATTATACCACCTTTCAATTAGCTGACGAATTTGTTTGGTACTAAAATTGTGGATGTATACAATATTAAATGCAAGCAAACCAGAATAGTTCAGATATTCAATAGGCATAAATCCGGTTAACGTTTGTGTGACAGTTGCGATTAGCTGAAAATTTTGATGACTATGCAAATAGATGCTCAAATCAGTCATAAAGCTATTGGTGGAAGTATCCAGAAACGTTAAATCGTCTATTAAAAAAACAAATTTAGTGCTATACTCAATCTCCTTGTATTCTTTTTTTGACAATCCAATAAACTCTCGTACAACATCTTCAACTGAATGACTTCGAAGTTCTCCATACTTAATTAGAATCGGCATTTTTGCAAATATGTGGAATTTACGAATAAATTCTTTAAAAATTTTATCAAGTAATATTGTTTTACCAGACTCTCGTTCGCCACACAATATGTAATTATTTGTAGAAGCGATCATTGAATCAATAGTGTAGTTAATAGTATCTTCACTTTTTGCTGTCCCAGCAGGGGCATTCTTCATAGTGGGCTCAACAAATATACCATCAATCGTTGACATTTTTTCACTAACATCACTTGATATTATAACATGACTATTTAATTTTTCAAATAGCCTATTTTCTAAAAGAGAAACATATTCGTACAACCTATCTACACTTTTAGATGTCCCCCTTTCATGTATTGGAAATGACTTCATACCTTCATCATTTCCATATTCATTATTTGCTACAAATATTTCACGTCTTTCAGAATATTTTCTTAATAAAACATCAATTTTTATATTTTCTTCAACTGTCAAAACTGTATATCCATTTTCATAATTCTGGCGACTCGCATTAAATGGTGATGTTGTACATTGAGCAACTGATACAAATAAATTGCCGGACAATTCTTGAATGTATGATTCGTTTAAATCATGTACATGACCAGTAAATAGAATATCAAAATTTTTAAATAAAAGAGATCTGATGTAACTATTTTCGCATTCCGAGATATACTCAATTGGATGATGCATCAAGGCGATCTTTATGTCTGTATCTTTCAAATATTGAATAGATCGTTCAATTTGTCTTGCGCCCAATATTACGTCGCCTTTCTGAACATCATCAACACACAACCAGCTAGTATTTAGGCACGAAATGCCAATATTTTGGTTTCCTAGTTTTACAATTCCACTTGAACTAAAATTGTCTATTTCAAGAGACTCATAATTTTTACAAAAAACTTTATTCCAAAGAATATAGTCTTGTATGTGATTCAAATATTGTAAATTATCAGCATTGCGATCAATAAATTCAGAAATGGATTCAGAGGTTTTTAGTGAAGATCTAATTCCTTTATATGCATATTCATCTACTTTAGAACGTTTAACGTCATGATTACCAGGAACGATAAATATTCGATTTCTTAAAATGGGAAATTTTGAATATATTGGTTTCAAAAAAGTGCTATCGAAAAACGCATATGGATTAATTGATTTCTCAAATAAAGAACCGCCCTTATCAATCAAATCACCCGTTATGCAGACTATTGTTTCATTATTTACAAATTTTTCCAAATCAGATAAAAGTGACTCAATGAATTTTTCAAATTTAAAACCTTTTTTTTCATTACCTATGTGCAAATCTGAAAAATGAATAACACGCAACATCACAACCTCATAAATGAATTTTATTTATCTTTAATGAACATACTATCAAACGCAAATTGTTAAATTCTTTGTAACGTGGGGATCATCCTTTACACTTTTTGCGAAACTGAATATAAAAGATGATCCAGAACATTCTTATCCGAGATCAAAATTCTCAATTTCATAAAATCTTTTGGACTGCTCCTTGAAATAACCCGATTTTATATGACGATAATATAATTTCAAAAAACTAAAAGCAACCTTTTGGATCACATATTTTTCTGACAATGTGATGAATACCATTATTCAGTCATTGTTTCCCCATCAAATGATGCCATTTGGAATGCTTTATTCCTTCTCAGGATCTTTGTAAAATCGTTTAAAATATCATTTGCCTATTGTAAGATCAATGTATTTAGTAATAATATATTTCATTAGTGAAAAACTTTTAACCGTTTCAAATAAATTTTAATTAATGGAAAATTTGCAATATTTTTTCAACGAAAATCATTGTGCAATATTTTTCAATTTTAAACATGAATGAAAATTTTTCCAAGAATATATTTGTAAAGAATTATTTATTTTAAAATGAATCACACACAGGTAATACGGAATGTATGATCCCTAAAATTATTTAAAAAATCATTACAATATTTGTTTTTTTATTTCAACAATTTTACAAAAATACGTTATGGTATATCCAAAAATAGATTTCTAAAATAAGATTTTTTCCGATTTTTTATTCCACTACGAGGTATCGAAGCGGCTTACACATAACAATGGGGAATAATGAACGAAGCAAGCTTCGGAGAATTACTACCCACATTGGTTAAACGACATGAGTTTTATAAGTTATAACATTTTCTCTAAATAAATATGCTTCTGACGAACCCAAATCAATCATCCGGTTTAAAATCCAAACATAATCGTCAATTAGTTTTTTGTCGTTTTTGATTATTGAAATATGGTTATAGTATAGTCGTTTTATCAACCTTTCTGCGGAAGGATATAGTAATGCAACGGTGGTATCGACTTCTGATTTGAATATATCAACTAACCAACTTATTGATTCAGGAAGAAAAGTCTTTTCGCCAACAGTTGAGAATACGTTAAGAATCGAAGTTGTTTTGTGCTTTCCTAAATCCTTTACCATTGATTGATAAAAATCTCTTTTATTTTCTAGAGGTTTCCAATGAGTAGAGGTTTCTTTCCATTTAATATCAAGGAAAAGTGTTGCAAGAAAATATTGCTTGCCACTCGCCTTGATTTTATCAAAGAAATGTTGCCATAATGCCCAAAAGTTTGTAATAAGCTTTTGGTTTAAATCTTCTTCAGTAGAATTGGCAATAATATCGTCTAACTTGTATATTACATACTCTGGTACTTTTGAAGAAAATTCAAATAGGTCATCTCTTCTTCTGAGATTAGGCAATTCAAGTTGATAAATTGGGTCTATGATTAAATCTAGAACAGATTTAGATAATTCGCTATTTGCTTTTAAAAGAAGTTCAGCCAAATAGAATTCCGCGTCAAGAACTGATTGTGAATGAATTTGTCTTTCTTCTTTGTCGTGATTGTATGAATAATTTTCCTCGTGTTGCAAATCAGAAGTTAGTATAGGAATAAAATGTTTGATGAAAGATTCAAAATCTTTGTTTGATGTATCGTAAGGCGTTATTACGAAAGCTCTTGCAAGTAAATATCCCTCACACTTTTCTAAACTAATTTCTGAAAGGTCAAACTTTAAATTCTTATTGGATGAAATTTGTTGAACAAATTTTTTTTCCTTGTCCAGCACTTCCTTTAAACTTTCTTCATCTTGGTATCTATGAAATTTGGGATTAGCTTTTTTGTAATTAGAATATTTAATAAGCCCAAGCCAAACTCTTTTTGCTTCAATTGGATAATGCTCAAAAAATATTTCTCTAACGTATTGTGTGATTTTATCAATTTCGTGGTCAGCAAAAGGCGCAAATAGCATAGAAATCATCATTGCTATTATTCCATCCTTATCTTCATCATCTGCCACATTCTCCATCAGTAAGTGAAAAGAAGATAAAGCAATTTCTTTTTCCATTAAGCTGACGCTCTTATTAAGGCTATAATCTCTGTTAAATGTATCTTGAAGAATAGAAACTATTGCATTTACAATTGTTTCTAAACACCAAGACGTTTGTTCTTTTGAAATATCACTTGAAAATTCACCTAACCCAAGAATAGCAAGTGTTATTGGCTTGCTGAATAGAATGTCTAAATTTTGGGGATTAGAATAATAGTTGTAACACTCATTCCATTTTTCAATACTAATTGCCTCTTTTTTTTCGTATGCTTTTGATATTAATGCGGAATATGTGGCAGTAATGTTTTGTGCCTCAAAATCATCTTTATTTGAGGCGATAAAATTAGAAACATCTTCATCGTATTCAGGTTGAATTGGAAAACCACCAAGTTTTTCATCATAATCTCCAACTTTGTGATTTCTAATATCCATCTCAATTAAATTCTTTTTCCATACAATATCATTGTTCTGATTTTGTTTTTTTAGCTTATCAAATATTTGATGAATTTCTTTGTTTAATCTTCTAACATTAAATTGATAGTCTAAAATAAAATCCCGAAGGCCTCTCTGATATTTTTTTCTATGTGGAAGTTGATTTGATTCCCAACGCTCTTTTTGTGCAAATGAAATATGATTATCCATTGGGGCAAGCGCTGAGTTTTCTTGAAGTGCTCGACTTAAATCCCACTCATATAATTCTTTGACTGACAATAGCGGCAACATCGCTTCTTCAACTTCTTCAGGATAAGCAATAGCAACGCTTGTTAAAACCGCTAATGGGGCAACATTGTTGCTGTTTTTAAGAACATAATCATATATAAACTTTAGGTTCTCTTTGCTTACATCTGTTTTTCGTTTTGCCATTTCTAAAAGGAACTTCTCAAAACTCATTAAAATAGATTCCAATGCGTAATTTGTAACGCTTGAACCTCTGTATGCAGCCCATAATTCCCAAGCTGCCCATTGTTTTACTATTGTTCCATCATTCAGCTCAATTTCTATCTGTGAGATTTTGTGTTTGTATTCGCAAGTAGCATTGACATAAAAATCAACTGAATAATTGATAAAATCAATGATGAATTTTAGCCCAATCATCGGGTGAAATATCAGCAAATTGGAAACAGGTGTTTTATATACTCCCGAAGGGAAAAAAGAATGTTTATCTCTAATACCCCAACACTCCTCATCACGTAAAGATTGTCTTGATAAGAATCTAATATCACTTGGCAAATCTGTTTCTTTTGGTGGAATGTATTTCCAATTTTTCCAAGCCGTTTCAACAATCAGTTCGGGCAATTCTTTTATTAAACGCTGGTTTCCAATTCCTGAAAGACATTTTTCAATTACATTTTCATAAAAGGAATTTAACTTCCACGAATCTCGGTTTTCTTCATTGGCAAATGCTCTCCCTACAAGTTGTTTGATTTCTTCTTTTGATATTTTTGCTAAGTCCAACAAAATTATAATCAAATTCGTTGATTTGTTTTTAGCATTTTCTTCCTGCCAAAATTCTTTTTCTTCTTCAATTTCTCTCAAATAATGAAGCACAATATATTTCACGGCTTCTAATTCCGCATTCTCAATTTTGTTATATTGAAACAGTAATCGGAAATACCAATCTGTAAGAAAATTGAGTATTGAAAGTTTGATTACGTCTAATTGAGCAATATGTTTTTGAATAAAAAATAGCGTTTCTTTCCAAGCCGAACCAATCGGCAAAAGAAAATTGCTGCTGCTGGTTTTTGGGTCACTTTCTTTGCAACAGGTTTTTATGATATGTAAACATCTATTGAAGAAAACAGCATTGCCCGCAAGAAGTTCTTTTTCAAAGGCAGTAAAAAATAAATTACTGTTTTCTGATTTGAAAATAGCAATCAACAATTCATCAGCCCAATATTTTTCAATTGTTTGGTCGGCAACTGTTGCCTTAATCAGTTCATTTATTTTACTGATGTTGTCAATTAAATAATCTTCAACCCAAAGACGAAACGCACGTCTGATAGCTGGCTCGTTTCCTAAATTACTGAACAAATCTTTTGGTTTGGGAAAATCTTCAAAGTTTGAAGAAATATATTTTACCAATGCCCAATCTTCCAAAATGTCATGAGTAGGGGAATATTTTCTATTGTTGTTTTCTTGAAATACAATTTCATCATTTTCTAAACAAGCGATTGCTTCCGCATCAGATTTGTCGGGTTTGGTAAAGAGTTTCATTTCTCTTGCCCTCTTTACAGCAATTTCTTTAAACGCTTCTTCACGTTTAATCGGAAGTCCATTTTTTGTATTAGTTGAATCTACAACTAATGAATTCCACAACTTGTCTTTAAATTCAGTCAGTGAAACATTAGCATAATCATCCTTTGTTTTACTTAACGCTAAGATTGAAAAGTCAAGATATTTAGGACTTTGAAGCAATTTCTTGATTTTATCGTTTTTTAGAACTCTATTTAATTGTGAAAAGTTTTCAGAGACAAGTTTCAACTCTGCTTCATCAAGTGTTGGAATGTCAATTATGCTTGTGACGTTTTTATCAATTCCGAATTTTAAAGTGATTAAGTCAACAGCATATTTTCTTGATGAAGCAATGATTTTTATTTCGGGATGTTCTTGAAGTAACGCTAATAATTGTTTGAAAGCACATTCAGGGTCTGCCTCCAATAATTTTTCTAAACTGTCAATGAAAATAATCTTTTCAGGAATCAAAGAAATGCAAGAGAAAATGTCCTGTATTGTTTCATTTACGCCTTGACTTGAAAAAACATTTGCAATCGTAGATTCATTGAATTGGTCTGCTCTGAAAACAAAAACGCTTGCATTTGGAAAATCTTTTTGAAGAACTTCTTTGATTTCAGCCGACTTACCGACACCAGGTTTTCCTGTTACAATTATATGTTGAGAATAGCTTAATGCGTCTAAAATATTTTCTCTTGCTTCGGTTCTTGGCAGTTTAAATTCATTTTCGCCTTTGCCAATTGAAGTTTTTATTGGTCGTAAAATTTCTTTACTATCTGATTTAAGCTTTTCAACAGCTTTTAAGTATGGGCTTAGTTTTGCATTGTCAAAATGCTTATAGAAATCTTCTTTTTTAATACTTTCAAGGGTTGCACTTCCTCCGTTTGGATTAAGCGTTGCAACGTAAGCAAAAATACTATCCCAAATTTCTTTTTCACTTGCTGTTGAATTTTTGCTTTTGCTGAGTTTAATCAAATTAAGAAAATAAGATTTGTCAACGCTTCCTTCGTTTAGGAAATCATATTCCAAAACATCAACGCATTTCAAAAACTCCCAAATTTCTTTATCGGTTAATGCGATATTGTTGTTCGCTTCTTTTAATATTTCACGAAAAACTGCTAATCGATCTTTCTTTCCTTTTATTCTGTTTACTTCTGAAATAAAATCTGTTTCAGTTGCATGATTTGTTGCCCAGTTAAAAAGTGATTTAAGGTGATTTCGTTCTTCTTTCGTTAAACCGTTTTTAACAACTATAAGTTTATCTCTTGTTTTGTCAAAAATAGAAGTATTGTTATAATCTTTCCAAAAAGCGGTAATTACTTCTTTGAACTTTTCGTTGTCCGCGGTAAATGAAATGTCGTGTTTTACTTGGATCAATAAACGATGCTCGCCACTTGTTGATTTTGCAGTAGCCATAAAATCATCAGTTTCATAGCCTCTATTGGTTACCTGCAAGGCAACCTCTGATAGTTCACCTGAAGCAATACAAGGAACATTACCACGAATAATAAGCGTTGTGAGAAATGCAGTTTGAACAGACTGTTCAAAGTTAGTGCCTCCTCCACCTTTTTGAAATGCGCTTCCTTTATCTGACATTCCTACCTCTTATTGTTTTACAAACGCCAGCCACAGACGGTGAGTGTCTTTGGGGCTGGATTAAGAAATATTCTATTTATTTTTTATTGTTTTGGCAATCCAACACAACTCAGTCTACATAAAAATTATGCGAATTGCTCTTGACAATTATCACAGTATGTTAGGGGCCTAATTTTCTTCATATTTTTCAGTTCGTAAGTCTAATACTCCAATATTCCTAAATTGTGAAAGACTGTTTTGTTCTATTAGCCTCATGGAGTCTTCAATAGATCTTGCAGCTATCTGTTTGACATAGTTTGGCATATCATTCTTTAAACCATCAATATTATTTTCCATTGGAAAATAATCCCTGATTAAGTGTTTGTAATCGCCAGCAAGTATTATTGGGCAAAAAAAGACAATGAAAAGGAATGGTTTCAGCTAAAATTAAATTTTTTGATAACTTCTTTCTTGTATAATCATGGATCAAGTTTTGTACAGTAAAAGCGTCTGTAATATAAATCGTAGTCCCATTTATCGAACCATCCATTCTGCATTTCGTTTTTGTTTTTTTAGGTTGTGAATAAAAAATATAAAAAGGATATTTCTTTTTCGATGTCGCATATTGAATCAGCAAATCAACTTGTCGAATATCTTTTGTAGCATGATACCCAAGTTTTGCAGCATATGAATTGCAATTTTTTAACAAATTTTTAGCTTGAAAAACAAAAGAAACACTCGCTCTATCTATAAGTATGTATCCACAATTCAAGTTCAAAATCAGCTCCACTAGTTGGATTTTCTTTTTGCTTAGTATGCTTTGCAACAGATAAATAATTGAACCGATCATTCAGCTTTCTCCATTGCCATACTAAATAATCAGTTATTGACTCTTCTTCAACATCATCAACATATTCAATAAACTCCCAAACTTGATTTTCAAGCGCTCTATTTTCCTCACATATATCCATGTTTTCGATTATTCTCCATTTTTTTTGTTCAGTGGGAATATTCTTTGCACTTTTTGAAAACCGAGTGTAAAGGATGATCTAGGACATTTTCATCTAACATCAAAATACTCTATCTCATAAACTCTCTTGGACTGCTTCTTGAAATAACCCAGTTTCACATGACGATAATATAATTTCAAAAAAAACGGAGAGCAACCTTTTGGACCACATATTTCCCTGACAATGCGATAAATACTATTATTCAGTCATTACTTCCCCGTCAAAATATATCATTTTCAGGCTACTATAAAATACAGTTGAATACTTTATTCCTTTTCAGAATCTTTTGTAAAATTGTTTACCTATTGTAATATCTATGCCTCTGGTAAAGATATTTTTTTACTAACACACTTTTTAACTGTTTCAAATAAATTTTAATCAACGGAAAAATTGCAACATTTTTTCAACGAAAATCATTGTGCAATATTTTCCAATTTTAAACATGAACGAAAAAAAAATAAAAAGGTATTTGAAAAGATTACTTCATTCTCAAATGAATTGAATCACACACAGGTAATCTATATGATTTCGAAAATCATTTTAGAAAAAAATTCAGATATTTGATTTTTTTTGTTTCAAAATTTTGCAAAATAAATTGTAGGATATTCAAAATGGATTCCTAAAATAAGATCTGTTCTGATTTATTTTATTCCACAATCCGCCCTATTTCGTATAGGGGGACAACTTTTATCTTTTCCATTTTGGCGCGATTCTCAAGCGATGTTCGTATGCCATAAGGCGACTTCTTTTCCTCAAGAAACAAGTGGAGACTTTGCATGGAACCCCGTTGCCCCGCCTTCACTTCAATGGGAATGATTGCTGTTTGGTTTTGGATGACATAATCGACTTCGGCCTGGCTATTTCTTTTGTCACGTTGCCAGTAATGAAGGCTTGGAACGGAAGTATTTGGAGCCGCTTTAAGTAGTTCCAGACCGACAAAGAGTTCCGCCAATGCCCCTTTGTTGATTTGTTCTATTTGCCCGTTTAAGAAAAGTTCTGATAAATCCAGTTGTAAAATTCGCTGAAAAATTCCGATATCGAAAATCAGGTATTTGCTGAATTTTGAATTTGCTTCTGCTTGCAGAGGAATGCCATTTGCTGCCGTATGTACTACTGGATACACTAACCCTGCAAGTTGCAATAATTGAAGGCACTCTTTAATTTGTTTCAAGTTTACGTCTTGTACCGCTTTTGAATAGACAAATTTGCATCCAGCTTGATTTACGACGGCACCAAAAACTTCACGCAGTCTCGCAGAGGGTATTCGTTTTTTGTATTTACTGAAATCATCGTTAAGCGAAGTAATCAATTCATCTA